>Ga0172379_10000170_pt1 | contig 177442 bp, 182 predicted proteins | sample GrowelOW334metaG_FD_119756 | JGI IMG/M metagenome (GOLD analysis project Ga0172379, IMG submission 119756) | Groundwater microbial communities from an aquifer near a municipal landfill in Southern Ontario, Canada - Groundwater well OW334 metaG | ecosystem: Environmental > Aquatic > Deep...
ACCGCTAAGCAGCTTGCTGCGACCGCGAAGGAAAAAGAAAGCATCAGGCGAAAACTGGCAGTGACCGCTAAGCAGCTTGCTGCGACCGCGAAGGAAAAAGAAAGTACTAGGCGAAAACTGGCAGTGACCGCTAAGCAGCTTGCTGCGACCGCGAAGGAAAAAGAAAGTACTAGGCGAAAACTGGCAGTGACCGCTAAGGAAAAGGAAAGTACCAGGCAAAAACTAGTGGTGACCGCCCAAGAGCTTAAAAGGTTATATGGGACACTCGAAAATAATGTTCTTCGGCGTACCAAAGATCTTGAACAGATCAAGTCTAAAAATGAAGCAATACTTGCTAGTATTGGAGATGGGTTGGTGGTGGTAGATAAAGAAGGAAAAATAAGTTATATAAACAAATCTTTTGAGGAGATGCTCGGTTGGAAAACACAAGAAGTTATTGGTAAAAGCATGGTTGAAGTTGTTCCCAGAGAGGATTTAAATGGGATCGAGGTATCATTTAAGGAAAGAATTTTAACTCAAGTTTTGGCGGGTCAGAAGTTTGTAGCCGATTTGACCAACCCATTTTATTACATCCGTAAAAACAAAAGCCGTTTTCCGGCTAGTAGTATTGTAGCGCCTGTAACTCTTAATAAGAAAATTGTTGGAGCAGTTGAAGTATTTAGAGATATTACTAAGGAAAAAGAAATTGATAAAGCCAAGACGGAATTCGTGTCCCTTGCCTCACATCAGCTACGTACGCCACTTTCTACCGTCAATTGGTACAGTGAAATGCTTTTAACAGGGGATGTCGGTGAAATAACTCCGGAGCAAAAAAAATATCTTGAGGAGATTTATAGTGGCAATCAAAGGATGGTTGATCTCGTAAATACTCTTTTAGATGTTTCTCGTATTGAGATGGGAACATTTATGGTTGAGCCAAAACCAACTGATATCGTCAAACTTGCTCGAAGCGTGATTGACGAGCAGAAGCTGCAAATTGATGAGAAGAAAATAAAGTTTTCATCCTCGCTCGAGAACAATATTTCTCTTATACAAGCTGATCCAAAGCTCTTGCGCATGGTCATACAAAATCTTTTGTCTAATGCGGTAAAATATACTCCTGAAGGCGGAAAAGTTAGAATCTCTATTTCATTGGGTAAAGAAAAAAATATTGTCTTGAAAATATTTGACACAGGATATGGTATACCAAAAAATCAGCAAGATAAAATATTTACCAAGCTTTTCCGAGCAGATAATGTGATAGGAAAAGACACCGAAGGAACGGGCCTGGGACTTTATATTGCAAAATCAGTAGTTGAACAAGCGGGAGGAAAGCTTTGGTTTGAATCGGTTGAGAATAAAGGAACTACATTTTACGCCACGTTACCGTTGGGGGAGATAAAAAAGAAGAAGGGGATCAAGACCCTTCCTAGTGGTAATTTTTAAAGTGTGTTATAATGAATATATGGTAAGCAAGCCTAAAAACAATAAAACAGTATTAGTTATTGAAGATGAGCGGCCGTTGATCCGAATAATTGAAGCCAAGCTTGAAAAGGCTGGGTTTGATGTCATTACCGCCCGCACTGTCGATCAAGGGCTGAGCTACATTGAAGAGGTTGGCAATATTGATGTAGTTTGGCTAGATCATTATTTACCCGGTGAAAAGACTGGCCTTGATTTTGTCGCAAAGCTTAGAAGTCCTGGTAGTAAGTGGATCAAGATTCCGATTTTTATTGTTTCTAATACTGCGAGCGATAGTAATGTACGATCGTATCTGCGGTTGGGAGTGAGTAAATATTGCGTCAAAGCAGAGCATCGGCTAGATGAGATCGTCAGCGATATAAAGTCTTCTCTAGATAGTTCGGAAGAGTAACTAATTTTGTTATAAAAAATTAGAAAGCAAATAATTTAACTTAAAAGCTGAATATTTCTGCATAATAATTTCATGAAAAAACGATTAGTAAGAAAGAAAACGATTTTAGTCATTGAGGATGAGCGACCACTACTCGAGGTGGTTAATGTAAGGCTCGAAAAAAAAGGCTTTGGTGTTGTCACTGCCCGTAGCGTTGATCAGGTATTTAATGCGGGGCTCGAAAAAAAAGGCTTTGATGTTGTTACCACTGATAGTATCAAACAAGCACTTCGTTATCTTGAGGATTTGGAAAAAATCGACGCAATCTGGCTTGACCATAGTTTATCGGGTAAAGAAGATGGTCTTGATTTTGTGAAAAAACTCAGAGCTAATCGCGGACGATGGAAAAAGATTCCCATCTTTGTAGTCTCGAATAATGAAAACTCTAAAACAATACAATCCTATCTTGATTTAGGAGTAAGTAAATACTATGTCAAAAGCAACCATCGTCTTGATGAAATTATAAAAGACATAGATCTATCCCTAGACAATTTGAAACATAAAAAACTGGCAGAAAGCTTATAGATTAGAGTTCAATAACGGATCGAGATGAACCACCTTGATGCTTTTTGTTACAAATACACTTAACAATCCGTAAGACTTATTAGATGCATTGGTTTTGAAGTGAGGAAAGGAGTAAAATTATCCTATGACTAATAATCAAACTGATTCACATGGTTTTCGGCCGCGACGAGTTTCGTGGCTCACAATAGTGTTGGCGATCCTCGCGATAATCACCTTTATCGCGATTTCTCGTCCGAGCGCGCAGTATGGTGGAGGAATAATGGGGGACTCGCGTAGCTCGGGAGTTGTTCCGCCTATGGCTGCTGGCGTTCCTGCAAAAGACAACGGTGTTTCGAATACTCCTGAACAAGATAAGATGGGTTCGGGTATGTATTATCCGTATCCAAACCCAGATGTTCCCGTGACCGACACGCGAGAATTTTTGAAAGTTTATTACAACGCATCTATGCGCACACGCAATGTGCAAGGACTCACAAGTCGCGTTGAGACGACGGTGCGGGGATATGGAGGACGCGTTGATCAAGAATCGAGTTCTCCGCAATATGGTTTTGTGAGTTTCGCGGTGCCATTTAATAAATACGACGCCTTTCGTGCCGAACTTGAGAGTCTTGTTGGCGGCCGGTTTCTTACCACTAATATTTCATCCCAGAATCTCTTGCCGCAAAAATTGAGTATTGAAGAACAGCAAAAGCAGGCTGATACCGCTCTTTCAGATTACAAAACGGCGCGGCAAAAAATCGTCAGTACTCATTCAAATACCGCGCAGTCGCTTCAGTCAAAGATTAATGCTGATGAACAGCAGCTTGTAACTTTGCGTGCCGAGACTCAAACGCCTCAGATATTGGTTCAGATACAAGCCGTGACCGATGATTTGTCGTCTCTTAAGCAACGTCTCGCTAGTGAGAATACATTGTATACGGCGCAATTAAGCAACGCGGATAGAAATATTAAAAATGCGCAGGATTGGCAGAAAGCTGTACAGACACAGGATAAGGCGTTGCTTGATAATGTCGCGACAGTGACGGGCACGGTCTCGATTCAGTGGATAAGCCTTTGGGATATCGTTCGTCTCTATTTGCCAGGTTATTGGATACCGTTCATTTTTGCCGCGCTCGCATTTCTCTCGTTTCTATGGGATCGCCGACGTTTCGGAACAGTAACGGTTTAACGTGCCATCTTTTTCCAAGGAGAGAATAAATTGGAAGCTCTTAGGAATTATAATTGCTATAATTGTTGTTATAGCGGTTGGAGTTTTTTGTTTGGTCAATTTGAATAAACAACCTCGAACGGAAAAGAACAGCGAAATTAAATTGCCCATAGGTTATACGCTTGATAATTATACAGTTGAAAAAGTTTTGGATGTCTCGTGTATAAAAAATAGTGATTGCGTAACTCCGGGGGAATACGCGGCGCTTTCTCGTTGTCCAATGGCGACTCTGTGTCTTAATACAAAATGCACAGTTGTTTGCCCTTCTTACCTAGGATTTCAAGCGGATGAAACTATTGATTGGAAAACATACACGAATGAGGAGGGCGAATATCTATTTAAATATCCAAAAGAGTGGAATACGGTAACTAATAAATATAATTTTAAGAATGTCCTATTTGGCCCAGGTGCTACAAATGAAAGTGGATACGGAGGAGTTGAATACATAGGGACTCTTTTGCCGAGCCAATCACTACAAGATTTTGTAAAAAAATTTAACAAAGGGATAGAAGCTGGTTCTATTTCTGAAACAGCAGCGATAATAAATAAACAGAGTGTTGTGATTAGTATATTGCCAAAGGCGGCAGTGGAACCAATCGAAGTGAAAAGTGTTAGTTTTGAAATAGGCGGCAAAGTGTTTAATGCGTACTTAATGTACAAAACTAATTTTACTAAATATCAGGAAGACAAGCAGAGACTGGCAATTTTTAACCAACTAATTATCACCTTCAAATTTTTAGATTAAATTGGCTAAAATTTTGTTGGTGTTTTTTACACTGGTGTTATACTGAAGTTATGAAAGGTTATCTTCCTATTCTATATGTGGCGGTGATGGTAGCCGTCATAGTCGGTGTAGATTTAGCGTTCTTCAGAGATAATCTTTGGGGACGGTTGATAGTGAATGTTGGTATTGTCTTGGTGTTCATAGCTTTCTACTTGAGATTTCTTAGGCCTTCATAAACTATGAAAAAAAATCTTGTACTGATTTTTGTAATAATAATTATTTTGGCGGCGGCGGTGTGGTATGTGAATAGGAATAAAGGCAAAAATCCTGTTCCACCTTCTTCTTTATCTTTTGTTGCTCAAGCTAATTATGTTTGTAATGGCGGCGGGACAATAGACGCCACTTTTTATAAGGGTGAAGCCCAGCCGGTGAAACCAGGCGAACCGCCGATCCCTTCGGGGATGGTGAAAATTATTTTGAGCGATGGGCGAACTTTCAATTTGTCTCAAACAATTTCGGCTGATGGTGGGCGTTACGCGAATAGTGATGAATCGTTCGTTTTTTGGAGCAAGGGGGATGGCGCGATGGTGTTGGAAGATAATATTGAGAAAAATTATACGGGATGTGTTGCGTCCACTAAGTAATTAACTATTGACATTTATCTTGGTGGGTATTATTATGTGGCCAGCTAATTAACCACTACCATTGAGGTAGTTTTTCTAAACATAAGATACGAAAAGGAGAAAGAGGAGATGGAAAAGCCGACTACCTATCAAAACTGTGAAGAGCTTGCTGAAAAGACCGAACTCGACGCCGACTTGATCGCAAGGGCGTTTGAGGTTGAGACGCCGTTCGACGAAGAAGTCAAAGCCGCCACCACATTCGAGGAAGCGTGGAAGTTGTATGACGGCGCTAATACGGGCAGTGACGACGAAGTGGTGGCGCTGACTAGAGCGCTTCAACTCGCCACCACGGAAGATGAGCTGTGGAAGATTTTTAACGCTGTTTCCGACGACAGCAAACTTGGGGAGGAAGCCAAGGGAAAGATCAACGCAATGGTTCGGAAGCGATTTGCAGATGCTGCTGAATTCAGCGAGAAAGTCGAAATTTTCGTCGATCTCGAGGAGGGAGACGATCTTGAGACGGAACTCCTGGACGAGCTGCTCGAGGCTGCTACCATGGAAGACGAACTGAAGGAGCTCAGAGACAGCGTTTCCGACGACAGCAAACTCTCGGCGAAGGTTGATAAGAAAATCAACGCCGGAATTATGGGACGGTTTGAAGCCGCCACCACATTCGAGGATAAGTGGGAAATTTTCACAGGAACTCCAGATGACTGTGAAATCGATTCGAAACTCCTGGCTGAGCTGCTCGAAATCGCCGCCACGGCCGAAGAGCTGGGAAAAGTTAGGAACGCTGTTTCTGACGACAGTGAGCTCGTGGCGAAGGTTGACGAGAAGATCTCCGCTGAAATCCGGGAGCGGTTTGGAATCACCGCCACATTCGATGAGAAGTGGGGGATCTATGAAGATACTCCTGGTGACAGTGAGATCGAGTTGGAACTTCTGGCCGGGTTGGTTGAAGTTGCAGCCACGATCGAAGAGGCGCGGCAGGTTTTTCGCCAAGTTGCTAATGACCGTGATGCCAAGAAACTGGCAATCCGGAATCAGGCGATTCAGAAGATCTGCGCGCTCGCCGCTTAATGTTTTTTGAGGAGGAATAACACGGGCTGGACACGAAAGTGTCCGGCCTTTTTTTACTTAAAATTTGAAGTGAAACTTTTAAAACTAACTAACTCTCTTTTCGCGGTAGGATTTTGTGTATTCGTAAATCGTTGACCAGAAAGCGCCGCCGGTGAAAGCTCCAAAAATTTCCTCAAGCGGCACACCTAAAATTTTAAAGTTGCCGAAAAGTTGGGGACTATAAAATTGGCCTATAAAATCTTTAAACATAGTATTTATAAAAACAAAGAATATGAAGTAAAACACTCCAAAAATTAGACCACTTGCCAGGATTTGTTTTAATAGATCGGGGCGTAATAGGGCAGTTGAAATTATTCCACAAATAAAAGCGAGGGAGAGGTTGATCATAGGCTTAGTAGGGAAAAACACTTCCAGTCCAACATAAACCAAAATAAATAAAAGAAACGGGCCGAGGTGTAGTTTTTTATTGCGTTTTATTTTTACCGCTCTTCTTTTTTCTAAAAATTCATATCCAACAGCCGCGATGCCGGCAACAGAAAAACTGTATAAAAATCCCTCCAGGCCGAATCCGTATTGTTTCATTAGATCGAACAGTGATTCTGGGTACCAATAAAAAGGCACAAAAAATTTCTCGATAAAACCGAAAGGTAAACCGACCAAACTTGCCCAAATAATTTCCCGGCGTAGATCTTTCCGTTTCAAAAATATAAAAAGCCAGACAAGTAAAAGAATCAGGCAGCCGGTGATGTAGGCGTATTGGTAAGGCATCTAATCTATCATAGGTTAGTTTTATATCTACCGACGAGGGTGTTGAGTTCTTTTTCGGTGAGTAATTTTTTTTCAAGTACAACTTTACGCACGGTGTTTTGGGTACGGATTGCTTCATCAACAACTTCGGCGACGACATCATATCCTAGCCGTGGAACGAGGAGGGTGGCATAGGCGGTTGAGTTTTCGAGATGGGTTCGACAAATATTTTTATTAGCGGTGATGTGTTGAATACAGCCAATCAGTGATTTCTCGATTACTTCTTGGATAAGAGTGGCGCTTTCAAGTAGGCGCTCGGCGATAAGTGGCGTCATAACGGAGAGTTCCAATTGGGCGGCGTGGGCGGCTTCTTGAATCGAGAGATTATTTCCAGAAACCAGAAAGTGAAGTTGATTTACGGTTTCGAGCTGGATTGGATTTATCTTGCCGGGCATAATTGAAGAACCATTTTGTTTTGATTTGATATTTATCTCGCCGATTCCGCCTCGAGGCCCGCTGCTAAGAAACCGAAGATCATTGGCCATTTTTGAGAGATCAAGAGTTAAAGCGGTGAACGCTTGGGACAGGGCGACAAAGTCTTGGGGGTTTGAAGTTTGCGCCATTAGATTTTTTGCCGGGACTAACTCGATTCGGGTGATTTTAGAGAGCGCTGGATAAAGATGGCGGACAAATTGTGGCGACGCGTTCACGCCGTTTCCGACGGCGGTTCCGCCGAGGACAAGTTCGCGTAAAGAGGGGAGTAACGCTTCGAGGCGTTTGAGGTCTCGTTCTATACTATAGGCGTAGGAATGGAATTCGTCGCCGAGGGTTATCGGCACCGCGTCTTGGAGGTGGGTTCTTCCGAGTTTGGCCACCCGCTCGTAGGCTTTTGCTTTTTCGTTTAGAACTTTGTAGAGTTCTTTTCCGGTTTTTAAAATTTTTTGCGTTTTCCGCAGGCTTTCGATTTTTAACGCCGAGGGAATGACGTCGTTTGTTGATTGTCCTTTGTTTACATCATCAAGCGGGTGGACGGTGAGTTTTCTTTTTTCTTTCGAAAGAATTTCGGTGGCGAGATTGGCGATTACTTCATTCACATTCATATGAGTCGAAGTTCCCGCGCCGCCTTGAAGGGCGGGAAGGAAAAATTGCTCATCCCGTTCTCCGCGTGCCACGCTTTTGGCTGCTTTGATTATGGCTTTTCCTTTTATCTCATCGATTTCTTTGGTTTCGATGAGAGCTTGGGCGGCGGCCCATTTGATTTCGGCAATAGCGTGGATTAAGGAAAGCGAAATCCGTGGTCCCGAGAAAGGAAAATTTTTAATTGCCTGTTCTGTTTCTTTTCCGTAATAGATTGCCATTTGCTGAAATTATACCTTTTTTGGGTTCGGGAATCTTTTAGAGTTTTGTGATGGGTTTTGACAGTTATTGACAAAACTGGTAAGAATGATAGAATATCCACTAGTAAACTTACCTTAGCAAAGAAGGGATTGAAAAATGTTTCCGAAAAAAACAGAGGAAGAGTTCGCGAAGATGATAGAGGGAGTGACTCTTTCTGAAAGAGAGATTGATGTTCTTCGGGAGGACTGTGGTCTTGCTCCGAAAAACCCGACGGAGAAAATCCCTGTTTTTCGTAAGCGTTTGCAGTTGTTGGCTTTGAGCAAGCTTGCTCACGTCAAATTCTGAATGGGAATAGTCTGGCCAGACACTTTCGTGTCTGGCCAGTTTTATTTTTATTAATGTTTTATTTTGCCAGTTTTTTTGGTACAATTAGCCAATGGCAAAAAGAGACACAGGAGTAGGTAAACATAGGCGATCCCATTCCCATAAAACCAAAAAACGATTAGAGGCGAAGAAGGTGATGCTGGCGGGGAAGAAGATTAAGAAAAAGAAACAAAAGAAACATCGCTAAGCGAATATGACTAGAAAAGCCCTTACTTTATTAATAATTGTGTTAGTTGTGGTTATTGTCCAACTAATCGGATTTTTGATGTCCGACACCGGCTACTTTTTCTCGCCAAGAATTGATGTTGTTTTGGGTGGTATTGAGTTGTTCGGTCTTGGCTTGTGGCTGGGAATCTATTTGGGTAGAAAGGGGAAAGCGGTCAGTATAGAAAAATAAACATAAATATGGTTTGCGCGCTATTTAGATATGGAAAAATTTATTTGGAAAGATGAATATAGTGTTGGGATTAAGCTGCTTGATGAACAGCACAAGGATTTCTTTTCTATTACTAATAGTATTATCGACTTGCTCGATAGGGAGGATGTGAAAAAAGAGGATCTAGTTGCGATGTTGCACAATCTTGAGGCTCACGGTTTTGAGCATCTCAAAACCGAAGAGGGATATTTTGATACGTTCAACTATCCTCATGCGCCCGACCATATCAAGGAACATGATTTTTTCCGCAAGCGGATTGATCATTATAATTCCGAATTAGAAAAACCTGACGTTGATACAAAAAAGTTGGCGGACGAGATAGTGACGTATGGCGTGCATTGGCTTTCTGATCATATTCTTCTTATGGACAAGCACTATACGGTTTTTTTGAAAGGCCACGGTATTCAATAGAGTTTCGGTTTTTTGGTGGATGCGTAACTGGAGTTTTGGCGCTTAGTTGACTAGGTAGTAGAACTTCGACTGGCCACTAAAGCGGCCGAATTAGCTAGAGGTCGAAGTTTCACTACCTGGTTGATCCCGTTAGAAATCTCGCCCGCGCGTAGACGCGCCCCAGATGGGACTTTGGGCGGGCTATTTCTAACGGGATTGACAAAACCTTGATAATGAGATAGACTACAGAAGTTAGAGAGCTTCTTGTTATTTCTTGTTCTCAAATAAATGAGACAAGACAGATGAGCAGGAGAGGTCGGTTTACTTCTAATATCAAATATAAATAAGCAGAAAATATGGCAAAGAAATTATATGTTGGTGGCTTGTCTTACGACACCACCGATGGTTCTTTGAAGGACTATTTTGCGCAAGCTGGAACCGTCGAAACGGCGACTATCATTATTGATAGAATGTCGAATCGTTCAAAGGGTTTTGGTTTTGTGGAAATGGCTTCCGATGAGGAAGCGGAAAAAGCCATTGAAATGTTCAATGGAAAAGAGTTCGAAGGAAGAACCTTAACTGTAAACGAAGCCAAGCCAATGGAGGCTCGCCCGAAACGCGACTTTGATCGCGGCGGACGCGGCGGATTTGGTGGAGGCAACCGAAATCGTTACTAATTAACGAAAATCGTTTAGGTTTGAAAAATCCCCTTAATCGGGGATTTTTCGTTTTTAAAATTAATATGGTTATTTTTTATAGTAGGGATCAAGCGCGGCGAAGTCGTCGTGTAGGCGATCGAGGAGGGGGCCGCTTAGGTCGAGGATTTTTTCGGCGAGGCCGAAGATTCCCCGGAGCTCGGTGATTTTGGAAATAAATAAATCGTCGTAGATATACATTCTGTTTTCGGCGAATTCGATACTAAAGTTCGAACCCTTTTGACCTAAGAACTCAAGCATTTCCCCGGTAAAAATTTGGAGGACTTCTATCTCATAACCATCAGTGGCGAAGAGGTGATAGTTTTTTCGGAATTGCTCTTCTAAATTTATTTCGGTGTCTTGATTTTTTTCACCCCAGCTGGTGGCGTCGAACCGCATCATAGTTTCCGATTGCAGAAGGATGTGGGGAAAAATTGTTTCGGAAAAACTTATTTCCAAAACCGTGAACTGGTGAGTGGTTTGGTTTTTACCTCCGCCGACGGTGTATTGATAATTAAAGATTTTAAGCGGGCGGTTTTGATAATTGCCCGAGACCACGTTTTCGATTGTTTGGGAGTGGCCCAATTTGAAAAGCCTTCCTTTGACAGCGTCAAGCGGCATGTTTTCGGCATATTCGAATTTTTGGGCGGTGGCGAATTGCCGCATGAATTCGGCTTGGACTTTGTTTCGGATGTAGATGTAGTAGATAAAGCCAATCACAATAACGAAAAAGGGATTTAAAAATATGGCCACAAAAACGGCGATAATAAGAACGGCGATGCTTTTCGAGCGGTATTTGTTTTTGATGAGGGTCCAGGTGGAAGCGTTGACGTTTTCGATTGGGCCCAGGGATTTCAATCCGTCTTGAACGTTAGTGGGGTCTAAATTATTGTCAGGCATATTATGGGAGAAATTTTACCATATTTGGCGGGAGATAAATGGGGAATGGGATTTTTCGTTTTAGCTTCATTTTGTTGGGTATTTTTGATAACCTGTTATTGAGATGATTTTAGGAAATAAAATTAAAGCAATTGGATTCGATTATAGCGGAGTAATCGCTGGCTGGCCGAGCTCGCTATTCGATAAAAAAATCTGTGAAATTTTAAATATAACAATCGAAAAATTTCACGAAACGTATTTTAAAATCAATTATCTTATTAATAATAAAAGTTTATCCAAAGGAGATTTTTTTAGGGAATTATTGGATAAACTTGGGAAACCAGAAAAATATGAAGATGTAATGAGTTTTTTGAAGTCTATCCCAGAACATCAAGTAAATCAGGAAGTTTTAAATTTAGTTGATGAACTAAAAAAATCTGGTTATAAAATTGGTTTGTTAAGTAATAATACAATAGAGGCGGCGGATCAAATGCGCGCATACGGATTAGATAAACATTTTGATGCTTTTGTGGTTTCGGGTGAAATTGGCTTTATGAAACCTGATCCGCAGGCATTCCGAGTATTTTTTGAAAAACTAGGTTTTTTGCCCTCGGAATCAATTTTTATAGACGACACCGCTAAAAATCTTTTGAGAGCGAAGGAAATCGGGTTTCATCCTATTCTGTTTACTGATTGTAAAAATCTTGTAGAAGAACTAAATAAATTGGGAGTAAAATTGGTATAATCAGAGCATGGAAAAAGAACAAATTTGCTGTCCGGAGTTTGATCTGGCGCCGTGGGACGATAAGGTTTTGGAGTGGAGTAGTAAAAAATTTATCAAAGATAAAGTTTTCACTTTGTTTTACATGCCGATGAATTTCGGTTCGGTGATTGTGAGAATGAATAAGAAGGTGGAAAAAGCCGGAATGAAAGTTCCGGATTGGATGTGTTTGTCGGATCACACTTCGAAGTGGAATATGGATTTGTATTTGGCGGTTGATGGCGATGTTCCGGATTCTGAAAACGTGACAATGAGTGGAAAGTTTTTAAGTAAAGTTTACGAAGGGGGTTTTGGGGAGACCGGTAAATGGTGTAATGATTTTGCGAATTACGCTAAGGCCAAAGGAATGGAAGTTCAAAAGATGTATATGTGGTACACCACTTGCCCGAAGTGCGCGAAAAAATACGGCAAAAATTATGTGGTGATTGTGGCCAAGGTCGGGTAATTTAAAAAATAAAAATATGCCAAAATTTTGTGAAGCGTGCGGGATGCCGCTAAATAAAAAAGAAGATTTTGCCGGAGGCGACGAGAATTCTAAGTTTTGCCACTTTTGCGTTAACGCAGACGGCAGCGTGAAATCTTGCGAGGAAATTTTTGAGGGCGGGGTGCAATATTTTTTGGGGCAACTGGGAGATGACCGAATAACGGCAGAAAAGATGACCCGAAAAAATATGAGCAAGCAGCCGTATTGGCAGGGGAAAGATTGTCCGGTTCTAAAGGGCGAGATGGCAACTGACGAAGAGTTTGCTGAGGTTTTAAAAAAATTAAATTAAATAAAAAATATGTGCGGAAAAGATTTTCATAAACAAGGCGGGGGAGCGATCTACGGCATGGGTTTTATCGGCGCGGCGATATATTTCATTTCGACCGCGGCCGGTTTCTGGATGGGCGTTTTGGGGATTTTGAAAGCGATAGTTTGGCCAGCCTTTTTGGTTTACGAAGCGTTGAAGTTTTTAGCTTTATAAATGGATACATCTGGTTGGTACCAAACTTTAATTAAGCCTTCGTGGGCGCCGCCGGCTTGGATTTTTGGGCCGGTGTGGACGGTGCTTTACGCGCTTATCGCTATTTCTTTTTGTTATGTCGGGTATTTATTTTTCAAGCGTAAAATTTCTCTGATTGTTCTTTTGCCGTTTATTTTGAATTTGGTTTTTAATTTTTCTTTTACCTATTTCCAATTTGGACTAAAAAATAATTTTCTGGCGGCGATTGATATTCTGCTTGTTTTGGGCACGCTTATTTGGGCGATGGTTGCGATAAAACCCCACGCCAAGTGGGTGGCGCTAATGAATATTCCATATTTGCTTTGGGTGGGGTTCGCAACGGTACTGCAACTTACGGTAACTTACTTGAATTTATAGAAGTTTTTGGCGGCGTAGATTGAATTGCAGAAAAAAACAAAACACGGAAAGAATCTTTCCGTGTTTTGTTTTAATGTTTCGGTTTTGAAATTAAACCCTCACAGTTTAATTTAGAATCCGAACAAACGGCTAAAGAAATTTCCGATAGAGCCAAAGAAACCGGAATGTGATTTTGGGGTGTCGGATTTTTCGCTAGAAACGGCTGGCGGAATTCCGCTATCGATAATCGAAGAAGCGGTAATGGATGTGCCATTGATTGTGCCTTGGACCACGAGATTGTCGCCAACGACGACACTAGAAATTGTGGTCGTGGCGTTTTTCTTTACAATCGTGGCGTTCACAGCATTAACTGTATAAACGATATTGCTTTTATTGGTTACGGTTAAAGTCGTACCGCTTATAGCGCTCACACTGCCGCCGATTACTGGTTGGCCGTTTCCTTGGATCAATGGAGTTTTCGGCATTTTTGGCGATTTGTCGTTTTCTGGTTTTCCAGATCCGTCGCGGATAATGGTGGCAATTATGTTGGTGCCAGTTATTGTTCCTTGCGCCATGATGTTGTCGCCGACAGCGATACTAGAAACGGTGGAAGTGGTGTTGCCCTTAGTCACCTTGGCGTTTGAGGCATCAACGGTGTAGGTGGTGGCGGTTCCGGCGCTACCATCTTTGTTCGATCGGGCTTTGCCGGTAATTGTTAGGGTTGAGCCATTGATAGCCGTAACAGTTCCGGAAATGCCGGGAACTTTAGGCATTTGGCCGTTTTTCCGGCCCATGCCCATCTCGAATCCAGGTTTTGGCGTTTGGTTCTGGTTTGTTTCGGCAAAAGCCGGAGTGATAAGAGCGAAACCGAGGAAAAGGGCGGCTATTGCTATTAACGAAGAATATTTTTTCATAGATAAATTGAACATATTATTAGGGGACCGGCTCGACCAGGCCGATCTATATAGTATTACGCTTTGACTGGCTATTTAGTTGCATAGTTACGGATTACCTTGGTAGATTTGGTCAAGATGCGTTTTTTGTTGGTATAATGAAAGGGAAAATATGGATATATATAGTATTGAAGAACTAACTAGAAAGATTATTAATTTTCGAGATGCACGAGATTGGAAGCAATTTCATAATCCGAAAGACGTGGCGTTGTCGCTGGTTTTGGAAGCTGGTGAAGTAATGGAGCATTTTCAGTGGAAATCAAAGGAGGAAGTTGAGGTTTATGTGAAGGAACATAAGGATGAAATAGGGGAGGAACTGGCCGATGTTTTGTACTGGGTTTTGCTTTTGTCCCACGATTTAGATATCGATCCGCTTGAAGCTTTGAATAAAAAAATAGAAAAGAATGAAAATAAATATCCAGTTGAAAAGGCAAAAGGTAGGCATACGAAATATACCGATCTGTAAAATATATGCGCTTATATTCCGGACCAGTAAGAGATTTTATCGACGATGTCTTGAATAATCGGATTGGCGAAAAATTAAGTCGAGTCTTCGAGGATTATTATGGTCACCGCGTTGGTTATTCTGAACTGACTTCGTGGAATAATTCACTACGTTTTTTGAAAGATGTTATAGGTGAAAATCAGTTATTCGATAATGCGATTGCAATAGAGTATGAATTGCCTTATTCGACAAAAAGGATTGACGCAATACTTTTTGGTAAAAATAATTTTGGAATTTCTAATGTTGTGATTTTGGAGTTAAAGCAATGGTCAAGAGTGGAAGATTCGGAAATTGAAGACAATATAGTGACATTCACTGGGGGGGCTAATCGAATGGAGCCACACCCATCGTTACAGGTTCGTGGTTACCATTTTCTTCTAAGCGATTTTTTGAAGTTGTTCCAAGAAAAGGATACTGCGCTCTATTCATGTGTTTATTGTCATAATTATCAGCGAGAGGAAGGAGCAATTCTTTTTGAAAAAAAATTTGATCACCTCACAAAAGATTTTCCTATTTTTGGCAAAAATGATTTTCGAGAAATTGGAGATTACCTAAAAAAAAGACTTTCAAACGGTGGGGGATTAGAAATCTTGAATCGTTTTATTAATAGTCCTATTGGGCCATCAAAAAAATTACTTGAGCACACACGATCAACAATAGATGGGAACCCCGCTTTTAATTTAGTTGATGAACAGATAACTGCATATAACGCTATTGTTGATCGTATCAAAAAAGTAGCGAAACTTAAGAAAAAAACAGTTATTATTGTTCGTGGTGGACCTGGAACAGGCAAATCAGTTATTGCTCTAAATGCATTAGCGGAAGTTTTATCAAAAGGCCAAAAAGTTTATCATGCAACTGGATCAGCGGCTTTCACATCAACTCTTCGGAGGCTTGTTGGCGTTCGTGCTGCTGCATTTTTTAAATATTTTAATAGTTTTACGAAAGCCAAGGAAAACGAAATAGATGTATTGATAATGGACGAGGCGCATCGCATAAGAAAAACTTCAAATTCGAGATATACAAAAAAGACTGAAAGAAGCGATACGCCGCAAATTGAAGAATTATTGAAGGTTGCTAAGATATGTGTTTTCTTTATTGATGATTTTCAAGCAGTACGACCGGATGAAATAGGGAGTTCGGGTTTAATTATTGAGTCGGCTAAAAAATTTGATTCCGATTTATATGATTTTGAGTTAAAAACGCAATTTCGTTGTTCTGGTTCTGACGGATATTTAAATTGGGTTGATGACATCTTAAATATTCGTTATACCGCTAATCATATTTTATCTTCAAACGAAAAAATGGATTTTCGTATTTTCGATTCTCCACATATATTATATGAAGCAATTAAATATAAAAATCTTGAGAAGCCTAATTCTGCGAGGATGGTGGCTGGGTTTTGTTGGCCCTGGAGTAACACAAAATCAGACGGCACGTTAGTGGAGGATGTTGTGATTGATGATTTTAAGATGACTTGGGAGGCAAAAAATGATACTAGAAAAATTGCCTCTGGCGTTGTTCGAGCGAATGATTGGGCACGAGACCCAAACGGAGTCGATCAGATGGGTAGTATCTATACAATTCAAGGATTTGAGTTTGATTATGTTGGTGTTATTTTTGGTAAAGACCTTATATATGATTCAGAAAAAAAGATGTGGATTGGACAAAAATCAGAGTCGTGTGATTCGAAGGTTAAGAGAGAATCTAAAACAGAGGAAGAATTTACAAAATATATAAAAAATGTGTATAGGGTTCTTCTTACTAGAGGAATGAAGGGTTGCTATATGTATTTTTTAGATAAAGAAACTGAGAGATTTTTTAGAAGTAGAATAGAAGCGAAATAGATCAGAAAAACAAAAAACCACCCCCGAAGCGGGGGTAGTTTTTGAATCTGCGTTTTAGACGCGGGTTACGTTGGTGGCGCTGGGGCCTTTTTCTCCTTCCACAACTTCAAAGCTGACGGTGTCGCCGACTTTGAGTTCGTCGTAGGTCACTCCTTTTAACTCATTTGAGTGAAAGAAAAGATCCTTCGCTTCGCCTTCGCGGGAAATGAATCCAAATCCCTTTTCGGTTAGCGTTTTGATTGTTCCTGTCATTTTATTTTTTAATTGCTTTTTTCCAATAGAAACTCGACCCGATCTCTTTGTACCGTTACAACTTACAGTTTTCTAGGGGAGAAGTCAATTGAGAGGGGAAAGAATAGAGAATAAAGAATTATGAATAGTGATTTCTGGCCGTTATTTTTGTAGAATAGGAAAATGGCTGATCATTACGGGGAGAGGGAATTAAAAGAGCTGCCGAATCCGCCGCATTGGACCAAGACAATCGGCGTTGGGATTGTGACGATGGGACTGGCGATTGGAACTGGCGAGTTGATTATGTGGCCGCACTTGGTTACAAAATACGGTTTAGGCATACTTTGGACGGCGCTTTTGGGTTTAACATTTCAATACTTTATTAACCAAGAAGTTTCGCGGCACGCTTTGGCGACGGGGGAGAGTTTTTTTACTTCTTCTTCGCGAATTTTTAAATGGTTCGCGCCTTTTTGGCTTTTGTCGGCGGTGTTGCTCTATGTTTGGCCGGGATGGGCGGCGGCGATTGGAACAACTCTAAAAGAACTTTTCGGTTTTGGAAGTTATCTTTGGTGGGCGGTGATTAGCCTTTTTGTGGTGGTGATTTTAACTTTTGTCGGAAAAGTGGCTTATACGATTTTAGAGAAAACTTTAAAGATCGTGGTACCGATATTTTTTGTCCTCTTGGTTATCTCCAGCACCTTTACTCTTACGTGGAATGATTTACGAGAACTTTTAGGCGGAATTTTAAATTTTGGGCATCTGCCGACCGGTATCGACATGAAAGTTCTTTTGGGGGCGATAGTTTTTGCCGGCGCGGGCGGGCTTTTAAATCTGTGCGTTTCGCTTTGGTACCGGGATAAGCAAGTGGGAATGGCAAAGTATGTCGGCCGGATTATTAATCCGATTACCGGAAAAGTGGAGTCGGTTTCTTACAAGGGTTACTCGTTTGATGTTAATAAAGAAAATATGGGGCGGTGGAAGAAGTGGATGAAGTTTGTGCGGATTGACCAAGGAGTGATTTTTTGGTTTTTGGGTTTTATTACTTTAGCTTTGCTTAGCGTGAACGCCTACGCGGTTTTGAGGCCATTGAATTTGGTTCCGGAGGGATTAGCGGTGGCGGTGGTTCAGGCAAATATATTTGGGCAAAATTGGGGAGCGTTTGGATTTAATTTGTTTTTAATAATGGCATTCCTCATGTTGTTCTCGGTGATGTGGACGGTGATCGATGCTTTTACCAGAATAGTTTCCGATATTATTTTTATAAATTCCCGGGTGGGGCCTTTTGCAAAGCATTTGGGGTTTTTCAAAAAAATGTCGCTTAGCCATTTGTACTACGGCTCGGTGCTGGCGGTGGTTTTTCTGGGGATTTTGCTTTTGCCCCTGAAGCAACCGCTGGCGCTGCTCACGATAAGCGCGGTTTTGGGCGGGCTCACGATGATGGTTTATATTCCGGTTTTAATATATCTAAACAATTTTAAGCTGAATAAACTTCTGCGGCCCGGCATTTTTACTAACGTAATGATGGGGCTGGCGTTTTTGTTTTATTTTTATTTCTGTTTTTATATTATTTTTCTTTAGGGTGGAAATTTCCTTGACATGGTTGGTATAATGAAAAGGAAAGTAAGCGCTACTTAATTGAGGAAGGAGGTGGTTCTATGCATTCCTGCAGGCGTTGGTTGATTCGACCGGTGGCTCATTGCACTGGTGGCTGCTAAGTTTGGGTGGGGGATTAAGTTCTCCCGCCCCCTTTTTTATTCAATTTGAACTAGTTTTCGCGGTGTTTGATTTTTTTTGCTGTTTTATTAGTATTATGCGTAGCGACCTATTTAAAGGAGAGGAGGTGAGAATTCCTTGAGTAGGATAAAAATCAGGTTTTCCGATGGGGATTTCCAGAAGTCTAGTCTCTCGAAGCATAGTAAAAAGCTGTGCGTTGAGGTTGCGATTAAGCCAGAGGCGGTTGGGGTTCGAGATTCAAAAGATCAAAGGAAGACCGTCTTGAAGTTCACGCGGGCAGAATGGAAGGCTTTTGTCGCCGGCGTTAAGGCTGGAGAGTTTGACGTTTGATCCGCTTGGAATAGCGAACATCGAGAAAACTGATAATGCGGTGGGGTGGATCGTTATAGTCCACCCCTTTTTATTCAATTTGGAGACCTGTTTACCCCGTTAGACCTTGAGAAATCTTCGTTTTAGATAAGGAGGGAGATTAAGAGTTCCAAAAATATAGACTGGGAGATTTTCGTTTTTAGGACCAAGATCTAACGGGGTTTACTCTAGGGGAGGAAATGTACTATAATACCTAGGTCGAAAATAAAGTCGCAAATTTCAAAAATGCCAGGAAAAGCTAATTCGGCTTTCATGAAGCCGATGAATCTTAGCGAGGAATTGGAGGCGGTGGTCGGAAAGGGTCCAATGCCAAGGTCTGAAGTAGTAAAAGGGCTTTGGGTTTACATTAAGAAGCACGACCTTCAAGATCCTAAGAATAAGCGGAATATCAACGCTGACGAGAAGTTAAAGTTGGTGTTCGGCGGTAAAGCGACGGTTAATATGTTTGAAATGACGAAGCTCGTTTCAAAGCATCTTACCTAAGTAAATGTTTTAAAAATCTCCCCCATAAGCGGGGGGAGGTTTTTAATTTGGAGATTGTTTTTGAAAATCGCCAAAAGGGCGGTTTTTTGATAGGCTTAGAAAACAAAACAACAATGCCATACAAAGGAACTTATAAGAAAGAAGCGAATGACGCTTATCAGATCAGCCGGAGCGGAATTGAAAATTATATCAATTGCCAGCGGTGTTTTTATTTGGATAAAAGATTAGGGGTAAAACAGCCGCCAGGATATCCGTTTAGTTTAAACGCGGCGGTGGACCATCTTTTGAAAAAAGAATTTGATATTCATCGGGCTAAAGGCAGTCAGCATCCGCTCATGAAAAAGTATGGCATTGACGCGGTGCCGTTTGACCACGAGAAGATGGGGACGTGGCGGGAGAATTTTCAAGGTGTGCAGTTCTATCACGAGAAAACAAATCTTAATGTTACCGGCGCGGTGGACGACATTTGGGTTGATCCGAAAGGCGAGTTGATGGTGGTTGATTACAAAGCGACGGCAAAAAACGACGAAGTGAATTTAGACGCCGAGTGGCAGATGGGCTACAAGCGACAGATGGAAGTTTACCAGTGGCTACTTCGAAAAAATGATTTTAAAGTTTCTGATACCGGCTATTTTGTTTATTGCAACGGAAAAAAAGATAGGGAAGCGTTTGATGGCAAGCTGGAGTTTGATATAAAGGTTATTCCTTATACGGGGAGCGACGAGTGGATTGAAGAGACGCTCGTGAATATCAAAAAACTTTTGAATACGGAAAAAGTTCCGGATTTTACGCCGGAGTGCGAGTATTGCAGTTATCAACGGAAGGTGCAGAAGCTTAGGTAGAGAATTGACAGAGATTGTTTTCCATGCCTTAATTCAGGCTGGAATTTTTCAACTCAATAAACGTTAGAATAAGGAAAGGAGGTGAGCTCACGTGAAAAAGGCCGCTGTTTTTACCGTGGCGTTTTTGATGCTGGGGATGTGCATGTATTATTCGGTTTTGGTATTTCGCAACGAGGTTCAACCGAAGTTGGCAACTTGGATCATTCTTGATTCGGGGGTTATTATCAGCTTTATTTCTTATCGTTTAACCAAGAAGCATAGCCTAGTCGACAACATTGCCAACACAACGGATGTGGTTTTCGGTTCGGGTATTCTCGTCGCAATTCTTTTTTGCGGCGGGTGGAATGGACTCCGATTTTCAAGTTTTGATGTTTGGTGTTTGGCGGCGATGGCAGCGATTTTAACCTTCTGGATAATAAAACGGAATCACTCTGCTACTAATCTTGCGATTCAGGCGTTGATGGTGCTGGGATATTTTCCAACTCTCAAAAATCTTTGGATTGCCAAGACAAACCCAGAGTCGTTTGTGACGTGGGGAGTGATGTGGTTTGTATGTATTATCTCGTTGTATCCGGCTTACAAAGGGAAGAATCGTTTGGCGGTGGTTTACGCGGCTCGGGGAATCATAATGGTTTTTATTCTGATTCTCTTGATGCTTCGGGTAGAATTTCGTTCGTAGTTGGCGCTTGCTTGCAATAGTAAGCGCCTTTTTCGTTCTCGGGTGTGGTATTTTTTGCTGACGCAAGATAGGATAGTAATGTGATAGATCAGGATTTTCTAAAAAAGGAAAACGGCAAGGTTTGGAAATTTTATTTGCAACCAAGCGAGACTTGGGAAGCGATGCTTGGAGATTGCAAGCGGGCAAAAAAATCGATTGATTGTGAGCAGTATATTTTTGAGGGAGACGAAATAGGGGAGCGTTTTATTGAAGTTTTTATTAAAAAATTAACAGATGGCGTTCGAGTTCGCTTGCTTTGCGACGCAGTGGGAAGCTACGGGTTTATGGGGTCGCCGTTAGTGAAGCGATTTATCAGCGCCGGCGGTCAGGCGGTTTTTTATAATCCGATAAGCCCCTGGCGGCTAAAAAACGCCAGCTCACTTTTTTTGCGGGATCACCGAAAAATTTTAGTGATTGATTCGAATATTGGATTTACCGGCGGGATGGCTGTTTCTTCGAGGATGAAATTGTGGCGGGACACGGACGTGAGAATTGAAGGAGAAGTGGCGAGGGCAATGGACGATTCGTTTGAGACGATGTGGCAGATTGCGCTAAAACAAGAATTTTCCAGTTTTAAGAATGGAGCGGAAACGGTTGGAGATTTTCAGGTGCTTAGTAATTCGCCGCGCTATAGGCAAAGATATATTTACCACGCGCTCCTTAGGGCAATCAGGTTTTCCAAAAAATATATTTATTTAACAACGCCATATTTTGTGCCGAGCTTTCGTTTGAGCCGGGCTTTGATTAGGGCGGCGAAAAGAGGAGTGGAGGTGAAAATTTTACTGCCGTTTCTGTCGGACGTGCCGATTGTTGATGTGGCGGCTGGATCTTATTTTTCGCACTTACTTAAAAAAGGCGTAAAAATTTACAGATACCGCGACGCGATTCTTCATTCCAAAACAATGGCGGTGGATGATACTATAGCAACAGTGGGGAGCGCTAATCTTGATAACTTAAGTTTGCTTTTTAATTACGAGATGAATATTTTTTCAACCGAGAGAGAATTCGTCGGCGAAATAAAAGAGCAGTTTTTGGAGGATATTAAAAGGGCCGAGGAGATTGTTTTTGAGGAGTGGCTGGAGCGGCCGTTTATTTTGAAGTTAAAAGAATTTTTAGTGAGGCCGATTAGGGGATGGCTTTAGTGTTATAATTTAAGTATGACAAAACAGTGGGGGAAAGTGACGTGGTATTCCAAGCTCTTGGCGTTGATTTTATTTATTGGGTTGCCGTTTGTCGGTTTCTATTTGGGTTTTCGTTACGGCGAGATAAGAGAAAAAGTCCAGCTTGATAAAAATTTGGTTTCGGGGATAGCGATGAGACAGGTGACTTACAAAAATAGCGAGTTTGAGTTTAAATATCCGGAAGTTTTCGGCGTGACGGTTTGGAAGCCGGACAGCTGGCCGCCGGTGGTGAAGGTTGTATCATCGAAAGATTTTTCTATCCAAAAATTTTGTTCGGGTGATTTCTCTTTAGATAGCGAGCCGAAGGCGAGCGGGGAGGGAGTGGTTGGCGGCGGGACGTATACGCTTTATAAATCAAGCGGAGCCGGAGCGGGCACGCTTTATTCAAATTTTTGTTACGTTATTCCGAGCAAGGAAAAATATTATGTTTTGGATTTTTTGATTCGATCACATACCGGTTGCGGGGACGGGGGATGCGGGGCGTATTGCGAAACCCAGTTTGAAAGCGAATGCCGGAAGTTGGACCGGAATCGAGATATCGAAAAGCCGATTCAGGATATCGTTTCCAGCTTTAAATTATTTTAGTTGTTGTATAATAAAAGTATGAAGAAAAAGAAGGTCGCAAAGAAAAAAAAGACGGCGGCGAAGAAAGTTTGCGTTTGCAAAGGCGCAAAGTGCCACTGTTAGTATTCGATCTAATTAATCGTTGAAAGCAATTCAGGCCAACAGGCTTGTTTTGCGGTGGTTTGATGAAAAAATTATGAGCGCGAAATCGTTTATTATGATCGGGATGGTTGTCGGATCGACAATCGGCGGTTTTTTGCCGGAGCTTTGGGGCGGAGGAGTTTTTTCTTTTTCTTCGGTTATTCTTACTTTTATCGGCGGAGCGATTGGAATATGGGCGGGGTATAAACTAAGTAGGAATTTTTGAATTTATCATCCACTAAACCTTACTTCATAACTTCCCAGGTCATTGGATCGAGATCGCCGTCTAGTTTAAAGAGAGCAATGCCTTTAAGACCGAGTTTTTTGGCGAGGTCGATTTTTTGGCGGGCTGATTCGGCATCGCTAAAAGAGACATAGCGGACAAATTTTCCGCCGGCAGAAGCGCTGGCGATGGCGCCGGGAAGAGTGGAGGAAATATTCCAAGTTAGGTTAGGTGAAACATTAGTAACAGAAGTGCTGGTGGAATAGACAAAACTCAATTCACCGGCGGAATTTCTTTCAGGATTGGCGCTTAGATCGTCAGCTCGACTCATGGCTTGGAAGAAGGTGTGGCTGCGAAGGCGTTTGTAAGTGGTTCGGCCATTGGCCCAGGAAACTTCGTATTCATAGCCGTAGGTTGGAACGCCGAGGACAATTTTTTTTGGGCTGATAATCTTTGTGGCTTCGGTAATAATTTTTTTAACCCACTCGGGATCGGCTACTGGAGCGTAGACTTGGCCGTTGCCTTTCGAGACATCAAGTTTCGCGTCGATGACACCTTGATCGTAGGCCATGATTCTTACTTCGTCACAATATCTATTCAAAGCTTTATAATCGTTAGCGTATTTAGTGTCGTCGGCGGTGTTGGTGCGATTAAGGCGAGAGGAAATTGGCATTCGCGGTTCGATTGTGCAAACTAACTTTTTACCCAAAGGATGAAGACGAATGGCCAGGCCTTCAATAAATAAAGCGAAATATTGATTGGTGTCGGCTAGCTTGGCTTCGTAGTCAATATCGATTCCGTCGAATTTATTAGTTTGGACTAATTTTTTAATGGCATCTTCGTGGGCGATACGCTTTTTCTTATTAGAAAGAAGGGCGTGAATGGCATCGCCGTCAAACCAGGCGATTGTGGGGATAATTTTTATTTTTTGGTCTTTAACGGCCGAGATCCAGCCGGGCCAAAAACCTTTAGTGATTTTTAAGACATCAACGAGAGTGCCGTTGGATTTAACTTCATAAGAGAAGGGACTGACTTCGGAAAGTTTTTCTAGATTAAGGGCGATGTCCATGCTGCCGGGGCTTTGTTTCCAAAAGGGAATCCAGCCGGTATACATTAGTTTAGTAGCGGCAAAACTAGGGAGAGGGAGGAGGATTGTCGAGACGATTAAGATCGTGAGTAATATTTTTTTCATAATAGGGTTTAAGCAGATTTAAACATAAATGCGGAAAAATTAGTAGTGATTATGTTTGAAAAGATGGAATTGATCGGTTTGTGATTTTAGAATACTAAATGTTATAATCCTCGGAATATTATGCAAAACCTTATAGCCGAGTTACTTAAAGTTTCAATGTCGCTTTTACTGGCGGTTCAGGGTAATCCCCAGATGCCAGATAAGTTAGTAAATCAATCTTTGACTTCGGTGTCTCAGGCAATTCAACTGTCTTCGCAGGTTTTGAGCTATGATGAAAGAAATCACCCCGTGGCTAGCAAGAGCATCTGGCCTAATTTTGACCAACTTTTATCGGCTTCCTATTTAAATCGGGATGGGAAAAGGGTGGCTTTGGGTGACGGAGTTCGGTTGGCGGACAGTTTCTTGTCTTTTGGAGACTTGAATGAAGATGGCCTAGATGACGCGGTGGTGGTTTTAAAAATGGATGATGGAAAAGGGGGGATCGATTATTGGTTGGGAGCGATGCTAAACAAGGCGGGGGTTCTTTTTAATATCGTGAATAAGCCGATTGGAAAAAATGTGGAGATATATTCTCATCATGTTGAATCTGGGCAGTTCACGGTTGATATGAAGGTGGATCCATCGGCGCGGAAGATTTACCGCTTTAAATTAGTTGGTAGCGAGTTTAGGGAGGCGATCAATGATTGATAACTTGTGACTTATGACTAATCCGGCGGCTGCCGGATTTTTTACAACCCTAGGCCGCTTAAATTAATAGTGTTTAAAAAAGCGGGGATAACGAAGATCAGGCCGATTAGGGGAAGGACGATGAGGGCGAGGGTGATGATTAGGGTCCAGAGGAAATATTTTCTGGTCTTTTCGACGGATTTGTAGATGGCGTCGATTTTTTTATCGAGTGAATTTATTTTTTCTTCTAGGTTTTCGGGCATTGGATAATTATAAAATTTTTATCCTTGTTTGACAAGTCGAGGTTATCTGGTATAATGGTTGCTTGCGGTTATCTTTGTGGGTGGTTGATAATCGCTTTTTTAGCAACTTGATATTTTAGGAGGAAAAACGTCAATGGAAGACAACGGTAGCATCAAGGGATCTGATAGGGCGGCGGCGCTGGTTTGCTTGGGAGGAGTAACTCCCGGGGTCATTTTTGACCAAAGCGTACCAACAGCGGTGGTTGTGAGTGGTGGACAGTTTATGGCCAACGGCGCGGGGTTGTTGCTAATATCGGCTTTGGGGCCGGAAAAAGCAGCAACAATTGCGGAGTCTGGTTTCGACTCAGCGAAATACGCCGAATTTTTCGGCGTTGATTTACGGCTGTTGAATGAACTTTCCTGTCCGAATACTCAGTTTCCCCCGACTGTGGTTGGTTTGTCTAGGGCTCTGAAGACTAGAGGGGAGGACTGGGTTTCTATTTCTGTTTAGTTCCGCGGGAAATTTTTCCTTTCGTAAATTCGTAACGATGTAGTTTGCCAGCTCAGGGGGAGCTGGCTTTTTTTCGCCAATTATTTCTTCCTCTTGCCGCGGAGAACGCGCTCGATGGCGATTTTCATCGCCACGTCGCGGGGACTTTCTTTAGTTCTTAAACTTTTTTCTAAAACGGTTCGGGTAGCTTTTTTAATTTTTCTTTCAACGAGTTCAAACATTCTTTTCGGATTATAGCCGCGGTATTCGGCATAGGAAGAAATAACGCCGCCCATATTAGCCACGAAGTCGGGAACGATAATGATTCCTTTTTTCCAGAGTTCATTTTCGATTTTTTCGCTCATTGGGATATTGCCCCCCTCAACGATAATTTTGGCTTTAATTAAATGTTTGTTGTTTTCATTTATAACGTCGGTTACAGAAGCCGGAATTAGAATATCGACATCAAGAGCCCAAAAATCTTCGGAGCTGATTTTTTTGGCGCCGGGATAATCGCCGATTGATTGATGATTTCCGATTAGTTTGTTAATTTCGTTTTTTTCAAAACCACTTTCTTTGTAAACACTATTATGATGATCGGCAATGGCAACTATTTTTGCTCCTTGTTCTTCTAAGTGTTTGTAGGCAAAAGTGCCAACATTGCCGAAACCGTGAATAGCGATTGTCAGGTTTTTGAGGTCTTTCTTCAGGAGGCTAACAGCAACTTCGGTGGCTTTGGCGACGCCAAAACCAGTACTGCCGAATTCGTGAGGAATACCGCATTTTTCTCCTGGCTTGCCGAAAATTGACATGCAAAGATTGGCGGGTTTACCAGTGGCCGTTCGCCAGTCACCGGTAGCTTCAACAAACCAGTTCATTTCTCGTTCACTAGTTTGAACATCAGGACCAGCGATGTATTTTTTAGGAGTGAGGAGTTTAATGGCGCGGGCGAAACTTTGAACAAATTTTTTCTTAGTTTCTTCCGATTGATCGGGTTTTTCTCCGGGTTTTAGTGGGACGGGCCAGACGATGCCGGCTTTAGCGCCACCGAAAGGGATTTCGGCGAGAGAATTTTTCCACGTCATTGTTCGGGCAAGGCGGAAAACTTCTTCGACGGTGACAGTGGAAGTCATTCTAATACCGCCCTTGCCTGGGCCGAGGGTGGTGTTGTCAATAACAAGGAAACCCTCCATGCCAATTTTAGGGTCATAGACCCGGATTACGTATTCTGGACCGAATTCATCTTTTGTGATTTCCATAATTTTAGAGTTGTTTTTTTGTTGATTTATTATAGCACAAACTATTATGGCATTTCTTGGTTTTCCTGTTGATGGTAAAATGGAAGTGATTAAGATGAAAAGACAAAGGAAAAAAGAAATTGATACATTAATAATTTCGGATCTTCATCTTGGGGTTCCGGTTAGCCGGCCGGAGCAGACAATTGAAGCAATAAAAAAATATAATTTCAAACGTTTGATTCTTTTGGGGGATATTTTTGATGATTTGAATTTTGAAAGATTAAAACATGAGCACTGGGAATTTCTTTCGTTTATTCGGGAATTTTCTGATCCGAAGCGGAATGTCGAGGTGATTTGGGTAGTCGGAAATCATGATTTTTTACTTTTGAACATGAAGTTTCTTATTGGCATACCGCTCCGAAAAGAATTTAGGTGGACTTATGAGCGGAAAACTTATTTTGCGATTCACGGCCACCAGTTCGACCGATTTCTGGTGGAAAATCCTATACTTAGTAAAATCGCTTCGTTTATTTATTTTTGGATTCAGAAAATTGATTCCAGTCAGAGATTCAGCCGATATTTGAAACGGAAATCGAAGGGATGGTTACGGCTTTCGGAAAAAGTGGCAAAGAGCGGGGTGAAATACGCGAAATTGAAAGGAGCAGATTTCGTTTTTTGCGGCCACACTCACCAGGCCTTGCACGAAACTATTGACGGGGTTCAGTATTTTAACAGCGGTTGCTGGACGGACAAACCCTCAACCTACATAACAATTGGGGAGGATGGAGTGAATTTGCATAACGTTCGTTAGGGGGTTAATTGGGCTGGGGAAAACTATATTTGGTATAATAGGCAAACATGATTACAGAAAGATATAAAAGAATAATTTTTAGGATTATCGCTTTAGCGGCAGTTTTTTTGGTTGGTTTTTATGTTGGCGGGCGAGGTTCGACCAGTAAATCGCCGGCTGTCTTAGATAATACGAATCAGGGGCAAAATAGTTCGGAGCAAGTTAGCGTGATGTTCGATTTCCAGAACGGCACGATTTTTATCGACGAGGTGCCTTGGAAACAGGGAATGACGGTTTTTGACGCTCTTAAGCTGGCAACCGATAAGGAGCAGCTGGGGCTTAAGTATAAAGACTATGGCGGAACGATGGGGGTTTTTGTGCAGATGATTGGAAAAACTAAAAATAGCGAAAGCGGGGATAGGTGGTGGCAGTTTTGGGTGAATAATAATTATGGGAAAGAAGGGGCGAGTAACTATTCACTTAAGCAAGGGGATGCCGTTGAGTGGAAACTGGTAAGAGGGCAGATCAAAAATTAAAAAATGAAAACAGAAATTAAATTAGGCATTTCTGTTTTACTTATCGGGTTGGGAGTTCTGGCTAGGGTTTTGCCCCACTTGCCTAATTTTGCGCCGGTGGCGGCGATTGCGGTTTTCGCGGGGTTTTATTTAGGCCGGCGGTACGCATTGGTTTTGCCGATTATCGCGATGCTTATTGGTGATCTTTTTATCGGGTTTTATGATTTTAAAATGATGGCGGCGGTTTATGGTAGTTTTGTTTTAGTTGGTTATTTAGCGAGCGTTTTTAAATCTCGGAAAAACACGGAGGTGATTTTGGGAACGAGTTTAGTTGGTTCGGTTACGTTTTTTCTGGTTACTAATTGGGCGGTGTGGCAGTTTAGCGGAATGTATTTAAAAAACTGGGCGGGATTTTTGGAAACGTATGTGATGGCGTTGCCATTTTTTAGAAACACGTTTTTGGGAGATGTTGTTTATTTAGCTTTTATTGCGGGAGGGTACGAGTTGGCGGTTTATTTAGCGGGTAAGTTTTATCGATTGAAAGAAATAAAAAAAATCGCGGTGCCCGTTTAATATTAAAAAACGGAAATAAAATTAAAACTATGGAAATAAACGAAAAATTTGGGATTTTAGCGAATGAGGAATCGATTCGACGAACAGTTGAGGCGTTAATCAAAAACGGCTTTAGGGCAGAAGTGGCCGAGAATAGTGAAGCGACAAGAAAAAGGGTATTGGAAATTTTGCCGGCAGGGGCAGAGGTAATGACGATGACATCGGTGACACTGGATACTTTGGGAATTTCAAAGGAAATTAATGAATCGGGAAGATTTAATTCAATCAGAGGAAAATTTACCCAAATGGATCAAAAAACTCAAGGATCAGAGATGCGAAAATTGGGAGCTGGACCGGATTGGGTTTTGGGAAGCGTGCACGCGGTGACGGAAGAGGGGGAAGTGGTAGTGGCTTCCGCTACCGGCAGCCAGTTGCCAGCGTATGCTTATGGAGCGGGAAAGGTGGTTTGGGTAGTTGGCGCGCAGAAGATTGTTAAAAATTTAGAGGAGGGAATGCAAAGGATAAGGGAATACACTTTGCCCCTTGAGGATGAACGGGCGCAGAAATTTTACGGGGTTCACAGTAGTTTGAATAAATGGCTGATTTTTGAAAAAGAGGGGAATGCTGATCGGATCACAATAATAATTATTAAAGAAAAACTTGGTTTTTAGTCGTGAGGTTTAAGGGAAATAATTAATCCGAGAATTATCTCGGATTTTTTGCTACAATTAAGCTAATATTGATGAAATCATCTTCCGTTTTTTCAACTTTTGAGAGTGTTTTCGAAGAGTTAAAAATAAAAGGGCTTACTTCTTCGGAAGCGGAGAGGCGGCTTAAGGACTACGGAAAGAACGTTATTAATTATATAGAAGAAAGGGCTTTAATCTTAGAGTTCTTATCAAAGTTTAAGAGCCCGCTTATTATTTTGCTTTTAGTAGCTTCGCTAATTTCCATATTCACCGGGAATGAGGCGGATTTTTTTATTATTCTAGCGATGATTTTTATCGGGGTGGTGGTTGATTTCTATCAGGAGCATCAATCTCAGAAGGCGGCGGAAAGATTAAGGGAAAAAGTGGCAGTTCAGACCAGAGTATTAAGAGACGGCAGAGAGAAAGAAATTTTTATCGCTGATGTGACGGTTCGAGACATCGTGATTTTGGCAGCTGGTGATGTAGTGCCAGCCGATTTAAAAATTTTATTCTCCCGGGATCTTCATATTGATGAATCGGCTTTAACCGGGGAGTCTTTTCCGGCGGAAAAAGAAGTTAATGATTTGGGGTTGATGGGGACGAGCGTGGTAAACGGCGAGGGGATTGGTGAGGTTTTGAAGATTGGGCGGGATACGGAATTTGGAAAAATCGGCCAAAAGCTTGTTTTACAAAAACCGCCGACTGATTTCGAAATTGGAGTCAAGCAATTGGGCTTGTTTATTATGAAGTTAACGGTTGGGCTGACGGCGATAATTTTTGCGACTAATCTAATTTTACGGCCCAATTTTTTTGGCGAATCCTTGCTTTTCGCTCTGGCGCTCGCAATCGGCCTCACGCCGGAACTTTTACCGGTTATTGTAACAGTTAATTTATCCCGGGGGGCGGCGCGAATGTTAAAGAAGGGGGTTATTGTTAAACATCTTCCGGCAATTCAAAACTTTGGCAGTATGAATGTGCTTTGCACTGATAAGACCGGTACCCTTACCGAGAATAAAATTAAACTGGAGCGTTACGAAAATTTTCAGACTAAAGATGACGACAAGGTGCTAACTTTCGCTTACCTTAATAGTTTTTTCCAATCTAATTTGAAAAGCGCTTTGGAGCAGGCAATTTTAGCTCATAAACAAAAAGTTGATTTAGGAAAATATGAAAAAATAGACGAGATACCTTTTGATTTTTTTAGGAAACGCTTGTCGGTTGCGGTTCGAGATAAGAAAAAGACATATTTGATTGCTAAGGGAGCGCCAGAAGAGCTTATTCAAATTACTACTTATTATGAGCAGAACGGAAGAATACATAGAGCTGGTAAAGAAATAAAGGAAAAAATATTGGCGAGACATAACGAGCTTAGCGCGCAGGGTTTTCGGGTTTTAATGGTGGCCTACCGAGTCGTTCCGGGAGATCAAAAAACTTTCGCGAAAAATGATGAGCGAGCTCTGATATTTTTAGGTTTAACTGCTTTTATGGACCCGCCGAAAGCGGACGTGAAGGAAGTGATCAAAACCTTGCATGAGGAGGGGGTGATGATAAAAATTTTGACGGGGGATAACGAAAATGTAACCAGGAAAGTTTGTGAAGAGTTAGAGATTCCGATTAGCGGAATCATTTCTGGCGTTGAGCTTGTGAATTTTTCAGAGGAGAGACTAACAGAGGCGGCGCTAAAAAATAATATTTTTGTAAAACTAACGCCGGATTTGAAAGAAAGAATTATCTTAGCTCTTAAAAAATCAAAACAGGTGGTGGGTTATTTGGGCGATGGAATCAATGACGCGCCATCGCTTAAAGCGGCCGATGTGGGGATTTCTGTTCAGAATGCGGTGGCAGTGGCCCGGGAGGCGGCTGATTTGATTTTAGTGACCAAGTCTTTACGAGTTTTGCATGACGGAATTTATGAAGGGCGAAGAACATTCGAAAATACAATGAAGTATATTTTTATGAATTTAAGTTCTAACTTTGGGAATATGCTTTCTATCAGTGTGGCTTCTTTTATTTTGCCTTTTTTGCCGCTTTTGCCCACGCAGATAATTCTGGGAAATTTGATTTATGATTTATCGCAATTAACTTTGCCGTCGGACAATGTTGACGTTAAAAACCTTAAGCGGCCGCGGAAATGGAATATCGATTTCATAAAAAAATTCGCTTTTACTTTCGGCCCGATCAGCTCAATGTTTGATCTTGTAACTCTCGGCGCTCTTTTTTATCTTTTTAATTCTTCGACCGAAGTTTTCCGGACGGGTTGGTTTGTGGAGTCATTGGTTACCCAGTTGCTTATTGTGGTGGCGATTAGAACCCGAACCGTTCCATTTTTCAAAAGCCGGCCATCGTGGTTTTTTGTGATGAGCGCGGTTTTGGGAGCGGCTCTTATAATAGGAATTACCCAAACGGGAATAGGGGGGATTTTCGGATTTAAGAATTTGCCTCCAACTTTCTGGTTGTTCTTGGTAGTCGTGGTGGTAGCGTTTTTCTTTGTGATTGAAGCGGTTAAACTCAAGTTCTATAAGATCCAGGAAGCTAATAATTTAAAGAAGGGAATTGTGGTATAGTTGCCGTTTTTAAAGTAACCCTTTCGGGCCGTTTTATTTTGTAGATTTAAATATTTTCCATCTTTTGTATAATATAAGAAGTTCCTTGAGGTGAGTGTTAACCTTGCCGGTTGGTATGTTTGGCGGTGGTGGCTGCTGTGTTTTTGGGATTTAACACAAGGACTACCTACGTCATCAGAGGATTACTGATTGAGAGGTTCGTCATCATGAAAAAGTCACTTTGGGGGATTTTCGTTTCTTAGACAAGACCAAGGATCAAAAGAAACGAAGTGAGCGTAACTGCTCCCTCAGGGGGCGCCATTAACTTGGCGCCCTTTATATTTTAAAATTGATTGTAAGAATTTTTTGTTATAAAATTTAGGAAGCTACTTATGGAAGTGGCGGAAGTAATAACGCATCTAGGATTGGATAGAGTGGGGATGCCTATCCTAAGATGATTGGAATTAACCATTGGCCGGAGTTGAGGGATTCTTTATGAATGCCACGATTCACCTTGAGGGTATTGCCACCTAGCACGACGACGAACGCGAGGGTTGCGAGCGAGTTGGTTTGAAAAAGCCGGCTACCTCCCGAGGCGCTGACGAAAGTCGGCGCCTCTTTTTTTTCTTGATAATTTTAAAATTTTTTTGTAGGATATTCTTAAGCAACTTGAGAAGTAAATATTACAGCAATTCAGAGATAGTGAGAGCAAGTTACCCAAGGCGCCTCTAAGAAAGGAGAGGAGCGTATGATTTTTTTCAAAAATGACGGAGAGAAAATATTGGGATGGTCAAACGAGTCTGTCATTTTCTAGTAAGAAAATCTGGTAACGTAAAGCAGGGTAAAAATTTTGCTTTTGGCAAAGACCTGGGCTTTCACGCGGAAGGAATTGTGTCTGTTTTCGTAGTAATTAACCGTAAAGGAGGCATCAATGAAGACGCATCGTCTTCTACTTTGTATTCTCCTTGCGACAATGCTGCTATTTATGGTTCCCGGGATAATGGCCTCACCTGGCTCACATTTCGGAACCGATTCTCAGAGTCCTGCGGTGTCCTCTAACTCACCGCCGGCTTTGAATAACAGCAACGACCAAGGGAATCTCGTACAGGTTGCCGTTAACGAATCACCGCCGGCTCCGGGCTTTTGGAACGCGCGAATCGATTCGACTAATGGCTTGAACATGCTCACTGCGCCGCCGAGTAATTCGATGGTTGAGAACCGAATGAACGCAATGGCGAACGCGAGTGATAAGGACAGGTGTTTGGTGGCGACGGTCAGCGCGAGTATGGTCAGTATGAATGCTAGTTTACTGAATACTCAGGCCGGGCGTTACGAGAAGATTCAGATGAAGAAGACGGCCAATAGTGAGTCGCCGCCTAATCCCATATGGATGAAGCAGATTGATTCGAATTGGCCAGTGGACGAAGTCGCGATGAATAGCGCTGTTGGGATTACGAGCCTTCAGGTTACGACATTCGCGATTAGTGACGACGAAAATGCGGTCAATCCGGCCGCGACACGCGAACTGCCACCCGCGCCGATGAACTTCGTGGCTGGCAATTCGACGAACATGATGGAAGCCGACAATCTTTCTCAGGAGGTCACAAGGGCAACAGCAATCAGCCGAGCGGGCGTGACGTTGGCTAATGATATTTTTGGTCGGTCGAACTTCAAGATGGATGCCGTACGAGGATTACGTGGAGCTGGTTTGGTTACTGATGAACGACAGTTCATTTGGTTTCCAAATACCGGTTTTACGATGTCGACTTTCGCTTTTCTCATCGGCAATGATGAAGCCAAGAAATTCTCTCCGTTTGCGGTTGCTATCAACGGAAACTCCCGAGCCGGGTTAACCCTGATGATTGGTTGGTGCAACGACGTCTGAGGTGCGGCCGACTGCGCTAAGAGTAGTTGGCCAGAGATTGGATTACTTTCGTAATCCAATGATGCGGTAATGCATTTAAGGAACTTTGCCGCCCGTGATCACGAAAGTGATTATGGGCGGATTTTTTTTGGCGATAATACACTATTTTGACGATCGTCAAAATAGTGTATTGCTACCCTTTGGAGGGTTTATTTATTCTTTTCAAAAAATTTTCTAAATCTTTTGGAAGATTAATTTCTAATTCGATTTTTTTATTGCTTGGCGAGATAAATTTAAGGTAATAAGCATGAAGAAATTGGCGATTAAGAAGCGAAACGGTTTTTGGACCATAGAGTTTGTCGCCGATTACGGGATGATTGATCGCAGAGAGATGAACCCGGATTTGGTGGGTGCGGCCGGTTTGAGGTGAAATCTCAAGGAGGGCAAATTTCTGGCCGAATGTTTTTATAACTTTATATTTTGTAATGGCTGCGCGGACGGATTTTTTAATTTCGGCGAGTCTTTTGACCGCTACTTTTTTTAGGCGGTTCTTGGTTGAAGGACGAATAGGGTATTCAATGACGCCGGATTTTTTTAGGGGGATGCCATCAACTAAGCAGAGATATTTTTTTTCTAAAGAGTGATCGAGAAATTGCTGTTTTATAAATAAAAAAGATTTTTGATTTTTCGGAATGATAATTAATCCAGAGGTGTCTTTGTCTAAGCGATGGACAATGCCAGGGCGGAGGGGATTTTCGCCGACGGATTTTAATTTTGGATAGCGGGCGAGGAGAGCGTTTACTAGAGTTCCCTTGCGGATTTTGTCGGTGGGGTGAGTGATTAAGCCGGCGGGTTTGTTGATGACTATCAGATCTTTGTCTTCGTAGACAATCTTGAGAGGAATTTTTGGTTCTGGTTTGAGGTCGTCTGGTTTAGATTTTTTAAATATTTTTTCTTCAATTTCTATTTTGTCGCCGGTTTTAAGAATGAGACTTGGTTTCAAGGCGGTTTTTTGGTTTACCAGAACAAGGTCGGACTTGATAAGCTTTTGGATTTCGTTTCGGGAGAGGGCCTGGAATTTCTGATGAAGAAATTTATCGAGCCGTTCTTTAGTATTTTCGAAAATTATTTCCATTTGACTTCGGAATTATGATACCCTAATCTTCTTTCTCACGGCAACTTAAGAATTTCATATGGACGGGAAGGAGATGGAAATAGATGAAGAGAATTGATTGGAAATACGTGTTTAGAATGGGAGTTAGCTTGATTATCGCATCGGTTTTAATTGGTCTTTTTACCGAGAGTTGGAAGAATCTTGGGATAGGACTGATTTTATCAATTGCGCTAACGGTTATAGGAGCGCCATCGAAAACAAAAAAGGAGCATTAGAAGCTCCTTTTCGTTTTTTTAGATTTTAAAGTTTAACAGAAGTTTTTTTAGATTCCGCCGGAACGGCGTCGATTTCGCAAACACCAGAAACACAAGCGAGTTCTTTAGCACCTTGGGTGAAGTCATCTTTTTCGTAGGCAACAATTTGGGAAAAATCAATTTGCGGGAATTTTTCAACCATCTCTAGATATTTTTCTTCGGAGATTTCTTCGTAGGGAGCTAGTTGATAGACGTGATTGTCGCGAGGGAGAAAGGAGAGGCCGCCGATCATGTCCCAATTATCGAAGAGCCAATTAGAAACGCCAATCCATTCATCATCGCTTACAGAGATGGTGACCGAGGGATTATGCTCGGTGAAATTTTCCTTGACCATTTTCCAGTGCTCGAGTTGTTCTTTGGCGTTTAGGTCATTTTTGAAGACGCTGTTTTCGGGGGCTTTGACAGGAAATTCAAAAACGAAGGTGCTAGCGGAGCCTGTTGATTGGCCGACTTCAGGATGATAGGGAACTTTTTGATCTTTTAGCATCTGAAAGAGTGTGTCGGTGGCGGCAATGCGGACTCGGCGGATATAGTATTGAGCATGGCGGGCGTGACCGCCGGAAGCGGCGTCAACGAGTTGGGAAACGGTACCAGAAGGTTTGACGCAGGTGATGGCGGCGGATTGATTAATTCCAAAACGATGGGCGTATTCTTTATTTGTTTCAATCGCTTTCTCACGCATTTTTCTTAAAGTATTGTCGTTTCTAACAGCGGGAGAATCCCATTGGCCGGTTATGGAGACACCCAAGAGACGTTCTTCTTTGCAATTTTCGTGCCATTCTTTTGAAAGGAAAGGAAAATCAATTAAAGTTGATTGATAGGTGCCGATGATTGTAGCGAGCCGGATTTTTTTGATCAAAGTTTCTTCGGTATCTTCTGTTCGGCAAACAACTTCGGAAAGATTACAAAATTCTTTGGATTTTAAAACGATTTCGCCGCAGGGGTTAGTGCCAGAGGTTTGAATATCATCTTTGAATATTTTCCAACGGCGCTCAGGGAGCTGTTTTTCAAGGCCGCCACGGTTAAAAATACCCCGTTCGCCGCTGCCGCTTTTGGCAAGAGCTAGCCATTCTTCCATAAATTGAGTGGCGCCGGGTTTTTCGTTGTAAACAGCGGAATTATTAGCTAGGGAACGCTGGGGTTCTTTGGCGTAAAACTGGCCTTTTTTGGCGTCCCGCATTTCTTCGTCATCGAGATCGGAGAGGGAAATTAAGGCGCTGCGGCGGACGCCGCCCATAACAACAACTTCACCGGTTTTACAAACGATATCGTGGACGTCGATATTGGAAAGCCGTTTGCCTTGCTTGGCTAAGATTTTATATTTGGCGAAATCAAGAAGAGCGTGGAGAGGTTCCGGGCCAGAGCTGCGGCCGCCCATGGTGCGGAGGCGGGCGCCGGCTGGTCGGATCTTTGAATAATCAAACTCAACATCTTCACCATTCCACCAAGATTTCATTCCGAAAGTTAAGGCTTCCGCCCAACCCTCTTTACTGTCTTCGATGACGTAGTTTTTTGGTTCTTTCCCGGTTTGTTTTTTGATTTGTGGAAGCTCTTGGACGGTTTGGCTTTCAACCGAGAAGCCGGCGCCGGTGCCGCACATTAGGATGTACATAATTTCGGCGAAGTCCTCGATTTTTGACGGGGCGATGTAGGAGCAATTAAAAGCGGAAACGTTAGTGGACTTGGCGGCTTTGCCGGCGGACCACATTAAACGCATTGAAGGCATCGCTTCTTGTTTTAAAATAGCCTCGCGAATTTCAGAGTATTCTTCGTCTTTTAATTTATCACCCAAATTTTCTCTCATGAAGCCTATATATCGATCAACCGTTTCGATCCAAGTTTCGCGACGGCCTTCATCTTCGATCCAACGGGAATAGGTGCGGTAATAAATAAATTCCGAAAGAGAATTGCGGAAATATTTTTTGCTTTCGTCGGCTAATTTTTTTATGTGATCAGGGATGTCGCGTTGCTGGTTTCGAATTTTTGACCGTTCGTTTCGGTAAATTATGTAGGCCTTGGCAGTTTTAGCAAAATCCATCAGGATAAGCTGAGTTTCAACAACATCTTGAATATTCTCGATATCAGGGAGCTTTCCGTCGGGATATTTTTTTGAAAGAGAGCTTAAAACTTGCTCAGAAACTCGTTCGGCGTCCTTGAATGGATCGCCTTCACCAACGGCTTGCATAGCTCGGGAGATGGCGCGGGTGATTCGGCTCTGGTCGAAGGGAACAACTCGGCCGTCCCGTTTTCGGATTTCAGTAAAATTATGTTTTTTGGTGAACATTAATTTATTTTTTTATTGGGGCGACTTTTTGATCTTGCCTTAAAGTTAAAAGGTAAGATTTATTTTTCTATGAGGTTTCAATTTCCGGGCGACAACATCGGGGTAAAATTTCGTTTCGGTAATTTCTCCAGAAGATCGTAATGTTGCCGTCCGGTTTTGTTGCCGATTCATTTTACCACAAAGATAAAACTTCTGTGGATAAGATTTTTGTCTAATTTGCCCATTATTTCTAAAATCATTATGATTACGGAATTGAGCCTGATTTTTTTAGTTATCTATAGAGATCCCCGAGGAGCCTGATGACATTTTTTAAAAATATAGTCAATTTAGTCCTATTGACACTATGGAGGAGGAAAATTTAGAGCGAGAAAAAATAGGAAATAAAAGTAAGTTTTTGATCCTTGGGGTTGTCGGAGCTTTGTTTTTTTTGGTTTCCGGTTTTTTACTAGGAGGAGCGGCGGCGAGACAAAATTCTGACGATAAAAATTTTTTGTCGGGAGCATTAGCGGCTATTTCGGACACTTTTGAGAACGTCTTTGGTTCGAATAAAGAAAATCCGGTTTTGGAATTTTCGTTAGATAGCGGTAAGGAAGGAGATTTTTCTTTCGCAGAAGAAAAATTGGGAATGGGCGGAGTGAAAAAAGATAATCCACCTCTTCAAGGGGAAATAGAAGCCACGAGTAAAATTAGTTCTGGGCAAAAAAAAATGGCGGGGGCGGCTCAATTTAAAGATAAAGGAAGTATTTCTTTGTTGGCTGATTCGAATTTTAAAAATAATCCGCCACTCGCCGCCACCGATAAAAATTTCACTTTGCAAAATTGTAATTTTGATTTGCTGGCGGAGCCGAGCCACGAGATTATTTTAAATGAGATCGCGTGGATGGGGACTGATGTGAATTCTAATGACGAGTGGCTTGAGTTGAAAAATAATTCAGCGAAAGAAATAAATTTGGGGGGTTGGCAGATAAAAAATCAGAAAGACAACTTAAGAATTTCTTTTACCGAAAATAAAATTTTACCGAGTGGGGGGTTTTTTATTTTAGAACGGACTGATGATAGTTCGGTACCGGCGGTGGCGGCTGATTTTATTTACAGCGGAGCGATGAGTAACGACGGCGAGTGGTTCAGGATTTTTGATGGCAAGTGCAAGGTAGTTGATGAAATAAACGCTTCGTTAGGTTGGGGGAGATTTGGCGGAGAGAATTCACCGAAAAAAACCTTGGAGAGAAATTTGTATGATTTAAATTGGCATACAAGTTCTATCGCGGGCGGAACGCCGAGAATAAAAAATTCAGAGATGGTTTTAGTGAGTTCAACGGCTAGCGCAGTATCGCCGTCAGAAGCACCAGCTGCGCCGAGCCAACCACAAACATCCTCGACGATTCCGGCGGTGGCACCGACGATAATAGTAAGCGAGGTGATGGTTGGAAGTTCTGCTTCGGCGGGATACGAATTTATTGAAATTTATAATTACGGTAGTGAAGTGATGGATTTAACCGGTTGGGCGATAAAAAAGAAAAGCTCTAGCGGAAGCGAATCGTCGCTTGTCTCGGCAAGCCGACTTCAGGGGAAGACGGTAGCGCCCGGGAAATATATACTTTTGGCTCATGAGGAGGAATATACGGGGCCGGTTTCGGCTGATGTTTTGTGGCCGAAATCGTATACTTTGGCTTATACCAATAATGCGGTGGTGGTTTATGACTCAAGCGGACAAGTGGCGGATCAGGCAAGTTGGACAGAGATTCCAAAAGATCAAAGTTACGAAAGAGCGACGCTTACAAAAGAAACAGCATTTACACTCCAGGCAAATCCGAGCCCGAAAAACTCTGGAATGTAGTGTGATAAAATAATGCCAACAATGCGAACATACACGAACACTGCTAAGCGTGGGAATAATGTTGGTCGCTTGATCGTGATTCTTCATAACATTCGAAGCGTGTATAACGTTGGTTCAATTTTTCGAACCTGTGATGGTGCCGGTGTTAAAAAAATTTATTTGATTGGGGCGACGCCGACACCGCTCGACAGGTTTGAAAATTTTCGAAAAGATTTCGAAAAAGTTTCTTTGGGAGCGGAGAAGACGATGGAGTGGGAATACTCAAAAAGTTTTTTAGCGGTTTATGAAAAACTGAAAAAGACCGCCGGCGGGCAAATTGAAATTTTAGCGGTGGAGCAGGATAAAAATTCGATTTCGTATTTTAAATATAAAAAGGGCAAAAAAAACGTAGCTCTGATTTTTGGGGAAGAGACGAAGGGATTGCCGAAAACTATTTTGAGTAAGGCGGATAAAATTTTAGAAATTCCGATGTGGGGTAAGAAGGAATCCCTCAATGTTTCGGTGGCGGTGGGAGTGGTGGCTTATTCGTTCGCCAATGATTAATGACTTATGTGTTTATTGGTAAATGAAGATATAGATAAGATATAATCAAGTTAATAAATGGGTAATAAAAAAGTGTTAATAATTTTAGGAATTGTTATATTGGCGTTTATCGTTTTCGGATATTTGTTCTTTGGCTATCGAGGCGGGAAATTAGAAACCAAATTTTTGAAAGTAAATGGAGTGGAATTTTCGGTTGAGATGGCGGATACAACTCTTAGCCGAATGAAGGGACTTTCGGGGCGAGATGGTTTAGTTGAAAATGAAGGAATGTTTTTTGTTTTTGATTCGCCGGCTAATCAGGGTTTTTGGATGAAAGATATGAAATTTCCGATTGATATTATTTGGATTAAAGACGGAAAAATTGTCGGGTTTGTTGAAAACGCCCAGCCCGAACCAGGGAAAACTGTTTTTGGCTTGAAAATTTATAATTCATCAGAGCCGGTAGATAGGGTTTTAGAAGTGAACGCGGGGACGGTGGCGAAGTATGGTTTCGAGGTGGGTCAGTCGGTAAGTTTCTAATGGTTTGACTATTGGATTAATGGCGATTTATATTTTTGTGATAGAATAAAAAGAAAATCATGGATAAAAAAAGAGTGGTCATAAATGGTTTTGGGCGAATTGGGCGGCTTTTTCTTCGCCAGGTTTTTAGTTTACCGCCGGAACAGTCTAGTTTTGAGGTGGTGGCGATAAACGATTTGGGGGATCTTGAGAACCTCGCTTATCTATTAAGGAAAGATACCGTTTACGGAACTTACGGGCGGCAAGTAACGTGTGATAAAGAAAAGGGAGTTCTCGCGATTGACGGCAAGGAAATTAAAATCTTGCAGATAAAAGATCCGGCGCAGTTGCCGTGGAAAGATTTGGGAGTTGATGTGGTGGTGGAAGCGACGGGAGTTTTTGAATCTTACGAAAAAGCGAAAGTTCATTTGGATGCGGGAGCGAAACGGGTGGTGATTACGGCGCCGGCAAAAGACGCAGATGGTCCGATTGGAAAGACGATTTTGATGGGGATTAATGATGGAGAACTTAAAACGGTTAGTTTAACTTCAAATGGATCTTGTACGACGAACGCGGCTTCGCCGGTGATTGCGATTTTGTCGCAAAATCCGGGAATTTTAAAAGCGGTCCTAAACACCGTTCACGCTTACACGGCGACGCAATCAATTGTGGACGGACCGGTTAAGGGCAGTGATTTTCTCCGCGGGCGGGCGGCGGCGCAAAATATTGTGCCATCAACCACGGGCGCGGCGATTGCCGTAGCTAGAGCCTTGCCGGAACTGGCGGGGAAATTTGACGGGACGGCGATGAGAGTGCCGGTTGCGGCCGGATCGGTGGCGGATATTGTTTTTTTGGCCAAGCGAAAGGTAACGGTTGAGGAAGTAAACGGAATTTTAAAAGAAGCGGCGGCAAAACCAGAGTGGCAAGGTATCCTAAAGGTGAGCGAAGAATCGCTTGTTTCTTCGGATATAGTGGGCGAGCCGTATGGCGCGATTGTTGATTTAACTTTCACTAAGGTAGTGGACGGCGATTTAGTGAAGGTGTTGTCGTGGTATGACAACGAAGCGGGGTATGTTTCAACTTTAATTAAACATGTTTCGGCGGCAGTGGCGGGTTAAGAATATAGAATTAAGAATAGAGAATAAAAAATTTGAAATGCATAATTGGACGGTTGATGAGGAAAAGTTGAAAGCCAATAAGGATAGATATTTAATTTGGCGGTTGGAGCAGTTGGCAAATTTTGGTTTGGATGGCGAGAAAATTAAAGCTTCCGATTTGAGAAATTTTTGGTTGGATATTGATATTGATCCGAAAAGAAAAGAATTTTTGAACTTAATTCTTAATTCTTAAATAAATATGCTTAGCGAACGACAGCTCATGTTTTTGGAAAAGTTTAAGGGGAGCGGTTTTTTGGTTAATAATTTTTATTTAACGAGCGGAGCGGCGTTGGGGGAGTTTTACTTAAGACATAGGAAAACGCAGGGTTTGGATTTTTTTTCGGAAAAAGATTTTAGTTTGCTCGATATTGATTTATTCATTAATGACATAAAAGGGAAATTGGGAATCGAAAAGATTGACTTTGAACAGGGATATAAAAGAAATTTTTTCTTTTTGCATTTTCCAGGGGAAGTTATAAAGATTGAATTTACTTATTTTCCATTTCCGCGGCTTGAGCGGGGAACGACAGAATTAGGCGTGCAAATCGACAGTTTGGCGGACATCGCGGCTAATAAAGTTTTTTCAGTCTATCAGCGAACGAAGGCAGAGGATTTTATTGATTTATTTTTTATTTGCAAGGGGAAAGGGATTTTATTTAGGGATTTGATTTTCAAAACACGGACGAAATTCGGCTGGCAATTTGATCCAGTACAGCTCGGTACTAAGCTTTTGGCTGTTAAAGAGGTGGTGGATTATCCGATGACGATTAAGGAATTTTCCCAAAGTGATTTAGAACAATTCTTCATTGACGAGGCCGTTAAATTAAAAGACGAGGTACTTTTCTAGAATTTTTTGATTATTTGCGATTTTAAGAATTGGGTTATCCACCTTTTTCAGCGATTTAAGGGCGGATGTGATACAATTTAAATAGAAAATATAAACAAAAAGGTCTTATTTTAAAAATCAGGTGAATTTTTATATGAAAAAAATATATTTGCCGCTTTTTTTGGCGGTGGTAGTTGGGGTAGGTTTTGGTTTAGTTCCAAAGGTCCAGGCTGCAACTAATTTTATTCGTCCGATCAGCGGGGAGACCTTGGAAGTCGGTAAAACTTATCCGATTTCTTGGTATGGCATTGGTACGCCAAATACGGAATGGCGGCTTTTCTATAGCGCCGTTGGAGGAAGCAAGGTGGAAATTATCACAAAGGGAACTAAAGATTTTAGATATGATAATGCGATTTTCAGCGGAGGAGGAACGCAATATACAGCGAATATGTATTATGATTGGCTGGTTCCACAATTAGCTCCGGGATCTTACAAATTAATAAAAGAGTTAAGAGCTTATGGGGTTCTTGAATCGACAGATGAAAGCGCAGTTTTTAATATTGGTGGTACGGGCAATCAGGGACAGAGCACAAAGTTTATTATTGGCGATAGAGTGATAACAAATATTGGTTCGGTTAGGGTCCGAGGTATTTTTGGGCAGATAATTTTGACATTACCAGCGCTTAGATTTCAAGGTACGGTTGTTGGCGGACCTAAACTTATTGTTCCTCCCTCGGTTTCTTCTCCTACTTGGTTTTGGGAAATTAATTTTGACGATCCAAATGCGTCGGATGGATATGTGGCGGAGCAGTTGTTGGACAAAATACCGCCTCCGAGCACCACGTTTGCTATTGGCGACAGGGTTAGAGAGAATGCCGGCGGTACGGTTGTTCGGGTTTCGCCGGATACATACGCGGCAAAAATAGCGACGGTTAGGGGTTTCGATCAGGGAGTGATTGTTGGCGGACCGGTTTATGGCGTTTATCCTAATGGAAATTATGTTTGGAGATGGAAGGTGAGTTGGGAGGGAAGACAGTATGGGGATAGTAAATTCGAGGGTTGGTCGCCGGAGGAGTTATTAATAAAGGAAGTAAATTCAAAATATTACAGCGCGACTTGTAATAAGTTTTTACAAGACGGACAAACAAGGGAAAGTTTTATTGTAAAGGGATCTCTTTCGGGCGGCGCTCACGGGGTGGCGACTGTTAATTTTTGGCCCATGATGCCACCGCCGCCGGTGATTGCTCCATCTTCTCCTTTTGGCAGTTTCATTCCTTTCGGTCCCACTCCTTTACCGTTCAATAATAATTTTATCGGGTTTGAACAGGCTGGGGCGACCGGCGTTGTTTACGGCGGTCCGACGTATATGCAGGGAAATTGCTGGTGGAAAACTTATTTCCTAAATAAATCGCCTCAGGGATGGATGGTAGATTCTGAACTTACTAAAAGCGTTACTGCACCACCTACAGTGACGTCCACCAAGCCAATTGCTAAGTTTAAAACCGGTGATGTGGTTAAGATGATAGCAGTCGGAGCGGTTAGATCGTCGCCGAGTATAGTTAATCCTTTTAATTGTGGCGAACCGGGAGGGGGAAGTTGCGATTCTAATGTTGTTCGACAGGTTACAGCTGGAACTAGGGGGACAGTTAAGTACGACCCGTATTATAATCCCGACCGGAATCGATACTTTTACTATATCGAGTTCAATGATGGAGGAGCGAATGGATATGTCGAGGAATTTTACCTGGATTTTTACGCCCCGCCGATAGAAGTTTCTTGTGCTGGTGTGAATTTTATTAACGGCGACAGGATAAAAGTAAAAAATTCAGCTGGAGCTGCGGTTCAGTCCGATGACCCCACTCTACCCTGGTCTTTAGGCGGTAAGCCGCCGACTAGGCGGGGACTTAATATTATTGGTTCCCAGCCTTTTGGCGCCTTGGGGGCAGTGATGGGATCTCCTATTTCCACGAGTGATTACTGTGCAGTGAAAGTTAATTTTGATAGCGGAACGGATGGATGGGTATCTTCGGATGATATTGAAAAGTTCACTACAACGACATTAAAATTTTCTATCGGTGATAGGATAATAACAACTAAGCTAACTGATTTATTTAATGACAGCGGAGCGCCGTTTAATTTATTTTACGGATCAGCCCAAGATGAGGCGCGGCAGGGAATGATTACGGCTGGGCCGAAAATTATTAATTCTAAAACATTTTGGAAGGTGGATTTTGATTTTAAGAGCGATCCTGGCGTTGCGGCGCCACAAGGAATTGTCTATGACGGTTGGGTAGAAGAGAGTTCGATTAAAAAATTCGTAGCGAGCGATTATCCGTTGCGCGGAGCAGGGTTTATTTCTCCGATTCAGGGAGATCAGTGGCTGAATTCAAATACGAATAAATGGTACACGATTTCCACCGGAGATCAGGCGACGACGGCGGGGAGTTTTTGGAAAGGGGTTTATGGATATGGCGATACAAATATTTACTTGAGGAAAATTGGCGATGTTAATTCGGAAACGCTTTTTAAGGATGGCACTGGATGGGTAGTGAAAGATGGCGTGATGAGTAATAGCTGGCGACCATATCTCTATCCAGTTGGATCCTATCAGTTTGTACTCAAGGATTCACACGAAGGCTGGGTTTACCGAACTAGTGAAAGCGGAATTTTTAGTATAGTTACTTCAAATATTCCAATTACTCCAACGTCAACGATGGGAGGGGTGATAATCGCAAGTGATAGTTTTACGAGTCCAACAACAATCGGGGTTGGTGTTTCCGGCCAATGGAGGATAAAGGCCACCGATCAGAACGGATATGATTTAACTTATAGGGTGGTTTGGGGTGATGGACGATATGATACAAACACATTGATGAGTGGTAGTACGGTGGTTGTTAGACACGCCTTTTTAAACACCGGTAATTATACGGCCACGCTCAGTGTTACTGACAGGAATAATATAACGGTTTCAAAATCTTTGACGATCACGGTGGATAATAATGGAACTGGGAATACTAATCAGCCGCCGGTTATTTCGAGAGTGAATGGACCAACCACTCTTATTACAGGTCAGAGCGGGACCTGGACAGTTCAGGCTTCTGACCCAGAGAATGGAATGCTTAGCTATTCGGTGCAGTGGGGGGATGGACAAAAGATAGCTCCCACCCAATCTCAAACTGCGCTTGGGGGGTCTCAGCCGGCTACATTTTCTCACGTTTACCAAAGTACTGGTACCTATACGATCGTAATTACTGTTACGGATAATGGCGGTTTCTCGACTACCACGAGTTTGGCAGTGGTAGTTTCTAATATTGTTTTAAATCCCACTTCAAGCAAATTTAGAATTGGCGATCGAGTTGAAGTTACTGCTGATTTGCGCGCTAGGAGTAATCCGACTATGAGTGGAAGTATAGCAGGTGTTCAAGTAGCCGGGTCTTTAGGGACGGTTACCGGCGGTTCGGTTTGGGCAGATAATTATTTCTGGTGGGAGATTAATTATGATAACGGAGCTGATGGCTGGTCTGTAGAAGATTATTTAAAATTAGCCACCGGAGTAAATCCGCCACTCGATAACATTGTGCCTACCGTTACTATATTATCTCCAGTTTCCAATAGCACGGTTACTGGCGCTTCGGTATCGCTTAGCGCGAGTGCTTCGGATAATGTTGGAGTAGCTGGGGTTCAATTCAAACTTGATGACCAAAATCTTGGCGCTGAAGATGTTACTTCCCCATATTCCATCGCTTGGAATACTGCCCAAACTACAAATGGTTCCCATATTTTAACGGCAGTGGCTCGCGATGCGGCTGGAAACTTGGGCACCTCGCAAGCGATTAGTGTCGTGGTTTCTAACACTGCCACTAATCCTGTTTCGAGTAAGTTTAATATTGGTGATCGAGTTGAAGTTACCACTGATTTACGCGCCAGACTTACTCCAGATTTAACTGGAAATATTTCGGGTGTCCAGACAGTCAGGTCTTTGGGGACGATTACTCGCGGTTCGGTTTGGGCAGATAATTATTTCTGGTGGGAGATTAATTATGATAACGGAGCCGATGGCTGGTCGGTGGAAGATTATTTAAAATTAGCCACCGGAGTAAATCCGCCGCCAGTTAATAATCCTCCAACTATAACCGCGGACAGTTTTGTAAGTCCGACGAACGTGACGGTTGGCACGAATAATTGGTGGAGATTGCAGGCTTCTGATTCTGATAGTCCAGGGCCTCTTGGGTATTCGATTAGTTGGGGAGATGGCGGAACGGATAATTTCTCGATCGGCAACGGCGAACTGAAGCAAGCTTTTCACACTTACAACATTGCCGGCACTTATACGGTTGTGTTTACGGCTACTGACTCCTTGGGAGCTTCAAAAACAAAATCTTTAACAGTCGTGGTGGCTGGCACCGGAACTGGAAATACTGGTGAGCCGATTGTTATTAATCCTTCTAGTTTTACCAGTCCGACGTCGGTGAAGGCCGGGGAAGAGAATTGGTGGTTAGTGCAAGCGGTGAATCCAAATCATAATGGGGCCTCGCTTAGAGTAGATATTGTTTGGGGCGATGGCAGTCAGAGCGGCTACGGGAATATGTTCACTTGGATTATTGGCAGTGGGCAAGGATTGAGGGCTTATCATACCTACGGAACGCCGGGAACTTACACGGCTAAACTGAAGTTAACAGAAGAGATTATAGGGAGCTCGCAAATTCCGAAAGCGACAATCTCAAAGGATCTTCAGATTACTGTTCTTCCTTCGGGTCAAGGAAGCTTGGCACCGCTTATTCCTGACTTCACTTTTTTGGGACCGACTTACGTGAAAAGCGGAGCGCTTAATTCTTGGAAGATTCAAGCCCAAGTAAAAGTTTCGGCTTCGATGCTTTACAGCATTAACTGGGGAGATGGAACGTCCAGCGGCCAGAGCTTAAATAGTAATCAAGAAATAGTTGTTTATCACACCTACAATCAAAACGGAAATTTTACTGCCCTACTTACCGTGACAGATGCCCTAGGGGGTAAGTCTACAAAATCGCTCGGGGTGGCGGTGGTGGCGCCGAGCGTGGCTCAAAATCAGGCGCCTGAAATTATTAAATTCTCGGGGCCAACGGATGTTAAGGTTGGGGTTTGGAATTGGTGGGATTGGTTAGCGATTGATCCGGAGAGTGGGGCGCTTTTTCCCGCGAACGGTGTGAATAATTTTTCGGCTTCCGTTGATTGGGGTGATGGGAAAACGTCATCTTGTAACGGTTGTCGCAACGATATTCTCCATATTTCGTTTTTCTCTCATGCTTATGAACAGGCAGGAAATTACAACATGATTCTTACTATTAGTGATGGAAAAGGGGGAACGGTGACGAAGTCAACTCCGATTGTTGTTTCGGCTAGTGCGGCGCAGTAATAATAAATAGTTTTCCGGTATAAGAGCGGTTTCGCCAAGCGGGACCGCTCTTTTGTAACTTTTTGCGGTGTTTTGGCGTATAATTATTGGCGTTGGAATTCGCCTGAATTATCGGGCGTTTAAGGTCGATAATGAAGGACTAAAAAATAAAAAAGAAATATAAAAAACAAACAAAGAGAAATTATGAAAAACAAATTAATTATTTTAATGATAGTCGGCGTTTTTGTTGCTGGCGGCGTAATGCTTATGCCGGGCAGGAGTTCCGCCGATACGGATCAGTCAGTATTCGATAAATTGCAAAATCAGATTCAGGTTTTGCTTAAACAGGTTCAGGATTTACAGCGACAGTTAGAATCAATCCGAAACGGAATTACGCCAGTTCAGCCGACAATTACGCAGCCAGTGTCCCCGGCGACACCGATATCGATAGTGTGTCCGGGATTGCCGAAAATAATTAAGTTTGGTAATACCGGCAATGAGGTAAAAAACATTCAGAAATTTTTAGCGAAGGACAAGGAAATTTATCCCCAGGGTTTAGCCACGGGGTATTTTGGTCCAATGACAGAGAAAGCCTTGGAGAAATTTCAGAAAAAATATAATCTGGAAGAAACTGGAGAATTAGATGACAATACGAAAGATGTCCTAGAGAAAGTTATTGGGCCCACAATTGGATCGACGGCTACTGGTGGGGGTAGTGGAGGGGGTTATAATTGCATTATCCCTCCAACTCCAGATCCAAGACCGAATCCAGTGCCGCCTGTTGTGCAGGGGATTAGTGTGATTTCTCCAATAAACGGAGAGCAGTGGGAAGTTGGAAAGACTTACAAAATAGCTTGGCGGAGTTTGATTGCGACGACGGCGGGTTCGCCAGGTTTGGTGTTTGACGATATGAGTAAGGTTTCGATCAAACTAGAGAGATATTTTGCTTGTTTGTATGCTAACCCCGCTTGCGGTTTGGCTCAACCGGCGCCTTACGTAATCGTTGGCGAAACTTCTAATAACGGAGTTTACGAATGGAAGATTCCTAGCGATCTTGTAAGTAGTGGCCTTTACGAAAAAGCGAGAATTATTGTTTCGATTGTTGGACAGGAGGGTATTATTTATGGAAAGAGCGGGTTGTTTTCTCTAACGCCTCAGATTAGTCCACCTGATCCGAGTCCGAACGGAATAAAAGTTATCTCTCCGGTGGAGGGTAGTAATTGGCAGGCTGGGAAGACTTATAATATTAATTGGTTTACCGCTATCCCTATGGCAGGGTATCCGACGTCGACTTCTTTCGACAATGTTTCAATCAGGTTTGAAAAAAAATATTCCTGCGATTCACATCCTGGTGAAAGTTGTATTGCACTCGATTCAATATCGTACGTGATTATTGCTTCGACGCCGAATGATGGCAGTTTTAGCTGGACAATTCCTGCGGAGTTTTCCGGATCATCAGGGAGAATAGTTGTTTCGGTTGTTGGGTATGAATCTATTAATGGGAGGAGTGGGGTGTTTAAGATAGTCTCCAATGATTTTGGATCAAATAAGCCGCCGGTTATTTCGGGAGTGAGCGGACCAAGTTCACTTAAAATTGGCGAGACCGGAAATTGGACGGTGAAAGCTTATGATCCGGAAAATGATTATATGTTCTACGATGTTCGATGGGGAGACGAACCGCAGCCGCCGATGGGTACGCCGACACCGGTGCAAATGCTGATTCCAACGAAAGGCCAAACTACTACTTTTACTCATGCTTATCAAACTGCGGGAAATTATACAGTGAAGTTTACGGTGTCGGATGACAAGGGACTTACGGCAAAGACGAGTATGAGTGTAATGGTTGGTAGTGGAACATCAACTAATTCGCCGCCAGTGATTAGTATGAATGCGCTACCGGGACAGGTTAACGTGGGAGCGCCGGTTAGTTCATTGTGGACGGCTACTGATATTGATGGCGACTCATTTTTCTGGACGATATATTGGGGTGATGGAGATGCTTCTACTTGCCCGCCGGGCACGGTTTCGGCGCAGTCTTATCTGGGCTACCAATATCCGCTTATGTTTGGAAATTGCAGCAATTTCTCAGTTTCCCATACCTGGTCGAATATCGGTACTTATACGGTGGTTGGAACTGTTTATGATGGAAGGGGCGGAACGGATGCGCGTAAATTTCAGATAACTGTTGTTAACACAACTACTAGTACGGCAAGTTCGACCTAGGTTTTAGTTTCGATTAGAAATTCAAAGAGCTCCGCTAAAGCGGGGCTCTTGTGTTATAATTGGAGTATGGTGATTTACTTAGGCGCTGATCATCGAGGTTTTGAATTGAAAGAATCTCTAAAACAATTCCTGATGGATGGGGGGTATGAAGTTATCGATTTAGGGAACGACCATTATGACGAGGCGGATGATTATCCGGATTTTGCCAGTTTGGTCGGAGAAAAAGTTTCGGCTGATTCCGAGCAAGGACGAGGAATTTTGATTTGCGGTTCGGGAGCGGGAGTGACTTTTTCGGTTAATAAATTTCCAAGAGTAAGGGCGGCTTTGGCGATTTCTTCCGACCAGATTTATGATGCAAGGAAACATGATGATATTAATGTTTTAACTTTGGCAGCTAATTTTGTTGATGGAGAAGAGGCCGGAAAAATAGTGAAGGTTTTTTTAGAAACTGGTTTCACTGGAGAGGAAAGACACCGGCGGCGAATTAATAAAGTTATTGACTTAGAGGAGCGACTTCGTGGCGTGTAGATGTTTGTTGTTTTGTTTGTTGTAATTGTTTGAAATTATTATCGAAACAATTGATATACGGCGGAAAATAAATCTAGAAATTTTGAAATGACCATTATCCCTTCTATAAATTGCCAAGACTTTGAATGTGTTTGCGCGAAGTTTGATAAGGCTAAGGGTTTTCTTCATCCCCAAACGGACTGGGTGCACATTGATGTGGCGGACGCGGCTTTTACTTACGGCCGGAGCTGGAACAATCCAAGCGAGCTAAAGAAACTACAAGTAGTGGAGGGGCGTTATCCTTTTAATATTGAGGTGCATCTAATGGTGGAGAATTTGGAAAAAGTTTTTGAAGATTGGCTTAAAGTTGGCGTTAGGAGAATTGTTTTTCATTTTGAGTCACTAAAAGATGAGGAGAGGGTGGCGAAATTAATTTTAGAAACCTGTAAAAATTATGGAGCGGAGGCGATGATAGCGATTAATCCGGTAACGCCGGTTGAAAAACTGGTACCGTTTCTAGATTATTTTAATGAATTTCAGATTTTAGCGGTTGTTCCCGGTCCGGCGGGCCAGCCGATGCTTACTATAAATTTAGAAAAGGTTAAATTTTTGCGGCAGCGAATGCCAAGTGCTATAATTGAGGTAGACGGAGGAATTAATTTGGCAACAGCGCGATTAGCGAAAGAGGCAGGAGCGAATATTTTGATAGCGGGGAGCTACACTTTTGGGAGCGATAACCCAAAGCGTTCTTTCGATGAATTAGCCAGTGTTTAATTTGGCGTGTAAAAATTTTTTATGCAAGGCTTGACTGAAAAAAAAGAGAAATTTTTGGAAGAGATGGCGAATCGAATTCGCCAAGACATTATTAAGATGTTGACGGCGGCCGGGTCGGGGCATTCAGCCGGACCGTTGGGAATGGCGGATATTTTCACCGCTTTTTATTTTCATATTTTAGAACATAATCCCCAAAAACCAGATTGGCCGGATCGGGATAGATTGGTTTTATCAAACGGCCATATTTGTCCGGTTTTGTATGCGGCGCTTGGCCGGGCCGGATATTTTCCGATGGAGGAAAGTAAAACACTACGACAGCTTAATTCTCGTCTTCAGGGCCATCCTCATCGGAAAGCGTTACCGGGACTAGAGACAACTTCTGGTCCGCTTGGTTCAGGGCTTTCACAGGCAATCGGGATTGCATTGGCCGGACGATTGGATCATAAAAAATATCATACTTATTGTTTAGCATCAGACGGCGAGCATCAAGAGGGAAATTTTTGGGAGGCGGTGATGTTCGCGGGGAAAAATCGTTTAAGCAATGTGACGGTGGTGGTGGATAGAAATAATATTCAGATTGATGGCCACACCGAAGATATTATGCCGCTTGAGCCGTTTAAGGAGAAGTATGAAGCGTTTAATTGGCATGTGATTGAAATTGACGGGCATGATTTTCACTCGATTGTTTCGGCGGTGGCGGAGGCAAAAGCGATTTTTGAGAAGCCGACAGTGATTATTGCTCACACGATTTCAGGGAGAGGAGTGAGTTTTATGGAGGGAGATTACCGGTGGCACGGAAAACCGCCGACACTTCAAGAATCGAAGTTGGCTCTTGAGGAATTAAAAGCTGAAGGGACAAAACTAAAATTTGAATAAAATGATTGATAAATCAGCGAATTTAAATCAAAAAATTTTTAGTAATGATATAGAAAAAAAAGCTACCCGAGAGGGATTTGGCGAGGGTTTAGTTATAGCCGGAGAACATGACAAAAATGTAGTGGCGCTTTGCGCTGATTTAACGGAGTCAACAAAAGTTGATGGCTTTGCAAAAAAATTTCCGGAAAGATTTTTCCAAATCGGAGTGGCAGAGCAGAATTTAGCAACGATTGCAGCGGGGCTGGGAGTGAGCGGTAAAATTCCATTTATTGCTTCTTATGCCACTTTTTCGCCGGGAAGGAATTGGGAGCAGATCAGGACAACTATTTCTTATAACGACTCGAATGTGAAAATTGTTGGCGCTCACGCGGGGATTTCAGTGGGGGCAGACGGAGCGACTCATCAGGCAATTGAGGATATCGCGACAATGAGGGTGATGGCGAATATGAAAGTTTTTGTGCCGGCTGATGCGATTGAGGCGAAGAAGGCGACTTTGGCGGCGGCAAAGATTTGGGGACCGGTTTATATCCGGCTTGGTCGCGAAAAAAGCCCAGTTTTTACCACCGAAGAGACCCCATTTATTCCGGGAAAAGCCGAAATTTTGTGGGTATCAGACGGAAGAGCTAAAGCGCAGGTTTTAATAATCGGATGTGGAGCTTTGCTTTATAACGCGCTTTTAGCGGCACAGGATTTAGAAAAAGAAAAAATTGGCGTGGTGGTTTTGAATTGCCATACAATTAAACCAATTGACGATAAAAAAATTGTTGAGCTGGCTAAAAAAATCGGGGCGGTAGTGACGGTGGAAGAACATCAAGTAACGGGCGGATTAGGCGGGGCGGTGGCGGAGGTTTTGGCAAAGCATTGTCCAACGCCGATGGAATTTGTCGGGATGCAGAATACTTTTGGGGAATCTGGTCCGCCAACGGAGTTAATCGAAAAATATGGGATGGGAGTGAAAGATATAAAGGCGGCGGTGAAGCGGGTGATAAAGAGGAAATAAAAGGATTAGAAATGATTCATGAATAAGGAATTATGAAAATTTAGGAAAATTTATCAACAGTTGGTTTTGCGGGGGGGGGGATTAAAGGATGGTATAATTTAGGAATTAAAAAAGGTCATAAAAAATTTAGAAAAAATGAATAAGAAACTATTATTTTGGGGTTTGTTTTTGGTCGGGTTTTTCGTGGTCGGTTTAGTTTCGGTCCACGCGCAGTTTGCGCCGGGGGATCGGGTGAAAACAATTACGAATGTAAATGTTCGGTATATGCCAAGCCCATCAGGTACTGTGTTGGGTGTGCAGCCGATGGGTTCCCAGGGGATTGTTTTGGGTGGCCCTACAAGTACTTATTTTTACGTTAATTTTGATATTAATCCTGATGGATATGTTTCCGGAGCGTATTTGTCGAAAGTTAGTACTAGCACGGTTTGCGGGGATGCGGATGGTGACGGAAGTGTCAATATTTCAGACGCAACTTATTTAATTGCTTACATCTTTTCAGGTGGACCAGCGCCCAGCCCAATTTTGGCGGGTGATGTTAATAGTAGCGGGAATGTTGATATTTCAGACGCGACTTATCTAATCGCTTATATTTTTTCAGGTGGACCAGCGCCGGTTTGCAATAATAACCGTCCAGTTTTAACTGTTAGTATTGACTCCTCAACGCCACCGGCTGATCAGATAACTATGGGTTCGACTAATAACCCATTGGCGGTTTATCGGTTAGGTGCTACCGGGGATGATATAAAAGTTTTAGGACTAAATGTTTTCCAGAATGTTGCAAATACCTCGACAGTCAAGTCGGCTTTTAGTAGTATGAATATTTATTCTGGAAATGCTTATTTGGGTACGGCTGGTTCGGCTTTGATTTCTAGTTCAAAATATTATCCTGGTCCCGGTTATTATAGAAAATTTAACTTTACTAATCCGTTAATAATTCCAAAAGATGGTTTTTCTACTATAACCATAAGAGGTGATGTGGCTTCCTATTCTTCATCAGGTGCTACTGATGGCAGTTGGCATGTTTTTAGAATAGCGACTTCGTCGGATTCGGATAATTATTCGCCCTCACAAACTGTGACGGCTTTGGGAAATACGTCTAATTCAACAGCAACGGTAAATTTGTATTCCGGGGGAAGTAATTATTACATGACTGTCTTGCGGACGAAATTAGCGATATCATCTACTCCTTTGGGTCCTAGCTACGGAAGAGCAAAGGCAACAACTGATGAACTGGCGCAAATTATTTTTACGGCTGATCCAGCCGGGGCTTTAGCTCTTAACCGTATTCGGATTAGTTTTTCGGGAACTGCTACAGCTACCAGCACGTTTTTAGCCGGAGTTACTCTCTATGATACTGATACCGGCACTAGTTATAACGGAACATATACCCCAACTTCAACTTGTAGTGGCGCTTATTATGATTGTACAAAGGAGTTTGATTTTGGTTCGGGCACTTCTGGTTATGTTATTAGTGCTGGTGCTTCAAAGTCATTTACTCTAAGAATCAATTCTTTGAATAATACTGCTCCGGCGGTAAATGGCATAGCGCAAACTTTAGTTGCTAAGGTCAGTTATTCTGGAGATGTTTTGTTCACTGATGGCGCGACTCCGGGCGCGATTTCGTACTTAACTTTGCCTTCTTACTATTTCCCAATTGCGATAAATTCTGTATCTTATGCAGTAGGAACATTTTTGACTCCAAAGAATCCAACCCCGAGTTTAAATGTTGCACCTACACCAATTTCTCCTTTACTGAATTCAGTTGTTCCGATAACTCCAATCAGTCCGTTTCCAATTATTCCGACGGCTCCGAAGACAATGAAAGGAGTTCCTTCGGTTTTGGGAGCTTCAACTTATGACACTTTGCAGTCTATGAGATACCAACTTGATGAAATGGCGAAGCAACTTTTGGATATTTTGGGACAGATAAATAGATAAAGGGAAGTAGGATATTTATAATCATCTCAAGGGGGTTCGCTTATCGCGGACCCCCCTTGTTTTTTGGGGGATTTTTGGTATGATATCTGAAAGTTTATCCTTTGCTGAAAGGTCGGGTTTGTTTATCAAATCTTATAGTCGATAAAAAAACAAAACAAAAATTAAAAAAATGATAAAAAAATTAGTTCCATTTTTTATAGTATTAACGGTTTTGGTGGTTACTCCGAGCTTAAGCAAGGCGGTGGCTGTTGATCCTCAAATTCAGGGTTTGCAAGCTATTGTTAAAACGCTTACAACGCAAGTTACGGAGTTGCAACAAAAACTCCAAGAGACTCTGAACGTAAATCAGTTGAATTCTAACCAATTGCCGCGGCCAAGTTTTGCCTGTGGCGACGTTAATCAAAATGGCGTTGTGGATTTCAAGGACGCAATAGCAGTTGCTGATTACTATTTTCACGGTAACAGCATAATTAATCTTAATTTGGCTGATGCGGATGGAAACGGCAAAGTAGATATATATGATTTGGTGTATTTGGTGAACTATAGTAGATCAAATGGACCGATGCCAAAATGTTCCGGTGTTGCTCAAGTTCAACCGCCTACACTCTATCAATTGTCGCAGCCTAGCTTTGTTCAACAGCTACCACAGCCTTATGCTCCGGTAGTTATTCCTAATGATAACCTCCCTGTTTGTGGCGATGTGAATCATGATGGTAAGGTTAACAAAACTGATTCCGAAGGAATTGTTAATTATATTTTCCCTGGTTCATTTCCAAATACCGGAAGTTTTGATTTAGCTTTAGCTAATACCAATAGCGATGATAGTGTTGATATCTCTGATTCTGTTTTTCTTAACGAAGGCGGTGTGCCGCCGGTGAAATGCGCAGCTACTAAACCGATTGTGTGGTTTGTTACTCCGTCTGTCATCGGCAACGCACCTCTTTCTGGAGGAGTGTTTTTGGAGGTGAAAACTAATAGAGTGGTAGCAGGAGTGCAATACAAGATTGATGGAGTAAATGCGGCTCCTGAGGACGTTACGGCTCCCTATGGGCTTCCATTAGATACAAAGACTTTGAGTAACGGCCAGCATACTCTTTTGGCGGTGGCGAGAGACTCTTCCGGAAATACCGGTGAGACTTCAATGAGTGTAAGTATTAACAATGGGGGTGTAACGCCTGCTCCATCTTATGCTTGCGGCGACGTGGACCATGATGGCTGGGTTGATATGGTTGATTCCAATGCAATCATGAATTATATTTTCCCTGGTTCATTTCCCTATACTGGGACTTTTGATGTAGCTTTAGCTAATATTAACGGCAAGGAAAGCGTGGATATTTCCGATGTTACCTATTTTGGTGAATGGTTAAGAAACCATAAATTTGCACCAAATTGTTCGAACGGTCCACTTCCGGCTCAAAGAATACCGCAGCCGCCTTACACCTGCGGCGATGTGAATCATGACGGTTGGGTTGGTATTACTGATACCGAGGCAATCATGAATTATATTTTTCCTGGTTCATATACTAATAGCGGAAGCTTTGATTTGGCCTTAGCCAATACCAACGGCGATAGTAGTGTCGATGTTTCTGACGCTGTCTATCTTAGTGAGTGGTTAAATAAGCATAAATCAGCGCCAATTTGCGGTGGCGTGAATTCGCCGACATCGGCACCAAAAGATTACAGAGTTCTTTCATCTTCGGTATATGATTCGATGAAATCTCAGCTTGATTTAATTTCTCAACAGTTGCAATCGCTTTTCCGATAAAATTAGATTGGATTGTTTCGAAAAAAAAGGAGCGACTTTGGTCGCTCCTTTTCGATTTTGGGGTTTTTGCGGTTCACTGCTATAATTTTCTCTATGGTTAGAGTTTTAACAATTGGAACGGGAACAAGGGATATATTTTTAAAGAGCGGATTGTTTAAAGTTTTACGGGATCCAAAACATCTTGAACGAATAGGATTTCCAACTGGGGAAGCTCAGTGTTTTGCTATGGGCGGGAAAGTTGAGATTGATGATCTGGTGGCGACAGTTGGAGGTGATGCGGCGAATGCGGCGGTAACATTTGCCAGACAGGGTTTTAAAACGGAAACGCTGATGAAGATCGGTGGTGACCAAAACGGAAGAGATGTCTATAGCCATCTCTTAGTAGAGAAAATAAAACCGATTTTCCGACCGAGTAATGGCCTTAAGAATGATGTATCAGTGATTCTTCTTTCGAGGAGCGGGGAGCGAACGGTTTTGGTTTTTCGGGCTATATCGAAAACATGGGATAAAAAAGATGTGCCTTTGGATAAATTAAACCAGCAAGTTGTTTACGTAGCGCCGGGGCGAATTCCGTTTTCGGTTTTAGAAATGACCCTAGTTAAGCTCAAAAAAAACGGGGCTTTTATTGCTATGAATCCCTCGAAACATTATCTCGATTTCGGAGCGGAAAAGTTGAAAAATGTTTTTAAGTATTTAGATTTGATTATAGCTAATCGAGAAGAGGGATCGTATCTAACAGGAGCAAAATATGAAGATGAAACGGAGATATTCAAGAAATTTGATGATTTATTTGGCGGTTTGGTGATAATGACCGATGGGCCGAAAGGGGTTTTGGTTTCAAATGGCGAAAAAATTTATCGGGCGGGAATTTTTAAAGAGAAAAAAATAGTAGATAGAACCGGGGCGGGCGACGCTTTTGGCTCGGGATTTGTGGCGGGACTGCATCATGTATCAAAAAGTATTAGAGAATTCACCGATGCGGATATAATGCGGGCGATTCGGTTAGGGAGCGCTAATGCTACGTCGGTGGTGGAGGCGGTTGGCGCTCAGCCGGGGATTTTAACAAGAAGACAATTCGAGAATGAAAGCCGTTGGAAAAATTTGTCGATGACAGTGAAAAGAATTAAATAAAAATATGTTACCAAGCGAGAAGATAGCTAGGATATTAAGGGCGGATAAGGACTATATTAGTGATGTCGAAAAAAGATTGTCGCTTATTACCGGGAAAACGGGGGTTTTGGAAAAGATTGTGGCTGACAACGATTCCTTGATAAAAGAGCGATTGATGACCTTGGGGGTTGCAAAAGATGCCGATGCTAAGGAGATTTATGATGCTTTAATTTCCAAGATTGAATCTGACGATCAAAGGATTTTCCACGCTTTAGGAAATCCAAATTGCCGAGAGGTGGCGGATTGCCAGAATATTGGTGATATTGCGAAGAAGGTGGTTAATCCGCCGGTTGGATTTTTCTTAAAACTAGAGAAGGCGAATGAGTTTTTAATAAAGGAGCCGCCGAAAAAGGTAATGGCGTTTTTGGGATATGAATCGGCGGAGGAAATGCTGGCAAAAGAAGATTTATTGGAAGTTTATAGCGCGCTTCGATTTATCGAAGGAAGTGAATGGTTAAACGAAGTTTTTTTCAAACAATATTTAACGCTTACTCCTGATGATTTTGAAGAGAGAGAAATTGTGGTTAAAGCACTTAGCTCAAAATGGGGAGAAGAATCAGAGAAATTTGTGAGGAAAAAGTGGCACAACATTAGCCACCTGAAAGAATTGGGCGTTGTTTTTGTTATTCCAGCGCTTTTGGGGATATCAGGGGAGATTTTACGGATGTTCGTTTTGGTGATGCATTATTTAAACGAGATTCCGTTTTACTCGAGGATATTTAAAAATATTGCTAAAGATCCCCTAACTTTCAATAATAATTTTATCTCGCTATTAAGAGGCGACGTGATTGACCGGCATTTTCCGGATAGCGAAAAATCGCTTTGGCTGGTGATTCAGAGGTATTTAGCGAAAGATGACGAAAACGATTGGCGGCTTTTTGTGCCGCATATAAATCCGGAGGCGATTCATTGGTACAAAGCCGAGGAGGGAGTTTCCGGGATCGGAGCGATATTGGACGGTTTTTCTGAGGAGTTGATGTTTTGGAAGGGCTTGAGTTCGGTGGGCGATTTCTTTAAAGACGAAACTGGTAGCGACATTTTAGTGAGTTTTAATTTAGTGGATACCGTGATGAGCTTAGTGAAGCAAAAGGAAATGATTAAGTATCTTTACCACCACGAAGAAGCGCTTTGGAATCAGATTTTTGCGTCTTATTTCGGGCGAGAAGGACTAGATCGGCGATCTGAAGAATATTTACTTCAGGGGTATTTTGAGATTTAATTTCTTGATTTTTTCTAAAAAGCTGATATTATGGATGGACTATGAATTTAGCAGTTCAGAATAGAGAAAAGCTCGAAAAAAACTTAAGTATTTTAAGGCAGAGTGGCCTGGTGCCGGCAGAAGTTTATGGCCGCGGTTTTTCTAATAAACACGTGGCTATTTTGCTTAAGGATTTTATGAAAGTTTTTAAAGAAGCCGGGGAAAATACAATTGTTAATTTAGAATGCGAAAAGGAGAAGTGGCCGGTTTTAATTTACAACATTCAAAAAGACCGTTTGTCTGGAGAAATATCTCATGTTGATTTTTATAAGGTAACGATGAGTGAAAAAATTAAAAGCCACATTCCGCTTGAATTTATCGGTGAGTCGCCGGTTATTAAAGAGAAAAGGGGAATTTTAAATAAAGCGATGGCGGAAATTGAAGTGGAGGCGTTACCAGACGAGTTGCCGCATAGAATTAATGTTGATTTAAGTGTCTTAGATGAGCTCCATAAGAGTATTTATGCTGGCGATCTTAAGGTGCCAGCCGGAGTAAAAATTATACCTGAATCAAATACGGTTATTGTTACGGTTATTCCGCCTCAAAAAGAAGAGGAAGTGGTTAAGCCGGTAGATGTTTCTGAGGTTAAGGTTGAAGGGGAGGAAAAGAGAGCGGAGAAGGACAAGGAAGAAGAGGGGGGAGATAAAGGGAAATAAAGTATTCATCGAGGATTGAGAATTTTCGGGGTTTAGCCAAAAGTATCTATTTTACGTTATAATTACTAGGAACACCTATTTCTTTAAAAGTAGGCGTTTGGTTTTGTTTCATTATGTTCCTTCTAAGACCGAAAATTGTTGAGGATATAAAGTCTAAAAAATATAATTGCTGGAGGGATAGTTATAAGAGACTACCGGCACGGCTCAATCTTTCTTACCGAAATAAATTTCGAATTTCTTTAAGTTTCTTTTTTACGGTGGTGGCTATTTCTTCTTCGCTTACTTACATGGTGATTGGTTCGGCGCTCGCGCCGACAATTTCAACTTTGGCAGCTAGTGATAATTCTAACGTTCAACAAGAAAGAGACGCCCTTGAAGCGCAGCTCAAAGATCTAGAAAAACAAATTGACGATTATGAAAATCAGATTGTCGGTTACCAAAAACAAGGCAAAAGTTTAAAGACTGAGATTTCCGGCTTAGACAGTAAAATTGCAAAACTTAAACTTCAAATTAAAGCGGTGAATTTAAATCTAAAACAGCTTGACGACAAGATTGGAGAAACAACCTATCAAATTTCGGCGACCCAAAGAAATATTGAGGATAGTAAAGCGTCGTTGGCGGAGATTTTGAAAGATCTTTATCAATCGGAACGAACAAGTACAATTGAAGTATTACTAAGTAATCCAAGGCTGTCAGATTTTTTTGATAATTTGAATAGTATTAATTTACTTCAGAATAGTTTGCAGATTGCGATTGCCAGAATTCAAGATCTCCAGGTTAAGTTGACCGATCAAAAAGATCAACTTTCTTTAGCGAAAGAGGATGCGGCGACGCTTAAACAATACCAAGAGTCGCAAAGACAAGCAACCGAACAAACAAAACAGCAGAAGAATACTTTGTTGTCGGTTACAAAAGGACAGGAGAGCAAATATCAGGTTTTACTTACGGAAACAAAGAAAACAGCGGCGGAGATAAGAAATAGAATTTTCCAACTTTTAGGCGGTGGAGAACTTACTTTTGAGCAAGCTTATGAATTTGCTAAGTTGGCCAGTGGATCGACGGGAATTGATACGGGTTTTATTTTAGCGGTTTTAGATAGAGAGTCGGCTTTAGGAAAGAATGTGGGAAAATGCAAATATACGACGGCGATGCACCCGACTAGAGACATCCCGATTTTTCTTAAAATTACCAAGGATTTGAATTTGGATCCAAATACCCTAAGTGTTTCTTGCGCCAATTCAGATGGAGCTTACGGAGGAGCGATGGGGCCGGCGCAGTTTATTCCTTCCACCTGGGTGATGTATGACGATGCGATAGCAAAAGTAACTGGCAACAATCCGGCATCGCCGTGGAGTAATGTCGATGCATTCGTGGCAACTGCCTTGTATCTCAAGGACGCAATGAGTGGTTGCACTTCGCTCTATAAGACTCAAGAAAGCCGGGAACGATGCGCGGCGGCAAAGTATTACGCAGGAGGAAGATGGAAAAGTTATCTGTGGACTTACGGCGAGGCGACAGTTAGCCGGGCAATAAAGTTCAGGGAAGATATCAAGACGATTACGAGCTGATTTCAATTTTCGGCTAATTTTGGTAAAGTGGAGTGATGAATTTCAAAAAAATAACTTTTAAAAACGGGCTTCGTTTAGTTTTGATTCCGCAGCCGCAAAGCTTAGCGGCGACGGTTTTAATTTTAGTGGAAGCGGGTTCGGAATACGAAACGAAAAACATTAATGGCCTTTCTCATTTTTTGGAGCACATGATGTTTAAGGGAACGAAGACGCGGCCAGATGCAGGACTTATTTCAAATGAATTAGACGGGATTGGAGCGGAATACAATGCTTTCACTGGACCGCAATATACCGGCTATTGGGCGAAGGTTCAAAAGAAAGAAATCGGCAAAGCGCTGGATATAGTTTCTGATTTGTATTTGAATCCGATTTTTAATCCGGATGAGATAGATAAAGAACGAGGCGTGATTATTGAAGAGATAAATATGTACGAAGATACGCCGATGCGAAGAGTGCAGGAGGTTTTTACTAATCTTTTGTATGGCGACCAGCCGGCGGGTTGGGATATTGCTGGCCGGAAAGAAGTTATTCGAGCCCTAAAAAGAGAAGATTTTATTAAATATCGGGAAAAGCATTATGTCGCGCCGAAGACAACGGTGGTGATAGCGGGAAGTTTTGATAAGAAAAAAGTTGAGGAGAAGATAAAGGGAACATTCTTAGGCTTACCTCGGAGGCAAAAATTTCAAAAGTTGAAGACAGTCGAGAAGCAGGCAAAGCCAGAAGTGGCGGTAAAATTTAAGGATTCTGACCAAAGCCATCTTATTTTAGGGGTGAGAGCTTTCGATGTTTTCGATAAGCGGCGTTACGCAATCCAGCTTTTGGCGAATGTTTTAGGCGGCGGAATGAGTTCACGGCTTTTCCGGCGAGTGAGAGACGAATTAGGCGCGGCTTATTATGTTCGCGCTGAGGCGGATTTAACTCTTGACCACGGATTTTTTTCAGTTTCATCGGGGGTGGATCATAATAAGATTAATCGGGTACTTGAAGTGGTGCTGGAGGAGATGAATCGATTCAAGAAAGATTTGGTTTTGGAAAAAGAATTGGAAAAATCAAAGGAGCATATGATCGGTAATTTCGTTCTAAGTTTAGAAACTTCGGATGAAGTGGCTAGTTTTTTTGGTGGGCAGGAAATTATAACTAAGCAAATCATTTCACCGGAGGAAGCTATCAAAAAAATGAGAGCGGTAACGGCTAAGGAAATTCAGAAAGTGGCTCACGATATTTTTGTTAATAAAAATTTGAATTTGGCGATTATCGGACCTTATAAAGACGAGGCGAGGTTCAGAAAGTTGCTTAAGCTTTAAGAGTTCTGATATTCTGAGAGGGGTTAATATGAGTAAATTTTATATAACGACGGCGATTGACTACTTGAATGCCAAGCCGCATCTTGGCCATGCTCTTGAGAAAATTCAAGCGGATGTTTTGGCGCGCTATCATAGACAGAAAGGAGAGGAGGTATTTTTTTTGACCGGTACGGATGAGCACGGAGTAAAAGTGCTTCGGGCGGCAAAAGTGGCGGGATTGGAAACTCAAGTTTTTGTCGACGAGCTGGCGGAAGAATTTAAAGATTTGAAAAAATATCTCAATCTTTCAACTGACGGTTTCATTAGAACCTCGGACAAAATTAACCATTGGCCGGGGGTTTTAGCACTTTGGGAAAAGCTAGTGAAGGCAGGCGATATTTATAAAAAGAAATATCGTGGACTCTATTGTGTCGGCCATGAAGCGTTTGTGACGGAAAAAGATTTGAAAGATGGCAGGTGTGTTGAGCACCAGAAAGAGCCGGAGGTTGTAGAGGAAGAAAATTATTTTTTCCGACTCTCGAAGTATTCTAAGGAAATCGGAGAGAGAATTAAGAAAAAGGAATTGAGAATCTTGCCGGAGACGAGAGAGAATGAAATTTTAGCCTTGATTGAGAGGGGGCTTGAAGATGTTAGTTTCTCTCGGCCGAGCAAGGATTTGCCTTGGGGAATTTCCGTTCCGGGGGATCCAGAGCACACAATGTATGTTTGGTGTGATGCGCTAACAAATTATATTTCGGCAATCGGATATGGCCGGAATGAAGATTACAAAAAATGGTGGCCAGCGAATGCTCAAATTATTGGGAAGGATATTTTAAGGTTTCACGCGGCGATTTGGCCGGGGATGCTTCTTTCAGCTGGGTTGCCTCTGCCGCGGCAGATTTTGGTCCACGGATTTATAAATATTGACGGGCAAAAGATGTCAAAGACGATAGGAAATGTTTTAGATCCGGTGGAATTGGTGAAAAAGTACGGAGCTGATCCGATCCGATATTTTTTACTTAAAGAAATCCCTTCGGGGGAGGATGGTGATTTCAGTGAAGAGAAATTTAAAATGGTTTATAGCGGCCAGTTAGCCAACGGGCTTGGTAATTTTTCGGCGCGGGTTTTAGGTTTGGCGAGCAAATTTGAAAAACTGGAGGGAGATTTTAAGTTGATAGATAAGGCGGTGGAAGAAAAAATTTCGGTGACGAGAAAAATTATTGATTCAAAACTTGGTGAGTTTAGAATTCACGAAGCAGTGGCGGTGATTGACGAGCTCATTTCTTTTGGGGATAGATATGTAAACGAGAATGAAGTTTGGAAAGAGACGGAATTAAAAAAGGAAATAATTATTAATTTGATTGTTATCTTGGATAACGCGGCATCATTTTTAAAACCATTTTTACCAGAAACGGCGGAAAAGATTGAAAAAAGTATTCAATGGATTGATGAAAAAACTTTAACAGTTAAAAAAGGCGAGGTTTTGTTTCCGCGGCTTAATTAATGAAATTTATTGACGCTCACACGCACGCTCAATTTTCGGCGTTCAAGGACGACCGGGAAGAAGTTATGAAACGCGCTCTTGGGGCGGGAGTGGCGGTGGTTAATGTCGGAACGCAAAAAGATACCTCAAAAAAGGCCGTGGAGGTGGCTAATAATTTTAGTGACGGAGTTTATGCAGTAATAGGAATGCATCCAATCCATACGGGAAAGTCTTTCTATGACGTCGATGAGTTGGGTGATATTCCCGGTGGAAAAGGATTCACAACGCGAGGGGAGGATTTTGATTACGAATATTATAAAGAGCTGGCCATGGATAAAAAGGTGGTGGCAATCGGGGAGTGCGGATTGGATTATTACCGAGCGACAAGCGACATAGGAAATGAGACAAAGGCGAAACAGAAAGAAGTGTTTATTAAGCAAATTAAGTTGGCAAAGGAAGTTGAGAAGCCGCTCATGATTCACTGCCGAGATGCTTATCCCGATTTACTAGAAGTTTTAAAGAGTAATCAGAAATCTTTAAATTCAGTGCCGGGGATTCTACATTTTTACAGCGGGGATTTGGCGCAAACAAAAGAACTATTGGAAATGGGATTTTATTTTACGTTTGGCGGCGTAATTACATTTACTAGAAGTTATGACGAAGTTGTCAAATTGATTCCAATGGATAGAATTTTGAGCGAGACGGATGCGCCTTACGTGGCGCCGGCGCCGTATCGAGGTAAGCGAAATGAACCGGCCTATGTTGTTGAAGTGGTGAAAAAAATAGCGGAGATTAAGGGAGTTTCGATGGACGAAATGGCGGCGCAGATTTGGAAGAACGCGCAGGCGATTTTTCAGATTTAATATAATTCTGGATTTTCAAGATGAATCAAGGCGGTGCGAATGGCTTGTTTTGTGTATTCTTTTCGCGTGATTCGTCCCTTGGTGATAATTCCGATAATTCCTTCGGCCGATCCTAGTTTTGGGTTTTCTGTTAATCCTGATTTATTAGCGGCTTGGGTAGCATCCAAGTTATCTTCAATTATTAATTTGGTTATTTCTTTTGGATATTCAAAAGCCGAGGAAAGCCCAAGGTGGAAATTTTTGCCGTCGTAGATAGCGCACACACAGACATCCATGTAGCCGCTTTTTGTTTCGGGAACTTTCATTAGACCACTTTCTATACCCAAACTATAATTGCAATTTTTAAATACGTTTTTCGCTCGATTTTGCGCTCCCCTGATGGTTTCCTCTAGAGATTTCGGTTGATCTCCTACACCTGATTCGGTCTCGATACTACTAACATCGGCATTTTTAAAAAAATTATAATCGGAAATTATTTCTTTTATCGCGGCGATTTTTGTCGAGTTTTTTGTGCCAATTACTATTTTCATTTGTTTTAGCGTTGTTTTTGCTTGATTTTTAGACTAGAATTGACTTTATCAAGTGATTATAAGGATTTATGGTGAAAAAATACAATTATAAAGTAACCGAGAAAAAGTGGCAGGAGCGATGGTTAAAGCAGGGGATTTATGAACCTGGTCTAAAGAGTTTATCCGCCAAAGGACGGAAACCTTTCTATAATTTGATGATGTTTCCCTATCCGTCGGCTGAAGGGTTACACGTGGGGAATATGTACGCTTTTACCGGAAGTGATGTTTACGGGCGTTTTAAGAGGATGCAGGGGTATGATGTGTTTGAGCCGATAGGTTTGGATGGATTTGGAATTCATTCGGAAAATTACGCATTGAAAGTGGGAACACATCCGGCGAAGCAGACAAAAATTTCCGAGAAAAATTTTTATCGCCAGCTTAAAGAAATTGGAAACGGATTTGCTTGGAAGGAAAAAGTGGAGACGTATGATCCGGAATATTATAGATGGACGCAGTGGATTTTTGCCGAGATGTTTAAGCGAGGACTGGCTTATCGGAAAAAACAGGCGGTTAATTGGTGTCCGTCTTGTAAAACAGTTTTGGCCGATGAACAAGTTATTAGCGGAAAGTGCGAGCGGTGTTCGACGGAGGTTATTAAAAAAGATTTAGAGCAATGGTTTTTTAGGATCACAAAATACGCCGACCGATTACTAAAAGATTTAGAAAAATTAGATTGGTCTGAGCGGATTAAAATTGCCCAAAGGAATTGGATTGGAAAATCGGAAGGGGCGGAAGTTGAATTTAGAATTAAGAATAAAGAATCGGGAATAAAGGATACTGGAGTCGTAAAGGTTTTTACGACGAGGCCGGAGACGATTTTCGGAGCAACTTATTTGGCACTTTCGCCGGAGCACGATTTAGTATCAAGTACCAAGTATCAAGTATCAAATTGGAAAGAAGTTGAGGATTATATAAAAAAAGCAAAAGCGAAATCGGATGACCCTCCTTCGCATAAAGCTACGGAGGGGCAAGGGGAGAAGACCGGGGTGGAGTTGAAAGGAGTAAGGGCGATAAATCCAGCGACTAAAAAAGAAATTCCGATTTGGGTGACGGATTACGTTTTAGCTGGCTATGGGACGGGAGCGATTATGGCGGTGCCGGCGCATGATGAACGAGATTTTGAGTTCGCGACGAAATATAAATTGCCGATTTATGATGTTATTGAGCCGGTTTATATTCAAGACACGGAGCCGGGAATAGTTAAGGAGGGCTTGCCGTTTGAGCATCGGGATGCAGTTATTGTGATTGTGAAACACTGGTCAGAGGATAAATATATTGGGTTAAAGTGGAAAAAAGTGGCGTGGGGGACGTTTATTACGGGCGGTATAGAGAAAGGGCAAACTCCGGAAGAGGCGGCAAAAACAGAGATCAGAGAAGAGACGGGGTATTTGAATCCAAAATTTGTCGATGATTTCGGAATAGTGCATGGCAAGTTTTATCATGTGCCTAAAAAAGTAAATCGTTTTGCTCATTCTCACGTTGTGTATCTAGAGTTACAAGACGGTGCAAGGGAGGATATTTCTGAGAAAGAAAGAGAAATACATGACGTGCTTTGGCTAACTTTACCAGAGCTGGAAAAGTTTTTAACACCCGGTTCCCACCATCATGCTTTGCGAATGCTGAAAAAGACTCAGAGGGCCTACGAAGAACTGGGGATTCTTAGAAATTCTGGAGATTTTGACGGGATGGACTCAGAAGAGTCGAAATGGAAAGTTACTGAATTTGTGGGTGGAAAAAGGAAAATTCAATACCGACTTAGAGATTGGTTGATTTCTAGACAAAGATACTGGGGGCCGCCGATTCCGATGATTTTTTGTGAGAAGTGCGCGGAAAATAAAAAGGGAGAGCAAAAAGAAATGCCAGGGTGGTATGCCGTGCCGGAAAAAGATTTGCCGGTGGTTTTACCGCCGGTTAAAGATTTTCGGCCGAGGGGAAAAGGGCAATCACCGCTCGCCTCGGTAAAATTTTTTTACGAGGTGAAATGTCCAGCGTGTAAATCACTGGCGAGACGAGAGACGGATATTTCTGATAATTTTTTAGATTCGGCCTGGTATTATTTGCGCTACATAGATTCAAAAAACAAGAAAGAATTATTCAGCAAGAAGTTGGCCGAGAAGTGGCTGCCAATTAATATGTACATTGGCGGAGCGGAACACTCCGTGCTCCATCTTTTGTATGTCCGATTTTTAGCTAAAGTTTTTTATGATTGGGGATTGGTTAGATTCGACGAACCGGCAAAAAAATTCCGGGCGCATGGACTTTTAATTCGTGACGGTAAGAAAATTTCCAAATCAAAAGGAAATATTATTAATCCCGATGATTTTATAAAAGAATTTGGCGCGGATGCGCTTAGGATGCATTTGATGTTTCTTGGGCCATTTGAGGACGGCGGAGATTTTAGAGATAGCGGGATTTTGGGACTTTCCAGATTTTTGGATCGCGTTTTTAAATTAGTTGCTAGCGATAATTTTAGAAAGTCGGGAAATTTAGATTTTGAACGTATTCTACATAAAACAATTAAAAAGGTTACGGAAGATATAGAAAATTTGCATTACAATACGGCGATTAGCGCGTTGATGATTTTGTTGAACGAGGCGGAGAAAAGTGACGGAATTTCGAAAGAACAGGCAGCTAGCTTTCTTAAATTATTGGCGCCGTTTGCACCGTATCTCTCTGAAGAATTATATCAACAATTTTTCGGTTCGAAGTTAGGTGTTAGAAGTTCGAAACGATTTGATTCAATACATCTTTCAGAATGGCCGAAATACGATTCTAATTTGATTAAGGAAAATACTTTCAATTTGGTTGTTCAAGTAAATGGGAAGACGAGAGATGCTTTTGAAGTGTCGACCAATATCAAGGAGGCAGAAGCGAAGAGTTTGGCTTTGAATAGGGAGAGGGTGCAAAAGTTTACTGAAGGGAAAGAAATCAAGAAAACTATTTTTGTAGCGGGACGGCTTATAAATCTTGTGATTTAGTTTTGCTAATTTATCGCTATTTTTATATCCTTAAGGAATGAGTAGGGCAGTGATGAATAAAGATCATTTTATGCTTAAAGAAATTTTGGAGACTCCAATAGTGTTGGATGGTTTAGCAACCTCGGATTTTGTTTTACCACCGACAGTTTTAAATAAACTTGTGAATGCCGAGCGGATTTTGATTTTGGGTTGCGGAACATCTTATCACGCCGGGCTTCTGGGGAAGATTTTTTTAGAAAGATTCGGGCATGTGTCGGTTATGACCATAATTGCTTCAGAGTGGAATAGTTTGCCTGATGAAAACGGTAAATTTGATTTGGCTATTTTAATTTCACAATCTGGAGAAACAGCAGAGATACTTTCGGCGTTTAAAATTTTGCGAGCGAAAAATATTTTTACGATTGCTATTACTAACGCGGAAAAATCATCAGTGGCCCAAGAGGCAGATTTTTCGATTTATCAAAATGCTGGTTTAGAAAAAAGCGTGGCGGCCACGAAAACATTTATTTCACAAGCGGCGATTCTTTTACGATTGGCTTTGACGGTAAAAAAATCAGAGACGGCGACAAGAGAACTTAAAAAATTGTCTAATTTAACTCGACAAATTATTAAACAGGAATTACGCATTAAGGCAATAGCGATGAAATATAAGCGTTTTGATCGATTATTTGTATTTGGCCGAGGAACGAATTTACCAATTGCTCTTGAGGGGGCACTGAAATTGAAAGAAAGCGCTCAGGTTTTTACTGAAGGATTGCCTACGGGAGAGCTTCGGCACGGACCAATGGCGATGATAGATAAAAAACTGCCTTCGATTTTTATTTTGCCGATTGATTCGGATTATAGAAAGAATTTATCAATTTTAGCAGATGTGAAAAAGAACGGGGGATCGATTATCGTAATAACGACTGAGGGGAATAAGGATTTGGCAAAACTTGTGAAGGATGTGATTTACATACCAAAAACAGTGGAATATTTTTATCCGTTTCTTTCGGCGGTGGCGTTACAGCTGTTAGCTTATTGGAGCGGGGTTTTACGAGGTTGTAATGTCGATAAACCAAGGAATTTAACAAAGGCGGTGACAAAAGAATAATTATGATTAAGAAAATTTTATTAGTTTTGTTTGTGGTCTTGATTTTGTCTCTGATTGTCTATCTTTTTACCGGCGGGCTAATCAAAAAATTGGGGGGAAGTTTAAATTCAACCTCGACAACATCATTTTTCAGTTTTGGTAGTCTTTTCGGTAATAGTTCAAGTAGCCATATGAGCTACCAAGGTTACCAGGGCGGGAATCAAGTGCTCTATACGTCGACTTCGGCGGTACAGCAATATATTTCTTCATCCAGCAGCGGTTACGGAAAAAGTATTCCCGAAGGCTTTACGAAGGAGGATCTTTCGCCGAATGCCGGCAAAGTCAGAATTGGTTCGATTTCCGGCGGCTGGAGCGGCTCGTATGGCCAGATTTCTTTGATTTCGGGAATTATGGGAGATACTAAAATTGATATAACCGGATGGCAAATTAAGGGCCGGACCGGTTTGTTTTATCTGCCGAAGGCAGTTCCGTTTTATAGTCCATCTGGATTAGATGCGCCGACAGATATAATTTTAGGGAAAGGTGAGATAGTTAATATTTACTCGTCCGCCAGCGCGATCGGAATTAATTTAAGATTAAATAAGTGCTTGGGATATATTGAAAATACAAATCATTTCACGCCGACTTTGCCGAAGAGTTGCCCCCGGCCAATCGATGAAGTTTCGGGGGTTTATAATTTTTCGTCGAAATGCCAGGATTACGTTACTTCATTGGGATCTTGTTCTTTCCCGAATATTAGCCAGTTGTGGTTGCAAAATAGTAATGAGTATGCCTGCCGGAGTTTCTTGGAGTCGATTAATTATAAAGGATGTTTTGATAAACATCGATCCGATTCTAATTTCTTGAGCAATGAGTGGAGAGTTTGGGCAGGTTCAAAATTTCTTGATCCAAGGCACGATCGGGTTTTACTTTTTGACGCCAAAGGATTATTAGTTGATTCGGCGACGTATTAATTTTGATTTTAGGGATGTTTGCGGTTATACTGATTTTAGTTTTTTGATTTTTAAGAAGGGAGACTTCATGGCGTTATATCAGTGTCCGGTTTGTTCAACTCTTTATACCAGAGGTGGAAAATGCCGGAATGAATGCTGCCCAGATCACAGTAAGCCCCCTGTTCTTAAACCAACCGAGGAGAAGCATATTGAAGACGGTCGGGAGTGTCCAGTGTGTGGAGTCGTTTTTTTGGTGGGAGGAAACGGAGCGTGCTCTAATACTCAGTGTAACTTTGCTGACCTTGTAAAGTATGCTTATGCGGACGGGGCGAGAATTTGAGGGTGAAAAAAAAGAAACGGCTCTCCGTGATAGGAGAGCCGTTTTTTGTTTCCTTTAATTTTACTTTTGGTGTTACTTAGGGCTACAATAATTTGAGTTGTTTCTTGGTTTTGAAAGGAGTTTTTCCGATGAGACTGAAAAGATTGTTGTACCAGTTGATTGAGTTCGTAGTTGTTGCGTATTGCATATTTAACTACGAGTTTTTCCATGGTATCTTCAGGCATGGTTGGTTGAGAGATAATCAGCCGTTGTTATTTCTTTCTATTATCGGCATTCTACTTGGATGGGCGGCGCTAATTGTGCCATTTATCAAATCCTTCAAGTTTCTTTCTTCTAGTCCGATTTACCGACACATGGAAGCTGTCGAAACAGAAAGCCCCTCCTAGAGGGGCTTTTCTCTTTTATTTAATATTTTTTATTTTCTTTCGGCTAGAGTGACTTTAACTTTCAATTCTTTTTTGCCACGAAGAATATCGAGATTGATTGTGTCGCCAACAGCTAGATTTTCAAGGAAATCTTGGATAGGATGGTCGCAGTCAATTCGTTGATTATCCAAGGTTAAAATAATATCTTTTTCTTTGATGCCGGCTTTGGCGGCCGGGCTTTGGGGAACGATGCCGTTATCTTGGGTGTTTTCGTCTACAACTAAAGCACCATAGTCAACGGGAAGTTTCATTTTATCTTTTAGTTTTTCATCGATTGTCATATAACGAACACCAAGCAGGGGACGCTTAATGTGGCCGTATTTTTTTAGATCATTTAGATCTCTTTTAGCGGCATCAATCGGAATGGCAAAGCCGATGTTTTGGGCACCGAAGACGATAGCGGCGTTAATGCCGATGGTAAAGCCGTTTAGATTAACCAAGGGGCCGCCGGAATTGCCGTGATTGATAGCGGCGTCGGTTTGGATTAGCCCGCGCATTTCTTGAGGTGGGGATTGAGGATCGGCTTGTGCGCTGATTGAACGAGAAAGGCCAGAGATTATTCCGCTTGAAACAGTATTTTTGAAAATTCCTAAAGCGTTGCCGATGGCGATAACGCTTTGGCCAAGGTCGAGATTACTGGCACTGCCTAACTCTACGACTGGCAGGTTGTCGGCTTGAATTTTAATAATAGCAACATCGTTTATCGGATCACGGGTAATAATTTCGGCGGGGAACTTTCGGTCGTCGTTTAAAATTACGGTATATTCGGCTTTGGAGTCGCTGATGACATGTTTGTTAGTAAGAATGATTCCTTTGGAATCAACGATGAATCCCGAACCGCCGCCGATTTGAACCATCCCGCGCTTATCGATTAGTTCATCGGGGATTTTAAGTTCAGGTCCATTGGGGCCGGCAGGGAGAAAAGGATAGAGGTCGGGCGGAATTTCTTTCTCAATATCTTCAAGGTGTTTCGAAATCACAATCGAGACAACCGCGGGCATTGTTTTTTTAATCGTGGAGATAATTTTTTGGTCGGACATTGTCTAAAGTATAACACAAAAGAAAATTAAGCCGGTGTTGAAAACGCAGCGCGTTTTTTTTATTTTAATTATTTTTTCTTTTTGGCGAGCAACCACTCTGGCGGCGAAGAAAAAGTTATTGATTCCCAATGATCAATTTCTGAATCGGTGAAATCGTAATGAGTTTGATAAATAACTTCGACGCTTCCATATAACGCGTTCTTCCAATCTAAACAAAGGACTTTTGCGGCACCCTTTACATTTTCCTCGGTGGGACCTTCTAATTCCACAAAGGGTGGAACCCATGGCCAGGTGTCTATTGTTATTTCTACGCCATCATGGATCCACTTTTCTCTTTTTGTTTCTTGATAGGATTTTATTTGAAGACCGATAGAGGCTAAAAACTCGCACGCCTTTTCGAAATCTTCCACTATAAGGGATATTTCTTTTGTTCCATGGAGTGTGCGATCGCTTAGCTCTTTATAGCTCATTGTCGTTTTATCACCTTCGTTTCGTACTCGAATCCAGCCGCCTATTTTTTCCAGTCGCCAATCGGGATAATCAAAATTTTTCCGCCGCATCAATATTTCGGGGTGCACCATCGTCGCGCCGATATCTTTAAGTTTTTGGCGTAACGCATCGCAGTCAATATCGGGGAATTTGGCTTCGATTTCAGTTTCCATAATTAATCGTAAGAATTTCTAATTGGCGGAGGGGGTGGGATTTGAACCCACGATCCCTTGCGGGATGCCGCATTTCAAGTGCGGTGGAATAAGCCACTATCCGACCCCTCCATGACGGTGGACCCGAGCGGGATCGAACCGCTGATCTCCTCATTGCAAATGAGGCGTTCTACCACTGAACTACGGGCCCGCGATAAATATCGCTGGTGGACCTACGGGGAGTCGAACCCCGACCTCCTCCATGCCATGGAGGCGTTCTACCGCTATACTATAGGCCCTTTAAAAAAATTATGACGTTGATTATACTAACAGAGCAAAATATACACAATTTGCCCTCGTAGTTCAATGGATAGAACAGATCCGTCCTAAGGATAAGATAGGAGTTCGATTCTCTTCGAGGGCACCACTAAGCTAAATTTCAACGCTTAGTAAGGAGGGTTCGCATAGTGGTCTAGTGCGCCGCACTCGAAATGCGGTTGGGGGCAACCCCTCACAGGTTCAAATCCTGTACCCTCCGCCTTATTCGTTAAAGAATTTTATAAATTGTTTGAAAAATCCGGTGGGTTTGTTTTTAGCAATTCGCTTGCCAATTAATCTTTTGATTTCCGGCATTTTATTAATAGCGGCTCGATAACCTTCGGCAACGAGTTCGTCGGTTTTTTTGAAGTCTGAGGGGCTGAAGTTTTCTAAATTTGGCTCAATGAGGACGTTAGCTTTTTCTAGGCTGGGATTGTTTTGATTTCTTATTAAGATATCGGTTGAGATTGAAACTACATCGAGAAGATTTATCATTTTATTTTTTGAAGGCCAACGAACAACGTTAACGCCGATTATAATGTTGGCTCCCATCTCTTGAAGTGGAGAGATAGGCAAGTTTTCGATAAATCCGCCATCAATTAGTTTAGCGCCGTTAATTTCCACGGGAATAAAAATTCCAGGAAGGCAACTGCTGGCTCTTATGGCGTCCACGAGGTGGCCGCGGCGAAGGACTACTTTTTTTCCGGTTTCAATATTAGTGGCCATAATTGCAAGCGGGGTTCGGGCATCTTCGATATCGACGGAGCCGATAATTTCCTGAATCAATTTCTCAAGATTTTTATTGGAAACTAGACCAAGTTTGGAGTTAGGAAGACTAGATAGGGTATACCAAGATAAATTTTTTGATTTTTCAATCATTTGGTTGGGCGGAACGCCGAAAGCAAAACTGGCGGCCACAATGGCGCCGGCGCTGGTGCCAGAAATAAAATCAATTGGAATGCTGTTTTCGATGAAGGCTTTAAGAACGCCGATGTGGGCGATTCCGCGAGCGGAGCCGCCACCCAAGGCAAGACCGATGAGCGGGTATTTTTTTGATTTCTTTTTTCGAACAGAGAAGCTAGTTTTGGACATATATCTCATCTATTATAGCATTTTTTTTAGCGGTATTTTAGCCGATTCGGTAATTTAATATTGTGTTATAATTGTTTTAACTATGAATTCTAGGAGGGGGTTCACTCTAATTGAATTATTGATCGTCATCGGAATTGTGGCGGTTTTGGTGACTGTTGTTGTTCTCGTTATTAATCCCGCCAATATCAGAAAGGAAGCTAGAGACGTGGTGCGGCAAACCGACCTTAAGACGTTAAGCGCGGCAATTCAGTTTGCTACCATTGATAAGATTAATATTAACACCGGCGAAAAAAATAAAATTTATCTTTCGTTGCCGGATAATAATCCGAATTGTTCGAGCTATTCTAATCTCCCGGTTTTATCGCCAGGTTGGTCTTACGCCTGTGTCTCTCGGGATAATTTAAGGAAGATAGATGGCACCGGTTGGGTACCGGTTGATTTCCGCTCTTTGGCTTTTTCACTATTATCAGTTCTACCAATTGATCCAGCTAATGATGCCGTACAGGGGCTTTATTACAGTTATGCGGTTGGCAGTTGGGAATTTGAAACAAGATTAGAATCAACTAAATATGCTGGCGTGGCAACAGAGGATGGCGGTAAAACGCCGTTGCTCTTAGAGATTGGTTCAGATTTGAATTTGATGCCTAGTCAAATTAGTGACCGTTTGAGTCCGCCGGCTACCGGTGTTCATGATTAAATATTTATTAGCAAGTTTATGAAAGTTTTTTTAAAAAATTTTAAGAAATTATGGAAGAGATTTACCCGCCAAAATTTTTCAAACAAAAATTTAGGCGGGTTTACGTTAATTGAAATTTTGATAGCGGTTGGGGTTATTGCAGTTCTAACAACAATTGTGATTTTAACTCTGAATCCTTCGGAGATTAGAAAAAAAGGCCGGGACGCTCAACGGCTTAGCGAAGCTCAGTTGATTAATGTTGGCGTGTCCTTGTTTTCGGTTTTAAAAACTAACGCTAGTTTGGGTGATCCAACTAAAATTTACCTCTCATTGCCGGATAATAATCCGGATTGTTCAAGCTATGCCTTTCCCTCTTCGACATTGCCTCAGGGTTGGTCGTTTGCTTGTGTGCCGTTAAATAATTTAAGAAGAACTGATGGTACCGGCTGGATTCCAGTTGATTTTAATTCACTTGTTTCACCGCCATTTTCTAATTTACCGATTGATCCGTCTAACGATGCTACGCAAGGTTTGTATTATAGCTATGTTTATAATGCGCAGAAATCGCGATGGGAAATTGACGCCAAAATGGAATCGAGGGCTTATGGCAGCGGAGGAACTAATGATGTAATGAAAAATGATGGGGGGGTTTCGCCAAATTTATATGAGGCTGGAACTGATTTAACTTTGTCGCCGCTTAAAGACCGACCGAACCTGGGCGGATCAACTGATGTGACGGCGCCGGCGGCAGTTACTAATTTGGCAGCCCTAAATCCTACGCCTAATTCGATTGATTTGAGTTGGACGGCGCCCGGTGATGATGGAAATAATGGAACGGCGGCAAGTTATGATATTCGTTACTCAACTTCGCCGATTACTGATTCTAATTGGGATTTGGCAACACGGATTACGGGGACGCCTTCGCCTCAGATAGCCGGTACTAGCCAGTCAAAAACTGTCTCGGGTTTTGCCGAAAGTACGCAATATTATTTTGCGATGAAAGCCTCGGACGAAGTTCCGAATATTTCATCTCTTTCTAACTTAGTGACTATTTCGACGACGGCATCGATTCAGGAAATTACCGTGAAAATTCCGGAGACGTGCAAAGATGGCGACTACGGAGGGGGAATGAGTATAGAGTATTACAACAAGTGGACGATTCCTGGTTCTGGAAAAGCGAGAATCACTAAGGTTTGGTTTTGGCAACAGGATTCATCTTTTGCTTCGACGGAGGCAATTGAGATGGCTATTTATAGTGGAGTTTCGGCGCCCTATAATAAGATTTCGGAAGCAGTGACAATTTATGGAACCGGCGCGGCCGGCTGGGTGTATGGGAACTTATCAACGCCAATTCTAGTTGATTTAGGGCAGACTTATATTTTTGGAATTGGGCCAAAAATTACCGGAAATAATTTTAGGATTCCGGTTGATGTCGGAGCAGATTGTGCTGGTTATTCACCGACCAGCGGCAGTCGGGTTTTTGCTCAATCGCCGGCAGCTGGCGGGTTAAATGATCCGGTACCAGCAACAACTTTTTCTGACCACTACGGAATTTTAGGAGTTTCGTATTATCCGGTTAATTTGGGCGACACAACGCCGCCGATTATTTCCGGGGTAGTGGCGGGAAATTTAACCGATAACACTGCCATGATTGTTTGGAATACTAACGAACCGGCTAACGGAGAAGTAGATTACGGTTTGGATGCTGGGTATGGTTCGTCGACAATTGACGCATCTTTTCAAACAGCTCATTTTATAACCCTTTCTGGTCTGGCGCGGAATACAACTTATCACTATAAGGTTTTTTCAAAAGATCTAGCTTTGAATCCGACGGCTTCTGGGGATTTTACATTTACAACGACCAATCTGGGACCGGATGTAACGCCGCCAATTATTTCGACAATCTTTCCGGCGGCTAACGCTACTCTTGATGGGACGATAATAATTCAAGGAACAGCGACGGATGACCGGAGCGTGGCTTCGGTTGAAGTTAAGGTGGATTCGGGAAATTACAGCGCGGCGGCGGGGACGCTGAATTGGACATTTTCGCTTGATACTAGAACTTTAACTGATGGGGCGCACACAATTATTGCGCGGGCGACGGATACAACCGGAAACACAACGGTTTACTCTGTAAATGTTACGGTAAATAATACGATTATTGCAGTGACAAGTTGCCGCCCCTTAGATCAATCAAATGTTGTTTATGTTTTACAAAACAATGTTTCTTCTACTGGTACTTGTTTCGTGGTGGCAGCTAGCGGAATAACTTTGGATTTAAACGGTAAGACGGTTACTTTTGGCACTGACTCAGGGCAGTATCGGTACGGAGTAGCAATACCGCCTGATTATATACCAGCCACTCTGATTTATGACCTTACTGATATAAACGGCGCTTATTTTCGGGGTGCGGATAATATAATTATTAAAAACGGTTCAATTATCCAAGGAGGTAACGCAAGTACGACGGAAAATATGGATTTAATAGCTGATGAGGGGGTTAATAATGTTGAGGTGGCAAGTATAACGGCAATGTATAGCGGTATCGATTCCCAGGGATTTATTCTTGGCAATGGCAGAAACTATAACATTCACGATAATGTTATTCATGCCAACCTCAGCCAAATCACTAACCGCCAACACGCCAAATCAGCGATTGGTTTAGCGACAACAGGTGGTACTCTTTATGTCCGAAATAACACTGTCTACGGCGAGGGTCAGTTTGGAATTGCAGTTAGCACAAAGAGAGCTTTTCCGATGACGGCGGCAGAGGTTTCTGGCAACACAATGAGAATTAACGGCCTTACCACTAATCCTTATCAATTGGTGGTCCGCGGTTTTAGCCAAAAATACCAAGGAGTTTCACTTAAGGTATTTAATAATCGAATCGATACCCCTGGAAATGTTAGTAATCGCGGCGCTATCTTCGATGGGATTGATGCGGCTGGAGATGGTACCGACGGCATGAAGTTTTATAACAACTACATCGACACCAAAGAGCACGGCAATCCAGAATACGGCGATGCCGGTTGGACTCACGGCTTCCGAATGAGGGATCCCGACTATATGATTCCCGAAACCAAATTCTTCAACAACGAGTTCTATAATAACACTTTCAAAACGGTCGCCTTTTATAATAGTGATACCGATAATGGAGATGCTATTAGTATCAGAATCACTCTTCGTAACGGATTGCCAGTCGGAGAACAACCGAACGTATTCCACGACAATACAATAATTTCCCAAACTCTTGACTCGACCAAGGTGGCTACCGCTATCGGCCTCGAGGGTCACGCTTCAGAGGCCGGAACCATATTCCGCAACAACACCATTACGAGTGACACTAATCTTTTAAGAGTAACCTGGCAGGGTGGCAGCGGAGTGCTCTTTGACTCCAATACTTTCCAGAAGGGAGCCAGCGCCACTAATTTTCATCCAGTAAGCTATGGTAACGCCGGAACTTCAACCGACACCATCTTCTTAGATAGCACCATCGGTTCCGGAGTTGATTTTACTACTGCTGAGCAAACTTGGATGGGTGATTGTTGTTCGCCTGACAATCAAAGAGGGGACAGAGCTTATTATGTGAAGTGGACTTTAAACTTGACGGTAAATGATGGCGGTGGAACGCCGATTGCCGGCGCATCGGTAACGATAAAAGATAAAAATAATTCGATAGTATTTACCGGGACAACAGATTCATTTGGTAATGTTTCCACGTCACTTTCGGAATATTATTGGCGGCAAGCGCCAACATACCCTATTCCACCGCCGACTGTGACCACTTATAATCCTTACACAATTACAGTAACGGCTACTGGACATACTGACCAAACGCAATCAGTCACGATGAATACAAAGAAATCATTAACAATAGTGATGCCCTAGTGGAATAACTTAGTTTTGTTATAATTAGTAAGGTTGTTTCTCGAGAAGTTTATTAATGAATTTCTTTTTTTGTAGAAAAGGTTCTGATAGGGGGTTCACTTTAATTGAACTCCTGATTGTGATTGCGATAGTGGCGATTTTGGCGACTATTACTTTGTTAGTTTTGAATCCGTCGGAAATGCTTAGAAAAGCAAGAGATAGTAAACGGATTTCTGATTTAAAAACAATAAATGACGCGATCGGATTATCGGTGGCTCAAATCCCGCCGCTTTTTATCGGAACATCAACTTTTGTTTATGTATCTTTGCCCGACAGCGATCCAAATTGCGCCACTTATAATTTACCTTCTTTAGGCGGGACTGGAAAGACTTATTCTTGCCGGCCAGAGAGCAGCTATAGAAAGACCGATGGAACTGGCTGGGTGCCGGTGAATTTTGATAGTTTGCCTTCAAAAGTGCTTTCGGTTTTACCAGTTGATCCAGTAAATAGTAATAATGCGAGCAGCGGACTTTATTACACCTATGTGGCAGGTTCTTGGGAGTTGGACGCTAAGATGGAATCGGCGAAGTACGGATCGGGTGGGACCAACGATGTGAGCGCGAATGATGGCGGGGATGGCATTTCTCTTTTTGAGATTGGGAGTAGATTGACTTTGGTTCCGATCGTTATTAATGATAGGACAGGAGCGTCTTCGACACCGGGGGATACAGCGCCGCCGGCGACAGTTGCAGATCTTGGTCTCTCTGGAGCGTCGACTTCAACTATCAATTTATCTTGGACGGCGCCCGGTGATGACGAGAGTAGCGGAACGGCGGCGAGTTATGATATTCGTTACTCAACTTCATTAATAAATGCTGGAAATTTTGGATCAGCTGCTCAGGTTAGTGCACCGCCAACGCCGCAAGTTGCTGGTTCTGCGCAGGGGAAAATGGTGACTGGTTTATCGCCAAACACAACTTATTATTTTGCGATTAAAACCTCTGATGAGGTACCAAATGTTTCAGGCATTTCTAATGTGCCGAATTTAAGCACTAAGGCGGAGACGACAGTTCAAGTTCCGCCGGGGTGCGCGGTCACAACTAGTTCTGCTGGAGCGACATGGGAGGTTTATACTCCCTGGACAATTCCTGGTTCGGGAAGCGCTCAAGTCACGAAACTTTGGTACTACGATTATGACGGATCGATTTCTGGGGTAGAGAGTATTGTAATGGGTATTTATAATGGTTCTGCGCCGGGAGCGGCGGTGATTGCTAATTCCAGTACTACTTTAGCCGGAAGCGGTTCAGCGGGATCGTGGATTTCAGGGAGTTTGGTAACACCGATTTCAATCACACTCGGTCAGACATATATTTTTGGGATAGTTCCAAAAACTAGTACGAGTACCTATAGTATGGGCGGGATGGCATCGCCGTATTGCTCCGCATTCCCACCTAATTTTCCGCCCAATCAGAATAATTATTATTCAGGCAATCCTTCTAACTATATTCTCGACAGTACAGTTCCGGCCGCCCAAACGGTTTTTGGTCATTTCGGCATTGTTGGAATCACATATATTCAGTAGTCGCGCTTGATTTTGTTTTTGGTATCAGTTACATTTCTTAACGAAGTTTGATTTGAGTAGTTTTATTTTTTGGCCACCTTAGCTCAGCTGGTAGAGCAGTACTTTCGTAAAGTAAAGGTCCCCGGTTCAAATCCGGGAGGTGGCTCATGGTTGAGGTTAAGTTGGGGAAATATTTACATCACAAAGGAAAATATTATGAGGTGATTGGAACCGCAAAACATTCCGAGACGCTAGAGGAATTTGTTGTTTATCGAGCGCTTTATGGTAATTTTGATTTGTGGATTAGACCGAAAGCGATGTTCTTGGAGATGGTTCCGGGGAATGGTAAAATGATTCCGAGGTTCGAATTTGTTGAATAATAAAAAATGAACGAGAAAGAATTAAAAGACGCTATTAAAGAATTGGAGGACGAAATGCCCCGCTTGGCGGGGCGGCTTTGACCTCAATAAAAAGAAAAATTTGGTTAAAGAAATCGAGGCGGCAATGGCGAACCCTGATTTTTGGGCAGACAAAAAAAGCGCGGATGAGAAGATTAAAATTTTAGGCGAACAAAATGATTTGATTAATCGGTATGAAGAAGTGGAAAAGGGAATCAACGATCTTCGGGAAATTTTGGAAAAAGGGGACGAGGATCTGATAAAAGATAAATTTTTTGAAGCCAAGAGAAAATTTAAACAGCTGGAACTGGAGCAACTTTTCGGCGGTCCTTACGACAAACGAGCAGCGGTTTTAAGTGTTTATCCGGGCGCGGGCGGGGAAGATGCCGAGGATTGGGCGAGAATGCTTTTCGAAATGTATGAGAAATACGCGGCGAAGCGTAAATGGCAGATCGCTGTTTTGGACGATAGTCCGAATCGGCGGACGATGGAAATTAAGGGTGACTATGCCTATGGTTATTTAAAAAATGAAGTGGGGGTGCATCGGTTAGTGAGAATTTCCCCATTTTCAGCCAAGCAGCTTCGGCACACTTCTTTTGCTTTAGTTGAGGTTTTGCCGGATTTGCCAGAGATTGAGGAATCTAAGTTGCAGATTCCAGAGAGCGATTTGAAGTTTGAATTCTATCGTTCGTCTGGTCCTGGCGGGCAGAATGTCAATAAGGTAGAAACGGCGGTTAGAATCACTCATTTGCCGACCGGAATTACGACAGCTTCGCAAGTGGAGCGAAGCCAAATTAGTAATCGGGAGAAAGCGTTGAAACTATTAAAGGCAAAATTATTAGATTTAATGGAGAAAAACCAGATAAAAGAGCTTGGCGACCTAAGGACAAAAGTGAAACCGGAATGGGGAAATCAAATTCGCTCTTATGTTTTGAATCCTTATAAATTAGTGAAGGATCATCGGACAGAAGTTGAGACATCACAAGTGGAAAAGGTTCTAGACGGGGAAATTGATGTATTTGTGGAGCGTGATATAATAGAGAAGCTAGCTACGAACGGCTAGCTAGTCCGTAATTAATAGGGAATTGGAGATTGTTTTTTATTTTTATAAATGATTACATTCCAAAACGTTTCTAAGATTTACAATAGTCATTCTACTGCCTTAGAGGATGTTAGTTTCGAGATAAAACACGGTGAGTTTGTTTCTTTAGTGGGCCGATCGGGAGCAGGAAAATCGACAGTGATTCGGCTTTTAATTGGAGAAGAGAAGCCCTCGAAGGGGAGGATTTTTTTTGGCCAATATGAAGTTAGCAAATTAAAGGATAAGGAATTGCCGGCTTTTCGGCGGCACGCCGGGGTAGTTTTTCAGGATTTTAGACTATTAGCTACCAAGAACGCTTACGAAAATGTGGCTTTTGCCTTAGAGGTGGCGGGCCGGCCGCAAAAAGAAATCGATGAATTAGTGCCGCAGGTTTTAGATATGGTCGGACTTAGCGAAAAGTTAAATAATTTTCCCCACGAGCTTTCGGGAGGGGAAAAACAGCGGGTGGCGATTGCGAGGGCAATGGTTCACCGCCCGGAGGTAATTATTGCCGATGAGCCGACGGGAAATCTTGATCCGTTACACACGATGGAAATTGTCGGTTTGCTCCAGAAAATTAATCAGTTGGGAACGACTTTGGTTTTAGCCACTCATAATAAAGAGATTGTTAATGGTTTGGGCAAGCGGGTAATTACGCTTGACCACGGTCGGTTGATTAGAGACGAAGAAAAGGGAAAATATATATTGGTTTAAACAAATGTTTACAACAATTTCAAGAATTATAAATTTCGGCTTAAAGAATTTTTGGCGAAACGGTTTGCTTTCTACGGCAACGGTGGCGGTTACCGGTATTGCGCTTTTGGTTACCTTAGGACTTATAATGTTTAATTTTGTAACCGGTGAAGCAATTTCGTCCGTAAAAGATAAGATCGACATAAGTGTTTATTTCAAAACAACAACGGCGGAGGATAGTGTTTTAAGCATCCAAAAGGTGGTGGAGAGTTTGCCGGAAGTAAAACAAGTGGAATATATAAATAAAGACGAGGCGTTAAAACGATTTAAAGAACAGCACAAAGATGATTCAATCTCTCAGGCGATAAGTTTGTTAAACGAAAATCCGCTGGAAGCTTCTTTGAATATAAAAGCGAAGAGTCCGGAACTTTACGGCGCGATTGCTCAGAGTTTACAGGCGGACGCGATTAAGCAGTATGTTGATAAAATAAGCTACTCGGAGAATAAGGTAATAATTGATAAACTTACAAAAATTATTGACAACGTTAACCAAGGCGGATTAGTGCTGGTTATTTTCTTGGCGATTGTGTCTGGACTTATAGTCTTCAACACGATCCGGTTGGCAATTTATTCGAATCGCGACGAGATTGGAATAATGCGGGCAGTGGGAGCTTCTAACATGCTGGTTCGCGGGCCGTTTCTTATTGATGGAATTCTGAACGGAACAATCGCAGCGATTTTAAGTTTGATTTTGGCAATTCCGATTATCCACTTTGTCGCGCCGTATCTGAAGGGTTTCATACCTGGGCTTGATATCACTAGTTATTTTTATGGGGGACTTTTTAGATTATTCCTATTACAGCTCCTTTTTGGAATTGGAATCAGTATTGTCTCCAGCTTCTTAGCGGTTCGAAGATATCTAAAAAATTAGTTTTTAGATTAAGTTTTGAGTGATTAATTCCTTGATGTAGGAATCTAATCTGGTTAGGTTCTTTATTTCTTCTTTAGAAAACCACTTAAACGCGTCGTGTTCTTCGCTTGTTTTTGGTTTGCCTTCGATTGAACCGAGGTAAGTCAGGCGGACGATGTGTTTCTCGGAAGAGCGGAAAATGTCTTGAGCGGCGATGAGTTTTGGGATTTCGGTTAAATCCAAACTGGTTTCTTCTTTAATTTCGCGTTTTAGGTTTTCTAAGAGGGGAGTGCCAATATCAATTCGGCCGCCGGGAATATCCCACATTCCGCCCGCGCCCGGATATTTTATTTCTGAGCGGCGGAGTAAAAGAAAAAGGCCGCTTTGATTTTTTAAGATGGCTTTAACGCCGACTTGGAGTTCCATCTATTTTTTTATTTCGTTAAGTATTTTTTTTACCTGACTAATGCTCTCTTCGTCGTGGATGGAAATGGGGGTGGTGGAAATTTTACTTTTCTTTAAAGCGGCTATTTTATTTTTCAATTCACTGGGGTCTAAGAGATCGGATTTAGATAGGAAAATATGCTCGGTTTTTTTAAGCAAGGCGGGACTGTATTTTTTTAATTCAGCGCGGACGGTTTTGTAGTCGCTTACCGGACTTTCGGATTCGGAAGAGAGAAAATGGAAAATGATTTTGGTTCGCTCAATATGGCGGAGGAATTTAATGCCAAGGCCTTTGCCGGTTGAGGCGCCTTCAATTAAGCCAGGAATGTCGGCTAGAATTAGCTCGTAATACACACCGAGATTAGGTTCGAGAGTGGTGAAGGGGTAATTGGCAACTTTACTCGAGGCGTTGGTGAGTTCATTTAATAAGCTGGATTTACCGACATTAGGAAGGCCGATAAAACCAACATCGGCGATAAGTTTTAATTCGAGGCGAAGGGAAAAATTTTCACCGGGGAGGCCGAATTGAAATTGTTTCGGGGTGGTATTGGTTGAAGATCGATAAGAGAAATTACCCTTGCCGCCATGGCCGCCTTTAGCGGCGCAAATCATTCCGCCAACTTTGGTGATTTCTTCATCGGTTTGGCTATCAAGATTGTGAATAATCGTGCCAACGGGGACTTTCAATATTAAATCTTTGCCGGCGGCGCCGTCTCGAAACTGGCTGCGCCCATCTTCGCCATTTTCGGCTTTGTGCTCTTTTTTAAATCGGAATTGATTTAAAGTGCTTAAATCGGAGACACCTTCAAAAAAGATACTGCCGCCGTTGCCGCCCCGAGTGCCGGTGGGCCCTAAGCTCATAAGGTTTTTATTGAAAGCCACAGCGCCACGGCCGCCGTTGCCCGCTAAGATTTTAATTTTTACGTCGTCGATTAACATGTTTAAGATTTATAATTTGAGAATAATGATTTATGAGTTAGTGGAATCCGCGGGCATAATCGCCGAAGAAGATCCCAAATGGTTTTGCCCAGATATCAATGTTTATAAATTCATTTTCTGTGATTTTTATTTTTAGATATTGATGAGGGGAAATGTACCATATTAAAGTCCATTTTCGTTGAATGTCGTTTTGGCTGAACCAACCACTTTGAGTGAGTAGAAATTCTAGAAGGTTATTGATTTTTGTGCAATGAAGAAATCCTTTTTGGCGCCAAAGTTTTTCCATATTTTTTAAGAACAATCGCCAAAAGAGAAATAGAGTTTTTATTCGTTCGCCGCGATATTTTCTACTTAGAATGTCGTAGGCCTGTTTTAAACATTTCTCTTTGCTGTGAGATTTTTTTAGTGTTTCGATTACAGCTTTTATTTCCGGAGATATTTTTTCAGACATTTTATTTTATGATTTTGTAATGAAGTTGGATTTCGTTTTTGGAAATAAGAATTGTTTCGATTAACTTTAGATTTTTTTCAAACTGAGCTGGAGAAAAGAGGGGAATGCCGTGGCCGAAAACTAGAGGTTCAATAGTAATATAGATTTCGTCAATTAAATTCTCTTTTATAAAGCTGGCATTGATTTTGCTGCCGCCGGCTAAAAAGGCGGTATCCATTCCGCGATTTTCGAGGAGTTTCAAGATATCGCGAGGTTTTTTATTGCTGATGATAACGTTGCTTTTTTCTGAAAGCAATTCCGGGTTTGTGGTTAGAACAATATTAAGACGATCAGGAAGAGGAAAATTACCTTCGTTTTTTAGGATTTCGTAAGTAGCGCGGCCAAAGATGACATTACCGCATTCCTTGCTTATTTCTGAGAATTTCTTTAGGTCTTCGGAGCTAGTCCAGTTAGAGTCGTAGTTTTCCCGGGCGATAAAACCATTAACCGTTGTGGCCATATAGAGAATGGTCCGCATTCGTTAACTATAAAGGAATATATTAGCTTTATCTAGTTTTCTATTTTGAATAGATGAATGATTGTTTGTTTTGAAAAATGGCTGATTTGACGATTAATAATATATTTCTATAATTAACATATCCTACCTTTCCTACTTATAGGAAATATTACAATTATGAAAACAAACAAAAAAGAAAAAAAGTTTTACGGATTAACGACAATAGGTGAAAAAGGCCAAGTGGTTGTTCCGGCACTAGCGCGGAAGGCAATGAGTTTGAAAAAAGGCGAAAAGCTTCTAGTTTTTGGACGAGGGCAGGATATGGTGGGATTTTGCAAATTGGCGAATTTGGAAAAATTAGCTTCTCATTTAACGGAACAGTTAGGAACGATTAAGGGAATTATTAGGAAAACTAAAGCGAAAAGATTTTAGAATTAAGAATACGGAATATTAAATTTAAGATGAATATTATTGAGGCAAAAAATTTAACCAAGAAATTTAAAGATTTTACGGCTGTAAATAATGTTTCTTTCCAAGTTCAACGGGGTGAAATTTTTGCCTTTTTGGGACCAAATGGAGCGGGCAAGAGCACGACAATTAAAATGCTTACGACTTTGCTTTTGCCGACCAGCGGTGAAATTACGGTTGTGGGGAGTAATCCCATTGTTGAGCAAGATAAAGTTAGAAAATCTTTTGGAATTGTTTTCCAAGACCCAAGTTTGGACGATGAGCTTACTACTTACGAAAATATGGAATACCACGGAGTTTTGTATCGGGTGCCGAAAGAGTTGCGGATAAAAAGGATTGAGGAGCTTTTGAAATTTGTTGAACTTTGGGAGCGAAAAGATGATTTGGTGAAGACTTTTTCGGGCGGAATGAAACGAAGGCTAGAAATCGCTCGAGGACTTTTGCACCATCCGAAAGTGTTGTTTTTAGACGAGCCGACTCTAGGGCTTGATCCACAGACTAGAAATCATATTTGGAGTTATATCGGGCGTTTAAATAAAGAAGAAGGAATGACAATATTTTTTACAACCCACTATATGGAAGAGGCCGAGAAAATCGCGAATACGGTGGCTATTATTGACCACGGCAAAATAATCGTTCAGGGATCGCCCGCCGAGCTTAAAACCAAAACTGGAACAAATACATTGGAGGAGGCATTTTTGAAATTCACCGGAACGGTTATCCGGGAAGAAGAAGCAGGTAGCGCTGACCAAATGAGAATGCGGCACCGATTATGGACAAAAAAATAATATGAATATAATTTATATTCTTTGGCTTAGACAATTAAAGAGATATTTTCGATCAAAAGCGAGAATAATTGGTTCTTTGGCGCAACCGCTTTTGTTTTTGGTGGCATTGGGATTTGGTTTCGGGCCAATTTTTCAAAAAGCGGGCGGGGGAAATTATATGGAATTTTTGGCGCCGGGGATTATCTCAATGAGCATACTTTTCACGGCGATATTTGCTGGAATCGAGGTGATTTGGGATAAGCAGTTCGGTTTTTTGAAAGAGACACTGGTGGCGCCGGTTTCAAGAGTACAAATTATGTTTGGCCGGACTTTAGGCGGAGCTACGGTAGCGACATTGCAAGGTTTGATTGTTTTTATTCTTTCGGTTTTGATCGGATTTGAACCGATCAGCCTGGTAGCTGTTCCTTTGTCAATTTTATTTATGTTCATGATTGCTTTGATATTTACGGCTTTAGGAACGGCTATCGCCTCAGCGCTTGATGATATGCAAGGCTTTCAACTGATTATGAATTTTTTGGTGATGCCGCTCTTCTTTCTTTCAGGAGCATTATTTCCTTTAAGCGGTTTGCCGCCAATAATAAAAACAGTGGCAAGTATTGATCCTTTATCTTACGGGGTTGATTCGTTGAGAGGCGCTCTGACGGGGGTATATCATTTCGGCTTCTTTTTGGATTTTGCAATTCTTGGCGCGCTGATTGTTATTTTTATCTGGCTTGGAAGCTATATGTTTCGGCGGATTCAGATTTAACGTATTATTCTTAAATATGACCCAGACCACGGATGAAGAGTTAATTAAAAAATATTTGTCGGGAGATGAACCGGCATTTCGGGAACTTACTGAACGTTATCTGAAGCCGATTTATAATTTTGTTTACCGTTATACAAAGAGCGGCGATTCGGCCGAAGATATCACACAAGATGTTTTTGTTAATGTCTGGAAGAGCATTAAAAAGTTTGACCAAGATAAAAAATTTAAGACGTGGATATTTACGATTGCCAAAAACACTTCTCTAAATTGGGTTAAAAAAAAGAAACCACTTTTATTTTCGGAATTATCCGGTTCGGATAAGAAAAATGAGAAAGAAAGCTATTCATTTGAGGATTCTCTTCGGGATCCGGCGCCGCTGCCAGATGAGGTTTTTGCCAACGCTGATTTGAAAAATAAATTGGAGTTGGCGATGTCAAGTTTGGATAATAATTATCGAGCAGTGCTTTTCCTCCACTATAACGACCATTTTACCTTTCAGGAGATTTCGGAGATGTTAGGGAAATCAATCAATACGATAAAAAGCCAGCATCGGCGGGGAATTGTGTTGCTCAAAAAAGTTTTAACTGTCTAAGGTGCACCAATAAGTCTTTCTTAGTTGTACTAGAAAGTATGAGAGGGGATTATGAGCGTCTTTTCGGGCAGATTGACCATTTGGAACCGCCCGATGGGCTTTTGGATAAGATTATTTTACGGATTAATACCGAAAGAAGGCGGCGAACTATCAGATTCAGGATTGGTTTATTTGGGGTTTTGGCAGTGACGGCGGTTGCGGCCTTCATTCCAGCTTGGCAGGAGCTTCAAAGCGAGATGGCGGGGTCGGGGTTTTCCCAGTTTTTTTCTTTGATTTTTTCCGATACGCAAGTTGTGCTCACGTATTGGCGGGAGTTTATTCTGTCTCTAATCGAATCAATGCCAATACTTGGTATAACGGTGGTGCTTGGCTTGGTTTTAGTGTTTCTTGCTTCGGTTAAATTTCTTGTGAGAGATTTTAGCGCCGTATTCTCAAGGTCGCAACTTATTAAAACAAATTAAAATGAATTTGAAGGATATAAAACTAAAAAATTTTTTCCAATCAAAAATATTTTTGCGGTTTATGATTGGGTTGGCTGTCTTGGTTGTGCTATTAGTGGTTTTTCAGGCCGGAGAGATGATGGGTTTCAAACGAGCCAGTTTTTCTTATCAATGGGGAGAGAATTATTTCAGGGGGGTGGCTGGGCCGAGAGGTGGTTTTCCTGATGACTTTCGAAACGGAGGTTATTTGCGGGGCAACGGAATTTTCGGTTCAATAATTAGTGTTGCTAGTTCGACTTTAATTATTCAGGACCAGAATAATATTGAAAAAAATATTCTTGTTTCCAAAGAAACGGTCATAAGGCGCTTTCGAGATTCCATAACCGCAAGCGATTTAAAGCCAAATGAAAAAGTGACAGTGATTGGTTCGCCGAATAGCAGCGGGCAGATTGAGGCAAAATTAATCAGGGTGGTTTCTGATTTGCCGCCTATTTTGCCGAACGGAGAAATGATGAAAAATTAAAAATGAATAAATTTTTAAATCATAAAAATTTCTTTAAGCGGATTTTAGGAAGAGCGCTGGCGCATAAGGTTATTTCTGTGTTTATTATTTTAGCGGTGGTTTTTGGGGGTTATTACGTTTATGGAAAATTAAAGGGGAGTAGCGTGGAAACACGTTACGTTTTAGCGGCGGCACAGAAAGGAACTCTGGTCACTTCGGTGTCTGGTTCTGGACAGGTTTCGGCTTCGAACCAGGTGGATATTAAACCAAAAGTTTCCGGTGATGTTATTTCGGTTGCGGCTATTGCGGGACAGAAAATAAAAGCTGGCGGATTAATTTTAAGAATTGATTCGACCGATGCCGAGAAAGCGGTGCGGGATGCCAAAGCTAATTTAGAAAGCGCACAAATTGCTTTAGAAAAAATAAAACAGCCGGCGGATGCCCTTTCGACAACCCAGGCGGAGAACGCTTTAACGCAAGCTCAACGGTCTAAGCAAAATGCCCAAGATGATTTGCAAAAAATTTATGATGATGGTTTCAATACCGTGGCTAACGCTTTTATTGATTTACCGGGAGTAGTAACGGGATTGGATACGATTTTAAATGGCAGTAGTGTTAATGGAAATCAAAGTAATGCTAACGCGTATGCGGACATGATAAGAAGTTATAAATCTGATATTGATCAATTTCGCGATTCAGCTTTAGCAGCTTATAAGAAAGCAAGAATAGCTTATGATAAAAATTTGCAAGATTATAAAAACACAAGCCGGTATTCCGATCGGACGGTGATAGACTCTTTAATTAACGAATCATACGAAACTACAAAGTTGATTTCGGAGGCAATTAAAAATACAAAGAGTTTGCTGGATTTAGTGAATGACATTTTGACGAGCGGCAGTTATCGGAACACAAAGCCGCCAACAGTACTTGCCACTCACGAGAGCAATCTTCAGAGTTATACTGGGACTACTAATACTCACTTGGGGAATCTGCTTAATGTGGAAAATTCGATAAAGAGCGATCTCGACACAATTACAAGTTCGGATTTAACGATAAAGGAAAAAACCGAGGCTCTGGCTAAACTGAAGGCAGGCGCCGATACCTTGGATATTCAATCCCAAGAATTAAGCGTGAAGCAGCGGCAAAATTCCCTGTTGGATGCCCAACAAACTTTGGCGGATTATTTTATTCGAGCGCCATTTGATGGAGTAGTCGCTAAAATGAATGTTAAAAAGGGGGACTCGGCTGGTTCGGGAACAGCGGTAGCAACGGTGATCACAAGTAAAAAAATCGCGCAATTATCCCTAAATGAAGTGGATGTGGCAAAAATAAAAATTGGCCAAAAAGCGACTTTAACTTTTGACGCTTTTTCTGATTTAACAATTGCTGGGGAAGTAACTTCGGTTGATACAATCGGGACGGTAACGCAAGGAGTGGTTAATTATAATATTGATATTGCTTTTGATACTCAAGACGATCGGGTAAAACCGGCGATGAGTGTTTCAGCGGCAATCATTACTGACACCAAGCTGGATGTTTTATTGGTGCCAAATTCGGCGGTTAAATCACAGGGAAATACTCATTATATTGAGATGCTTGCGGCAATAGGTTCGTCAGCAACGACCACCTCAAATCAAGGCGTTGTTTCGGTAACTCCACCCAATCGACAGTCAGTGGAAATCGGAATTAGCAATGATTCTTATACCGAGATAGTAAGTGGTCTCCAAGAGGGGGAGGAAGTAGTGACTAGGACAATAACGGGAACAGCAACAGCGGCAACGACTTCAGGCCAACCAACTACTAAGAGTTCTAATGTGAGAATTCCTGGTTTAGGCGGGGGATTTGGGGGTTAAGTTTTTGATTATGATTGAATGCGAAAATATTTTCAAAATCTATAAAAATGGCGATGAGGAGACTACTGTCTTAAAGGAGATTTCATTTACTATTAAGGATGGCGAGTTTGTGGCAATTATGGGGCCATCTGGTTCGGGAAAATCTACCCTAATGCACATTATTGGGGCGTTGGATACGCCATCTTCGGGAAAGTACGAGTTGGATAACCACGACGTATCAAAACTCTCTGATGATGAATTGGCGGACATCCGGCGAAGTAAAATTGGTTTTGTTTTCCAATCTTTTAATCTTCTTTCTCGTTCGACGGTCCTTCGGAATGTTATGTTGCCGCTTGTTTATTCGGGAGTTTCTAAAATAAAAAGAGACGAACAGGCAAAAAGCGCTCTTATGGCCGCTGGATTACCAGAAGACAGGTGGAACCATCTTTCTAATCAACTTTCGGGAGGGCAGATGCAACGAGTGGCAATTGCTCGGGCGCTCGTTAATAATCCGAGTATTATTTTGGCCGATGAGCCGACTGGAAATTTAGATTCAAAAACCGGAGAGATTGTATTGGGAACATTTCAGGAGCTAAATCATAAACACAACCATACAATAGTGTTGATTACTCATGAGCCTTATGTGGCGGAACATGCTGATAGGATTATCCACATTCAAGACGGTTCAATCCTGGAAGACAAAAAAAATTCTAAAAAACGAGTTGTTCATAATCATGATAATTAAAAATGAAATTTTCTGATTTATTACAAGAAACATATTCATCGCTTACCGTAAATAAGGCAAGATCAAGTTTGACGATCTTGGGAATTGTGATTGGCATTGGTTCGGTGATCGCTATGGTTTCTATCGGCCAAGGAGCGCAAGGCTCCATTGAAGCGAGAATTCAATCGATCGGATCAAATTTAATTCAAGTAACACCAGGGGCGCAGAGGGGGGTGGGCGTGCAAGTAAGTGCCGGCCGAGGTTCAGCTCAAACGCTAACTCAAGTAGATGCTGACGCGATTATCAAAGAGGTGACTTTAGCCAAGGCGGTGGCGCCGGAAATTTCGAAAAGATATCAAGTGACGGCGAAGGGAACGAATACTAATACCCAAGTGATTGGAACGGTGTCGGCTTATCCGGAAGTTAGGAGCGTGGAAATTGATCAGGGCTCTTTTATAACTGATGACAATGTAAGGAGTTTAGCTAGGGTAGCCGTGCTTGGTCCGACTACTCGGGATGATTTATTTGGACAGGGATCTGATGCTATTGGGCAAACGGTTAGAATCAACAAAGTTGATTTTAGGATAGTTGGCGTTACAAAAGCTAAAGGGGGAACTGGGTTTGGCAGCCAAGACGATATGATCTTTGTGCCGCTCTCAACGGCGCAAAGGTTTTTAGCTGGGGATACTTATGTGACGACTATCAGTATTCAGGCGCAAGACCAAAGTTCAATGACGGAAATCCAGCAGCAAGTGACGGATCTTTTGCTCCAAAGGCATAATATATCCGATTCTTCCGCCGCAGATTTTAGTGTTTTGAATCAGGCCGATTTAGTGGCAACGGCGTCTTCTGTCACCGATACTTTGACTATCCTCTTGGGAGCTATTGCCGGAATATCGCTCGTGGTCGGGGGAATCGGGATTATGAATATGATGTTGACGACTGTTACTGAAAGAACTAGAGAAATTGGATTAAGAAAGGCTATTGGAGCAAGAAGATCTGATATAAGCACGCAATTTTTAGTCGAGTCAGTGACCTTAACTTTTATCGGCGGAGTTATTGGAATAATTTTTGGCTGGCTGGCAGCTTTGGCAGTAACTCAATTTGCTGGGATCACAACTTCTATTTCTTTGATGTCGGTAAGTTTGGCGGTTGGTGTTTCGGCAGCAATTGGAATTGTTTTTGGATATTATCCGGCTAGAAGAGCGGCTGGACTTAATCCAATTGACGCATTGAGATACGAATAACTAATGACTTATGACTGATTACTTTTGATTTATGACATTGCAAGGTCGAAAAATAAATAACCCGCTAAAATTTTTAGCAAAAAACTTAGGCGGGTGAACCAAAAAATATGAAAAAAATTTTACCAATTATTATAGCGATTATTGTGGCTGGGGGATTAGGATTTTATATTGGCACGAAATCAACTGGCGGAGGAAATACGCCGGCCGACAATAATAAGCAAATAGGATCCCAGAATTTTCAGCCAGGTAGCGGTTTTGGGGCGGGCCGGCGCGCCGGGGTAGGAACTGGTGGCGGTTTCGTGAGTGGTGATGTTATAAAGAAAGATGCGACGAGTATTACTGTCCAGACGAATGAGGGCAGCTCTAAGGTTATTCTTATTTCTGACACTACGCCGGTAATGAAAGAGGCATCAGGAACTTTAGGTGATGTCTTAGTCGGTAAACAGATCACAGTCATTGGAAGCGCTAATTCGGACGGCAGTATTACTGCACAGTCGATTCAATTAAGGCCGAATCTAAGAAATAATTAAGCGGCTTATTAAAGAAAATAATTTTGGACTGGAATTATCGGTTTGATTACCGAGAGGCGTTTTTATAAAACCGGAAGCTATCCCCAAAAAGATTTATTTTGAACTATTTGTTCTATGGTTTGAAATGAAACAAATTTGGACCCTAAACTGTATTAGTTAGTGGAGGGATTGAAAATCAAGCTTGGGGAGTGTTTTATCGAACCTTTTTCACTTTCCTTGCTTGGTTTTCGGTTCCAACGTTTATGAAACTGGTTTTTTGTTATCTTATTTCAGTCCATTCTTTAGAGAATACTTTGTCAAAAACATGAAAATGGACGGTGTTTATCAAGAATAGGACAACGAGACGAGACCAGCCAACTTGATGGGCTCTCCGGCCGGTATGATAGACGATAAGTTTTGGATCGGAAGTAACTTTACCAATTTTAGAAAGCCGTTTAAATAAATCGCGATCTTCGCGAGTTACAAGGTCTTCACGATAACCATTTACGAGTTTAAATGATTCACGACGGATCATTTGGAATTCGCCGCCAGCGGCATCACCACTATTGAATTTGTTGTTTTTTATCCTGGTTAGAAAATTCATAAGACCGAAGAAGAATTTATCGGTTCGGGTTTCGTGTTCGGGTTTAACTAAAATCTGGCCCGCCAGCGCGACAAGGTTTTTGTTGGCTTCAAAATTAGCAAGCGCCATTTTAAAAAACTGGTTGGGGTTTGGTATGGAGCAGTCGGCATCTAGAAACACTAAGAATTCGCCAACAGCGGTTTTGGCGCCGTCATTCCGGCCCTGGGCGATGGTTTGGCGATTAAGGCCGGAAAATACCACTACCTTGTTTGTGTATTGTTTAGCGATTTCTATGGTTTTATCTTTACTTCCACCATCGGAGATGATTATTTCGTGAGGAAGCTGGAGATTCGATTTAAGAGAATTGAGAATCAAGCCAATCACTTTTTCTTCTTTAAGAGTAGGGATGATAATCGAAATCATATTTTTTATTTTACCAATAGAAAATATAACCTGATAATTTGGTAATATTTTCCGACTGGAGAAACCGTTCGGGTGATATCAAGCCGCATTCCGAATTCTTTTACAAGGCCTTTTAAAATCCCGATCTTTTTAAATTTCAGCGGATCGGCGAGGCCTTCGCAGTAGACCGATTTAATTCTTAGTTTATTTTTGATTATAAATCTATTCATATAGCTTTCTATCCCATAGGGCAATAATTCGGAAAGTTTTTTCAGATGAGGAGTAATAAATGTTTTTGGGAAAACCCGATCGCCGGAGAGCCAGTCAATGCCAATGACGTGCCAGAGCCAAGGAGTGTTTGCTCTTAGGCTAATACTTTGATCGGCTTGATGATTTAAGACTGGTTCGATAAGGGCAGTAACGTGTTCTGATTTGAGCCCCTCTAAATCGGCATCGCACATAAAAATCAAATCACCGGTGGCGCGGGAAAACCCTTCGGCCACGTCAGCGCTTTTCCCGCCCTTTTTTTCTTGGGCGATTAAAATAATATTGGGAAATTCGGCAACGATTTTTCGGGTATTGTCGGTCGAGGCGCCGTCAACCACGATTATTTCGTTTATTAACGGATGTTTACAGATTACATTTAGGACATCTCTAATTCTTTGTTCTTCGTTGTAGGCGGCGATAACACAGGAAATTTTTGAAAAATCATTTGGCATTTTTTTATATTTGATTTGATTTTGTAATATTATTTTTAATATATTTTCCAAAGCCGACTATAACTAGGAAGACAATCACCAGGCCGGCGATTACCGATATTTGGCCAAAAACGGAATTAACAATGGTGTAGAGATGTCCAAAAGTATAACCGATAAAAACAAGAAAGCCAGTCCAAAAAAATTGGCCAATGATATTTAAGGTCATGTATTTTCGGAAGGGGATTTTGACGAGCCCGGCGGTAATAAGAGTGACTAATGCGAAACCGAAGCCCATTGTTAGTTTTGAAATTATAAGAATACGGTTGCGATGTTTATGAAAAACTTTTTTTACTGTTTCTATCTTATCTTCGGTGATACTAAAATATTTGCCGAATTTTTTGACGAACGGCTGGCCAAAGTAGTAGCCGACAGCATACCACCAGGCGTCGCCGATTAAGTCGCCAATCATAAGAGCGGCGAAGGTTGGTAGAATTGGCAGGTAGCCAAGTTTTATAAAAAATCCCGAGGCGAGCATGATAAGCGGGCCTTCGACGATGGTGATGCCGATAATCAGAGGATATTTATATTGAAGAATTAAGGCTACGAGGGTGGCGCTCATTTGATTTGGTTAAAAACTGATTGGTTTTGAATCAAAAATTTCTTTGTCTTTCGGGAATAAGCGGACAGCGATATGGAAAATTGAGTAAGTAATGAAGAAAGCGGCGAGAACATCAATCGAGTAGTGATAGTGACCGAGAAGAACAATAACGCCGAAAAATAGTGAAGCGACGAGAGAGAGGAGTCGAATATATTTGTTTTTCCAAAAAATTAAAGCCATTAAGAATGGCATGCCAGTGTGGGAGGAGAAAAACAAGTCGGCGCCCGGACCAGCGACAAATCGCTGAACAACATTTCCGAGCTCAAGAGGGTCTTGAGTGGGGAAAGGACCAAGATGAGTTAAGCTCATAAAAATAGAGCGGATAATAATAAAAATTGCGGTGCATTTTAAGACGAATGGAAATTTTTGCGGATTTAGCAAACAAACAATAAAAATAAAAAACCAAAAAATCAGTGGACCATAAAGAAAGGCCGGGCCAACGTCCCAAGGCTGGGTGTTGCTTAGAATAATATCAGTCACCGAATTGCTAGCCTTTTCGGTGGCGTATTGGGAGGCAAAATAGTTAACAAAAATGCTTATTGTAAGAAAAATAAGGGCAATACCGAGAGAGATAAGAAATTTATTATTTCGGAAGTGGAGCCGATATTTTTCGGCGATTTTTTTCATTGTTATTTTTTACCAAAAAAGCGAGGTTCTAATCAATTTTTCTTGTGGTAAAAATATGAAGCTAATTCGTTGATTGTAGCAGAAAATTTCGGCTTTTTAAAGAGCGGTCGGGGTAATTGGATTAGATTTTTTCTGGGTTATTGTTAGGCAAAACCTGAAAAAAAATCAGTTTTGATTTGGCTCTTAGTTAATCCGAGATTCAAAAGAGCTTTCTCCGCGGCGGTTACTAGCGAGCGGGGGCCGGATACATAGAATAATCTTTCGCCGTAATCGGGAATTTCATCGAGAATCATTTGCTCGTTTATAAAGCCTCGCTGGCCAGACCAGGAGGGGGGGATGCTATTTTTGTCGGTAAGGGTGTAAATCGTTTGGATGACCAGTTGCTCTTTCGCTTGGTCAAAAATTTCCTTATAGGCGATATCAGAAATGGTTCTATTAGAATAAAGAAGAACGATCGATCGCTTTTCATTATTATCCAAAAGATATTTGACCATGCTTCGAAAGGGAGTGATGCCAATGCCACCGGCAATAAAGGCAATTTTTCTTTTTTCATCTTTGGGTAGAACAAAATCGCCGGATAGCTGGGCGGCAACAATATCATCTTCTTGATCCATTGAAAGAAGCTTTTTTTTGAAACTACTGGGGTTATTATAAAATTTTACGCCCAGGCGTAGATCATTTTCGGTTGGCGAGGAGGCAATGGTGAAATATCTCCTATTGCCGCGGTTGTCAGAGTGGGCGTGGCCCAGAGTCCACTCCATATATTGGCCGGGGCGGAACTTTATTTTTTTATCAAATCCGAAAATAAAGTCATAAGTTCCGGCGCCAACTTCTTTTTTTGATTTTAATTTCAAAATATATTTCCCTTTTGGGCTAACTAAATAAGAAAAGATGTTACCAACCAAGAGAGCTAATTCTGGTGTTGAATAGATTGAACCAAGATGAACGGCGGGGGCAAAAAGAAAGCCCACGAGGGCGCCATAAATAATTCGAAGCGATTTGGCGGGCGGGGTGGTAAGCGGTTCGGTCAACATTACAAAGGCTAAGAAAAAAATGGGAGTATGAAGGATTGTTTTTGTAATGGCGCTAATTGGGTTCTGAATAGAAAAAGCGGTGATGGTGACAAGAGCGGCAATAAAAAAGGAAAGAACTAGATCGAATCGGTGGATTTTTCTAGTGATAAGTAACCCGCCCAAAACCACAAAGGCTAACATTGGGATACTGCCGCCGATCCACCAGGTGGCGGATTGACCGATAGTGAAGGCGGTTAAGGCGACAGCAAGAGCGACTGGATTAAAAATATGTTTTTTAGAAATCGCAAAAATGTATTTGGTGGCCATGCTCCAAGCGGCAACCCAGACGAGGAAAGAAACATCCATCAGGTTTGATGGCATAACCGGCGTTATGATGAGCGCTAAGATAAGGGCCGTGATGTAGGCAGATTCGATATTGATTTGAGCTTTAAAAATTCCGGCAAAGACAGAGTTGGAAATCCAGGAGACAAGCACGAGGATAGAGGCAGTGAAGATGAGAGCAATCGGGTTGTAGGATAAAAATCCCAAAAAACTGAAAATAATCGCGACTACCAAAAGTACGATAAGATAATATAGAACAAGACGATACATTGTCATTTTATTGAGGAAATCGTCAATGAATTTAAACATTGATTGAGGTGTATTTTTTAAAGCCGCTCGTCATGGTGGCTTGGCCGTTTTTATCAATTTGATAACCTTCAAAACCATCCAGGTTTTCGATGAAGTTAATTCCGTTTTGCTCCATGGCGAAAGCAGCGGTGGCAAACCGGTCGGCTTCGTAGATGTTCGGCCCGATAACCGTCAAGCTGACAACTTCAGTGATGGGTTTGGTTTTGTTTTTGGGATTGTAGATATGCTGGCCGCGCAAGTAACTGCCGGAGGTGGCGACGCCCTCGTTATTTTTTATATAAATCACTTTAACAATTTCTTCCGGATGAAAAGGATTCTTAATGCCGACTGACCAATCTTCGCCGCGGCTGTTTTTGCCGCGCGATTGAATATCGCCGCCGGCGTCAATATAAAAATTTTCCCGGCCAATTTTTTGGAGGATTTGCGCAGCGTTATAAATTGCCCAACCTTTGACAAGGCCGGAGGGGTCGATTTTTCCGTTTGGGGCGGTAATATCGAAATAGCCGTTTGTTTTTTGGTTTGTTTCGGTTGAAAGAGTGAAAACGGTTTTCATATCTTCGCTCCAGTCTCTTTCTTGCAGTTCGCCGCGATTAATTTTAGAAATCTCACTTGTTTCTTTGTAGGGGCTGAATTTTTTATCAACGTAATCAAAGTAGGAAAAGACTTTTTCGAGGTCGGTTTCCGGAGAAGGAGAATCAAGTATTTCAACAGTAATCGTCATCCCCATCATTTTTCGGACTTGCTTCATGGTCTAATTAGTTTTTTGCTTGAGCGAGCGCCGAACCAAGCGATTCGATAAAGGCATTACTAGTGTCGGTCGCGCCCGAGACAATATCAACTTGAGCATTTTGAGCCTGAATAGCTTCGGTTATTAAGTAGGGCATAGCTTGAGTGTTAATTTGAATTGAGGTTCGTCGATCACTGGGGTATTGCAGAAATTGGACATCGGTAAGACGGCCGCCCTGGATGGTGGCGGCGACTTGGACATTACCGTAATAAGCGTCGGCAGTTGTGCCGGTGTAGGAACCGTCTCGGTATATTCCTTTAGGCGCCGGTGGCGGCGTAGGAGCGGGTTTAGGGGAAGGAGTTGGGGTTGGTGTGGGAGCTGGCTGAGGAGGTTTTTTTGTAGTTTTTGGATTTGAGGTTGGCGGGGCGGGAGTGATAGTTTTGTCGGGCTGGGGATCGGAAGTCGGGGCGGATTTAGATGCTGGATCGCCGACCGGAAGATTATTGATGTAAATACCTAATTGTTTGGAGCTACTTAATATCGCGTAGAAGGTAAATGCAATGATAAAAACAAACGATAGAAGAAATTTTTTCATAAATATTTTTTATAAGTCCTAAAAAACTGCGTGACTTTGTTTCCATTATTATTAATAATACAATAAAATCGGCTGATTTGGTGCGGGTTAAAGGAGATAGATTTTCCTGATATGATACGGTTTATGAGGCGAATAGTTGCCTGTTGACAGTATTCGTTGGTGTGATATAATCACAATCTAAGATCGGTTAGGAGGTCTTTGGGTGCGCACTGACACAAGAGAGTCGTCTCATTCAGGAGGCGGCTTTTTAAATAAAACAATGAACGAAGAAAAAGGATTTTATGGATTAGGGATTGCTCCCGGAATTTTGCAAGTTTTGGCAAAACTAAATTTCAAAATTCCGACGCCAATTCAAGAGCAGTCGATTCCGATTGCAATTGAAGGAAAGGATGTGATGGGAATCGCTCAAACCGGAACCGGTAAGACGCTGGCTTTTGGTATTCCTTTAATTCAAAGCGTGCTTCGGGATAATAGTTTTGGTTTGGTGATTGTTCCGACTAGAGAGTTGGCGATTCAAGTTGCCGAAGCCTTGGAAAAAGTGGGGCTACCTTTGGGCCTTCGAACCGCCACGCTTATTGGCGGCGAATCAATAGCTTATCAAATTCGCCGGCTCCATCGCAGTCCCCAGATTATTATCGGAACTCCAGGAAGAATTATTGACCATTTAGGGCAAAAAACTTTAGCTTTAGGAAAAGTAAAAATATTGGTTTTAGACGAGGCGGATAGGATGCTCGATATGGGTTTCACGCCGCAACTAAAAAAAATTCTTCCCCACTTACCGCACGAGAGGCAAACGATGTTTTTTTCGGCAACAATGCCGCCGGAGATTGTGGCAATGGCGCGGGCATATTTGAAATTGCCGGTGCGAGTTGAAGTGGCTAGATCCGGAAGCACGGTTTCTAAAGTTACCCAAGAGCTATTTTTTGTTTCGCAAGATTCAAAACTTCGTCTACTTGAGAAAATACTTCAAGAATATCGGGGATCGGTTTTGGTTTTTTCCCGAACTAAATTTACGGCGAAAAGAATTGCGGCTTCGGTTCGAGCTTTGGGAATTTCGGCGACAGAGATTCACGCCAACAGATCGCTGAACCAAAGAAAAGAAGCGCTTGAAGGTTTTAAGAGGGGCCGGTATCGGGTGCTGGCGGCCACGGATATCGCGGCGCGCGGTATTGATGTGGATAATATTGAATTGGTTTTGAATTACGATTTACCGGAAAATGCCGAGGATTATGTGCACCGAATCGGACGAACCGGACGAGCCGGCGAGAGTGGTCACGCCATTTCCTTCGCGCGGCCGAACCAGAGCGGGGATGTGCGGGCAATTGAACGTTTGATTCAATTAAATTTACCGGTTTCAAAGATTCCAAATTTGCCGCCGCCTTCGCCTTCTAAACCGCAATTTTTTGAATCGGGCAGAACACAGACTGGCCAACGCCGGAATTTTTCTTCCCCAAAAAATAAATTCGGGGCTAGGCCGAGTTTCGGAAATAAACCTAGTTTTGGAAGCAAGCCGAGATTTAACGATAAACCAAAATCAAATTTTGACGGGAGATCAAGATTCAACCGGAAGGTTGAATCTGGCAGTCGAACCCCAAGCCGCAGATTTTACCGGTAATTTTATTTACTCTTTGGAGAAATAATTATATAATTAGCGGGCATTTTAAGCCCCAACGGGCAATTTTTTTCAAATGAAACTTCGAAACATCGCTATTATCGCTCACGTTGACCACGGGAAAACCACCTTAGTGGACGCGCTTTTAAAACAGTCGCTTAATTTTAAGCTCAAGTCTGGTTCAGACTCAAATTTGATTATGGATTCAAACGAGCTTGAGCGGGAGCGGGGGATTACAATTTTTTCAAAAAACGCGGCGGTGGTTTACGGGGATGTAAAGATTAACATCGTGGATACACCCGGGCACGCCGATTTTGGAGGCGAAGTGGAAAGAATTATGCGAATGGTAGATGGAGCGCTACTTTTGATTGATGCAAAAGAGGGACCGATGCCGCAGACAAAGTTTGTTTTAAAAAAGGCGATTCAAGCGGGCCATAAAATTATTGTGGTTATAAATAAAATTGATAAGCCAGATGCCCGGCCGGTTTGGGCGTTGGATCGAACTTTTGATCTTTTTGTCGAACTTAAAGCATCGGATGAACAGACTGATTTTCCGATCATCTATGCTTCGGGAATTGCCGGAAAAGCCGGGTATGCTCACGATCTTGAGACGATGGAAGATGTTCGGCCGCTTTTCGATTCAATCGTTAAATATATTCCGGAACCGAAAATTGACGCGGCAAAACATCTTCAGATGCTAACGGTTAATTTAGCGCAGGATAATTACAAAGGAAAGATTGCGATTGGACGGCTTTATTCGGGAACATTAAAAAAGGGAATGGAGGTGGGGCATATTGACCGGGCGGGAGTTTTGAAAAAAGCGACGCTTAGTTCAGTTATGACTTTTGAGGGTTTAAGTAGAATTGAATCAGAAGCGGGAATTCCGGGAGACATCGTGGCAATTGCTGGAATTTCGGATATTTCAATCGGGGAGACGATTACCGATCCGGACCATCCGGAGCCGTTGCCGACAATTTCGATTGAAGAACCGACGGTGAAGATGACTTTTGCGGTGAACACTTCACCATTTTCTGGAAAGGAGGGGCAATATTCAACCTCCAATAACATTCGTGACCGCTTGATGAAGGAAATAGAAACGGACGTGGCACTTCGCGTGGAGGCGACTGACGCGATGGATACTTGGGTTGTGTCTGGAAGAGGAGAGTTACATCTTTCAATTTTGATCGAGAAAATGCGGCGGGAGGGTTTTGAATTTCAAGTGTCACGGCCGCAAGTTATTTTTAAAGATTCCGATGATGGAAAAAAGAAATTAGAACCAATCGAGCTTTTATCAATTGAAGTGCCGGAGCCGTTTACGGGAACGGCGATTGAGGCCTTAGGTCCCCGAAAAGGAACAATGACGGATATGCGAGTTGAACACGGAACGGCATTCTTAGAATTTTTTGTGCCGACGAGGGGACTTATCGGTTTTCGAAATCAATTTTTAACGGCGACAAAAGGGCAGGGAATTATGAACTCCCTTTTTGAGGGTTATGAAGAATATAAAGGCGAGTTTGAATCAAACGCGCATGGGTCGCTAGTGGCTTCCGAGAGCGGGAAAACCAGTACCTATGGGCTTTTAAATGCTGAAGGAAGAGGGGATTTATTTGTGGGGCCGGGAGTTTCGATTTACGAAGGAATGATTGTCGGCCAAAACGCTAAGGCGATGGATATTCGGGTAAATGTCTGCAAAGAAAAACAACTTTCCAATATGCGGGCGAAGTCCGACGGGGCGATGGAGTTTTTAAAAGTGCCACGAATAATGACGCTTGAAGAAGCGATTGAGTTTATCGGTGATGATGAGTTGGTGGAAGTAACACCTAAATCAATTAGATTACGAAAATATTGGCTTCGGGAAATCGACGAAAAAAGAGCGGTTCGGAAGGAGAAGGGCGGGTAGTAAGTTAGATGTTGGAGGATAGAAGTTAGACGACTAAGAACAGCTATCTTTTTATTGCGGTTGCGTGTTTTGTTTAGGGATTTTCCGGACTAGAAATACAGCAATAATAAGAAATATCGTCATAGAAAGCATAGCCCAACGATAGTCGCTGAGGGATAGAACGATACTCCAGACGAGCGGGCCGAAGAAAGTGGAAGCGCGTTCGGAAATAGCGAAGATTCCAAAGCCATAATTTAATTTTTCTTTTGGCACTAGGGAAATTAATATTTGCCTGGAAAGCGAAGATGTTCCACCTAGAAGGAGACCGGCAATGATTCCAAAAATAAATAAAACTGAAAATTGGTTAATTTGAGAAATTATCGGAATAATAATTGCCCAAAGAGAAAGAATAATAATTATAGTTTTTCGCGACCCAATTTTGTCGGATATAAATCCCCAGCCCCAAGCGCCAATTCCAGCGGAGGCGATTACTGATAAAATAATAGCGCTGATGGAGGTGTCGGAAACTTTAAATAGAGCGCTGGTGAAAATCGAAAAATTATTGGTTATCGTGGTGATGGCGTCGTTAAATAGAAAAAAGGCGATTAGAAAAGCTAGCACTCCGGGAACGAGGCTGATTATTTTTAGGGCTTTGAATTGAGAGATTTCAGAATTTGGCGGCGAATCATTGTTTTCATAATTTTTAAATAGCTCTTTTTTGAATATTAACGGTAGGGCGAGGAGAATAAAAATTAAGGTAGCGGGGATAAGAGGAGCGATTAGGGAATCAACGCCAAGAGGTATTTTTCCCGAGACAAACGGGAGAGAAATCAAAACTCCGCTTATTTGGCCAAGGTAATTGGCAAAAAATCCGAATCCGGAAATCTTGCCGCGATTGCTTTTGGTGGAGATATTTTTAAGAATCGGATTATAAAAAACAAATGATAACTGGTAAAAGAAATTTCCCAAGCCAAAGAAGAGGGCGGTGACAAAAAGATTTAACCCGCCGATCGCGCTTGCGATAGCGAGAGCATAAAAAATAAAGCAACCGAAAGTAGATAGAGATAAATATTTTCGGCCGCTGTTGATTTTGTCGGCCTTGCTGCCAAGCCAAGGAGCGAAAAAAACAAGACCAATGGAGCCGATGATAAAAGTGGCATTATACCAAAAATCAGAAAATCCATTATTGACGACTAGCCATTTCGAGAAATAGATAAGGAAAGTGATGAAAACAAAAGAATTGGCAAAATCGTATAAACTCCAGATTATAATGTTCTTTTTTGTGTTCATAGTTATTTTTTATTTTTAAGGTCTTTTATTAACTCGGGAATTTTTTCTTGATTGAAGTGGCCGCGGTTTTTGAGAATTGTTAATTTTGCTTTGGGAAGGACTTTTTGGAATTTTTTGGCGTGCGAAACCGGAACAACTTTGTCGTCTTGGCTGTGGTAAATGAAAATTTGGCCAGCTTGGTCTTTAAAGCTGCTTATATTTTTTGGCGGTTCGAAATCGAGCAGCGGGTCATCTAATCCATCGCTATTAAAACAAGCGGCGACGAGAAATGTCGCTTTTATATTTTTAGAAAACTTGTTTTCGGAGAGGTATTTAACGAGAAAAGTTCCACCTAAAGAGTGGCCGACGAAGATAGCTTTTGGCTTTATATAAGGAATTAGTTTTTCAAACCAAATTTTCCACTCTAGGTATTTGGCGTTGAATTTATTGGGCATCTCAGGAAGGATGACTTCGTAGTTTCGACCGAGATTTTTGGTGAGATTTCTCTTCCAGCTTTTTCGGTCGGACTTATAATATTCAAAATCAATTCGGAATTTTTTAAGAAAAGAGAGATATTTTTTATAGGTAGCGAAATTGTCGCCGCCGTGGATTACTAGAATTTGCTGTTTCATTTGGTTTTTTGAGCCGGTTTTATTGTTTTTCAGTATATTGCTTTTTTCGGCAAAAGTGAATTTTATCCACAGATTTTGGCTAGCCGAAAATATTTTCGGCGTGTTAGAATTGTTCAACAACTGAATAATTTATCATGAGTGGCGGTGAGAGTTCTGGCTCGCGGATCCGCCCGGCAACCCTCCAAAATGGAAAGGTGCCCCATCCAGCCCGCAGGGGAAAGATAAAGGTCGAAACGCTTTTCTTTCGGGATAGGCGTATTTTTTTTATTCAGCTGTGAAAAAATACAAAAACATATTTAAAAACATGAACACAAAAATAAAAACAGCGGAATCTGTTTCACCAAAACATCCTGATAAAATTTGCGACCGGATTGCGGACGCGCTTCTTGACGCTTATCTCGCGGGCGACCCGAATAGCCGGGTAGCGGTTGAGGTGATGGGCGGGCACGGCAAGATTTCAATTTCGGGGGAAGTAACGAGTAATTCAGAAGTTGATGTTCCGAAAATAATAAAAGAGGTAACGGGCGGTGATTACGAAATACATATTTATCTTGTAAAGCAAAGCACGTTCATTGCCCAGGGAGTGGATACGGGCGGAGCGGGCGATCAGGGCATAATGATCGGTTACGCCGAGCGAGGGGCGGAGAATTTTATGCCACTCGAATATGAACTGGCGAGAAAACTTTGCCAGGGCATATACGAAAAATATCCGTTTGATGGAAAGACGCAGGTGACTATTGAAGGCGATAAAGTGAAAACGGTGGTGGTGAGTTTTCAAAACACTAAAACAGAAGAGTTGGAAAAATTGGCGGGCGAACTTATTATTGCCGACGAATATCTGATCAATCCGGCGGGGGAATGGACGTCAGGCGGTTTTGATGCGGATTCCGGTTTGTCTGGCCGCAAAATTGTCGTTGATAACTATGGGCCGGAAACTGGTGTTGGCGGCGGATCTTTTTCGGGCAAGGATTACACAAAAGTAGACCGGTCCGGCGCTTATATGGCGAGGCGAATTGCCGTTGATTATTTAAAGGAGAATTCGAACGTGAATTCGGTTCGAGTGAAGCTAGCTTACGCTATCGGAAAAAAAGATCCAGTGATGGCAGTCGTGGAACTAGACGGACAAGAAGCGCCAATCGAGGGTTACGATTTAACACCGAAAGGGATTTATAAGTTTTTAGAGTTAGATAAGGTGAAATGGGCGGAAACTGCCGAGTGGGGACACTTTGGCCGGAAGTTTACGTGGGGCTAATTTTGGTTTACGTCGAGAACGCAAGTGCCGCCGACATCGCCAAATGGTAAGTCTGAATTAGGATTAGGCGTGCAGTGATAATCAGTTATACAAATGGGCGTAGTTTTCATGTTGCCGCCGCAGCGTTCGCCGGCGCCTGATATTGGCGGCGAACTTTTAAGCCCTGTTCCGTCAAAAACTAAATATTTTGAGACGCCGATTGAAGGGGGTACACTCATCGGATCATCTGGTCCGCGATCAGTGTAGTTGGCGATAATCTGGCCGTTTTTAATTTGAATATTTTGCGGAGCGATTCGATCGCCCAAGAGGACAGCGTTGGTTCCTTGGGCGCCTTTGTGGGTGTTAATCGCGGCGGCGACAAAATAGAAAGTTCCGGTGCCGCCGGGATTATCCACTAAAATTATCGCCGCATCTGGTTTGCCGTCGGAATTTAGATCGCCGGTTACCGGTTCGCCAAAAATAGTAGTGGTGATTTCCGTGGCCGATCCTGGGGCGGCGCTTACTTCTGATTTACCGTTTGTGAGCGTTACTGGTTGGTCATCAAGAATATAAGTGGCGTTTAGGGGGTCAAAGACAACTGGCGCTTGATTTTGTTTTATATAATAGGCGCCGAAACCGACAATTAATACGACCAAAACGATGACTAAGGATTTTTTGTTCATATGGCTATTCTAGCATAAAAATTACTTGAGTGATTGAAATATTTTAAAAATAAAAAAGTCCTGCGTCAGATTTGGCGCAGGACTTTGCTGTAGGAGAGGTGGTCGGGTGGCTTTCTTGACTGTTACATGACGAAGGTGAAGCTTCCAGTTGTCGGCATTACTTTTTCCTCGCACTCTCTGAATAAAAATGAGAGGGTGTAGGAGATTAGCGCCGCCCGCAATTCGTTGTTGTCGCATGGCACCGATGCGAGCCAACTGGCGATTGCGCGATAATTTCCTTGTTCAAGAATCACGGCCAGTTGGGCGAAGGTTTCCGGGTATTCGGCGAGAAGAGAAAAATCGGGATCGGCTTTCTCATCATAATTGGTGACGTCGGCGCAAGGAATGTGTCTCGAGCCGAGAATTACAGCAAGCCAAATTATTCTGGCGGTTTTCCCGAGACGATCCCCGAGCATTTTTAGGTCAGCGTGAACTGCGGTGGCGGCCTCCAGAGCGGTTTTGCCATCGAAACAGCGGCAGCAATTGATTTCTCCACTGTTGTTAAGAGCTTCGACTTGTCCTCTAATTTCTCTGGCCGCTGATATTGGGGTATCCGGGCTGTCGATCATTTCTGGCACATCGTCAGGAAAAGGCAGAGTAATGAAGGCGAAGATGTCCTTAAGGAGCGCGATCTGCTCTTTATCTGTCGGCTGCGAGAAGATGAGTTCATCGAAGACTTCCAGTTTTTTGCCTTCGTATTTGTAGGAAGTTCGGATGATTCTGATGAGTTCGTCTCTTGCGGAAATTTCGGTTTGAGCGGTGTTTGTCTCCAAGGCAGATTCCTTTCTTTATAAGGTCAATAAGTTGTCAAAATTACCATCTCTAGTAATCGTTTTTTGCTGGCCAAATAATACACCTAATTATGATGAATGTCAAATCGTTAGTTTAATTGTAGTTCGGATAATTTTTTCTTGAAGTATATTAAATAGCCCCAAGATCAAGCACTTGGTCGATTTTTATTTGTTTTACAAAATCGGGAACGTGGCTTACGAGAATCATGGCGCCTTCGTAGCGGTCGAGGGCGCGGGCGATTACGGGAATGTGGCGAAAGTTGATGTGGTTTGTCGGTTCGTCGAGGATTAAGAGACCCGGCCGTTCGAGAGTCAGTTTCGCAAAAGCGACGAGCCCTTTTTGGCCTTCGGAAAGAGAGCCGATTTTGGCTTTGAGAATTTCTAAATCGAGGAGGAAGCCGGCGGCGCAAGAGCGGAGTTCTTGTTCGGTGCCTTCTTTCATTGCGTTTGCAAGCGTTCGATAAACTGTCTCTTCAAAATCCAATGTGGAAAAATCTTGGCGATAGTAGCCGATGCGAATGTTCGGAGGCACGTGCTCGCCTTTGGCGTGGCCGCTTGATAGTTTTTCGAGAAGCGTTGTTTTTCCGATGCCATTTGGTCCAACTAGAAGCAGACGCTGTTTTCTTTTTAATTCAATATTTACTTTCTTAATGATTGATTTGTGGGTTTTTAAATTCATCACTGAAACGGATTTTAATTCTAAAATCTGGCCGCTGATATCTGTTTGGCAGAGAATCGCGAAGTTTCTGATGGCTTTATCTTCCCGCCTCACCTCGACGATATCTTCTTCTAGTTTTTCAATTTTTTCATTCATTTTTCTCGCCACGTCGCGCATGTGGCCGCCTTTTTGGGCGAAAAATCCTGCTTGTTCTTTTCGGTGCTGAATGTCTTTTTCAAGCCGGACATTTTTCATCCGTTCGCGTTCGAGCCGAGCTTTTATTTCTTCGACCACCGCCAAGTAGTCGCCGGTGTATTGCTCAATTTTTTTTGTGAAAACATCAAGGTATAAAACGCCGTGAGTGAACGAATTTAAAAAGCCGGCGTCGTGGGAAATGACGATGCAGGTTTTTTTGTAATCGATTAAAAATTGAGTGAGGTGTTCGATGCCTTGTTTGTCTAAATTATTCGTCGGTTCATCAAGTAAGAGAATATCTGGATTTTGGATTAAGGCTTGCGCTAGAAGCACTCGCGCTTGCTGGCCGCCGGATAAATTTTTTAGAACTTTATCTTGAGGCACTGATAGATGAACCACGTCTAAAATTTTATCAATCCTCGGCTCAATGTCGTAGATTTTTTTCGGGAACGCTTTTTCGAAAAATTCTCGAACGGTGAGTTCGGCCTCGTCTCGTTCAATTACTTGGCGAGCTATTGCCATTGTTAATCCTTTGGTGATTGAAATAGCTCCAAGCTCGGGTTTTAAGTTGCCGATAATCATCTGGAAGATGGTGCTTTTTCCCGCTCCGTTTTGGCCCATGAGGGTGATTTTTGAACCTTCTCGAACCGAAAAATCGGCCTCATTTAAAATTGGCTTTTTGCCGTATTCAAAAAAGACTTTATTAAAACGGATGATGACGTTGCCTTTCGGCATAACGTTTGTGGTTTTTGTTTCGTTCATTCTTTTGTTCAGATGAGAACTATACTGCGAAATGCTTGAAAAACAAAGCCGAACAATACAATGTAGGCTTTTTTTGGCTGTTGCCAAAGAGAAAAAATTGTGATATAAGTGTATTAATATGACTAAATTCAAAAAAGGCGGTTTTCGACAAGGAGGCGGTAATTTTGGCGGACGCCCAAAATCTGGCGGGAAGTTTGGAGGCGGCAGAGACCGGGGCGGCAGATCCGGAGGCCGTCTAGAGCTTTTTCCGGTGGTTTGTTCTGAATGCCATAAGAACTGCGAAGTTCCTTTCCGGCCGACGGGGGATAAGCCAGTCTTTTGCCGGGAATGTTTTGATAAACAAAGACATGTGCCCGGACGCAATTCTAACGGAATGGATCGCTCAAACGGAGATTTTCGGGGAGATGTCCGTCCACCGCGAGAATACCAAAATGAAGATGTGGAAGCACAAGGCGATGCGGCGATTGAAGAGCTTAATCAACATTTAGCGGAGTTAGAATTAAAGGTTAATCGAATTCTTGAACTTGTGAGCAAAAAGACAGTGAATTCAGTTCCTAATATTTCTGCTCTAGAAAAAACTCCAAAAGTGACAAAGGCGAAAAAGAAAATTGGGAAGAAGTAGATTTTCTTGAACATAAAAAACCACCGCGTGATCGGTGGTTTTTTAGCGGAATAAAGATATTTATTTTAATTTAAGATAGGTCGTTTGTTAGCTACCAGTAGTATAAATTTTGAATGAAATTTATAGGGTGGATTGGCTTTTGGATAATCTTCGGTTACTTCTGACGTGTAAAATTTTAATTGGTAATTTTTGAGTAGGTGCTTAAGAGTTGTTCTTGCTTCCGCCAAACTATACATTGGCTCATTGCCGAAGGTAATCAATTTTCCATTTGGTTGGGTTCGCGTGATGTTGGCGGCAAAATCAATAATTATTTTTCCATCGGGTTTTAATATCCTATCAATTTCAAGAAAAATTTTTCTTAAAATATTTTTTGGAAAAAGATGGAGGGTGCCGGCAGAAAAGACGCCGTCGAAAGAGTTGTTTTCGAAGGGAAATTTTTTGGCAATATTAAAAACTTTTGTGTCTAATTTTTTCTGATATTTTTTTGGAGTGTTGTGCCAGAGTTTACTAAGCGCGCTGGCGTCAATATCAGATGCAGTGACGGAGCTGACTTTTTTGAGTAAATCTAAATTGTAGCGGCCATCGCCGGAGGCGAGGTTTAGCCACACGCCATTGATTTTTATTTTTTTAAAAAATTGTAAGGTAAATTTATCGCCTTTTCCCCAAATGGATTTTTTGCCGGTTTTGAAATAATTTATTCCTTCGGTAAAAATTAATTTATCGTCTTGAGATTTGTGGGGTTTGGTTATTTTTGGCTTCATGGTCGTCTAGATTGTAATGTAAATTTATAGAGTTGGAAATAAAAAAAATCAGCCATGGCGGTTTAGGGCCAATGGCTGATTAGGATTTGTTGCTAGTCTTCCGGACGATCTAGAAGAGATCGAAGCCGACTACCAGGAAAAGGCACAGGAAGATTTCCGCGAAGAACAAAACAGCAAAACGGAGATATGCTCCCGGGGCAGCATGGAGGGATCCAGCTGAGTAAAATTGCCATCTTTCTTCGGGTAGCATTATTTTGCTTGTTTTCCAGATTTTTCCCATAAGGAAATCAAGAGGGAAGTTGAGTAGCTGCCAGGCTAGTATCGGCATTCCAATTATGGTGCCCCACTTTACGGCGATCGCCAGAGCTTCGCTAAACTTGAAGCCTGGGAAGAGAGCGATAGTAAGCGTACTTGCCAGAATTAGGAATGCCCAGCCAACGGCGATTTTCAAGTTAAGTGTTAGGTCTTTCAAGAATCCTCCTTACGTTCTAGTCCTTAGAATTAACTTTTTATAGATTAACATTAAGATTGCAAAAAGTCAAGGCTACTCTAATATAATTTTAACCCTCACTTTCATAGTCGTTAATTTTCTCTTAGGTGTTTATAGCTGATTAGGATTTGAAGTTAACGATAAAATCAAAGCTGCATGCGCAAGGGCTTTTGTGGCAGACGTGGCAGTTGTCGGCAAAATGGATTGAAAGTTCTTCGGCTAGGTCAACCGACATAGAGTTGAAGACGCCGATTAGGCAAGAAATAAGGTCGGCAATTTCAAGAGTGACATTTTTGAAGCTGGCGTCATCGCGGGTGCTGCGATAGGCGAGGATGGCTTCGGAGACTTCGCCCAGCTCTTCGGCGAGGTGGATGCCGGCGTGTTCCAGAGTTCGGGTCTCCGGCGGGTAGATTTCTCGAAACATTTTTTGAAAATCTGAGAAAGTTTTTGGTCTTTTGGCGTTGTCGATCGGGACGCGCTTCCGACTTTCCGGTCTTTTCTGTTTGCACTGGCAGGGACAGGAGGCGCAGTAGGAGCAAACATAGGGGAATCTTTGCCAGAGTTCTTCTTCGATATCAATATGAAGTTGATTTAAAAGAGACATCAGCCAACTTGTGGAAATTATTAAATTGAATTTAGTTTTTTCCTGATTTTCTTTCCGAATTCCTTTTAGGCCGCGCATTAAAAATCGTTCAACATTAGAGAGCATATCCCAAGCGCTGAATTGGCGGTCATCGGGCAGGCCGTATACTTCTTGAACGAACGACTGATATTTTTTGATGGTAACGTCTTTTGAAACGGAGGCCATTTTGAGGTGATTATATAGAAATATTATAGGAGTTTCTTTGGGGTTGGGGTAGGGGTGGAAATCACCCATTTTGGTTGCGGTTCTGGGGACTTGACAGAATTTATAGGTATGCTATACTACCCCCAGTTGGTCCTGAGGTGTGTAGCTGTCTAACGATCTCAGGGAGCCTTTATTTAACAGTAAAGACAGCAAAGAATGAGCGGCGATCAGCAAGTCTGACCGCCGCATTTTTATTTAAAATAATTTTATTTTTACTTAATTCGATTTTACGCGGAAGGTGATGAGATAGTTTTCTGGTTTTGGTGTTGAGTTTGCCACTCGCGAAGGTTTGATGCTTTCGATGGAAATCTTAAATGAATCAAAGGCGACCGGGGCGGCGTTTGAAGAGATATCCCTTGTCTCTTTGTCGGTATCGCTTTGGAGGGTGACGTTAGTAGTTACCCATCCGGCTTGGATACATTGAACGTCTGTTGGGCAGCGGCTATCCTGGGATATTCTATTGAGTGTTATGCGGACGCCGTTTATGAAAACGCTTTTTCCAATGCCGATTTCTCCCAAAGTTGGATCGCCGGCATCTCCTGATAGTTTTTCAAAACGATTCACCGAAAGGGTGATGCCTTCGGTGAAGGTTCCGAAGACGCGGATTTTTTGTCCGACAAGCTGCCCAATAGTGCTACTGGACTCGAAAACAAGAGGCAACACATAGGAGACCTCGCCGCCGTTTTCGGGTGAGCTAAAAATAAGAGAAAAGTTTTCGGCATTCTGCCGCAGTGTTCCAGTGAACGAAGGTTGATTGGGACAAGCCGCGAACTTACATTTAGATCCGGTTCTACTCACGTATGAACCGTCGGGACAAAGCAACGCTTCTTGAGTGCAAGCGATTCCTTGAGAATCGGCGGGAGTTCGATTTAAGAATTTAGATAGACCGTACGCGCCACCGCCGATTATTACGATTATGAGAACGGCGAGAATTATTTTTTTATTGGTTTGCATATGAAAACTATATCAACAAAATAGAAAGTTTGGTTTAGTTATATTTTTTTATAATCCCCAACGCTGTTAGGTTCGGCTTATCGGTAACAATTTCTTCCGCTTCGGGTATGGTTAGCCACTTTGTGTCGTAAAATTCTTTTGGGTCAACGTTGAAGTTAGATCCGTCGGTATTCATAAGATACCAAATATCGAAGTGAGTTTTACACGACCGAATTCTATTTTCTATCAGTGTAATAGTGAAAAGAAAAGGCATGGGAGTTTCTTTGAAGAAGTTTTCCACGCCGAGTTCTTCGTTTATTTCGCGATTTAACGTTTCTAAAATTCCTTCGCCTTTGTCGATGTGCCCGCCGGGCGAAACCCAAAGATTGGCTTTTCTGTGATGGACAATAAAAACTTTTTTATTTTCGACATTGTGAGGAAAAAAATAAGTGCAGAAATGGGACTGCGGATTTTCGTCTCGGGTAAAAGCGCCTTTCCCTAATCTTTTTAGATAATTTTCGTAGGTGCTTTCGCTGTCACAAATTGATTTATCTAGAATTTGTGAAATTTGGTCGTATAACATATTACTAGGATATTTTTCTTAAATCTCCGTTTAGGAATTTTGGTTGCATGCCAAGGATTTCTTCTTTGAAATTAAGGTTGTCAGAAATCGGATTAAGAATGAAAATTGGTTTTTTGTAGTGAAAACCAATCGCGGCTTCAATAAGCGTGTTGCCGCCGATATATCTGGGAACGCCATTTTTTTCGTAATTCAAAATTAGGACAGCATCGCCTTTGATAATTTTCTGAAGATGATTTTTAATAAGCCAGCTTTTGCGGTTGTAATTTGCTGCGTCTTTGAACCAAGTTTTATAAGTTTCTATTCGGAAGTCGCCGCTCTTTTTCATTACGTTAGCGGTGTACGGTATTTTCACAGCAAAACCCAGAGTTTTTAGTTCTTTTTCGACATCAAGCGCTTGTTTGAAAAACGAGGCGCTTGAACAAATGGTGATTGATTTTTTAGGGGTCATAATATTAGTTAGCTCATAAATATTATAAGGGTTTCTTTGAGGTTGGAATAGGGGAAGTGAATGACCCGTCTCTAGGTCGGGCTAAAAAAGAAAAGGCGCCGTGTCCAGCTTGTGAGCTAGGCGTGCGCCATTTGATTAAATCTTTTTCTGTTAAGTAGCCGAGGCACATTTTCCGGTTAGGTGTAGAACTGAACGAATATGCTCATCCATGATGTCGCTCTTCGGATCCCGGAAGATTACAAACCGGGACGACCGATACAAGATGACATAGAGAAGCCCTATCCAGTCAGCAAAGCGGAAATGGTCTACGCGCTCTGCCCAGGTTTCGCCTTCCAGGGGGTCGATTCGACTCACCTTTTTGTTGATCGGGTTTTCATACTGAGTGACGATCCAGACCTCTGCACCGTCCGCAGCGCTAGATTTCTGTTGAAGGAAAGCCTTTAGGTCTGCCATATTTTGGCTGACTTTGATTTGTCCGGTGAGAGCGGGATACCATTCCGATCGAACTGCCCATAACCATGGAAAATCGGAAAGGATAGCTCGTGTTTTGTGATCGCCCCACAACTGATTTCTAAACATACTAACCTCCTGAGGAATTCCTCCTCTTTGAGTTATCCGACTCTGGATTTAAACAACTAAAAAGATGTTATCATAAATTATTAAATTTGTCTAGCTGGCTTCCTCGAGCCCATGTTTTTTCAGTGTTATCCCAAATAATAAATTTTGATAATCGACCTTCTCCGGCCCACTTCCTCCTTTGCTAAAGCTTCGGATGGGCACAGCGATACTGCGCTGACTCTATAGCCCCGCTACATCGGGACACGTGATTTTTATATCATAGTCCCTCACATTCCCTCGACACGGCTCGGGACAAGCCGTTCGGGACAGTTGATTTTGCGAACGCTTCGCGCGGCAAAATCTAACTGCTGTGTTCTTCGGTCTGGTACTAAAACCTCGCAAGTATTATAAGGATTTCTTTGGGGTCGGAATAGGGGAGGGAACGACCCGTCTCGGTCGCACCGTCAAATGAGACAAATGAGACATATTCGAGAGGCATTTAGGTTTCTGTTGAATTTGACAAATAAGAGATTTTCGTTTATAATCTCTCTTAGTAAACTTTACATTGTTTTATAACGAAAGGAGAAATAGGTATGAGCGAAAAAGCGAAGATTCACTTCCGGAACAGGTCGTTTATGGCTCGAGTGACTGATAAGGGAGACGAACCGATTCAGTGCACTCCCGTGGTGTACGACGAAGCGTACAACTTCGGTGTCGGTGTGTTTTATGAAGATGGCAAGGGGCAGGTTTGGGGCATGGTAACGCCTCGAAATCTTATCGCTGCCTGGCGGGCTACGGAGATACTTCGTCATCTCGATGTTATCGAACCCGGAACACTCTGTTGCGCCTACTACACTGGTATGCGTGATCCACACGAGTCTGACATGAAATCTCGTATCGAGCCGACAATTGCGAAGATCGGACGAGCGACGTATGACGCAATTATGTCGATGCCCGTGCCCGAGCAAATTGTGAGGGCAATTCTGGACAACCAGAAAGACGATTTTGCGCCGTCTCTCTATCCTATCACCGAGGAGGTGCGAGCCGGAACGATTCAATGGCGACAGGAATTCGCTGACGTTGGGATTAGTCATCCCGATGCGATTGATGCTGCCGAAAGAGCTCGAGAAGAGACGATCGTCAAGTTTGAACGGCTACTCACTTCTTATGCTGGCTCGCGGAATCTTTCGCGTGAGTGCATGGGGATGGGTTATGTGGAAAGTGCTCTGTTGGCGCTCGTTGATAAGAGCGCGAATCGGACACATCCCGACCACGTGCTGGTTGCACTGGCAGGTGTCGTGAGCGAACTCGCCGTCTCTGAATTTTCAATGGTTATGGTGCCCTTTGGTCTGCATGGTCATGACGCAGTTAGGACACACATGGACAGAACAAAGGAAGAGGCGATTAAACACTCCGCCGGATGGCTCATTTCCAGTTCGAAGCCTTCGGGCTTAGCGCGATTTGCTTTCTGGAGGCGTCAACCAGCGTCATTCACCCCGGGAAGCGCAGCAGAACTTCTTCGTAGGTTATTGGACGAGTATTTTCCTCCGAAGTCGGAAGTGGCTGCTACGTAGTACAACAAAGGTTGAACGGAATAGTTGCATGAGGGCGTCTTGAAAGAGACGCTCTTTTTTTCTTTTTTGAATACGGCGCTCAGCCGGTATGACGTGGATGGTACGGAGTGCCCTCGCTCTTCAGTTATCGACGCTCCTCGAGCGGGATAACCTATCACGAGGTGGCTGACCAAGTCGAGCTTGAACCCCAACGGATCAAACCCAGCAAGGCGATTTTGGGTAGTTTCATTTTACCATTTTGACGCGTCTCGAGCACTCGGATCTTAGTCTATTTTGAAGACCGAATGATCATGTCCGTTAATTGAGGCGAAAAGATGACCAAATCTCGGTGCAAAGAAGTCTTTTAGTTTCTCCATCTCGCCATTGTTTCTGTAAGCCATATCTGCATACTCAATTTTACTTTTTTCCGTAAGTTCTTCAATTTTTCCGTCAAGTTTTTTAATATCCAGGCTTAATTCTTGAGCATTTTTTTTAATCAACGATAATGCATTTGCTCTGGTTATATCAAAATTTCTCGCTGTTCTTTCATGCGTGTGTTTGTCCCTAAACTTAGTTGCTTCCTTGAGGCCACTCATCACATTATTTTTAAGATGATCTAATAAACGATTAGCATCATTTGGATTCGCAAGGTTATATCTAGATAAATCATTTTTAAGAGAACCGATTATTCCCATTATTCTTTCCTTTAAAATATAAATGTCTTGCATATAAGAATACCAATGATACTCAACTGCTTCCGATTTTGAAATTGCCTCAGATGTAGGATAAAATTCCAAAAAATACAAGGGGTACCTCCCTATTTTCCTTAAAACAGAATCCAACTCAAGTATTTTTTCGAAATAGAATTTTGCTCTTTTTTCCTGCCAGCTTTTAGGTTTCATGTTACCTAGAAGAACATCTAATGGGAAGTTATTTGGAAAATAGTTCGTTAATATTTGAAATTTTGTTATTTCTGGCATGGGCAAAGAATTATGTCTCATCGACGTTCCTCGGACGCAAAAATTTAAGATGGCCTATCATTAAACTGCTCATCAAATTGTTGATTGAGCGTTTTATCGGTTCGTATATCGAATGTCGGTTCGTTATTAACAATGAGTGGACGTCCCAAAATCGCGATAAAATTCTCTAAGTCCACGCCGGAAGAAAGTTTTAGTAATTTTTTATATTCAGTTTGAATATCTGCTACATCTTGCATTGAAGATTCAGATATAGCTCTAACTTGATTATAGTCTGGTCCGACTAAATATTTTCTCAGCACGACATTGTTAAAGCCCTCGCCTGGGGCTGTTATGTAGATTGTATTTATAATGCTATTTTTTCTGAAGGTTACCACTGTCAAATTCGTTGGATCAATTTTCTTATTGGATAGGAAAAAATCCAATGAATTATTATCGAAATCTAGATAACCACTTTCATTAGCTGCGAAAAAGAAAGATTGATAATTGCCTGGATTCCCGTGGTAGTATTCTTCGTGATAATAAAAATCGTGCGCCCCAAGATAGGCGAATATGTTATCGGGAGTACCAATGTCTGAAAATTTTGTTTTCCCTAAGATAATTGTTTTAGCTCCTGATTCAAATTTTGTTTCATCGCTAGGATTTTTAGAGTCAGCGTAATAAAGATCTTGAAGGATAGTAAAAGACGGCGTGAAATTTTTGTTCCTAACAGTGATTCCATACGCTAAAACTTTATCCGCGCTGTCGGTTAATGCTTGGACGTAATAATATTTGGAACCGAATATATATTCTTTGACTGGTGGAGGCGGGATTGGGTGCGGGGAAAATCTATCATACAAGGTATAAACGCCGACCACCGCACCTACCAAAACTGCAAGACCTCCTACGATACCCCAAAATATATTCCACGCCCTTAAGATTTTCTTCCACATGATAGTTGCCTTTGTTTATGCTCTTCGGACTCCGAATTTATCTCAAGGTGGCTGCCGAGGTTTTATTTGACCGCTTTTACGTATTTTCAAATATATCCCTTAGAAAAGAGTGGTATTTTTCGGCTATATCTATTCGCCACTTTTCTTTTTCGGAAAGCATATATTGATAAGGCCACATTATTAATTCGCAATAGATAATCAAAAATTTGTCTTGCTCTCTCGGCAGTTTTTCTTTGGTGGCCTCTTCGTAGCCACACAGGACTTCTTCAAAAGCGTCCTTACCTAAAAATGCGTAGATATCGGAAGCCACCCGATAAATGTTTATAAATCTATATCCATGCAGCCAGTCTTCCTTTGGGGAATAAGTATCCATCGGCAAAAGAGTGCCGTTTATATACGCCGCGTTATCAGCGTGAATATCGAGACACAATCCGACTAAGTCTTTTGAATTTTTAAATTCCTCCCTGTGGCTCTCCAGAAATTTTTTTACGTAATCTAAATATTTTTTTGCTTCATCAACCGGAACTTCTTTTACACCGGTTGCCCAAGCGACTAGGTCTTTATAACGCGGAATAAAATCATCGTACAAATCATAGGGAAATATTCGCTGTATTTTGATGATTCTTTGTCCGAGTTGAAATCCGATCTGATGGCAATCCTCTTTAGAAATACGATTATCAATAAGTTTTTTCAGTAAGCCGTCGGACGCGCTCACTTTATTCATGACAATTACTAGCTCTTCAGATTCATCGGAGGACTCGGTGAATTTGGCAGTATCGCCATCTAGTGTTACTCCTTTTAGTTCCGTGTATATTTCCGGGCTTAGTTTATTATTCCATTCAAAATCTTTACGGGTAAAAGTAAAGCGGCCTGATTTTTGGGAAAGGTCGTTAAAATTCTCGTTGAAAAATTGATTATCGCTTTTGTAGATTTTATAGACCACGTTTTTAAAAATAAAAACGTTGGATATGGCGGTTACAATATGTTGAGGAATTTCGGACTTGCTACCGCTTAATTTACCTTCGGCGAATGCTTCAACTAAGTTCATGTTACTCAATAGAAACTAATCTTCTATTTTTTCGATCGAAGCCGACCGTTTTTGTTTTTTCCCTAAAAGTAATTTTAAAAAAGACAATGTCGCTATTTTCATTTTCGGCGCTTGGGTCTTGAATTGATATTTCCATCACTTCCGCATTTTTTAGCGTTGGTTCTTCGGGGTGTTTTAAATCAAAAATTTCATCAAGAAAGGGATTAAGAACTTCAAAGTGGGTAACTCCTACAAAGTGAGGTTTGGGAAGTTCTTTGTGTTTAGCTACTACTTTAAAGGCTCGGATGGCGTATTCTAAATTAGAAAAAAATCTTTTTTGGATTTCGTCTCGCGGTTCCCATATTTTGGCGTCATCAAATCTTGGGTCGTGAGTATAGGCGTAATCGACAGCAGGCACTCCGCCCTCAGCGATAAGTTCTTGAATCATTTCGTTTCCTTTTTGTTTATCTCTCATCGCCATACTGGTGATGCCAGGGACAGTTCTGATTTTTTTGTCGGTTTTCAATACTTCTTTGATTATTCCAGCCGTTCCTTGAGCGCGAACTTTGTCGGATGCCATAAGGAAAACCTCCTCGTCTTCCTTTAGGTTGGCGGCTATCTGTTCGGCTGATTTTCGGACCGTTTCCTTGCCTTCTTCGGTTACGTCCGGGTAGATATCTGTATATTCAGTTTGGCCGTGTCTTAGAAGGGTAATACGGCCAATGAATTTTGGTTCTTTCTCCTGTTCTATTGAATTTTTTTGATTATTGAATTGTTCTGGGGGCATTGGGTTAGCGTGATTTTAGTTTAACGTCTAAATTTTTTAATTCCCAGTATGGCTGGGAGGGAAGGAATCGGACCTTCATGCCATGGTTCAGAGCCATGTATCCTACCATTAGATGACCTCCCAGCGATACTGATAATTTTTTAAAAATTCAGGCGGGGCCATTAGATGACCCGGCATTACTTGAATTTAGAATATAGATTTGAGAATTAATGTTTACAAATAAGGAGAATCTATGTTCTTCCGCATTATGCTATAATAAATGTTGTAAAGTTTCAATTTTATGGCAAAAGCGAGTCCACAAGAAGTTAAAGAGCTGAAGTTGGAGATTGAAAAAAATCTCACGAAACCACTCGAGGATGTTTCTATCGTCAGCCTAGTCGGCTTGTTTGTTAAATACGCCTATATGGCGGGAGCGTCGGATGTTCACCTTGATCCGACGGAAGATAGGATTCGAGTGCGATTCAGAATTGACGGTATGCTCCATGATATTTTTAACCAGATTGCCATTTCCAAAGAATTACACCAAGAAATTATTAGCCGGATAAAAGTTATCTCGGGTTTGAGGACTGACGAACATTTTTTACCGCAAGATGGGCGGTTTAAGGTGGAGACGGACGAAAAAGAAAACGTGGACGTGCGGGTTTCAATCGCGCCGACTTATCACGGCGAAAACGCGGTCCTTAGAATTTTAGCCGAGACGCAATCTTTCAAATTAGAAGACTTGGGATTTTCGGAAGATGAACTAAAGAAAGTACAGAAGGCGATTAAAAAGCCGTACGGAATGATTTTGGCGAACGGGCCGACGGGTTCGGGAAAAAGCACGACGCTTTACACGATTCTAAAACAGTTGAACGTGCCGGAGGTTTCGATTGTGACGGTGGAAGACCCAATTGAGTATTCACAAGACGGACTTTCCCAGATTCAGGTGGATTCTAAAGTCGGGTTGACTTTCGCTTCGGGACTGCGGTCAATCTTGCGGCAAGACCCGAATGTTATTATGGTCGGGGAAATTCGTGATCAAGAAACGGCGGGAATTTCGGTGAACGCGGCTTTGACCGGCCACTTGGTGCTCTCAACTTTACATACTAATGATGCGGCGACAACTTTTCCGCGACTTTTGGATATGGGCGTGCCGCCGTTTTTGATTGCTTCCACAGTTAACATCGCCATGGGCCAACGGCTCATCAGAAAAATTTGTGAGAATTGTAAAGTCAAAAGAGAGTTTACCGAGGCCGAGATGCAGGGCATCGTGGAAATGGTGCCGCAAGTGAAAGACCATAATTTGGTTTTTTACATCGGAAAGGGATGTGATGTTTGTAACGGCATAGGTTATAAGGGTCGGGTGGGAATCCGCGAAGTTATTGAAGTCAATCGGGAGATTCGCGATTTAATTATGAACCGCGCCAACGCAGACCAGATTAAAGAAGCGGCGATTAAGAATGGAATGAGAACGATGTTTCAGAATGGAATTGAGCAGGCCCTAGACGGAGTTACATCTCTTGAAGAAATTTTGAGGATTATTCATGAATAGAAAATTATCTCGCCGGCGTTTTGGCTCTTTTTTTGAAAGATTGCCCGTGCAAGATCGGATTAATTTTGCGCGGCATCTTTCGATTGTGATTAAAGCCGGGTTGCCGATTGTTGAGGGTCTTAAGATCATACGGAGCCAGTCAACTTCAAAGGTGCTAATAAGGATATTGGATGACTTAATTCAAAGCGTGGAGATGGGACAGTCGCTCGCCGATGGCTTGGAAGCTTACAAGCATTTATTCGGCGGGTTTTTTATAAATATTATTAGGGTGGGGGAGACGAGCGGAACTTTGAGCCAGAATTTAATTTATCTGGCGGAAGAATTGAAAAAAGACAAAGAACTTAAAAGTAAGATTAAGTCGGCGATGGTCTATCCAATGGTTATTTTAGTGGCGACGGTGTCGATTGTGGGGTTTTTGACTTACGTGGTTTTCCCAAAAATTATTCCAGTTTTTACCGGACTTAATATCAAGTTGCCGGCGACGACCAGATTTTTGATGGGCTTTTTGGATTTTTCAAAAGATTACGGAGCGTACGCAGTCGCTGGGCTTATAATTTTAGCAATTATTTTTAAAATACTTTTGAAATATGAGTGGTTCAAGTATTATTTTGATCGGGCGATTTTTTTCGTGCCAGCGCTTTCGGGACTAGTTATAAATATTAATATGGCTAATTTTTCCCGAATTATGGGGTTACTTCTAAAAAGCGGAATCAGAATAGTCGAGGCGGTGACGGTGACGAGTAACACTTTTGATAATGTGGTGTATAAAAGAATTTTGGGTGGAGCGAATGACGAAATTAGAAAAGGAGAACAGCTGGCTCATTATTTAGTTGACCATCAAAAGTTTTTTCCGCTTTTACTTTGCGGAATGATAAGAATTGGAGAAAACACCGGTAATTTGGAGGACAATCTTTTCTATCTGTCGGAATATTACTCAGAGGAGGTGGATAATAAGATAAAAAATTTAACTGGACTTCTGGAACCGGTGATGCTTCTTTTGATGGGGATTTTTGTCGGATTTGTGGCGATTTCAATAATCACACCGATTTATTCGATTTCACAAGGATTGGCGAGCTAACAAGATGTCATGTATCCCACTGTCGCCGAGGCTATGGCGGGTAAGCAAGTGTTAGGTGTTATGCGATAGGTATCAAGTACCAAGAATCATGTATCAAGTATCAAGATTCGAAAATAAGCGCGGGTTTGGACTTATAGATGTAATTGTCAGTATCGGAATTATCGCGGTGCTTTTCGGTGGAATTTTTTTAGTTTACTTTTCTATTTTAGATTTAGTGAATAATATTGAATCTCGAACGGCTGCTTCGGAAGTTTTGAATGGCCAAATTGAGGTGATTAGAAATCTGGCTTATTCCGATGTTGGACTTCAGGGGGGCGCTCCCGCTGGAGTTATTCCTCAGCAAAAAACCTTGCAGAACGGGGATTTTATTTTTGTTGTCAACACAGTAATTAGAAATATCGACGATCCGTTTGATGGAACTTTGGGTAGTAACCCGAATGACACATCTCCAGCTGACTACAAATTAGTTGAGTTTAAAATCAGTTGTCCAAATTGTAAAAAATTTGTGCCACTTTCGATGACGACCACCGTAGCGCCAAAAAATTTAGAGGGAGCAAGTACGGCCGGTTCACTTTTTGTAAATGTTTTTGACGCGAATGGGTTGCCGGTGCCGGAGGCGAGCGTACACGTGGTTAATAGTATTGTGGCACCGACGATTAATCTGACTGACGCGACAAATAATAACGGGATTCTCCAATTAGTGGGGGTGCCGACCAGTTCCCAATCTTATCAAATTGATGTTAGTAAATCAGGATATTCAGCCGAAAAAACATACGCTATCGGCGATCCCTTAAATCCCAACCCGGTAAAGCCGCACGCGACGGTGGCGGTGGGACAAGTGACCCAGATAAGTTTTGCGATTGATAAGTTGGGAGCTATAAGAACGCGGACTTCGGATTATTTATGTGTTCCAATCGCTAATAAAAATTTTTCGGTTAAGGGCAGTAAACTTATCGGGACAACGCCGGATGTTTATAAATTTTCAACGAGTTCGACAACGGGAATTGACGGAGAAAAGATAATAAATGGCGTGGAGTGGGATAATTATTCATTTACTTTGGCTGACACAGGGAGTGACATTTTGGGAACTATTCCGTTTACGCCGGCAAATTTAAGCCCAAGCTCAACTTTGGATTTTCGATTTGTTCTTCGGCCCGCTGCGCCGGAGTCGCTTTTAGTAACGGTTAAAGACGCGGCGACTGGCGCGATTTTACCGGAGGCAACGGTAACTCTTTCCAAAGCCGGATTTTCAAAAACTCTTATAACCGGCCATAATTATTTAACCCAAACTGATTGGTCGAGTTCTAATTACGACAGCCAAGACGGCGGAGTGGAGACCGAAGCGGTGCCGGGACGCATAACATTAACGCAAAACGGGGGGATTTATAGCACAACAACGATAAGTTGGTTAGTTTCTAAAACGTTTGATTTAGGGGGAAGCAGTTCAACTTTTTATTCAATCAGTTGGAGTCCTACAAGCCAGCCGGCGCAGACTGGGGCGGGTAGTTTGCAAATTCAATTGGCGGCAAATAATGATAACGTCACTTGGAGTTTTATAGGGCCGGACGGAACGGACGACACTTTTTATACGATAAGCAGTTCAACGATCAATCAAATTCACAACGGCAATAGGTATCTGCGATATCGGGTTTATATGCAAACGGATGATGAAAATTTTACACCCCAACTTAACGATTTAACTATTGAGTTTAATGGCGTTTGCGTGCCGCTGTCGCAGGTTTTGTTTAATAATTTGAGCGCAGGGGACTATATGATAACCGTAAACGCGAATGGGTATACGGAGGGGTCGAGCTCGGTTGCTATTTCTGGCAACTGGCAGCAGATAGAAGTTTTGATGTACCACTAACGGTGAGGGTTTAGGATTTAAGAATTTAGAATAAATAATTATGAATAAAATAAGAAACAGAGAAGGATTTTCGTTCATCGAAATTATTATTTTTGTGGCGATTGCGGCAGTTTTAATGTTAGTGGTGAATAGTTTGAAAAATAATGTTTCTAGTATTGGGGGTTTTGTTGACCAGAAACTTTTATCAAAACAAGATGTTGAGCAAGCGTTGCAAATTATGGTGACAGAAATTAGGTCGGCTGGACCTTCTAGTTTGGGCGCTTATCCGGTTGAGTCGGCAACGACAAGTTCCTTCGCTTTTTTTAGTGATATAAATAAAGATGGGATTTTTGAGAAGGTGAGATATTTTTTAGCGACGAACGCCGGGACTAGCACAGCAACGAGTACCATAAAGAAAGGCGTGATAATTCCGACCGGAAATCCTTTAACGTATGTGACTAGCACTGAGATTATTTCAAAAGTTATTAATAATGTGGTTGTTTCAACTTCATCTAATCTTTTTGATTATTTTGACAGTTCAGCAACGAGTACGGCAAAAATGATGACCTTGCCGGTGAATGTCCAGAGTATAAGGATTGTTAGATTTAATATTTACGCTGATTTAAAGCCTGGATCGGCGCCAAAGCCATCGTTTTTTTCCGACGTGGCTAATATAAGGAATTTAAGGAGCAACTGAGTGTGTATCAAGTATCAAGTGTCAGGTATCAAGAATTATGAATAAAGAATTAAGAATTAAGAATAAGAGTGGAGCTTGCGGGCAGTTGTCGCTTGAGGTTTTGTTTTTTGCGACGATTGTAGTGATTTTGATAACCGGATTTATTTTTCTTGCCCTGACTTTTCTAAAACTTTCGGTTAGAGATTTTAATAAGACATCAGCGTTTACGGTAGCAGAATCAGGGATCGAATATTATCGCTGGCATTTGGCTCATGCGCCGACGGATTATAAAGATGGAACAAACAATCCCGGGCCTTATGTCCATGATTATTATGATAAAGACGGGAATTTAATCGGTCACTTTTCTTTAGAAATTACTCCGCCGCCGACTGGTTCAACGATTGTTAAGATTAGAAGCACGGGAACGGTGACAGCGGATAGTTCAATTCAAAAAATTATTGAAGTGAAGCTGGGTATTCCGTCTTTTGCTAAGTATGCGATTGCAGCAAATGATAATATGCGTTTTGGAGCGGGAACGGAGGTTTTTGGAGAAATTATTTCAAACGGAGGAATTAGGTTTGATGGGTTAGCCCATAACTTAGTGCAGAGCGCGCTTGGCTCTTATACCGATCCGGATTCGCCCTATGATTCGGCTTTTGGAGTTCATACCCATTTAGCGCCGGCGGATCCATCGCCGTCGTCAACAGTGCCAAATCGTCCAGATGTTTTTATGGCCGGAAGAAATTTTCCGGTACCGGCGGTGAACTTTTCTGGGATGACGCAAGATTTATCAACGCTTAGGGATTTGGCGTCTTCGAGCGGAGTTTATGCGACTAGTTCGGGAGCATTTGGCTGGGAATTAGTTTTAAATTCGAATGATACTTACACGGTTTATAAGGTAACGGCACTTACGGCGGCGCCTTCGGGGTGTACTAATTATTTAAGCCAAAGTGGATGGGGAACGTGGAGTATCTCAACTAAGACAACGTCCACCTCGGGAGCGGTACCCGCAAACGGCATTTTCTTTTTCGAAGATAATCTGTGGGTTAGGGGACAGATAAATGGACAAAGAGTGACGGTGGCTTCTGGTAAATTTCCGGATGTGCCGGCCAATCGAACCAGTATCACATTAAACAGTAATCTTCTATATACAAAATATGACGGAACTGATTCGATCGGGCTGATTGCGCAGAACAATATTAATATTGGATTGGTTAGCGCTGACAATTTGCGAATTGACGCAGCGATGATTGCCCAGAACGGACGGGTGGGGCGTTACTATTACCGGCCACCAGGCGGCGGCTCAAATAGGTGCGATCCATATGATACGCGGCAGAGCATAACTTCTTACGGAATGATTGGAAGTAATGTTCGTTATGGATTTGCTTATACTGACGATACTGGTTATCTGACTAGAAATTTAATTTATGATTCTAATTTGCTTTACGCGCCACCGCCGAGTTTTCCTTTGGCGAGCGATAGATATTCGCAGATTTCGTGGGAGGAAATTCGATAAGAATAGAGAATTATGAATTACGGGAAATGAAAATAGAGACTTAAGAGCTGGCACGAATGATGCGGATTACACGCGAATGACGCGAAATGGTAAAATTAAAGCTATGAAAAAATCAGGATTTTCGATAATCGAACTTTTGATTTCGATGGCGATTTTGGTGGTGGTAATGGCGATTGGGATTATCGCTTTTAATCCGGCAAAACAGTTTGCAGGCGCGAGGAATTCCAAACGAATGACCGATTTAAACTCCATCTTGGTGGCGGTTCAGCAAAATATCGCCGATACAAATCAAGGCGGAGTTTTTTCTTGCGGAGTGGGGGACATTCCAACCACAACCAAGAGAATGGCTAATGGTGCCGGTAAATATGATATTGCTCCTTGCTTGATTCCTATTTATCTTTCGAGCTTACCCTTTGATTCAAGTACGTCTTCGGCTCACTATGCAAGTGTGGCGGATTACGATACAGGCTATAACATTTTGCGGAGCGTGGTTGGCACTTCAAGTCAAATAATAATAAGTGCGCCGGCGGCGGAGTTAGGGAAGACAATTTCGGTTACCCGCTGACCTACGCGGACAGGACGCAGACAAAACGCAGAAGCAGCAAAGAACAGACGCAGATGAACGCGGAGCGGGTTTGATTTCTAAAAATATTTTTTGTATTGTTATTTTAGTAACTGAAATTGATAGAAGGAGGTGAAAAAATGGCGCGTCGACAGGATCTTTTGAGTGGAAACGGAGTTTCGATTGATTTGGCAGGAACAGCAAAAGAGGCCAACAGAAATGTTGATCGGGATGAAGGAGTTCCGGTTCATGCTTGTGGGTTGGTGAGTCATCGGGATTGTCCATGCTGGATTTGCACTAAAAACGGTTGTGCTGCTTGCCTAGCATCCCTACTCTAATTCTTGTTCTGCTGATGGTTATGAGGTGGCGCTATTTGGTGCCGCCTTTAATTTTTTTCGGGGAATTCTTCAACTAGAATCAGGATTTCAGATTTTCGATGATAGCTACCTCAAGAGGGACTATGGCAAAAGGAGAGTAGCGGATTTCGGTGTAGGCGCGAATTAAAGATTTTATAATTTTGACTTGGAGATCGATTTCGCCGAGCGCGGTTAAGCGTTTCAGGTGGTTTATTTCTTCAACGGTCAAGTCGCCTTCAAAAAATTTTTCTAAATTTGGATTGGTTTTAAGGCTTAAAATTTTTCGGAAGTAGTGGATTAAATCTTTGGTGAGCTGGGTTAGATTGTGGCCTTCTTCGTTAAGGTTGCCGAGATATTCGAGCGATTTCGGGAGATCTTTTTTGAGAATTAATTCCGAGAGTTCCGAGACTTTCTTTAGGCCGACGCGGCCGGTCAAAGCTTCGGCTAAATTTAAATCTATTTTTTTATCGGACGAACTAAGCTGGTCCAAAATCGATTCGGCATCGCGGAAACTGCCCTCGCCGGCGGCGGCAACAACCTCAAGAGCGTTTTTTTCTATTTCAATTTTTTCAGCTTTAACGATTAAGAAAAGTTTTTCCAAAATTTTTGTTTTGGGAAGTTTTTTAAAAACAAAGCGCTGGACGCGGGAGGTGATGGTGGGAGGAAGTTTTTCGTATTCGGTGGTAGCTAAAACGAAAACGGCGTGAGCGGGGGGTTCTTCCAGGGTTTTTAAAAGAGCGTTGAAGGCGGCGCCGGTTAACATGTGGACTTCGTCGATGATGTAGACCTTGTAACGGCCGCCGGCGGGGGAAGTGGCGATATTTTCTTTCAGGTTGCGGATTTCATCGATGCCGCGATTAGAGGCGGCGTCGATTTCGACAACGTCAAAAGAATTACCTTCGTCGATGCCGCGGCAGGAAAAACATTCGCCGCAGGGTTCGCCAAGAGCTTTAAATTTTTCGTCGGTGGCGCGTTTTTCACAGTTTAGAAGTTTGGCGATTAGGCGAGCGGTGGTAGTTTTGCCGGTTCCTCGCGGGCCGTAGAAAAGATAGGCGTGGCCAATCCGGTCGGTTCGGGCGGCGTTTTGAATAATCTGGATATTGGTTTCCTGGCCTAAAACTTCGCTTAATTTTTTAGGGCGGTATTTTCGATAGAGGGCGAGGGACATTTCTGAATTATTATAAGGGGTAAAATTAAATCTAACAACTTTTGAGATTATTTGATTTATAATTAATTTATGCCATAATTTTTCTATCTTTTATGAAAGTTCGAGTTCTTCTTTGGGTTTTATTGGGAGCGGCTCTTTTGGGCCTTTTTTTGTTTTTGGCGTTTAGCGGACCAAGGGTGATTGATGTGAAGTCCTCAAAAGCAAATGTCTTGGATTCTGCGGAAGAAAGTTTAATTGATTTGGAATTGCAGACCAACATCGCGCCGACTTCGACTTCCAGTAGTACAAATCCGCCGGTTTTACCAACTGGGGTTAACTCGGACATACCAAACCAACCACAACTGGCCAGTCCGCCGGCGGTGATTAAGTCGGTTTACGCGACAGGTTGGTCGGCCGGGTCGGCTTCGCAGATTAATCACCTGGTTGATTTGATTAATCAAACAGAGTTGAATGCAATTATTATTGATATCAAAGATTATTCAGGATTTGTTTCTTATCATATTAGTAGCCCCTTAATACAGGAGAGCGGGGCAGATAAGGAAATTAGAATTTTACAACCAAACATTTTAATAAAAAGACTTCACGATAATGGGATTTATGTGATTGCCAGAATTTCAACTTTTCAGGACGGGATTTTAGCGGTGGCTCATCCGGAATGGGCGCTTAAAGATAAAACAACCGGTAAAATTTGGCGGGACAATAAGGGTTTGGCATGGATGGATCCGACTTCTAAAAATGTTTGGGATTATAACATTGCCATTGCTCGTGACGCACTTAGCCGGGGATTTGATGAGATAAATTTTGATTACGTGAGGTTTCCGTCGGATGGCGGCTTGAGTAGGATTGAATTTCCGGTTTGGGATCAGAAAAAGCCGATGGATTTAGCAATTAAAGATTTTTTCAAATACCTAAGGGAGAATTTGGGTCAAGCGAAACTTTCCGCAGATCTCTTTGGTTTAACGACAGTTGATTATACCGATTTGGGTATTGGGCAGATCATCGAGAATGCGTTTCCGTATTTTGATTATATTGACCCAATGGTTTATCCATCTCACTATGCATCTGGAGCTTTCGGACTTAAGAAGCCGGCTCTTTATCCGTATGAAGTAGTAAAAAATTCGATTACGGTGGCGGTGAAGCGGCTTATCAAATACAACCAACCAGCCTTGCCGGTGACATCGTCTTCCATAGCAACTTCTACGCCGAAAATTAAGGAGGATTACGGAGTGAGGGCGAAGATCAGGCCGTGGCTTCAGGACTTTGATTTAGGAATGGTTTATGACGCCAAGGCCGTGAGGGCGCAGATTACGGCCAGCGACGAGGGCGGCGGTTCGGGATGGATGCTTTGGGATCCAAGAAATGTTTATACAAGGGAAGCATTGCTTACGCAGTAAGCATGCAATATGTAGTATGTGACAAAGATGGTTAAGAAGATATTTTACACACCAATTCCGTCGTGGTTTCTGATTTTTATCGTGGTGGTTATCATCAGCGGATTTTTGATGATGATGAGGTATCTTGGTGGTGGAGTGAGCGACTACCATCTTTCGTTTGATGGAGATGAAATTACGGGATTGCCGTTTGAATACGGTTCCTGGCCGGCTTTGGGAAACGCGGATTTTTTTTCGAAAATCAGAAAAGAGTTTGCGGATAAAAAAATTGATTTTATTGAAGCGGATCTCTCGGCGATGAAATTAAAAGTTTATAACGCAGGGGTGATAGTAAAGGAATTTCCGATTTTAACAAAAGGAAAGGAGGGCTCGTGGTGGGAAACGCCGGCGGGAATTTATCGGGTGCAAAGTAAAGAAAAGGATCATTTTTCATCATTTGGTCAAGTTTATCAGCCTTGGAGTATGGCTTTTCAAGGAAATTTTTTTATTCACGGTTGGCCGTATTATCCAAACGGAACACCGGTTAAGTCCACTTATTCGGGTGGATGTATAAGGTTGTCGACCGAAGACGCGAAGGCGGTTTTTGATTTAGTTAAAGTAGGGACGCCGGTTTTAGTTTTTGAAAAAGATTTTACGGCGGATGATTTCAAATATACGGCAAAGTTGCCGGAAATTTCCGCATCAAGCTATTTGGCGGCGGACTTAAAGAATAATTTTGTATTTTTAGGAAAAAAATCCCAAGAAGTGATGCCAATTGCTTCGATTACAAAACTAATAACCGCGGTAGTGGCGACCGAATATATTGATATTGAAAAAGAGGTGACTGTGTTGAATAGCGCGATTGTTCTGACTTCAAAACCACGACTTTGGGCGGGTCAGCGAATTTCAGTTTTTAATCTTCTTTTTCCGTTGCTTGAAGAATCATCAAATGAGGCGGCGGTGACGTTGGCTAATAATCTTGGCTCAATTAGATTTGTTGATTTGATGAATAATAAAGCGAAGGCGCTCGGAATGAGCGAGACGAAATTCACCGACCCAGCCGGATCGGAAGAGGGGAATGTTTCTACGGCTGAAGATCTTTTTAATATGGCGAAGTATTTTTATAACAACCGAAGTTTTATTTTGAAAATAAGCGCGGGGAAATTAAGCGACTCCGCTTATGGCGAGCCGCTTTATGGTGATATTGAAAACTTCAACGTTTTTAAGGACGATCCGGATTTTGTGGGCGGCAAGGTCGGGAAAACCAATCCAGCCAAGGAAACAATTGTTTCAATTTTTGATTTGATGATTAACGGGACGCGCCGGCCGATAGTGATTATTGCGCTTGGATCGGAGGATAGCGCGAAAGACGCGACGAATATACTTAATTATATTAGGACGAATTATTAAGTTATGTAATACAAAGCATGTAGTATATGTAGTAGGGATGGTAAAATTTTGAAGTTTTTGATTTTTGAAACATAATAGTAGGAATGAGTTATGAATTAAAAACGGAGCAGTTTTCTGGGCCGATCAGTAAACTCCTGGAATTAGTGGAGGATCGGAAGATGGAGATTACGGAAATTAGCCTGGCGGCGGTGACGGATGATTTTTTGAATTATCTAAAGACTCTCGAAAAAACAGAGGCGCCTTTTTTGGCGGATTTTATTATGATTGCCAGCCGGTTAGTTTTTTTGAAATCAAAATCTCTACTTCCCGAAATAGCGATTCCGGATGACGAGGAAGAAAATATAAAAGATTTAGAGTTACGACTTAGAATTTATAAAGAAATAAAACCGATAATGAAATTAGTGGACGAACTTTGGCGGAGGCGCGGAACAGAATTGAGCCGACCATATTTTTTGAGCCAAGGGATGGAGAGTTTTAAGGATTCGTTCGGCGGATTTTATCCCGGCGCTAATGTCAGCGTGGCAGTGATTAGCCAATCGTTGAATTCAGTTTTACAGAGTTTTGGGGGTTTGGTTTTCGAACAGGAAGTTTTGCGAGATAAGGTGGTAACGATTGAAGAAAAGATTCAGGAAATAGTGGATTATATTCAAAAGGCGGGAAATTCGGCCTTCGTAAGCTTGGTTGGAAAAAAAACCCGAGCGGAAATAATTGTGGTTTTTTTGGCTATCCTTCATTTAGCGCGAGAACAGAGGGTTCAGCTTGAGCAAAATTCCAGTTTTTCTGATATAATGGTTAAAAAGTTATAGTGGTTACCAATGAATGACGAACAAGATAAAAAACTTGCGGCTTTAGAAGCCCTTTTATTTGTCCACGGAGAGCCGGTTTCTTTCCAAAAAATCGGGAAAATCATGGATGTTGGGGTGGAAGAAGCCGGGCAATTAGTCCAAAAACTGGAGGGTGTTTTGACCTCGCCAACAAGCGGATTAAGGATCCTGAGAGACATTGAAAAAGCGCAAATTGTGACCAAGCCGGAATTTGGTGGAATTTTAGAGCAGTTTATTAAAGAAGAGCTGGATGAGAATTTAACGCCGGCAAGTTTGGAGACGCTTTCAATCGTGGCTTATTTCGGTCCGATTTCTAGAAGCCGGCTGGAGTATCTTCGGGGAGTGAATTCGGTTTTCACATTGCGGAATTTATTACTAAGGGGTTTAGTTGAAAGATTTCCTGATCCGCATCGAACTAATGCTTTTCTTTATAAACCTAGTTTCGAACTTTTAAAACATGTGGGTTTAGGCGGAGTTCAGGAATTACCAGATTACGAAAAGTTCCAATCTGTATTTCAAAATTTTCAGACGAATCAAAACCAGACTAATTTAGCGACTTAATCAGATGACAAAAGAAAATTGGAAAAAAATTATATTAATTGCGGTGGTGGTGACGACAACCTTGCTTTTTAATCATAGTTCAAAAAGTGGTTCGGGAACTGGCGAGGGTGTTGTTTATAAAAATCCCGGCAATGAAGTGCAGCCGATTTTGTCAGCTTCAACTTACGATTCTATCCAGGCCGATCCATTAATTGGGACTTTGAACGCGACGGATTCGGCAACCAACGGTTTGAATAACTCAGGAAATAGCGAGGTATCAGCTGGAGTGCCGACGGCTAACGAGTTGAGCAATAACGAAAATGATATCTCGAGGCAAGACGTTGAGCTTAAAGCGGGCCTTCAAGGATTGGGATTTAAAAAGATAAGAAGTGACTCAATGTTTGATTTCCAGGGCGCGGCGGCAATCGTGAGCGATTTGGAGACGGGAGAAATTTATTTTGATTTTAATCCAACGAGATTATGGCCGACAGCGTCGCTTACTAAACTAATGACGGCGGCCACGGCTATGACCGAAGCGAGGATGCCGGAGACGATAGAGTTATTAAACTCTGATTTTGCTGTTGATTCGCCCGGCGGTTTTTTTCGAGCGGGTGATCGATACAGTTTTGATGATTTTCTGAGAGGAACGTTGATGACTTCCAGTAACGCTGGATCCGAAGCTTTGGCGAGGATTTTTGGGCGGGAAAACTTCTTGGCTGATATGAATAATTTGGCGAAGGAGTGGGGGCTACAAAATACAGTTTTTAAGGACCCGACCGGACTTTCAATATCAAACCAGTCAACAGCTTACGACTTGAAAGAGATGGTTTCTAAAATATATCGGGATTATTCCGATATTCTGAAAATGACTAGAAGAAGCACTTGGGTGGCAATTGAAACCACTTCCAAGAGGCGGGTTAAGTTTGTAAGTAATAATAATTTTGCCGGCCGGGCGGATTTTTTGGGCGGTAAAACTGGATACACCGAAGAGGCGAACGGAAATTTGGTTTCTATTTTTTCTTATAGCGGACGGCCGATCATGGTTGTAGTTTTGGGAACAAACGATCGATTTGGAGAAACGGGGCGATTACTAAATTGGTTCAAATCCAATTACGCGATTAATTAAGCAATGACGAGCGCTATTTTGGGATCGAATTATATTCTTTCTGAATCCATAAGGGTTATTGTTTTAATGGTAATTAGTTTCGGAGTGGCGCTTCTGATGACGCCATTTTGGTTCAAATTAATAAAGCAATATCAGTTACACAAGCAAATCAGGACCTCAAAAGACGCACCGGTTTATAATAGTTATCACCAGAAAAAAGAGGGGACGCCGACAGCCGGCGGGATAATAATTTGGTCAACGGTTTTGATTGTCGCGATTTTTTTTGGCTTCGTAAATTTATTTTTTGACGGTTTTTGGGGGCATTTTAGTTTTATTGATAGAGCGCAAACATATTTGCCGATCGCAGCGCTTATTATTGCCGCGCTCCTCGGACTTTTTGATGACTGGCTGGGAGTTTTGCGAATCGGATCTAACGGCGGCGGAATGAAGATCCGATACAAATTGATTTTTTACACGGTGGCGGCGGCGATCGGCGCTTGGTGGTTTTATTTTAAACTAGATATTCACACTATTTATGTTCCGTTTTGGGGGAATTTTGAAATTGGGGTTTGGTATATTCCGATTTTTATGTTTGTAATTATCGCCAGCGCTTTTTCGGCTAACGAAACCGATGGTTTGGACGGGCTTTTGGGCGGAGTGTCTCTCTTTGCTTTCGTGGCACTCACGGTGGTGGCGTTTGTTTTGGGACGCTATGATCTGGCGGCTTTAGGAGGAGTGGTGATTGGAAGTCTATTAGCGTTTTTGTGGTTTAATATTTTTCCCGCCAAATTTTTTATGGGAGATACCGGATCAATGTCCCTAGGAATTACAATCGGGGTGATTGCGATGCTCACTAATACCGTTTTATTACTGCCGTTTTTTGCGATTATTTTAGTGATTGAATCACTCTCGGTAATTATTCAGATGATAAGCAAAAAAATCTGGAAGAAGAAAATTTTTCTTTCTTCGCCGATTCACCATCATTTTGAAGCTTTGGGCTGGCCGGAGTCGCAAGTGACAATGCGGTTTTGGATTATTTCGGCCTTGGTAAGCGCTTTCGGTTTGGTTATTTTTTTCTTAGCGAGATTTTTGAACGGATAGAGTAAATATCCCCTCAACAGGATGCTTCGGGACAAACAAGTGTCTCTCCTTCGCTTCTGCGAAGCTACGGAAGGTAAACAAGTATTAAATTGATAAACCGACATGAATGATACTCTCCTTTTTGTCAAATTTGGATTGATTTTGCCACCGAGATTTTTTTGTGATATTCTCTAGGGCAAGATGAAGCAATCGGAGTTGTTTGCGAAAACGGTGAGGACTTTTCCGAAAGATGAGGAAGCGATAAGCGCTAAGTTTTTGATTAGAGCCGGATTTGTGGATAAATTGATGGCAGGAGTTTACACTCTTTTGCCACTGGGATTGCGGGTAATGAAAAAAGTTGAACAGATAATTCGGGAAGAAATTAATGCGGTGGGCGGCCAGGAGATTTTTATGCCATCGTTTCAGCCGAAAGAGAATTGGATGAAGACCGGAAGATGGGAGACGATGACAGATTTATATAAAGTTAAAGATTCCAGCGACCGGGAATTTGCGCTGGGGCCGACCCACGAAGAAGTGGTGGTGCCGCTCATAAAGAGATTCGCTAGCTCTTATAAGGATTTGCCTGTTTATGTTTATCAATTTCAAAATAAATTTAGGATGGAGCTGCGTTCCAAGGGCGGCTTGCTCCGCGGACGCGAGTTTATGATGAAAGATTTATATTCTTTTCATTTAACCGAGGGCGACTTAGATGAATATTACAATAGGGTGAAGGAGGCGTATTTTAAGATTTTTGACCGGATAGGAATCAGAAAAAAGACCTATTTCACTTTTGCTTCCGGTGGTACTTTCTCTAAGTATTCCCATGAATTTCAAACGGTTACGCCGGCAGGGGAAGATACTATATACGTATGTTCACGATGTAGTTTGGCTATAAATAAAGAAATAAAAAACGAGCTAAACAAGTGCGCGGGTTGCGGCGGCGATGATTTTAAAGAAGAAAAGGCAATTGAAGTTGGAAATATTTTTAAATTAAAGGATAAATACACTCAACCGTTTGATTTTTCGGTGATGGACGACGACGGAAAAAAACGGCCGGTGATGATGGGCTGTTATGGGATCGGATTGGGGAGAACGATGGCAACAGTGATCGAGGTTTCAAACGACGAGCGGGGAATGATTTGGCCGGAAGAGATTGCGCCATTTAGAGTCCATATTATCGAACTTGACGGTAAGAGCGCAAAAAAGATTTGTGCTGACTTTGAGAAGAGAGGGGAGGAAATTTTATACGATGAGAGAGGCGTAAGCCCGGGTGAGAAGTTCGCGGATGCGGACTTAATCGGGATTCCTTGGCGAATTGTGGTAAGCAAGAAGGCGGGCTCAAAAGTAGAAGTTAAAAATCGGGCAAAGGCACAGATTAAATTAATGGAACCAAAACAAGCGATGAAGCTAATATTAAAATAATTATGTTGGATAGATTTTTCAAAGACATTGGTATCGACTTAGGAACGGCAAATTCTGTGGTTTATTTGCGAAATAAGGGAATTTTAATTGATGAGCCGACGGTGGTGGCGATTAATAACAAAACGAATCAAATTTTAGCGGTTGGCGACGAGGCCAAAAAAATGCTTGGGAGAACACCGGCTCATATTAGCGTGATAAGACCCTTAATCGGGGGGGTTATTTCTGATTTTGATATGACGCAAGAATTGATCCGCCAATTTTTAAAAAGGTTGAGCAGTCGATCGCTCTTTAGTTTTCGGCGCGCGATTTTGGCGATTCCCGACAACTTGACTGAGGTAGAGAGGAAGTCAGTTGAGGACGCGGTTTTAAATTCTGGTTGTGCCAAAGTTTACCTAATTGAATCACCGATTGCTGCGGCTTTGGGAGCGAATTTACCCATTCACTTGCCAGCGGCTAGTTTGATTGTGGATATTGGCGGGGGAACAACTGATATCGCTGTGATTTCGATGGGAGGAATTGTGGTATCGCGGACATTAAAGGTGGCTGGCGATCGTTTCAATGAAGATATCCAAAACTTTATTAGGGAGGAATTTAAATTGGCAGTGGGCGAACCGACTGCGGAGTTTGCGAAAATTGCAGTTGGTTCGGTTTTGCCAGGCCACGAGAAACTAGAAATAATTGTCAGGGGACGGGATTTTCGGAGCGGTTTACCAGGAGAGGTTTTAATTAAGGATAGCCATGTCCGTTTGGCGATATCAAGATCGGTTGATACCATAATCGAAGCTATAAAAGAAGTGATTGAGGAAACACCGCCTGAGTTAGTGGGGGATATGATAAAGCAGGGAATTTATCTTTGTGGCGGCGGAGCGATGTTACGGGGTTTGAGTCAGCTTGTTGCCAAGGAGACAGCAGTGGAGACTAGAATTGTTGAAAATCCGCTAAGTTGTGTGGCAAGGGGGTTGGGTCAAATTGTCGACGGTTTTCATTACAATCAAAAATTCTTAGACAATCCCCTAAAGCCAATTACAATTAACTTGTAATTTTGTTAAAGTGTTTTTATGAATAAGAGGAGATGGTTGTTACTGTCACTAATTATTATCCTGATTTTTCTTGTTTTTTTAAAACCTGATTTGGGGTGGAAAATTCGAGGTTTTATTAATAGAGGATTAGAAGGGGATGTTGAGGGAATGAATCGTCTGGCGGCGGAAAACGAAAATTTAAAGGTACAGTTGGTATTGCTTGATCAGGTTAAAGAGCAAATTCCGGAATCTTCGTCCGGATATATTTCGGCTTTTGTCTTCACCTACTACCCTTTTAGTTTGAAAGATAAATTTTTGATAGACGTTGGAACAAATCAGCAAATAAAAATTGGCCAACCGGTTGTTCTGCCCATTAATAAAAAGCTTGATTCAAAAAATGCCGAGGGTATTTTAATTGGGAGAATTTCTACGGTGTTTGATAATTCGGCACTGGTGCAGACGATTTTTGATAAAGATTGGAATTTGAAAGTTAAGATAGGAAAGAAAGGCGAGCCCTCGCTTCTAAAAGGAGGTTCAACGCCCAAACTAACAGTCATAAATAAGGAGGCAAAAATTGCTGATGGCGATGTGGTTTACAATGCCGATCCAAACTTTCCATTTTTTTATGCATTAGGAGAGGCAGCTGATCCCAAATTTTCGTCCGATCAAGTTTTTAAGGAAGCCGACCTCAGTTTTGCTTACGACTTAAGTAGAATAACAATTGTTTATGTTCTTAAATGAGAAAAATTTTTTGGTTTGAAAAAAACTTTTTTTTGGGATTGCTGGGTTTTTTTGCGGCGCTGATTTTACAGATTAAGTTTAATCCGCTCTTTGGATTAAAAATTAATTTTGTCTTGATGGCTCTGGTAGTTTTGGCGTTATTCCTCGATTTTTTTGAAGTAATTTTTTTGGAACTTTTTGGGGTTTTTGTTTTGAATTGGCAGCCAAATTTAAGTACCGAGACAATCATATTTTTCTTGTTGCCGGCTGCTATTTCCCTGATTAAAAAATTTTTACCGGGACAAATTTGGTTTAATGGGTTGTTGTTAATTATTCTTGGGGTTTTAGGGTTTTATTATTTTTCTTCTCTCGGTTCTTTTTTGAAAAATTGGCCGGAAGCTTTCGGAGGAATTATCGCTACGATTGGTTTTGGTTTTATGATTTTTTTCTCTTTTTATTCGATTCAGGATTATAATTAACAAATGTTTTTAAGGCGAAAACGAGAGGATATTGATTTTGAGGAAGTATTGGGAGATGAGTGGGCGTGTGATTTAGGAGTGGCCGAAGCGCCGCTTGAACGCCGTTCTATCCCAATCTTCGGAACGATTATTATCGTCTTGGGATTGATAATAATCGGGCGGGTTATTTTTTTGGGTTTGGCCGACCACGATTTTTACTCGGCTCGAGCGGCGGCTAATCTTTCCCAAATTAATAAAACAACGGCGCCGCGAGGGGTGATGGAGGATACAAATGGAAAAATTTTAGCTGATAATAAGCCGATATTTTTTGCCACCCTTAACGTTAGAGATTTTCTAAAGGATGAAAATAAACGACAATTGGCGTTTAAGTTAGCTTGGGAGGTTCTGGGGGTGGACAGCGGCGATTTGCTGGATTTGGTTAATAATAACAATCAGGGTCCGGCTTATGATTCTATAATAGTTAGTTCAGAATTAAGCTTGGATCAGGTTATAAAAATTCAAGCAGCTAATTCTTCTGCACTTTTAGTTGTAAACGGTTTCGAACGTCAGTATTCCGAAGGACCGATTTTTTCTTCAATATTGGGATATACCGGAGTGGTTGATAGTAGTGATTTAAAAAGATATCCAGAATTAACAGGCAGGGATTTTGCCGGGAAAGTCGGATTAGAGGCGTTTTATGAAAGATACCTGCGGGGTCAAGCGGGGGTGACAGTGAAAATACGAGATGCGCTGGGTAATATCAAAGAGGAGAGGGACCAAAGCAAGCCGATAATTGGCCAGACTATTCACTTAACTATCGATGCTGATTTTCAAAAGTATTTCTATAAACGACTACAACAAGGACTTTCATCGCTTAATCGGAATATAGGAGTGGGGCTGGCGCTTAATCCACAAACAGGAGAAGTTTTAGCACTTATTAACCTTCCTAGTTACGATAACAATATTTTCGGTCAGACTGGCAAGAATAAAGAAAAACAGGAACTTTTTAATTCGCCGCATCAGCCGCTTTTCAATCGCGCGATTGGCGGATTTTATAATCCGGGATCAACAATAAAGCCTCTTGTGGGGCTGGCGGCTCTTGAAGAAAAGGTAATTGATCCCCAGACTTATATTTTTTCGCCTGGATATATGGATGTGCCAAATCCTTATGATCCGACCAAGCCAACCCGATTTTTAGATTGGCGATATCAAGGAGATGTTAATTTAGCATCGGCTTTGGCGCAATCAAGCAACGTTTATTTCTATAATGTTGGCGGCGGATCGCCGTATCCTCAGTCAAGTATTAGGGGTTTGGGTATTACCAGATTGAATGACTGGTGGAAGAAATTTCATTTGGGCAGCGCTTTGGGAATCGATTTGCCAGGAGAAGCAAACGGATTTTTGCCGACCCCAGAAGATAAGAAGAAAAAAACCGGCCGAAATTGGCTCCTGGGTGATACTTATAATGCCAGTATCGGGCAAGGAGATCTATTAGTAACTCCAATTCAACTTTTGAGCTACATTGACTCAATCGCTAATGGCGGGAAGATCTATCGGCCCTTTTTAGTTAAAGATTTTAATAAACCAGAAATGATATCCGATTTATCAAGCACAATCAATTCAATTATAGAAGTTAGAAAGGGAATGGAGCTGGCGGTGACATCACCGAAGGGAACCGCATATCTTTTACACGATTTGCCGTTTTCGGTGGCGGGAAAAACCGGGAGTGCTCAAGTTAAAAATAATGCGCAAGAGAATGCTTTTTTTGTCGGATATGCGCCGGCAAGTGATCCTAAAATTGCGATTTTAGTCTTGATTGAAAATTCAAAAGAAGGTAGTTTGAACGCGGTGCCGATTGCGAAGGATGTTTTGAATTGGTATTATCAGAATAGAATTAAATAGCATGAAATAGGGAATACGGGTTTATGAAGAAAAAAATAAGAGAAATTTTTAAATACCGGGTTCATAATTTGGCGTTTTTGGCGGCGGTGGTTTTGGTTTTTGGGGGATGGTTGTGGGCTTTTATAGCACTTAAGGATGTAAAACAAGATATAATAATTAATTTTGAAAGTTTAGAAGAGATTAATGGCGTGGGGAGTTTTGCGGATTTATCGAAGGTGGGTTTTTTTGGCTTGATCGTCACTCTTATCAATTTCTTAATTGCGACAGAATTGGAAAAAAGAGATAGATTTTGGGGTCGATTTACGGCCGGAGCGATGGTTTTTGTTGGCGCCTTGATTTTTATTTACTTTGTGGCTATAATTCTTGTCAATTAACGAGATATGGCTAAATTTTCAGTAATTGAAACTGGCGGGAAGCAATACAAGGTTTCGGCTGGGCAAAAATTAAAAATAGAAAAAATCGCTGGTGAAGCAGGCGAGGCGGTTGTTTTTGATCGGGTTTTGCTTAAGAACGATCCTGATTCAATGGAAATTGGCCAGCCCTACCTTAGTGGCTTAAAAGTAGAGGGGAAAATTATCAAACAAGCCAGAGATAAAAAGAAAATCGTTTTCAGGTATCATTCGAAGACTAGGTATAGAAAAAAGAACGGCCATCGCCAGCCGATTACGGAAGTGGAGATAGTTAGAGTTTAGCCACTAGCCAATAGGGTTTAGGGATTTTTAATTTCTAGCCGACACGAATGACGCCCTCCTTCTATTCTGTGAAGCTACGGAAGGGCAGGCATGTATATATAATAAATAGAAAACCCGCGAACGCGGGTTTTTGGTTTAGATTGACGAGCGGGGATTTTAAGTGTATAATTTTGGCAGCAAAAAAGTAACTAAAACCAAATAGAGGAGGCGATATGCCCGAAAAATTGTACAGTGTTCAGGAAATTATGACGGTCTTCTTAAAAGCAATGCGGGTTGGGTATGCCGGTAGCGCTGAGGTGACGAAAGGAATTTGTCACTTGCCGTGTTCTCGCGTTATTGATTTCGAAGACGGTGATTTCAGGGTTGTAGATTTCTGGTTTGTTGCTCCAGATAGCAACTATAGCTTCGGACAAACCATTGTCTTTCACAACAATTTGCCTGTGTGGGAGATGTCGTATCAGGGATGGTATAGCCCCGAAGCAGTTCCCTTTTTGAAGTCTGTATTGCGAACTGTCTATGAATCAGGGATTTTTTTCGGTGGACGGGGACCAAGCTATGTGAGTGCTCGTGAGCCAGGGCTTTGTTACAAAAACGTGACTGAAGCGGGTTCTAACTTTATTTCTTTCCGCGGACGTGAGGAAGTGCGTGCGATGGGCGATGGCGGCGGAGTTGGTGATTTACTAGGCGAACATAGCTACCAGGGGCTTCTCCTGATGTACAAAAAATAGTACTTGATCAATTTGAGATTATTTAGAACCGGGCGTGCTGATTAGGCGTCCGGTTTTTTTACTATTCTATTACTACGATCGCAGTAATAGAATAGTGATTCAAAAACCGCGGGTTGAACGGGTTTTCGGTGAGTAGGCTTATTTCTTGTTTTTTAGCGAAGATTTTATAAAAGAAACAAAAAGCGGGTGAGGAGAAAAGGGACGGGATTTTAGTTCCGGATGGAATTGAGTGGCTAAGAAAAAGGGATGGTTGGCAAGTTCGATAATTTCGACAAGATTTTTTTCGGGATTGCGGCCGGAGAAAATCAAGCCGGCTTTTTCTAGCTTTTCCACATATTTATTATTTACTTCGTAGCGGTGGCGATGGCGCTCCGCGATTATGTTTTTTTCATAAGCGGCTGAAGCCAAGGAGTTTTTTGCTAGTTTGCAGCGATAAGCGCCGAGCCTCATCGAGCCACCGAGATTTTCGTTTTTTAGATTTTCGGATTGTTCAGGCAGAATATCGATTACTGGGTGCGGTGTTTTTGAATTTATTTCGGTGGTGTGAGCGTCTTTGAGACCAGCGGCGTTCCGGGCAAACTCAACAACAGCTAGCTGAAGACCGTAACAGAGCCCTAAGAAAGGAATTTTATTTTTGCGAACATAGTTGATGGCTTTTATTTTTCCTTCAACACCGCGACCGCCGAAACCGCCGGGAATAATTATGCCGTCGTAATTTTTGAGGTCTTTTATAGTTTCTGGCTCAGTTTCAAAAGTTTTGGCGTTGATCCAGTCTATCTGGGGAATAGCGCCTTGGTGCCAGGCGGCGTGCTTTACCGCTTCAATGACGGAAATATAGGAGTCTCGAAGGGTGAAACGGCCAGTGTCAAAGTATTTGCCAACGATGCCGATTTTAACCGGTTTTTTGGCGCGGTTGATTTTCTTGTTTAATCCAACCCAACTAGTGCCGCCATTCTTTTTAGCCGGCAGATTGAATTTTTTCAAAACCTGAACAGTCAGATTTTCTTTTTCAAAATTAATTGGGACTTCGTAGATATTTTGGACATCGGGAGCGGAAATAATACATTGGGGCGAGACATTACAGAAAATCGATAATTTATTTTTTCGCGGTTCGTCGAGTGGAGCGCTAGATCGCGCCAAAATGATGTCGGGTTGAATGCCGGCGGAGTTAAGAGTGCGGACGGCGTACTGAGTGGGCTTAGTTTTCATTTCACCCAAGTTGTGGGGAACAGGCAGGTAGCTAACTAAGATGAAAATGACGGAGTTGTGGTCCTGAATTTTCATCATTCGGCCGGCTTCAAGAAAAAGAATATTTTGATATTCGCCGACGGTGCCGCCGATTTCGATTAAAACAAAATCCGCTTTTGATTTTTTGCCAGCGAGTTTGATGCGGCGAATAACTTCTTCAGGGATATGGGGAACGACTTCAACACACTTACCTTCGTATTTTAGAGCGCGTTCGGCCTGAATGACGGTTTGGTAAATCAAACCAGTCGTCATATAGTTAGTTTTCAAAATATCCTTATTTAGAAATCGTTCGTAATTGCCGATATCCTGATCGCACTCAAGGCCGTCTTCCGTAACAAAAACTTCCCCGTGTTCAACAGGGTTCATTGTGCCGGCATCAACGTTTATGTAAGGATCAATTTTTACGGCGGTGACCGCGTATCCTCGTTCCTGAAGAAGGGAGGCGATGGAAGCGGCGGCAACACCTTTGCCGATTCCGGACATTACACCACCAGTGACGAAGATATAGCGAGTCATCCCTCACCCCTGAAGGAAAAGAATCCTTCAAAATATTTAGGCCTTTGGTTACGGTATTTTTTAAATTCCATTTAATTTATTTTAGAAAAATCGTTTTTATGTCGGCGATTCCTTCGAGGGTGATGGGATTATGAAAGCGAGGACGGCCGTGATATAATTTAAAAGCCAGAGTAATTATATACTAAAAAGCAAAAGAAAAGACCTGTGGATTTCTTTGGCAGATAAAATAATATGACAGACCAATTTTCTCCCGAACAGTCAACGCCTAATTTCGAAAGCGACCTCAAAAAGCTGGCTTTTGAGGTGAAGAATTATCAGGAAAAGCCGGAAACTAAGGAATTAAGCGCGCCGGAAATGATAAAAAAAGCCCTAGAGGAGGCAACACCCAATCCAGTCCAGAATCCAACGGTGAGTGGTAGCGACGATAGTTTGCTTCCCGGATACGCCCAATCGGCTTCGCCATCAGTTAAAGTGGAGGTTGAATCATTAATTCAAAAAGCGATGCAAGGCGGTATTTTTGCTGCGGCGGAGGAGGCTCGTAGATCATCCCCTTATGTTTTAGACGCCTTTCATGACGCGATTACCGGCAAACTTCATGAGGAATTGGAGAAAAGGGGGATGCTGAAATAGGTATCAAGTGAATCAATCTACCGGACAGAGGATTGCGTTGTGATATAATTGAGTTGTGTTTTTGTACACGATTTTGGGTTTTGTTTTGGCAGCTGTTATTTTAGGTGGCGGATATTTTTTGTTTTCCCGATTTCGCCGAAGGCGATTTTTTAATTCGTTAAAACTCACTCTTTTTTTGATAAAAATTCCGAGAGGTTTGGAGGAGAAGCAGAATCCAGATCGATTTAAGCAAGAAATTGGAAAATTCGAGCAGCTTTTGGCTGGCTTGGCGGCGCTTAAGCGGCCTTTTGTTTTTGAAGCGGCGGTGCCGCATATTGGCGAGGAGATTTATTTTTATATCGCGATACCTAGGAATTTGAGCGAGGTGGCGATAAAACAAGTGCAAGGACTTTGGAATGGAGCGAGTATTTCACCGGCGGAGCAAGATTATAATATTTTCAACTCAGAAGGAGTGACCGCGGCCGCCTATGTGGCGCAAAAAGGAAATTACGCTTTGCCGATTCGAACTTACCAAGAAATTGGCGCTGATCCTTTCTCTTCGATTATCGGCGGTTTTTCAAAAATAAATGAAATAGGGCAGGGGGCGGCGATTCAATTGATTGTGAAACCAGCGCCAGTTGATTTTAAAAAACGGGTTTATAAAATGATCGAACTTCTTAGGAAAGGACAATCTTTTGAGGACGTAACCGAAGGCGGTTTTCCGATAAAATTTAGCGACATTGAGGAGGCGTTTAGCGCGGAAAAACTTCAAGAGGCAAAAGATAAAAAAGGAGGCGGATCGCTTAATAGAATTGTCGACGAGGAGGGGATAAAAACTTTGGAAGTAAAAATACAAAAACCAATTTTTGCAGTGAACGTCCGAGTAATGGCTTCGGCTCATTCGCCTTTTCAAGCCAACGATTTACTGGATGGAGTTACGGCTGGGTTTTCACAATTTTCGGCGCCGAGACGAAATGAATTTAAGGTGGTAAAACCACGTAATTCCAAGCAGATGGTTTATGATTTCTGTTTTAGAAATTTTGATGCCAATCAAACAATGATTTTAAATAGCGAAGAGATAGCTAGTTTTTTCCATTTGCCGACGTCATCTACGGAAACGCCGGGAGTAAAGTGGTTGAAATCAAAAGAAGCACCGCCACCGTCAAACCTAATGGATACCGGTGTGCCGATCGGAAGAAGTAATTTTCGAGGGGAATACCGGCCGGTTTTTATTTCTGATGATGATCGGCGGCGGCATGTTTATATAATTGGACAGACGGGAACCGGCAAGTCGACGATGATGACGAATATGGTGATTGACGATATTAAGAAGGGCAAGGGAGTGGCGATGATCGACCCTCACGGCGAATTAGTGGAGGAGGCACTCGCCCATATTCCAAAAGAGCGACTGGAGGATGTTATTTATTTTGACCCGTCGGACTTAGATCGGCCGTTAGGGCTTAATATGATTGACTACAATTTTAATCGGCCGGAGGAGAAGACTTTTATCGTGAACGAGATGCAGGGGATATTTAATAAATTATTTACGGCCGAGACGATGGGACCGATGTTTGAGCAATACATGCGCAATGCCTTACTTTTATTAATGGAAGATATGCCGAACGAGCCCGCGACGCTTATTGAGGTGCCGCGAGTTTTCACAGATGCAGATTTTAGAAAGCGGAAATTAGAGAGGATTCACAATCCGGTGGTGATTGATTTTTGGGAGAAAGAGGCGACTAAGGCGGGTGGCGAAGCGTCGCTTCAGAATATGACGCCTTACATTACCTCCAAATTCAATAATTTTATTTCTAACGATTATATGCGACCGATTATTGGGCAGCCAAAATCAGCTTTTAATTTTCGACAAGCGATGGATGAGAATAAAATTTTATTGATTAATTTATCAAAGGGGAGAATTGGCGATATTAATGCCGGGCTTTTAGGAATGGTGATCGCAGGAAAGATTTTGATGGCGGCGCTTTCAAGAGTGGATTTGGAAATGGAAAAGCGGCAAGATTTTAATTTATATATTGATGAATTCCAGAATTTCACGACTGATTCCATCGCGACTATTCTTTCCGAGGCGAGAAAGTATCGGCTTAATTTAACTATGGCGCACCAATTTATTGCCCAGATAACGGAAAAAATAAGGGACGCGGTTTTTGGGAACGTTGGTTCGCAGATTGTGTTTCGAGTAGGGGTACAGGATGCCGAGTTTTTAGTGAAGCAATTTGAACCGGTTTTTGACCAGAATGACTTAATTAGCATTGATAACTTTAACGCGTTTGCAAAAATTTTAATTAACGGAGAAACATCCAAGCCGTTTAATATAAAAACTTTGCCGGTGGAGGCAGGAAATCGGGAGATGGCGCGTAAGCTAAAGGAATATTCGCGGGTAAAGTTTGGAGCGGATAGGCAAGAAGTCGAGGCGGCGATATTTAAAAGATTAAGGGAATAGATAGATTTATGAATTAGGATTTAGGAAAGAAGCAAGATATTATATTCTAAATGATTAAATATTTAAGCAAAACTGATAAAAATAAATTGAAGGGTACGGCGGTGGTGCGATTGGATTTTAATACGGAAGATGATTGGCGGATGAAGGCGGCTTTGCCGACTCTGAAGTTTTTAATTAAGGCGGGCGTCAAGGTTTTGATTTTAAGCCATCGAGGGCGTCCACAAGAGGGCGGCAAATCGCAAATAGCAAATCGCAAAGCGAATGATAAGTTAAGTTTGCGGAAAGATGTGGGGATCTTGGGAAGGTTACTGAAGAAGAAAATCGGATTCATTTCAGGTTTTGATTTTAAGGAAATTAGAGAAACCCTAAAGAAAGCGTCGGAGGGTTCGGTTTTTCTTTTAGAAAATTTACGTTTTTTGCCAGGCGAGGAAAAAAATAGCAAAAAATTGGCAAAAGATTTGGCGAAACTCGGCAACTTCTACGTGAATGACGCTTTTGCAGTTTCGCACCGAGCGAATGCGTCGATGGCGGCAATTACTAAGTTTTTACCCAGTTACGCCGGATTAGGACTAGAGGAAGAGCTCAAACATTTAGCTAAGGTGGTTAATAATCCGATTCGGCCGCTGGTTTTACTAGTGGGGGGCGGAAAAGCGAAGGATAAAGTGGAAGTTTTGAAAAATTTGGAGAAAAAGGCAGATGCGTTGATTTTGGGCGGAGCGGTGGCAAATACTATTCTTTTTTTGCAAGGAAGGGATATCGGCGATTCGGTGGTAGATCGAAAAGACAATAAAATTTTTATGCCGATTATTAATTTTAAAAATTTGATTTTGCCGGTGGATTTTAAATATAGCGGCAAAAAAATATTGGATATCGGACCGCAGACGATTAGAGTTTTTAGTGACGCTATTAAGGGCGCGGGAACGGTGGTTTGGAACGGACCACTAGGATTAATCGAAGATAATAGATTTAGAGAAGGCAGCTTGGCGATGGCAAGGGCGATTACTAAAAATCGGAAATGTTTCTCACTGGTTGGCGGGGGAGAGACGGTGATGTTTTTAAAAAAGTATAAATTGGATAAAAAATTTAGTTTTGTTTCCACGGGCGGTGGAGCGATGCTCGATTTTTTCGCTGGCAAGAAGCTTCCCGGGTTAATTGCTCTCGGAATTGAAAAGCAAAGATGATTTTGTTAGAATTAAAGTCTGCGTGTTTTAAATGGATTACGACCTATATTTTCACAATGATTCTGACGGTTACGCCTCGGCGGCGGTTTTCTTATGTTTTTTGAACAGCAGAGGAGATAATGTTAAGAATTTTTTTCCGGTTGACCACGAGATTAAACCGCGATGGGAAAAATATAAATTTAAAAATCCTTTCGCGGTTTTTGATTTTTATTTTCATCCAAAAGCGGCTTATTTTTTTGACCATCATGCGACGACTTTTATTAAAGAATCATGGAAAAAATCTTTTCGGCCGAGCAAATTATATTTCTTGAAACCGGATTATTTTTCTTGTTGTCATGTGGTTTTGGATTCTTTGGTCAGGGAATATAAATTTAAGCCGACACCCAATTTATTAGAACTGACGGATTGGCTGGATGTGATTGATGGTGCAAAATATGGCTCGGGCAAACAGGTGATTGAACTCAAGGAACCAGCATTGAGAATCGATGCCTATATCGATTTTGCTGCTAAAAATAATATTGATGCGACGTGGATTGTGAGAGAGCTTAGGGATAAAGATTTAAGAAGAGTAGCTAAGGATCGCCGAGTGGTGGCGGCTTATAAGCGGACGATCGAGGAGAATAAGAAGTCATTAACCTATTATCAAAAAAATCTTAAGGTTTTCGAAAATATTTCCTTTATTGACCTAACACAATCAAGGGTTCAGCGGTTAAGGGCGGCGCCGTATTTTCTATGCCCGAAATTAGCTTATAACATAACTGTGAAACGCAAAGATTGCGGTTATAGGTTGTCGGTTAGTTCGAACCCTTGGCATAAGAAAAAAAATAAAATTGACTTAGGGGCAATGCTAAAAAAATTTAGCGGAGGTGGAGGGCATAAGGGGGCGGCAGGAGCTTTCTTAGATACGTCTAAGGAAATGAATCTGTGTCTGAAAAAAATTGTTAGAGTTTTAGCTAGAAAAGATTTTCCAGGATTCACCGTGAAATGAGTTGTTTTCCCGGTCTAGGATTAAATATTTATGAAAAATACCAAGCTTTTTTCCGATTCTAAAATCGTTATTTATACCGATGGCGGTTCGCGGGGTAATCCCGGACCGTCTGCCATCGGTGTAGTTGTTGGTGATAAGGAATATTCGGAATATCTTGGCGAGAAAACAAATAATCAAGCAGAATATCAGGCTCTGGTTTTCGCGCTTAAAAAAGCGAAACAACTTTCTGGAAAGAAAAAAGCTAAAGAATCAGAGATAGAGGTACGAATGGATAGTGAATTAGTGGTTAAACAGTTGAATGGTCACTATAAAATTTTAGAAAAAGAGCTGCAGCCGTTTTTTTTGGAGATTTGGAATTTGCGATTGGATTTTAAAAAAGTTGAATTCAAGCATATTCCGCGAGAGCAAAATAGGAGGGCGGATAAGCTTGTAAATTATGCACTTGACAATAATAGGTAGTTTTGTGTTATTATCTAATTAGCAACCAGGACGATCGCACTATTATTTTTGATAGTGAGGAAAGTCGGGACACTCTCCTTGGTTTATCAAGGATAAAAAGGTACCTCGCTAACGGCGGGGCGGGCGAAAGCCTAGAGGTGCGAGCAGTGACGTCTTTCAGGGAAACTTGAGGGAAGACCCTATCCCAACGTAGATTGGTCTAACTCCGCAATAGGGATAAAAAAGTGGAGGTGAAACGGCTAAATCCTTACTGAGTGCAAGGTCGTGCTGTTTGTGGAAACACAAATAGAGTGCCGCTCGAGCTCGCGAGTAATCAAGGGCCCAGATAAATGATCGTTGTTTATTCCGCTATAACGGAATAGATACAGAATCCCGCTTACAGGTTGCCAAAAAAAAACGCCGTACGAAAGTACGGCGTTTTAGTTTTTCGGAAAATTTAATTTCTGTCGTCGTCTTTGCCAGGAAAGTCGTGGTCGATTTTTTCGGAAATTCTGATTTTCCGCAGTAAGAAGAGAAGGCCGGAGATAATAATTGCGGCGGCGATAGCAAAAGATAAAAGACCAAGGCCGACTAAGATTCCGATAGCAGCGGTCATCCAGATATTAGCGGCAGTGGTTAGGCCGTGGATGTGTTCTTTTACCTTAACGATGATTCCGGCGCCGATGAAACCGATACCGACAACGATGTTGGCAATAATATTCAAAAAACCGCCGTTTTTGGAAATTATTTCATTGATGTTCTCCGGACTGGTGCCAATTATATATGGCAGGGAGAGACCGATCATTGTAAAAATAGCGGCGCCGGCGGAGACAAGCATAGAGGTTCTAATGCCAGCTTCTTTACCAGCGAATTCTCTCTCGAGGCCGATCAAAATTCCCAACGCGAGGGCAATTATAAGACGGGTGAGCATTTGCTCGAAGGTAAACATTGCTATACAATTTTACAATAATGATTTTAGACAACAAGTCTCGATAAGGGGATATCTATTTATGAGAACCTATATTGAAGAAATATTAAAAAAGGAGGGTGAGGAGGTGGTTTTAATGGGTTGGGTGGATGCCCGAAGAGACCATGGAAAACTGGTTTTTATTGATTTAAGGGATCGGACAGGATTAGTTCAGTTGGTTTTCGGCCCGGAAATTAAAGAGGCGGGAGATTTACGCGTGGAGTATGTTGTGAAAATCGGCGGAGTTGTGAAAAAGAGGCCGGAGAATATGGTGAATGAAAAACAGCCGAATGGCCATTTCGAAGTTGAGGTTAAGGATTTGGAAATTTTGAATAAATGCGAGGAGTTGCCAATTCCGGTTGAGACGGACGGCCGCGAAATTAATGAGGAGTCGCGGATGAAGTATCGATACTTGGACTTGCGGCGAGCGCGGCTTAGAAATAATTTAATTTTAAGGCATAAAATCGTTAAATATATGCGAAATTTTCTCTGCGAGAGGGGATTTATTGAAGTGGAAACGCCAATACTCACCAAATCAACGCCGGAGGGAGCGCGGGATTATTTAGTGCCATCGCGAATCGAAAAGGGAAAATTTTATGCTTTACCACAATCGCCACAGCAGTATAAACAACTTTTGATGGTGGCAGGACTGGAAAAATATTTTCAGATTGCACGATGTTTTCGGGATGAAGATACTCGGGGCGACCGGCAGCCGGAATTTACCCAATTGGATTTGGAAATTAGTTTTGTGACGCAAGAAGAAATTTTGGCGCTTATTGAGGAATTATATATTAATTTAGTCAAGGAACTTTTGCCGGATCATACAATTGCTCAAGTTCCATTTCCGCGCTTAACTTACGACGAAGTGATGAAGAAATATGGAACGGATAAGCCGGATTTGAGAAAAGATAAAAATAATCCTAAAGAATTAGCTTTTGGTTTCATAGTTGATTTTCCAATGTTTGAATTTGATGAGAAAGAAAAGCGTTGGATTAGTGCTCACCATCCATTCACAATGATTAAAGAACAAGATTTAGATTTGGTTCAAAAAAAAGATTATGCTTCAGTGAGAGCGGATTCGTATGATTTTGTTTTGAATGGTTACGAGATGGCGAGCGGGAGTATAAGAATCAACAAACCCGAAGTTCAGAAATCGGTTTTTGAAGCGTTAGGACTTAGTGAGAGTGAAATTAAAGAAAAATTTGGACACATGATTGAGGCGTTTAAATATGGCGCGCCGCCGCACGGGGGAATCGCGCCGGGAATTGACCGGTTTGTGATGATTGTGGCGGATGAACCGAATATCCGGGAAGTAATTGCGTTTCCTAAAACTGGTGACGGACGGGATTTGATGATGGGGGGGCCTTCGAGCGTTGATCAAAAACAATTGGATGAGTTAGGATTGGAAATTAAAAAGAATACAGAATAGAGAATTAAAAATTGAGAATATAAATTTTAAAATACAAAATATAAAAAAATGAAAGGTATAGATTTTCCAGTTTTTAAAACAAAAGTTGAGGGAGTGACCGAAAAGTTCGATTTGAACGATCCGGAAAGCCGGAAGCGGTATTTTGCGGCGAAAGCGGGGCCGGAGATAGAAAAGTTAAAAAATTATCTAAAAACTAATACTTTTGTCGGCTATCTGCTCGGCAAGAAAAATTCTGGCAAGGGAACGTACTCTAAGCTTTTTATGGAAGCGGTGGGACGGGAGAATATTGGCCACGTGGCGGTTGGGGATATCGTCCGGGATGTGCATTTGAGCTTAGGCTCACCGGAACAAAAACAGGCTTTAACGGATTTTTTGGCTAAGAATTATCGGGGCTTTCATTCGCTTGAGGAAATTGTGGATTTGATTGAGGGCCGGTCACAGGAAAAATTGGTTTCAACCGAATTAATTTTGGCGCTTTTGAAATATGAAATTAGTAAACGGCCGCGGCAGGCAATTTTTGTGGATGGTTTTCCGCGCGGATTAGACCAGATAAATTATGCGCTTTTTTTGAAAGAATTATTGGGTTACCGAGATGATCCGGATTTTTTTGTTTTCATTGATTTACCGGAGACGATTATCGACGAGCGGATAAAATATCGAGTGATTTGCCCGATCTGCAAAACGCCAAGAAATCTAAAGCTTTTGGCAACGAAAGATGTCGGCTACGATAAAGAGAAAAAAGAATTTTTTTTGATTTGTGATAATCCGGTGTGCGGTAACGCGCGGATGGTGACAAAAGAAGGAGACGAGTTGGGAATTGAGCCGATTCGAGCGAGACTAGAAGTGGATGGGCAGATTTTCAAGCAGATTTTGGGGTTAACCGGCGTGCCGAAGGTTTACTTAAGAAACGCTTTGCCGGCGGCTAACGCCAAGGATTTTGTTGATGATTATGAAATTACGCCGGGGTATAGCTATGAGTATGACGAAGCGAGCGATAAAGTTAAAACAATCGAGAGTCCTTGGACGGTGAATGACGATGACAGCGTGCCGTCTTTCAGCTTACTTCCGCCGGCGGTAGTAGTGGGGATGATTAAGCAGATAGCGAAGGTATTGGAGTTGTAGGTTGAGAACAGAGGATAGAGATTTAAGAATTAAGATAAAAAATAAAGAATGGCGTTTACGGCAAAAGTTGGAGTGGGAGTTGGAGTGGCTTTAGTTAGGGACGGCAAGGTTTTGCTTGGGCATAGGCATGACGATCCGGAAAAAGCGGATAGCTTGCTTCACGGTGAAGGAACCTGGACAGTGCCAGGCGGGAAATTGGATTTTGGCGAAAGTTTGGAAGATGGGGCTTGCCGGGAAACGCTAGAGGAAATTGGAGTAAAAATTGACCCGGATAAATTGAAATTAGTTAGTGTTGGGAATGAGCGGGTGCCGGACGCGCATTTTGTGACGATTGGTTTTGTTTGCGAGGATTTTTCAGGCGAGCCAAAAGTGATGGAGCCGGATGAGATTACCGAATGGCGATGGTTTGATTTAAATGATTTACCGAAACCGATGTTTTTCCCAACGGAAAAGATGCTAAAGAATTATATTGATCAAGTTGTTTACAGGCCTTAGTTTTTCCGAAAGGCCTTAATAATCGGTTCCATATTACCTTCCATTATTTCTTCAATCCGGCTCCACTTTTTTCCAATGCGGTGATCGGTGATTCTGTCTTGAGGAAAGTTATAGGTACGGATTTTTTCGGAACGGTCAGCGGAACCGATTTGTTCTCTTCTTAAACTATCTGTGTCCCCAAATTCTTTTTGTTTTTGAATATCATAAAGTTTTGCCCGCAAAACAGCCATGGCTTTTTCTCGATTGGCATGTTGGGATCTTTCTTCTCTGCACGAGACAACGATGCCGCTTGGTTTGTGAAGGATACGAACAGCAGTTTCAACTTTATTAACGTTTTGTCCGCCAGGTCCGCCGGCACGGGAAAAAGTGGCTTCAATGTCGCTATCTTTAATCTCTACTTCTTTAGCTTCAACAAGTTTAAGAATAGCAACAGAGGCAGTGGAGGTGTGAACTCGTCCTGCTTTTTCGGTTTTGGGAACGCGCTGAACTCGGTGGACGCCGGATTCCTGTTTCAAATCTTCGTAGGCGCTTTCACCGGAGATTTCGGCAATAAATGTTTTATATCCCTCAACAGATGTTTGGTTATAGTCTAAAGTTTGAAAACCCCAGTTGCGCTTGGCGGCATAACGCTGGTACATACGGGCTAGATCGCCGGCAAAAATGGCGGCTTCATCGCCGCCGGCGCCGGCTCGGATTTCAAGGATGATTTTCATGATGAAAGTTTTTTGATATAATTGATAAAATCGGTTTAAGCTAATTTTGATTATATTATTGTTTTCGGCTATTATATTATCACATCTATGAATAATCAACCATTAATTTTGATTGTTGATGACGAGGCAAGTTTCCGGGAGATGTTTTCGACCGAATTAAAAGCAGCCGGTTTTAAAGTGGAGATGGCCGAAAACGGAGAAGACGGTTTTTCGATGGCTAAGAAGCTTAAACCGGATCTGATTTTGATGGATATGGAAATGCCGGTTTTAAACGGCGCCGGGGCGGTGATGAAACTCAAAGCCGATGCGGAAACCAATAGCCTTAAGATTATTTTTTTAACAAACTACGGCGATCCTAGAATTGAGGTAACAGAAACGGATCGGCATTTTTCGAAAGAAATTGGCGCAACTGACTATCTTCGAAAAACTGATGATATGGAGAATATTATTGATCGTATTAGGGCGGTTTTATCAAAATAATAATTTGTTAAAATAAATAAATGAGAGAAAAACCTTTAATTCTAGTTGTTGATGACGAAGAGAACTTCCGGGAGATTTTTTCGGCAAAACTAGAGTCGGCCGGTTTTGATGTCCAGACGGCAAAAAATGAAGCCGAAGCGGTAAAGAAATCAAAAGAATTATTGCCGGATTTGATTTTGATGGACATTTATATGCCGCCGGGTCCGACGGGAACAGATGTGGCGCTCAACATTAAACAAAATCCAGAGACCAAAGACCTGAAGGTGGCCTTTCTTACTAATTTGAAAGAGCCGTGGCCGGCGCTTTCGGGTGATCATAAAAAGATAAGTATGGAATTGGGAATGGAAGACTTTCTTGAAAAAACTGATAATTTAGAAAATATTGTTACTAAGGTTAAAGCAATACTAACCGGAGCGGGGGGGGAAAATAATAGTGCTGTTCCTAGTGAACCAAGCAAGAGTGTTCCGCCGCCAGTACCAGAGCCGCCGGTGGCCGGTTAATGGGGTTTAGGGTTGATTTCTGTTTTATTTGAAGTATAATGTGACGACATGATTTCTATCAGATTACAGCGTATTGGGCGGAAGGGCCAACCTAGCTATAGGTTAGTGGTGGCTAATAAACGTTCCAAATTAGGCGGTCCGCCCATTGAAGATTTGGGAGCCTATGATGTTTTTTCTAAAAAAGATACTATAAAAAAGGAGCGGGTTTTGCATTGGCTAAAAACCGGAGCAAAACTTAGCGCTACGACCCATAACCTTTTAGTTTCTAGGAAAATTATTGAAGGGAAAAAAATGGTGATAAAGATGAAGAAAAGTAAGAAGGCGACACCGAGCGCTTAGATATTTTGCGTTTTAAGAAGTTGAAATCAAAAGCGATTAGGGACAAACAAAAAATGTTTGTTCTCGAGAGAGATGAAAGGTCGATACTACAATATTACAGAAAATAATGTCACAAATGGCTGATCAGGATTTTCTCGAATTTCTCGTTAAGGCCATTGTTGATCACCCGGACGATGTGAAGGTTGATCGCAAGGTTGATGAGATGGGAGTTTTACTCTCTTTAAGAGTTAATTCTTTAGACATGGGACAAGTTGTCGGCCGACAGGGCGCAACAGCGAAAGCAATCCGTTCGCTTTTAAGAATTGTCGGAATCAAGAACAACGCCCGTGTTAACTTAAAAATCGAAGAGCCGGAAGGAAGCACTCGGCCGCCTCGAATGGAGAGGCCGCCGATGGACTAAATTCCGATTTAGATTTTTTTTAAAAACCCGCCGAAAGGCGGGTTTTTGGTTTTAAACATTGACAATCAAATTATTGAGATATAGTATCTTTTCAGATCCTAGGATTTAGTTTTTCTGTGATGCCACGGTTGCTGAAAGGTAATAAAAGCTATCAGAAAAACGAGCCATAGACGTCGGCGGTTTCCCCCACGGTACCGCCGACTTTTTTGTTAATTTTTATATTGACAAATATTATATTAGAGAGTATAATGGGGCTAGAAGATTGAGTTTTTAATTTTGCTAACTAATACAGGAGGTTTTTCGTGCCGATTATCAAAGTTTGGGGTATACCACTTATGCCCCGCGAGTATTTGCAAATAGTGAAGAGAGAGATCAGAGAGGCGGTTGAGGCTATTTCGGAACTTGGTCTCAAAGGGAAAAAATCAGTGACAGTTCTTTTCCCTTCAGAAATAACAACTTCTGGACTATTAGAATTTGAAATTGTTTCTGAAGTTACTGGTTTATTTATCGGATCGAAACGGACAGATCGTGTTCGCCGGAGATTAGCCGAAAGTATCGGTAAGGCAATAGGGAAGAGGTTCTCTGGCACAAAGGTGGAATGTTTGATCTACCCGTTTGATCCAAAAGATGGCTTCTGGTCTTCGGAAGAATAATGTGTCGCCTTTACAGCACTATAGTCGTCCCATAACGATTTTCATCGGGGGCGACTTTTTTTCACTTGAATTTAAAGAAATTTTAGATTATATTGTTTAACACTTAGATGCTTTCATATACGGATTTAACCAAGGGGACATTTTTTGTTATGGAAGGCGATCCTTACGAAGTTTTGGAGGCGCATTTTTTGCGAATGCAGCAGCGGAAGGCGGTGGTCCAAACAAAAATAAGAAACCTTATAACGGGCAAGGTTTTAGACCGAAATTTCCAGCCGAGCGATAATTTTGAAGAAGCGGAATTGGAACGCCGAGAAGCGGTTTTTATTTATCAGAATCGGGGAGAGTTTTGGTTTCATGAATCGGGCGACCCTAAAAAAAGATTTGAGTTGCCAGAAACGGTAATCGGAGAAGCGGGAAAATTTTTGAAAGTTAACACGATTATTACTGCTTTGTATTTTAAGGAAAAAGTGATTCAGGTTAAATTACCAATTAAAATGGAACTTAAGGTGACGGAAGCGCCACCGGCGCTAAAGGGCAACACTGCTCAAGGCGGAACGAAAGTGGTGGTGCTTGAGAGCGGAGCGAAGATTTCGGTACCGCTTTTTGTAGACGAAGGTGATGTGGTGAAAATTAATACGGAGACGGGGGAGTATGTGGAACGGGTATAGCGCGAATCATGTAGTATGAAATATGTAACATAGAAAAATCCGCCGGAGGCGGGATTTTTTTAGCTAGATAATTTCGTCGCGTTTGAGGATGAGGTGGGGGTAGATGTTTAAAAGCGTGAAGAAGAAGGAAAATATGAGCGGACCGGCGAGGAAACCGATGGGACCGAAAAGTTCGATGCCGCCGAGGAAGCTAAGAAGAACCAATAGCGGATGGATTTGAATTTTTCGTTCCACTAATTTCGGTCCGAGGAAGTTGTCGATTAAACCGACGAGAATAACTGACCAGGCCGTTAACCCGATGGCATTAATTGAGCTTTGAGAAATAAATGAGTAGGCGATGATCGGAACTAAAATAAGTGCGCTACCGACTAATGGCACGAGGGCGGTGATAGCGGCAACAAACCCCCAAAGAACGGCGTTGGGAATTCCAAAAATCCAAAAACCGATTCCGGCAACAACGCCTTGAGCAAGAGCAATAATTATGCGACCATTGATGACTGACGTCATTGTGTCTTTAAGTTTTTTAAAAATTTCTTCGTTGTGTTTTTCAGATAGCGGGCTAATAGTGAAAAGGTAACGTTTCAAACTCGACCCGTCTTTCAGAAAATAATAAACGGCGATTAAACTTATAAGAAGGCTGGTTAAAAGCTCGGTGGCGCCTTGGAAAATCGGGCCGATATTATTGCTGACCCATTTGAAAGACAAATTTATGGTGCTTTGGAGATCTATTGAGATCGGAATTTTGGGGAATAATTTTTGAAGATTTGTCTCGATCAAGGTTTCTAATTTAGCAATAGAATTTATATGGGGATTGCGGCTGGTGATGTTGGTGTAGAGAGCTTGCGATTGATCAAAAACTTGTAGGCCGATGAGTATTAAGGGAGCAAGAACAATAAGGAGCATTAGGAAAATAGTCAGAAGAGAGGCGATGCTTTTTTGGTGAATAATTGATTTAAAAATTCTCCGATAAAATGGTTCGAAAACAACCGAGAGGGTGATGGATAAAATAAGAACGTTGAAAAATGGCTTAAAAACATAAGCTGTCATCACAGTGGCGATGGTGAGAAGAATAAAGAAGAAAGAAGTCTCAATAATTTTTTTATCCATCTATGGATATGAGTTTATCATTTTTATATTTTTTGTCAAAGAGAGCTTGCTTTTTTGGACTGAAATAATTTTGACAATATAGATGTTTTTAAGCACAATTCGAACTATGCTGAAAATTTCTAAAGAAAAAAAGGTTTTTGTTGGGCTTTCGGGCGGAGTCGATTCTTCGGTGGCGGCACTGATGTTAAAAAATAAAGGGTTTGATGTAACCGGAGTTTTTATGCGTTGTTATAACATTGACGGTTGTGCGGAGCGGGATGCGGAGGACGCGCGGAGAGTGGCGGAGCATCTTAAAATTCCTTTTTATGTTTGGGATTTTGAGGCGGAGTACAAGAAACGAGTGGTGGATTATATGATTGAGGGTTATCGAAAGGGAATAACGCCAAATCCGGATATTGAGTGTAATCGCGAAATTAAATTTGGATTGTTTTTAAAACGTGCTTTAAAATTTGGAGCAGATTTTGTGGCGACAGGGCATTATGTTAGATTGGTTTATTCTCGCGGAACCGCGGTTGTTTCTGCTCCAGCGACAGAAACCCCGCTGCCTCTCGCGACGGCGACTCCCGTTGAAACGGGAGACCGAGCTCGCCGCCGCTCCGAGAGCTTCCGCTTAAATAAATCAATCTTTAATTTGTTTGAGGGGAGAGACGGAAACAAAGATCAGAGTTATTTTTTGTGGACTTTAACGCAAAAACAATTGGAATATTGTCTTTTTCCAATTGGGGATTATTTGAAGCCGGTAGTGCGGGTGATGGCTAAACGGGCGGGCTTACCAACGGCTGATAAAAAAGATTCCCAAGGAATTTGTTTTTTAGGGAAGGTGACAATTTCCGATTTTTTGAAAGACTATTTACCAGAGAAAGAGGGTCTAGTTTTAAATGAGGACGGAGAAAAAATTGGAGAGCATAACGGAGCGCATTTTTATACGATTGGCCAGAGACAGGGAATTGGAAATATAAAACATCAGCGGGGGAATAAAATTCATAAACCAGTTTATGTGATTTCAAAAAATATCAAAAAAAATATGGTGGTTGTTGCTGAAGAGGGGAATGATTTGCTTCGAGTTAAAGAAGTTACTCTTACAGGAGTTAATTTTATTAATAAGGATTCGGAATTAAAAATTAAAGACGGGAATGAAATGTCGGTTTTAGTAAGAGTACGGTATCGGCAGCCGCTTTTTGGGGCATGTATTAAGTATCAGATATCAAGTGTTAAAAAAAATAGTAACAAGAAAAATTTTAAGTTGGTTTTTGATAAGCCGCAGAAATTTGTGGCGGTAGGGCAGTCGGCGGTTTTCTATGAATACCAGGGCAATTCCTCGCTGTTTTCAACTCGCTCGGGACGTCGCTCGCTTGATAAAAGTGAACTCCGGATGTTAGGTGGAGGAATTATTACTGGCGTTTAATGGGAATTTTTTTGAGTGAAAAAAAGCCACCCGAACAATTCCTTGTATTTTGGGGTGGCTTTCGCTTTCGTCGAGAAAGGTTCATGATTGCGCTCTGGTTGTTCTAGTTTTTCCGGATTTTGTTGCGCTCTTAAACTTGTTTCTGAGCATGTTCACAACCGACATTAGGTCCTTCTTGCCCACTTGAGCTGTTCTCTCTCTTTGGATACGAACGTAAACCTCCTCGCGGTGGACGACCACTTTGAGAGGGGCTTCTATACCAAGACGAACCTGGCGCCCGTACATGCCCAGAACGGTGACTTTAATATTGTCACCAATCGTGATCGATTCTCCTAACTTCCTGGTCAGGATTAACATATTCCTTCCTTTTTTGGAGTGCTGGCTCTAGATTAGTATTTTTGAGAATTTTAGTCAAATCCTAAATATTTTTTAATGTGTTAAAATCGTTATTATGATTATTGTATTTACCGGAGATGGAAAAGGAAAAACGACGGCGGCTTTGGGGCAAGCGATTCGAACGCTTGGGCGGGGACGGCGAGTTTTGATGATCCAGTTTATTAAAGGGCCATGGCGGTCGGGAGAGGACTACCTTGTTGAGAAAATAAAAAATGAAAAAGAAAAAATAAAAAATATTGATCCCGGTTTACTAAGTGGGTTGGAAAATTTTTATGATTTTGAGATAAAAAAAATGGGTTTGGGATTTGTAGGGATTTTAGGAGATAGTTTGCCGAGGGAGGAACACGAAAAGGCAGCTTCAGAAGCACTTCTGTATTTTAAAAAAGTTCAAAAAGAGGGGAAATATGATTTAATAATTTTGGATGAGGTCAACGTGGCGATATCTTTAGGATTAATCGGGGTTTCCGAAGTGCTTAAGGCAATCAAGGAAACCCCCGACGAAAAATTTGTGATTTTAACCGGCCGGAATGCACCAAAAGAATTGATTGAGGCGGCACACTTAGTAACGGAAATGAGGGAGATAAAACACCCCTTTAATGACGGAAAATTAGCAAAGATAGCGTTGGATTTTTAAGGAATTGACCGGGGTTTACATAGGCTTTTATTTCGTTTATAATTTAACGGCACCAATCTAATTGGCGCTTATTATTTCTATGGAGGAAGACTTAAATTTAAATAAATCAGCGGATCTTTTCCCTGAAGAAAGCCTAAAAGAACTGGTGGAAGCCGGGGTTTTTTATGGCCGGAAAAAGAGCAAAGTGAACCCCAAAATGAAGACCTATGTTTTGATGAACCGGGGTGGAATTGAGATTATTAATCTCTATAAGACTTTGGAATCTATGGAAAAAGCGATTGCTTTTGTCCGAGAAAAGATGAAAGGCGGCGGTTTTCCACTTGTGGTAGCGACCCAGCCGGCCGCGCATCAGTTAATCGATATGGCCAAAGAATCAGGATTTCCTTATGTGGCTAAACGATGGCTTGGGGGAACACTAACTAATTTCCGAATTATCACCCAGCGAATTAATTATTTTAAAAAATTGAAGGCCGATATGGCGGCGGGAGTTTTTGAAAAATACACTAAGAAAGAAAGGGTTAAAATTGAAAGTGAGATTGAGAGGATGACAGATTTCTTTGGTGGTTTGGAAACCCTGAATCGTTTGCCAGATTTTGTGATTGCAGTTGATTCTAACCTTCATTCAACGGCGGTTCGGGAAGCGAAGAGGATGAAAATTCCGACCGTTGTTTTTGCTAATATCGATTCTAATCCCGATGAACTTGATTATTTGGTTCCGGGCAATAATAAATCTAGAAAGAGTATTGGCTGGTTCCTTGGTGAAATTAAAAAAGCGATAGAAGAAGGAAAAAAGGCGTTTGAAATGACGCCGAAAATGGAAGTTTCAGGCGAGAAGGCAGCGGTTATTTCTAAGGAGATTGGTTTGTAATTGTTTTTAAATATTGTTTCTAAGCAAAGTTTCTTTTAAAATTAGATCATGAAAATTGATCCTCAGTTAATACAAAAACTTAGAGAAGCGAGCGGCGCGGGCGTGATGGATTCAAAGCGCGCTTTGGAAGAATCCGGCGGTGATTTTGATAAAGCGATGGTTTTGATTCGGGAGAAAGGACTCGCCAAAATGGAAAAGCGTTCAGGCCGAGAAACTGGCGCGGGTTTGATTTACTCTTACGTCCACGGCGGAAGAATTGGCGTTTTAGTTGACCTTCGTGCTGAGACGGATTTTGTGGTTCGCTCGGATCCTTTTCAAAAATTAGCGCATGAATTAGCGATGCAGATTGCGGCGAGTTCGCCCGCTGATCTCAAAGAGCTTTTAGATCAACCTTATATTCGAGATGAGAGTAGAACAGTTAAGAATTTAGTGGAGGATGTTGTCGCCCAAGTGGGAGAGAATGTAAAAGTTAATAACTTTTCGCGTTTGGAGATTTAAGATAATGCTTCAGTTTATTTTAAGTGTTCTTCTTCTTGGCTCAATAGGGGTGATTTTGTATTTGGTGGCGCGGTCTTTGCCTAGAATTGAAGAAGGAGAAGTGAGGCGGGATGAATTGGGTTTTTGGGGAAAATTAGTGGCGTCGGAGATACCGGAAAAAGCCGACCAGTTATTCAATTCTTTTTTGGTTAAGTTTTTGCGAAAGCTGAAAGTTTTTTTACTGAAGATTGATAATATGATTAGTCGGCGGTTAAAAAAGATTAAGCATAAGAATGCCGGCGCACCGCCGACGAGTGGATTTGAGGATATGTAGTCCTATTAAAGCTCTAAATTCTAATCCGCCGACTGGCGGACTAAATCCTAAACAAATTCAAATATTGAAATTCGAATGTTCCAAGAGTTGTAATTTTTCGGTTACTTGGTTAGGATTTTAGTGGTAATTGCGCAGGTGGCGGAGTGGTCAATCGCAACAGACTGTAAATCTGTCGCCCTACGGGCTTCGCAGGTTCAAATCCTGCCCTGCGCACAGGACATATTCTTGCTATAATTCATAAGTGCTTGAATATTATTTTCCGGAAGCGGTGGTGTTAGCGAAAGACAGTGTTGGCGAGGCGGATTCGCGGGTTTTTTTGTACGCCAAAGATTTCGGAAAATTGGTTGCTAAGGCGCGGAGCGCCAGGAAAATAACTTCTAAACTTTCTTCTCATCTTGAGCCGGGGAATTTGATTCAGGTTCGGTTGGTGGAAAAAAACGGACTGCAGGTTGTTGACGCATTGAAAACTGGGAAAGTTGAAATTAATTTCCCGGATTTATTTTTTCTTAATGAAGTTTTACATGAAGCGGATTATGATTTGGCTGTTTGGGGGGAGTTGACGGCAAATTGCCCCTCGACGCAGCTCGGGGCAAGCAAATCGCAAATCGCAAATCACGATAAGATAGAACCAAAATTTTCATGGACTAAAGTCCTGAAAATTTTGGGTTGGGATCCGGAACAGGCGAGTTGCGGAATTTGCAAGAGGAATAAGCCTTACTCTTTTAATATTAACGAGCAGAGTTTTATTTGTGAGAACTGTGTTTTTGATACAGAAAGTTTGCCGAAAAATTTTTGGGGGCGGGAGGTGCAGTTTATAAAAATTTAAACTTGACTTTTTGTCTTTTAAGTGATAAAATTTAGGCAGTAGATTTGGAATATTATTTGATCGGAGGTTTTATGAGTTTGTGCGATTTGAAGGTATCTTCTGAAATAACGATTGAGAAGGCGCTCAAGAAATTAAGAAAGCCTTTCTTAGTTGTGAAGTGGGAAGAATGTGACCTCGATTTGATTATTGCTTTTGAGGCAAGGCGGTTTTTCGCTAATCCTTACATGATCCATTTTATGGATACGGAGCGCAATTCAGAAAGGCTGTCTTCCGAAGAATTAGTTCAGGGTCGCGGGTTCACTAAATTCCCGACACTCTTGGAGGAGATTTTGTACATTACCGAAATGTGCAAAGGAAAGAAAGGGGGACTGCCGATGGAATTAGTGCATGGTAGATCTTATGCCTGCCTTGGATCTCGGTTTAATGATGGCGGAGTTCCATTGATTCGCTTTCTCGTGCCTACAAAAACAATTCTTATCTCTTGGGGACATCCGGAACTTTTTCGGGATTTTCGTTTCCACCGGGTAGAAGTGGAAGGCTATCAAGAGTAGTACGAGTTGGCAGCACAAGTCCGCGGAGGGTTTTCCTTCCGCGGCTTTTTATTAAAATGCTATAATTAATTTAGTTATTAATGGCTCTAAACGACAACCAAGAAAATTACGGTTCTCCGTGGAGCGGAGGAGATTATCCGCAGAGGCGGAGGGTTTTTGATTCCGAACCGCCGCGCCGGTCAAAGTTGGGATTGATAATTATTATTTTGTTAATTTTAGCCGGGATTGGAGTGGCGGCATATTTTTGGTTTAGCGCGCCAGGCGGGGCGAGTGTTAGTTTGGATTTTTCTAGCATTGATGAGGTTATGTTGGGTCAGCCGTTTTCGACGGATGTGTCGTTTTCCAATAATTCCGATAAGATTTTGAAAAATGCGAAACTTAGTTTGAATTTGCCAGACGGAGTTTATATTGTGGGCGAGGATAAAGATCAGCGAATAAAAGAAATAACGATTGGCGATATTGGGCCGGGAAGTTTAAACAAGGAAACATTTGATTTGATTGTTACCGGAGAGGCTCACGTAGTTAAGAATTTGACGGCGAAATTGAATTACGCGGTGGCGCCGAGTGACGCAGTTTTCGAGGAAAGTGCTGATGCGGATGTTTCGGTGGGTGATTCGGTGATTGGGTTAAACATTGAAACGCCAAAGAGCGTTTTTAGCGGGGAGGATTTGAAATTTAAAATTAAATACCAAAATAACAACGCCAGCGCTTTAAAAAATATTTCGATGAAGGTGAATTATCCAAATGTTTTTAAATTTGATAATAGCAGTGTGCCGCCCGATGCCAGTAATAATGTTTGGAATTTTGAGACGTTGGGTAAGAATGAGGGCGGGGAGATTTTGATCGGCGGGAGCGTTATCAGTCAAGAGGGATCTTTTGCCAGTTTTAATATTCAAATTGAAGAGAAGTTTGCGGGACAAGTTTACGTGATAAGCACCCAGACGGCCCAAGTCGGAATTTCGGTGGCGCCGCTTTCGATTTCGATTGAACTTAACGGCAGTGATGACTATTTGCCAAAATTGAGCGACACTTTGCATTACGTTTTGAAATATAAAAATAATTCAAACTTTTTGATCCAAAACATAAAAATTCAGGCGCAATTTATCGGCGAACTTTTTGATTTTTCTTCGGCTAAATCGGATGCGTCCTTTAATTCGCTGACTAATACCTTTTTGTGGGCGGTGGCTAATGACACAAAGTTGGCCAGCCTTTCGCCTGGTGAAGAAAATTCAGTTTTCGTTGATGTTCGAACGAAGCCAAATTATCCAATTCGCCGGATAAGCGACAAGAATTTTACACTGAAGGTGGGAGCGCAAATTGAATCGCCGACAGTGCCGGAGGGAACAGTGGCGCAGAAAACTGTATCGGTCACTAATTTTGAATCGAAAATTCCCGGCCAAGTTTCGCTTGATAGCCGAGCCTATTTCCGAGATGCCGGATCGGGAATAGTTAATTCCGGAGCGTTTCCACCGAAGGTTAACAAGGCGACTCAATACACAATTCATTGGATTATAAAAAATTACTCGACTGATATTTCAAACGTTAAGGTTTCTTCGTTCTTGCAATCGGGGGCGGTTTTTACCGGGAAGATAAAGAGTAATATTACCGAAGCGCCGGTTTATAATCCAAACACTAATCAAGTAACTTGGGATATAGCCAGCATCAACGCGACAAGGGGGGTGGTTGGTTCGCCGATAGAAGCGATTTTCCAAATTTCGCTAACGCCGGCAATCAATCAGATCGGACAAATAATCGATCTTTTGGGGGACGCAAAAATTACAGCGATCGATAATTTCACCAGCAGCAGCTTGGTAGATATCGCTCAAAAAGTTGATACTTATCTTCCTTATGATACAACGGTGTCGAGCCTTGATCATCGCGTTCAGCCCTAGTTGTTAAAGCGCCAGGGGTCGGGTATTATGTATCAGGTTAATAACTTTTGATTTATGTCTAATAACTTAATAGAGAAGGTGGTTAGTTTGGCAAAGCGGCGGGGTTTTGTTTTTCCCGGTTCGGAAATTTATGGCGGTTTGGCCAATTCTTGGGATTACGGGCCGCTGGGGGTGGAATTAAAAAATAATATTAAAAATTTATGGTGGAAGAAGTTTGTCCACGAGCGAGACGATATGGTGGGGATGGATGCTTCGCTAATTATGAATCCGAAAGTTTGGGAAGCGAGCGGGCATTTAAAAGAGTTTTCTGACCCATTGGTGGAGTGTCGGAACTGCCATGAGCGATTTAGGGTTAATGAAAGTTGGAATGACGAAGTTTGGTGGAAATTGGCGACGACGCTTGAAACATTACCGAAGATTTCAGATAAAGAAGAGTTAGTTCAACAATCCTTGGGAGCTTGCCCTAGCTGCGGCGTGAAAGGGAAATTTACTATTCCTCAGCAGTTTAATCTGATGTTTAAGACTTTTCTCGGTTCGGCCGAGGGAAAATCTAGTGAGGCGTATTTTCGGCCAGAGACCGCACAGGCGATTTTCGTAAATTTCAAAAATATCTTGATGACTTCCCGAAAGAAGATTCCGTTTGGAATTGCTCAGATTGGCAAGGCGTTTCGAAACGAGATTACGCCGGGGAATTTTATTTTTAGAACCAGAGAATTTGAACAGATGGAGATTGAATATTTTATTAAGGAAAAAGACTGGGAAAAATATTTTGAATATTGGCTTGGGGAGATGCGAAGCTGGATAAAAGAATTGGGGATTAATTTAACCAAAGTTCACGAAAAAGAACACGAAACAGCGGAACTTTCCCATTATTCAAAACGGACGGTTGATTTTGATTATGACTTTCCTTTTGGCCAAAAAGAACTTTATGGTTTGGCATATCGCACCGATTTCGATTTAAAAAATCACGAGAAAGCTTCGGGGGAGAATTTGAAATATAAAGACCCAGATCCGGAAGCGGCGGGGGAGTCAGAATTTTGGCCGCACGTGATTGAACCAAGTTTAGGGGTGGATAGATCGGTGCTGGCAGTTTTACTAGACGCCTATTCTGAAGAAGACGAAAAACATGTGATTTTAAAGCTTAAGCCGAATTTAGCGCCGTTTAAGGCGGCGGTTTTTCCGCTTCTGGCCAATAAGCCGGAATTGGTAAAGTTAGCGCGGCAAATTTATAAGGATTTGAAAAAAGATTTTATGGTTGACTTCGATGACCGGGGAAACATCGGCAAGAGATATTTCAGCCAAGACGAGATCGGCACGCCGTTTTGTGTTACAGTTGATTTTGATAGTTTGGAGACTAATGATGTGACGGTGAGAGATCGCGATTCGGGGAAGCAAGAAAGAATTAAAATCGCAGACTTGAAGAGGTTTTTGGCCGAGAAGTTAGCCTAGGAAGAAATAATTGTTATTTTTTTAAATCCCTTTGAGGATTTTTATTTTGGCGCCGAGAGTATTTAAGCGGTTAACTAAATCTTCGTAGCCACGATTAATAGAATAGACATTTCGTAAAATAGAAGTGCCTTTGGCGGCGAGCATGGCGATTAGAATAATTACGGCGGGGCGAAGAGCCGGCGGACAGACAATTTCAGCGGCGCGAAGTTCGGTCGGGCCTTCGATGAAAACGCGATGAGGGTCGGCCAAAAGAACGTTGGCGTTTAGTTTATTCAATTCTAAATAATAAATGGCGCGGTTTTCATAGACCCAGTCGTGAATTAAAGTTGTGCCTTTGGCTTGAGTGGCGATGGGCGCAAAGAAGGGGAGGTTGTCGATATTTAAACCCGGATAAGGGCGGGCATAGATTTTTTCTTCTAAGGCGATGAGCTTTGAGGGGAGGGTTTTAATGTCTACCAAATTAGTGAAACCGTTTTCGTTTTTATAGCGTTTTAGAATTTTGTATTTAAAATTCATCTTCTCTAACTTTAGAAGTTCCAATTCGAGAAAATCAATCGGACAGCGTTCAATAGTAATTTCGGAATTGGTAGTGGCGGCAATAGAGAGGAAAAGCATTGATTCGATTGGATCTTCGCTTGGCTGGAAACTGATACTTTGATTGATTTGGGGCTGGCCATAAACCACGAGAGTGGTGGTACCAATACCTTCAATTTTTACGCCTAATTCGTTTAAGAAACGGCATAAATCTTGAACTTGGTAGTTAGCCGAGGCGTATTTGATAATCGTTTTTCCCGGGATTTTGGCGGCGGCCATTAAAATATTTTCAGTGACGGTGTCGCCGGATTCGTAGAGAACGATTGAAGATGGTTTCAATTTGCCGACAGAGACGTAATGCAGACCACTGATAGTTTTGATTTTGACGCCTAATTTTTCCAGAGCAAAAAGGTGAGGGCGAACGGTGCGCTTGCCGAGTTTACAGCCGCCGGGGTGGGGGAGTTCAAATTTTTTCAAAAGATGAACCAAAGGACCGAGCAACATCACGATGCTTCGGGTTTTTATGGCAGCTTCGGTGTCGAGTTTGGCGAGATTTATTTCCTTAGGCGGAATAATTTCGAGGTCATTTTTTCCGCTCCATTTGATACTGACACCGATACTGGTAAGGACTTCAATGATGCGATTTACTTCTTCGATGCGAGGAACGTTTTTGAGTTCGGTTTTGCCTTGATTTAAGAGGGAAGCGCAAAGGAGGGCGACAGTGGAATTTTTGGAAGTGTTGGTTCGGATAGAACCGGAAAGCTTGCGGCCGCCTTCAATTTGGAAATTAATAGCATTACTGCCGAGAGTGATGATGTCACGGTTTAAAATGTGACTGATTTTGGAGAGCATTTCGGTGGTGAAATTCTGTTCGCCATTTTCCATGCGAGCCACCGCGCTTTGGCTGGTGTTTAAAGTTTCCGCCAGCTCTTGCTGAGTGATGCCACGTTCTTCTCGAAGCTGAGTGATAAATTGGCCAATTTTTACCTGTTCTTTGTTTTTTGCCATTTCGGCATTATATCATATGTGATATACAGTGGCAAATCGCAAATTAGGAAAATAAAAAAGGCGAGGGTTAGCTCGCCTTTGGTTTATGATCTTATTCGTCACTTTGCGAATGGGTATCATCGGAAGAGCTTCTTTGCTAGATTAGTGATCTTGTCGGCGCAGATATACACGATAACAGCTATGCCGACCACTGCCACGATCAATAAAGTTGCAATTCCAATACCCCAATATTCAAGTTCATCTCTGGAAAACAATCTATCCCTCCTCTGTCTATTAGTTGCGTTTTACTTGTTTATTTCTATATCTCGGAGCGATTATTGTCAAGAGTTGTGTTTTGGGGTCTTTGCTTTTACACTTTAGATACAAATTTACCTATGCTTACAAGGAAAATCGGCATTGATTTGGGAACGGCTAATACGATTGTTTTTGTGCCGGGGCGGGGTTTTATTATCAACGAACCGACAATTGTCGCCTTAACTAAGCCGGAAAATCAGGTGTTGGCGGTGGGCTTGGAAGCTAAAGAGATGATCGGCCGGACACCAGACGAGATTGTGATTTATCGGCCGCTTAAGGACGGAGTGATTGCGGATTATTACATCACTAAGGCAATGCTGACTTACTTTATCGCCAAAGCGGTTAATTGGTATGATTTTTTGAAACCGGAGGTGGTGATTTCGGTGCCGGCGGGGATAACCCAAACGGAGCGGCGAGCGGTTTTGAATGCTGCGCGGGAAGCAGGCGCGCGGAATGCATATATTGTTAAGGAGCCGGTTCTGGCCGCCTTGGGCGCGGGCATTCCAATTAACGCTCGTTCGGGCAGTATGATTGTGAATATGGGCGGAGGAACTTCGGAGATGGCTGTAATCGCGCTTGGCAGTATTGTTTCTTGGATCAGCTTGCGGGTGGCGGGAAATAAATTTGATTTGGCGATCAGTGATTACGTGAAGAAAAAATACGGTTTGGCGATCGGTGAACAGACAGCCGAGCAGGTAAAAATTAAAATTGGTGCCGCCTTGCCGTCGAAGGATAAAATGGAATATGAGCTTCGCGGGCGAGATTTGGCGAGTGGTTTGCCCCGAGATATTTCTATTACGAGTAATGAAATTGCGGAGGCTTTGAATCCTTTGCTTATTGAAATTGCGACTTCGGTTAAAAAAGTTTTTAACGAAACGCCGCCGGAATTAGTGGCGGATATTATGGGCAAGGGAATTATTCTTTCCGGAGGAAGCGCCCAGCTTCATTATTTGCCGGAATTTTTTGAAAGATTTTTAGGGGTGCAGGTTTATATGGCCGAGAATCCTTTTTTCTGTGTGGTTAAAGGAACGGGTTTGATTTTGAATCATTTAAATACTTACAAGAGAACACTCCTAAATAAACGGTGATTTATGAATAATGATTTTTGAATTAAAATTAATTTTTTATGATTGGGCATAAGATTTTAATTGAAAATTTTAAGAAATTGGCGGAGCGGGAAAAACTTAATCATGGGTATATTTTCTTTGGACCAGACCGGGTGGGCAAGAAATTATTCGCATTAAGTTTGGCAAATTACTTGGAAAACGGAATTTTTGATGATCCGAAAGGGAAAATACTTTCGGACACGCATTTAATCAGTCCGGACGAAAACGGAACGATCGGAATCGAAGAGGCGCGGAGAATCAAATATTTTTTGATTGAAAGACCAAATCGCAGCCTCTATCGGACAGTGATCATTAACGACGCCCAAGCGTTAACTGGCGAGGCTCAAAACGCTCTTCTTAAAATTACCGAGGAGCCAAGCAGGGCTGCTTTGATTATCTTGGTTCTTAAAGAGCCGGAATTGATTTTAGCGACCATTGAGTCGCGATTGCATAAAATTTATTTTTCCCAAGTTTCAAAAAAGGAAATTGAAGAATGGTTAAAGAGGGAATATTTAGTGCCCGATAAAAAAGCCACGGAATTGGCGGAAAAATCTTTCGGCCAACCTGGGTTGGCGAGATTAATTTTATCCGATGATAAATTTAACGAAGCAATAACGGCAGCGGCAAAGACTTTAGAACTAGCACCTTCGGAGCGAAAAACTTTTATTAAAGATTTAGTGAAAGAGGAGAAATTTGACATCAATTTATTTTTGGAAGCTCTAGGGATTGAAGTGGCAGGACAAAATAAAATGAGGCCGGAATTTTGGCATAAGTTGATGGAACTTCGGCGGAACTTGAATTTTTTTAATTTGAATCCGCGGTTACAGTTGGAGGCGCTGTTTTTTAAGAACACAGAATGAAGAATTGAGAATAAAGAAGATGGCGTGCAGCATACTTTCCGTGATATTATACTTAAAATGAATAGTGATCCAGAACAAATTGTCAAAGACTTAGAGGGGGAACTTAGTTCTTCGATTGGGAAACTTAAAGAGGAGTTATCAACAATCAGAAGTGGTCGGCCGTCGGTCGAATTTGTCGAGAACATAAGGGTGAGCTGCTATGGGCAAGAGATGACGATTAAACAACTCGGTTCTTTAAGTGTGATTCCGCCACGAACGATTCAAATTAGCGTTTGGGATAAGGCATCGGTGGGAGCGGTGATGAAGGGCATTGAAGACGCAAAAATCGGAATGTCGGCTTCTAATGATGGTAATTTAGTGAGGGCAAATTTGCCGGTTCTAACTGAGGAGCGAAGAGAAGAAGTTTCCCGGATGGTAAAAAAAATGAGCGAAGGAGTGCGGATTCAGGTAAGGAATAAGCGAGACGAAGCGATGAAGAAGTTAAAAGCTGCCGCCGACGATAAAGAAATAAGCGAGGATCAATCTTTCAAGTTCAAAGAAAAAATTCAGAAAGTGGTGGATGAGAATAACGGAAAGATTGAAACGATGGTGGGGGCGAAGCTTGAGGAAATTAAGGAATAAAGTTCTAATTGTTGTAGTTGTTGTAAATGTTCTACCGTTTCGCCTGTATAGGGTATTTGGTTTTGTTGCTTTATTGTTCTTTTCCCGTATAATTTTTTGTAATGCTTACAATAATTCTTGTTATCATCGGTTTATCAATTTTAATTTTTGGCCACGAAGCGGGGCATTTTTTTGTCGCCAAACTTTTTAAATTACGAATTGATGAATTTGGCTTTGGCTTTCCGCCGCGGATTTTTGCCAAAAAAAAGGGCGAGACAGAGTATAGCTTGAATTGGCTGCCGTTCGGAGGTTTTGTAAAAATTGCTGGTGAGAATGACAGAATCAGCAGCGAAAATGAGAAGTTGGATAGTTTAACCACGGAAGAGAAAAAGCGAATTTTTCTTTTCCAACCAGCATGGAAGAGGGCACTAATTATTTTGGCGGGGGTAACGATTAATTTTATTATCGGTTGGCTTTTGATTTCGATTGTTTTTATGGTTGGAACTCCGAAGGAGTTGGTGGTGAGCGGAGTACAAGAGGCTTCGCCAGCGGCAATTGCAGGAATAAAAGCCGGTGATGTGGTAAAAAATTATCTAGAATCAGCGCCGTTTGTTGATTTTATTTCGGCTAGCAAAGGAAAAGAAGTTAGCGTTCAAATAAAAAGGGGAGGCGAGAATTTAGAATTTAAAGTGACGCCGAGGATTACTAATGACCCTAACGTTGGCGCGTTAGGTGTGGAGCTAACGGAGGCGGGTTTTGGCTCGTCGGGTTTTTTCAAGTCTTTTTATGATGGTCTAATAACAAGCGCGCAGTTAGTTTGGATGACTTTAAAGGCTTTCGGGCTTTTGCTAAAAAATCTTGTTTTAACCGGAAAACTATTGGAAGGCGTGGTGGGGCCAGTTGGAGTTTTTGGAGTAGCGCAAACGGCCGGCCAATTAGGGATTATTTATATCGTGAATTTAATCGCTTTGATTTCTATAAACCTGGCGGTCTTAAATCTTTTGCCTTTTCCGGCGCTAGACGGCGGGAGATTTTTCTTGATTTTGATTGAGAAAATAAAGGGTTCGCCGATTCCCGTTAAAGTAGAGGGGATTATAAATGGCATTGGATTTGCCTTGCTTATTCTTCTGATGGTTGTGGTAACGATTCGAGACGTTTGGAAGCTGTTTTAATCATCTAATAATATCGAATATTGATTAAATTTATTGTTGGTATATTATAGCGATATGAATATCTTAGTATATTTAATTATTTTGCTGGTAATTATTTTGCTTTTCGGCATTAAGGTCGTGACGGAATATCAGCGAGCGGTTATTTTTCGATTGGGCCGCCTTATCGGAACGCGCGGTCCGGGTCTTATTTTTGTTTTTCCAATTTTTGAGAGAATGGTAAGAGTTGGACTTCGTACTGTGACTATGAATATTCCGTCGCAGAAAATTATCACTAAAGATAATGTTTCGATTGATATTGCGGCAGTTGCTTATTATCACGTGGTAGATTCTCAAAAATCAGTAATGGCAATTGAAAATGTCCATGATGCCGTTAATCAAATTAGCCAAACGACCGTTCGAAATGTCGTTGGCCAATTTATGCTTGATCAATTTTTATCACAGACGGTTGATATTAACGAAAAAATAAAGAATGTGATAGATGTGCACACAGAGCCGTGGGGTATTCAGGTTACTGCGGTTGAGATTAAAGATATTATTCTTCCAGATAACATGCAGAGAGCAATGGCGAAAGAAGCGGAAGCAGAGAGAGAACGCCGAGCGAAAATCGTGGCGGCTGAGGGAGAATTTCAGGCATCGGAAAAACTAGGGCAGGCAGCGGATATAATCGCCAGCCATCCAGTCGCTCTTCAGCTTCGCACTCTTCAGACTATGGCGGAGATTTCTACGGAAAAAAATTCTACTATTATTTTTCCGGCGCAATTCATGACTACCGTGAAAGAAGCTTTGGAAACACTCCAGAAAGATACAAAGAATAGGTAGTCTAGAATACAGCTAGAAAGCAAGAAGCGGGGGATAATTTTCTTTGCTAGGCGATTTTTTGGCGTAACAAAAGGCTTTTTTTGTCGTTATAGTGGCTATAGGAGTATGTTGTGGACCATTTTTATAGTTTTCATACTTCTTTGGCTTCTGGGCTTAATAACGGCCCATACGTTTGGTGGCCTTATCCATTTCTTCATTTTTGCGGCGATAGTGATTTTTATAATCAAATTTTGGCAACAAGTTAATAAAAAAGTTGATCAGGATGATAGGGGAATGTGAGCGTTAATATTGGAAGTTAGATAATAGAAATTGGATGAAGAATAAATTAATGTTTATTCTTTTTTCTTATCCAATTTATCAAGACCGAGGAGTTTAACTCCAAAATAAACAACTAAGGCAATAACAATAAAATCGATTGCCACGCTTATTAGGTCACCATAGAGGATTTCTGTGGATCCGATTCTTAAAGACGCTGTTTTAAATCCCCCGGCCGCGCCCAATATTACACCGAGAAGAGGATCAATTAGGTCGCTAACTAATGCCGAGACGACTTTTGATATTGCGCCGCCGAGAATAAAGCCAGCGGCGAGCCCCACCACACCTTGTTCGCGGACAAAATTTATAAATCCTTTCATGTGACGGCAGAAAAATTATTAAAGTTGATAATGCTTATTTAGCTATTAGCGGTGCGGCAGGTGCAGTAGAAGTTTCGAAATATTTTTTCGTGAAAGATTGTAAGGTGTAATTTTGTTTTGGGTTAGCACTAAGTTTTACGGTAGTAAGGTTGCTTGAACACTTTGGCGCTGGACCACCCGAGAAAATGTAACTAATAAGATAAACCGCATCACTGATATCTACGGATCCATCGCCATTAGCATCGCCGGCCGCCAACGGTTGTGGCGCTGGACCACCCGAGAAAATGTAACTAATAAGATAAACCGCATCACTGATATCTACGGATCCATCGCCATTAGCATCGCCGGCTATCCTACCATCGCAATGGGTTAGTGCGTATGTCCCCGTGCGTTGGGCATTTTGCTGGAATTGAGGCCATAAGTTATTAGCCAGGGCATCAGTGTCGAATATGGTGAGTTTTAAGTCCATACTGACCATGCTGTCTGAAATAACTATTTCATTCAATCCATCACCGTCCATATCACCGACTGCGGGTGTTGCATAGGTTAAATTTCCTGGTACTTTCACGGGATATCCATTTACGATTGATCCATCTATATTGAGCGCGTGCATAAAACCAAAGCTGCTCGTGAAAAGAATTTCCATATCAGGATCGGCATCGAGGTTCACAATGAGTGGTTGGTTGTCTAGATAGGCATAGCCGATTCCGTGTTTTGACCAGAGTTCATTTCCATTTTCATCAAGTAAATACAGGTAATCATTACTGGGGATCACAATTTCTATTTTACCATCGCCGTTAATATCAGCGATGGTTGGCTGATAAACCGGAGAAACATCCAGCATGGTGGATCTCCGTACGATCTGTTTTTCCCAAAGTATGGCGCCGGGATAGGTGTACGTTACTACTTTAGCGTACTTGCCTGATTGATATATAACGGCAATTATTTCATCTTTTCCATCATGGTTAAGATCGGCTGAACTATACATGTCAGCCGAGTCATTGATCATATATGGGGGATTAACCGTTTGATATAACGTGGGGTTTATTTCTAATATTTTTTGTCCGGTGTACTTGTATACTTCAATTTTAGATTGCCAGAAGTCATTTTTGTAATATGTGTAGATTTCGATATCATTGCCGCCGTCGATATTACCAAAGCCATAATTTGCATGTTTATCTGCTAGGGGTATGGCAGAAATTTGCTGGTCAGACGCATTTAAGATGTATAAATTATCATTTGTCATCGCCACAATCTCATCGCCGTCTTTTTGCGTCGGATTGAAGTCAATAGATGTTAATGTTCGAAACAGATTGTAGTTCGATAGTTCTGGCTTATTGAAGGAGGACATTGAGTTCCCATTAGCGCGGAGGAACTCAATCGTTGTTTCTTGGGGAATATTGTTGAAACGTTGGGTGATAATTGTCCCGTTTCGACTCATGGTGCCGGTAAGATAACTATCAGCTGGCGATTTTGGCCATGTTCCTGGAACCTTTTGACCCGTTCCAGTGAAAGCATGTTCGGCAAACTGGATTTCTTGACCAGGAGTGCTCGAGCTGATGTCGGCGAGTGTTGGCGCCATAAAGGGATTTTGAAAATCAATCGGGCTTGGAGGCATAGTGGTTTTTACACTCGGTCCGATTTTTATTTCTTTCATATCTTGAAAAACTCTTCCACGGGTGTCAGTCATTGAAAGCCGCAACGCTACTTTTCCTTGGGGAAAGATCGAGGTGTCCCAACTCGAAAAGAGCACGCCATTTTCTACGGCGTTTGTATTAGTCGCTAGTTGTTGCCAGGCACCCATTTCGCCCTGTTTAAAATCTATAGAGTATTTCTGCATGGCGCTACCAGCACATTTAGCGGTGCCGGTGATATCGATTACTTTATTCGTTAAATCTTTTGGGTTGAGCCAGTTAATTGGGTAACTGATTGAGGCCATGCAAGGTACGGGCAGGTCAACATCTAACGCAGCAGATGTGTCTATTCTTCCATAGCCGGAAGCTTGATCCCATCCAGTTGCGCCGATGTCGTGCGCGGAAATGCGGAGAACATTGCGTATCATCGCGGAAGTATATCCCGGGTGCTCGGTAAGAATTAGTCCGACTAGTCCGGCAACGTGCGGCGCGGCCATGGAAGTGCCGCTGGCACGATAGTATTTCAAATTTACAGTGTGCACTCCGTCGCCATATAGGTCAGTTCCAGTTGCGTGAAGGGATAGAATGTCGGCGCCTGGCGCAGCAACATCAATCCGTGGACCGATGTTTGTAAAACTTGCGGGATTGTCCAAGGCATCTGAGGCAGCAACGGTAATTAGATAAGGCTTTTGCGGATAAAAAAGCATAGCATCAGCTGAAGAATTTCCGGCGGCAAACACAAGTGTCACTCCAGCGGCGTTAGCAATATCCAGAGCGTCATTAACTATATCGTCATTTATTACTGAACCCCAACTGTTACTAATAACTTTTGCACCATTGTTAACCGCGTATAGTAATCCGCCCGCCAAATTATCTGAACTGAGTGGGTTTGCTTCAAGCGGCATAATTTTACAACTTGGACAAACTCCGGCAACCCCGGCGGTGTTATTTGTTGTTCCGGCGATTGTGCCTGCAACATGAGTGCCATGACCAACCGTATCGCCGACATTCGGATTATTTTTATTGCCGAAAGACCAGCCGTGAATATCATCCACGTAACCATTACCATCGTCGTCTATGCCATTACTTGGGATTTCACTAATATTAGTCCAAAGATTTCCCTGAATATCTTCATGTGTTATGTCCAAGCCGGTATCCACTACTGCGATAGTGATTTCTGGGAGTGGCTGGGGCGTGGGGAAGGGTGTGTTGTTTTGAACGAATAAACCGAGTGCGACGCCGTCGGCAATGTTAATTTTCATATTTCCATCAACATCACCGGCGAGGAATGGTTGAGGGGCTGGTCCATCAGTATAAATATATGAGTTCAAGTAACTAATATCTGTCTGGTTGATAACCCCATCAGCATTAACATCTCCGCGCGTGAAATTATATAGTTTATCCCACGCCTGTTTTGCGTTAATGGTTTTTAAGCCCCATAAGTCAGGATAATTTTGCCCCCAGGAATAGATTGGCGGAGTTTGCAAATTAGTGTTGAAATAGTAGTCATTTGGATAGTTTGCGGCGGTAAAAACGGCAAGAGTGCTTGTTATTGTAGCAGTTAGGCCGCTGGCATCTCTTGCGGTTGCCGTCAGAGTGTAGATGCCAGTAGCTGGCGGCGTCCAAGGGGAACTGGGAGAAAATGTTAAGTCTCGGGGATTCGTTATAACTGTGCTCCATGCTCCGTCGTACCC
>Ga0172379_10000171_pt1 | contig 175764 bp, 205 predicted proteins | sample GrowelOW334metaG_FD_119756 | JGI IMG/M metagenome (GOLD analysis project Ga0172379, IMG submission 119756) | Groundwater microbial communities from an aquifer near a municipal landfill in Southern Ontario, Canada - Groundwater well OW334 metaG | ecosystem: Environmental > Aquatic > Deep...
GAGCGTGTAGACCGTGTTGGGCGTGGAGAGGATGCCGCACGTCACCTCGCTCACGTTGAGGTAGCAGACGTGCTGCGGCGTTGCAGTGGTGTTGCAGGCAAGAGGCGAGGTGCAGTTGTCGCCCGCGCAGCAAAGCTGCCCGGATGCGGCGCCGCACGACTGGCAAAGCACCGAGGTGAGGTTGCACGCATAGGTTGCGCTGCAGGTCGTGCCCGAGCAGCAGGGCTGCCCGCTTCCGCCGCACTGGCAGGTGCCCGATGAGCAGGTAAGAAGCGGGTTGCATGCGAGACTTTCGCAGCAGGGCTGGCCGTAAGCTCCGCAGGCGACGCAGGTGGCGGCAGAGCAGATGTTCCCCCCGTCGCACGTGTCGCTTGCGCAGCATGCCTCCCCGGAGCCGCCGCACGAAGTTCCGAGTGGACCGGGTTCGGGCCCGTTCGTGAGCGTGATTGTGCCGTTGGTGTTTGCGATGATGAGCTGCGTGTTGAGCGAAATATTGCCGGAGATGTTGGTGCTGTTCGTCACGAGCGCGGACGAGGCGTAGCCCCCTATTTTATAGTAGGCGCGGACCGTCCGCCTGTCGAAGACCTCCATGCGGGTGACGTCCGGGCTGACTGTGTTTATGAAGCTGATTGTGGTGCCGTCACCGCCCGCTGCCGCGCGGTTGATTGCGAGCGCCACCTGGCTTGCCGCAGAGGTCGCCTCGAGTATTTGCCTCTCGGAGTTCCAGCTCGTCTGAAGCGAGTTGTTGACAAGGAGCATCACGAGAAGAAGCCCGACCATCACGGACGTTATGATTACAAGCTCTACTGAAACCTGCCCCCTGCCGCCGGGCATGGCGGCCTTGCGCCCGTGTTCGCCAATGTTTTTTTGGAAAGCCATGGGGGCACCTATGTTTCCTGCACGCGCGCAGTTATGGGCACGGTGAAATTCATCTGGACCGACGGCGAGCCAAGCGACGTTGTCGCCACGCTCATAAGCCCGGTGTATGCACCGCCGTCATAGGCGTCGGACGTGAAATTGAGCTGCACCGTTGAGGTGCCGTTGAAGAGGACGAATTGCGATGGCGAGATTGAAAGCGACGGGCCAGTGTTCACCCATGACGGGGTGATGTTCACGAAAATCGGGTACACGAAATGCGAGGTGAAGACCACGTAGGAGAGGATGTTCTGGCTGCGGGACATCTGGACGTAGACAACGGACGGCGCCGCCGAGATGGGCTCCTCGCCTATGTTCACGAACGTCCCGTGCGACGTGACGTTGACGGAGTGCGTTCCGGACGAGGAGGGGAATGCGCCGGTCAGCAATGCGCGGGTGTATGCGACGGCGTTGATGTCCTTGATGTTTATGTTTATCGTGTTGGAAGGGACGGACTCCCCGGCGGAGGGCGGCTTGCCGATATAGGTTTTCTCGGTGCTGAAGTTGACGCTTGGCGGGAGCGTGATTAGCACGGCAGATGACGCGCCGTCGCCCTGCGAGAGAACGTAGTCCGCGGTTTCCGCAAGCTGGGACGCCGATGATTGCGCTTCGCGGAGGTCCTTCTGCGTCTGGAGGTCAAGCACGCTTGAGGACGCGAATATCGCGAAAAACAAGACGTATATCAAGGCAACCCCCAGGATTGCCAGAAGCTCCGTGCTCCCCTGCGCTTTTGGCATGCGTGCCTTATCCTGATGAGATTTAAATATTCTCTCTTTCCCCGCAGCAAGAAACACGCGGGCATCAGCCGCCCTGCACGTCCACGTTCACTGGCAGCAGGATGGTTTCGGTCGCGCCGCTTGTCGCAGTTGCATTCACATGCAGCGTGGAGCTGTAAAACCCTGACGCAGTGGAGCTTGCGCTGATTGAAACCGTGATTGTCGTGCCGCCGGGCTCGGGCGAGAAGGCAGAGGAGGACACCGTGCAGTTGACGTCGGAAAACGCCCATCCGGACGTGATTGTGACGTTCACCTGCTCCCCGGAAATCCTGTAAAAGTCAAGCTCGTATTGCCGCGTCTCGTTTTGCGCCATGCTCGCGTGGACCGAATACTGGCTTATTTCCACGAGGCTGGGATATATTGCGACGTAATTGCCGCGGGATACCACCTTCATCCTGTAATTGCCGCGGGCGGAGGGGAACGAGCCGGATATCGGCTCATTGGCAAGCGCGTTTGTCTCCCCGGTCCCGTAGTTTATCATCACGATTCGCGACTCCGCGCTGGCGTTTGAGCTTTGGTTTTCGGGCTTGCCGATGTAGGTGAGGTTCGTGTCGAAGACAGTGGATGCGGGAAGCTTTATCAGAACCGTCTTGGACGCGCCCTCGCCCTGCGAGTAAACCTCGTCCGCAGCTGTTGCGAGGTCGTGCGCCGAGTTGTAGGCATCGTTTTCCTGCTGCAGCCGCGAGCTGTCGGACATCATATTGAGCCCGGACACCATGAACGCGAGCACGATTAGCATGGAGATTCCGAATACCGTTATGGTTTCGACGCTTGCCTGCGCGCGGATTGATGGCATGTGGAAGGCAACCATGCCGACCTTTATATAATTTACATGGAAACCGTTTTCCATGCTTTTTTCCGAGGTCGCCGAGAGCTTTTCCGAAGTGGAGGCGACCGGCTCGCGGCTTTCCATGTCCGCCATCGCAGCGAAGCTTCTGGGCAGGTGCGTTGCTGGAGAGGCAAAACCCCTTATCTATATTATAGAGGGGAACGTGGCGCCCGCACATGAGGGGCTGGACGCGGGAATCGGCGAGAAATTCGCGATAAGGGCGATAGCGCAAACTTCGGGCTACAGGGAGTCGGTTGTGCTTGCGGAATACAGGAAATCCGGCGACCTTGGCAGCACGGCAGAGGCGCTTCTTGCCAAAAAGTCGCAGATGTCGCTTGGCTCCTCGCCAAACACGCTTTTGAAAACCTACGCCACGTTCGTGAAAATCGCGAAGACATCAGGCAGCGGCTCGCAGGAAGCGAAAATTTCCCTTCTTTCCGAACTGCTCAACGGCGCGACTCCGCTTGAGGCAAAATACCTTGTGCGCTTCTGCCTCGGCAAGCTCCGGCTCGGCATAGGGGACCCGTCGATAATAGACGCGCTGTCCATGCTTCGGCACGGCGACAAGAAAGACAAAGCCGAGCTTGAGCGCGCATTCAACCTCTGCTCTGACTTGGGCGAGGTCGCGGAATTCTACATCGCAGGAAAGCCGCTTGCGCATTTTTCCGCCCAGCCATTCAAGCCCATCCGCCCCGCGCTTGCCGAGCGGCTTCCGAACGCAGAGGAGATAGTGCAGAAACTGTGCTTCGAGCCTGTCGAGAAAGAACGCAAGGCTGAAGAAAAGGAGGCGGAAGAGGCGAGGAAGGCGGAGGGCAAAGCCAAGCCCCGCAAGGGCAAGAAATCCGAACCAGCTGAGGGGAAAGCGGATGTTCCCCCTGTTCTTGTGAAGCCGAGGAAGTGCGCGGTCGAGGCGAAATACGACGGGCTTCGCATGCAGGTGCATCTTTCGGGCGGGCGCGTGGAAATCTACTCGCGCAAGCTTGAGAAGATGACGCACATGTTCCCGGAAATAGTTTTGGCGGCGAAAGATCTGAAAGTGAAGTCCGCAATCTTCGAGGGAGAGGCGCTCGCTTACAGCGAGAGTGAAAAAAAGTATTTCTCGTTCCAGCAGACCATACAGAGGAAGCGCAAGCACGGCATCGCCGCGATGGCGCAGGATTTCCCGCTCAGGCTTTTCGCTTTTGACTTGATGTATCTTGACGGAAATGACATGACTCTTGAGAAATATTCCGCCCGCCGCCGCGAGCTTGTGAAGATGGTGAAGGGAAGCAAAACAATTGTTCCCTCGGAACAAATCATTACCGATAATCCGCAGGCACTGGACGAATATTTCAAGTCGCTTGTGGGCGCGGGGCTTGAGGGCATAATCGCGAAAGACCTTGAGCAGCCCTATGTCGCGGGCGCGCGCAAATTCGCGTGGATAAAACTGAAGAAATCCTACGGCGAGCTTGCGGACACTGTTGACACCGTGATTGTGGGGTATTACCTTGGCAAAGGTTCAAGGCAGGAGTGGAAATTTGGCGGATTGCTTGCAGCCGTGCTGAATGAAGAGACGAACGAATTCGAGACGATTGCGAAAATAGGGAGTGGATTTTCAGAGGAGGAGATGCAGTCGTTCGAGAAAATGCTTGATGAGATAAAAATGAAGGAAAAGCCGCGCGGCGTGAATTCCAAGCTCGTGCCCGACTTCTGGGTGCAGCCGAAATACGTCGTGACTGTGGCTGCGGACGAAATCACGCTCTCGCCCATGCACACTGCAGGAATGGTCGGTGATACGGGCTACGCGCTTCGCTTCCCGCGCATGATGTCGCTTCGCGAGGACAAGGGCCCCGCGGAAATCACGACGACACGGGAAATAATCCAGATGTTCGAAATGCAGAAAAGAAAAGACGGCTAAGTCTGAAGGCAAAGCATTCCGCTGGCGCCATTTATATTGATTTGCCATTAAAAACAACTTTGTAGTTTTATGGCAACAGTGCTGGCCAGCGCGCCCAGGGCGACGGCAATCCAAACAAAAGACATCGGGCCCATAGCGTGGGCTTTCTGGCTGAAGGCAAACAAGTTCGATTTGGCGCCGGATGCCGGGCGCAGCGAAATTGGCGTGCCGTTGCAGATATTCAACAGGCTTGCGCGCGATATTTTTGCTGAGGAAAACAAAAGCGAGCCCGCCTGCAAGGAAAACGCCGCGCGCTTGGAATACCCAGCTGATTATGGAATAAAAGCCGCGAACGCCGTAGAAGCCAGAGCCGCGTCCTATTTTGACGAGTTTGAAAGGAAAGTGATTGGCTGTATTTATTCCGCTTTTGAAAATGAATCGAAAGCGTTGCTGGCAGGGCTTGGCAAGAAGTTCGATTATCCCCTGGAAAGCATAGATTTGCCGAAAAGAGTGCCATATAAAACCGCGATGGACGGGCTGTTCCGGCATTATTCAAAACGCGAAATGGCGGCGGCAAACGGCGAGGAAGTGGACAGGATAGAAGCAGCCGAAAACATCGCATACGCGCCGGAAAAATTGCTGGTGGGCCGCGTCATGGACAATTGGAAATACAACATCCTGGAAAAGGATGGTGAAGATTCTGTGAAGGGGAACACCGGCGGATTGCTGTACCTGCCCGCCGTATCGGATGAAACCATCGAAAGCCCTGGCGACAAAAAACTGATGCCATACCCGGGAGATGGATTGCTTGATTTCTGGCACGGAAGGCGTGTTTTCGATGCGGCTGTCCGCAATCTCCGCAGGGAAATTCCGGAGTTTTTCCGGTTGCTCACGAACTCCATTGAAGATACGGTTCGAGCTGTTTTCAGAAAAGAACTGAGTCTTGCCAAAACTGAGCCGTGAGCAGCTGCTATTTCTTCAGCACCTTTGAGTGGATGGAAGACGCCGGCGCGTTCCACAATCGTGGAACAGCCGCACGGCAATCGTGGAGCTGCTGCTTTTATTATGGGGGAACGCAAATTCCGGATATGGAAAACCACCAAGAGGACGGGATTCTCGAGTCCCTCCGGGGCATCATCGTGCCCGAGCGGGTGTCAGTCATAATCCCCTGCTTCAACGAGGCGCGCACGCTCGGCGCGATAATCGAGGAATCCAAGAAATGCTGGATGACAAAGGAAATAATCGTGGTGGATGACGGCTCGTCCGACGGGACCGCCGCGGTGGCGCAGGAATTCGGGGCGCATCTGGTGCGCCACGGAAAAAACATGGGCAAGGGCGTTGCGATAATGAGCGGGGCAAGGGCCGCGAAAAATTCCGTCCTTGTTTTCATAGACGGCGATTTGGAGGATTTTTCGCACGAGTCGATCAGCACGCTTGCGGGCCCCGTCCTCAAAAACGAGGCGAGGTTCTGCAAGGCGACGTTCGGGCGCGAAAGCGGGCGCGTCACCGAGCTTGTGGCAAAGCCGCTTCTCGGGCTGGTCTACCCCGAATCGCGATTGTCCCAGCCGCTGTCAGGGCAGTTTTGCATAAGGAAGGAGCTTCTCCTTTCGCTCGACGTTTCGCTCGACTGGGGGATAGACATTTCAATAGTCCTCTCGGCGCTGAAAAAAGGGGAAAAAATAGCAGAGGCGGACATAGGCGAGCTTAGGCACAAGCACAGGGAGCTTGACCAGCTCGCGGGAACCGCGAGGGAAGTCACCAAGACCATCCTGCAAAACGCGGGGTTCAGGGCGAAAAAGCACAAGCTCATCATATTCGATTTCGACGGCGCGCTGATTCCCGGCAGCAGCATAGGGAAAATTTTCGGCGCGCTTGGAATGGGGAAAAAACTCGCGATGCTGCGGGCGATGCACAGGTCAGGCAGGATGAACGAAGAAGAGCTGACACACAGGATTGCCCACGCGCTTCGCGGGCAGACAACAGGGGAGATAGCCGCGATTGCATCGAAAATAAAGCCAAGCCCCTATGCGATTGAAACGCTGGAATACCTGAAGAGGATGGGATACCGGCTCGCCATTGTTTCATTCGCGTTCAAAAGCGTGATTTGCTCCGTGCTGCCAGAGGGGCATTTCGACGCGATGATATGCCCGGAACTTGAGGAGATGGAAGGGGTGCTTACCGGAAAGGCGAGAATACCCCAGTTTGCCTCCAAGAAATTTGTTTTCTCCAAAGGGAAAGCGGCAAGGCGCCTGCTTCGGATGTTCGATGCCACGCCGACTGAAACAATCGCGCTGGGGGATTCCGAATCCGACTGGGAGATGTTCAGGGAGGTCGGGACATCCGTTTCCGCAAACCCGAAGGAAAAGAACCCCGCGTATGTGAAACTGCGCTCGCTGCCGGAGCTTCTTATAATCGCGAACTGAACGGCGGGCGAATCGGGCTATTTTTTCAGAACCCTTGAGAGCAGCGGCGGCACCATGAATGTCGTGAGAAGAGCCATTGCTGAAATGATGGAGTATTGCGCGACATCCAATGCGCCTGCGGTGAATCCGATTGAGGCGACAATGAGCGCGACTTCCCCCCTTGGCACCATGCCGATTCCGACCGCGAGAGCGTCCGTTTGCTTGAGCTTTGCCGCAAGCGATGCGAGATAGCAGGGGACGAGTTTCGTGAAGAATGCGATTATGGTGAGGATGACAATCGGGATTGCAAATTGCCAGAGCGCGGAAACATCCACCATCATTCCAAGGGAAATGAAGAAGATGGGCATGAAGATAAGTTCCAGCCCGGTTGTCTTGTCCTCGATTTCCCTTATGTGCCTGCTCCTGTTCAGCACGATACCCGCAAGGAACGCGCCCACTATCGCCGAGAGGCGGATGAATTCCGCAATGTATGCATAGAACAGCATGAGCGCGAGCGCGAGAAGGATGGCGCGCGAGTTGGAAGACCAATCCTTGTCAAGGTAATTCACGAAATATTTGCCTGCGATTAAGCTGCCTGCAAGGAAAACCGCGGCTGTCGCGGCTGTGATGGCAAGCTGCCCGATTTCAAGCGCGCCGCCGGTGACGTTGAGCACGAGCGAGAGGACGAGCAACCCCAATATGTCATCAATCACCGCCGCGCCGATTATGATTTGCGCGAAGCGCGCTTCGAGCATGCGGAATTCTTTCAGGATGGCGACAGTCACGCCCACGGAAGTTGCAGTAAGCGATGCGGCGACAAACATGGAGTAAGCGAAATTCCCTCCTGCGGAGCTTGCGTAGAAGTATCCCACTGCGAACGGGAAGATTACGCCCGCGACTGCAACCATAAGGTTGTCGAACGCGAATACCCCTTCGATTTTGTTGTGCAATCCGACCTTGAAGAGAAGTATGATTGCGCCCAGCTGCGCGAACACGCCAAGCACATCGCTTGAGCGCATTATGTCGGGCGGCAAGCCGCCGAACGGAAGGAAGCCCCATGCAAACGAAATGAAGCTCGGCGAGATTGCGATGCCAAGCACCATCAGTATCATGACGGTTGGCTGCTTGAGGTGCTCGACCGCTATTTCGCCAAGCACTGCGAGCAGGAGAAGGAAAACGATTTCAAAATACACGTGCTTGTCCGCATCCACCGTGCCAAACACGCTCGCGCGGAGGATGGTGAAAGTGAGTATGAGAAAGAGCGCAAGGATTGCGTATGGGAAAAATTTCTTGAAAAGCGGATCCATGCACGAAGTTCGCGCTGGGGATATTTATAGGTTGGCGGAATCAGGGGGAATTTAATGATTTGGTGCGAAAGCAGTTATGGTGGGGCTGCGCAATGAGTGAAACGCTGGATGTCCTTGAAAAACGGTGGAGCATCGCCTCCAAGCTTCTTTTCGGGCAGGAAACCCGCTCGCTTTCCGAATGCGAGAAATGGCTTACCGAGTTTATTGAGCCGATTTCTTTCCACAAGTCATCCATTTCCGGAAAGGAAGTGATTTCCGCGCCAACGGATTACTGCGGCGGGGCGTCGTGGCTGAGCCTTGAGGAAGTGGACTTCAACAAAAAATTCAATCCGGTCGGCATCAACGATGTGAAGGATATTGATTCTCTTGTTTCCGCAATTTCCGAAAGGCTTAGCTATTCCGGAAATGTTGTATTCGGAAATTCAGGGCATATTGAAAGAAGCTCGAATCTCAACGACAGCCATTACATTTACGGAGTCGGCAGGCACGGCAATTCAAAATACGTCGCGTATTGCACAGTGGGAAGGCTCAATGAAGACTGCTTTGGCTGCAACGGAATCGGCGAGTCGCAGTTCTGCATCAAGGGCTCGCGGACGCACCGCTGCAAGCGCTGCTTCGAGACTTGGATGTGCCTGAATTCGCAGGACTGCTACTATTCGTCCGCACTGGAAAACTGCTCAGAGTGCATGTTTTCATTCGACTTATTGAACAGGCGGCACTGCATCGGGAATCTGGAACTTCCCTTGGACAAGTACAAGGCGATAAAGGAAAAACTGAAAGAGGAAATGGCGCAGAAGCTGACAAAGGACTGCAGATTGCCGACGCTGGTCGGAATCCTCGCAGGGACGAAGGCAGCAAAGCCGAAAATCGAGCTTGGAAAGCAGCCTGCGGAAGAAATTTACGACAAGGCAAGGATTGAAGCCTCTTTCCTTCAGACCACGAAACTTTTGTTCGGAAAGCCGCTGGAAGGCGGAATAGACAAATATGCCAAGTGGCTCATGAGACATACGCATCCAATACTTGAAGGCAAATCCGCGGCAAGCGGAAAAACGCTTGTCATGCCATCCGCGCAGAATTACCCGCGGCTTCCGAAAGACAGGCTTCTCACGAAAGCAGAAGGGCTGGAATTCGGGGCGAAAAATTCCATCAGCGCAACTGACGCGGAATCGCTGACGCTTTCAAACGCGGGCGCGAAAATTTCCCCGATTGCGTTTTTCAACATTGAATTTGTCGAGGGGAAAAACAGGAACAACATCGAATGCGCCGTGTGCTTCGAGTCATCGGACAATTACAGAAACTCGATGACATTCTACACGAAAAAATCAGGCTACAATTACTGGCCGCGCGATTCCGAAAGCCTTTTCGGGACCGACTCGCCATTCACCTCCCAGTTCTCGATAAACATCTACTCCTGCACGAATCAGGTGCGCTGCTTTGAAATCGACTGCTGCGGCTTCTGCTCGGACTCCTACTTCCTGCACAACTGCGAGAACATGAGGGAATCCATGTTCTGCTTCGGGGTGAAAAACAGGAAAAACTGCATCGGGAACGCCGAACTCCCGCCCGACGCCTACAAAAAACTCAAGGACAACTTGGTTTCGCAGATGCACGATGAGCTTTCGAAAAAGAAGGATTTGAAGTGGGACATATACAATATTGGATGCGCGGGCAAGAAAAATGAGAGAGAAACACTTAAACAGTTATTGCAATAAACAGAACTGGGGAGATGAATATAGACACCCATGCAAAGAGTGGAGAATCACCGTGCGAATGCATAATGTGTCAAGTTAGGCGCCCTTTTACTATGCCCCCTGATATTGTACATGCATTAGAAAAGGGAGAGCTGGTTATTTTTGCTGGCGCTGGAGTGAGCACCGAGTCACATATGATAGCTCACGCCTCCATTTATCAAGAAGTAAAGAAAGTACTCAAAATACCGCCGAAAAAAAGAATTAGTTTTTCAAATTTAATGAGTAAGTTTTGTGAACGTGAAGATGGACGTCGAAAGTTGCTAAACCGAATTAGAGAAAGATTTGAGTATCTAGACATGTATCCCGCAAGTTATAGACACGTGGTACGTTTTCACCGTGAGCTTTCGACGCTATATCAGATTAAAGAGATTATAACTACTAATTGGGACGATTATTTTGAGCGTGAATCTGGGGCGATACCGTTCGTAAGTCCAAAGGATTTCGTATTCTGGAACAATGACGTGAGAAAAGTCCTAAAAGTACATGGCTCAGTTACGAACTATAGTTCAATTATAGTTACTAGAGATGATTATGAACGATGTTATTCTGAATTACAAAATAATTCAATCGGAGCCTACCTTAAGATGCTACTCACCACAAAGAAAATTTTATTTGTCGGTTATTCGTTTGGGGATGAAGATTTCAACCAGATTTATAAAATTTTAATGAGTGATATAAAAGATGTAGTTCCTAAATCATATATAGTAACTTTAGATGAAGCTTCAAAAAAGAAATTTGAAAAAATGAATTGCACCACGATTATAACGGATGCGACTTATTTCATAGAAGAACTAAAAAAAATAGAAATTAAGAAAGGCAACATAGTTGCAGATAAAAAATTTGAGTTACTTTCGTCATTAAATGAATACATCTTTAATGCGCGAAAGAGAATATTGAAACTTACCGACATAAAAAAGACGCCGATGTTACTATATACCGAATCATATTGGGACGGTATATCTCATTGCATAGGTTTTTTAAAAATAGGAAAAAAGAAGGGAAAGTTTTCGCATAGTTGCGAAACACGTAATTTGTTAGATTCAGTTAGACACATCAGGAGAATGTGGGTTAGAAAAGAGGATTACGAACGCCTCGCGTATACAGATGGTTTTATTGCATGTCTACTTTTTTTCTTAGATAAAAACCCTAGACTAGAAAAAATTAATCCATACTACCTATTAGGTGAAAAGTCGGGCATAAAAACAGAACGAGAGTATCTAAACCTATGTAAAAAAGTAGAGAAAAAAAATACTGGACCGTACCGCTCGGCTAAAGCTTATACATCTAGGACACCGAAAATTCTATATCCATATATACCTCCTTCGATTTTCCCCAAGAGCAGCATTCCCGATTTCGATTAACAGGAAGTCATCAAAGCATTGTTTTTCTCCGTCGTTTCCTCGGTTTTTCCGGTATAATCCTTTTAAATCTAATCCGAGTAGGGAGAGGCAAGGCGATAGGTATGGACAGCTTAGTAAAATCAGTCCTAGGCGAGCAAGAGCCAGCTCCAGCCGAAAACTTTGGCTCAGACCAGATTAAGATAGTCGTAGTAGGAGTAGGAGGAGGAGGCAACAACACCGTAAATCGGCTTATCCGCTCGGGTGTCAAGGGTTGCGAGCTTGTTGCGGTCAATACCGACAGGCAGCACCTGAACATGATACACGAGAAGGCTAAGAAAGTCCTCATAGGAAAGACCATCACCAAGGGTCTCGGGGCAGGAGGGTATCCTGACACGGGAGCCAAGGCCGCGGAGATAGACAGGCCGCTCATCGAGAAAGAGCTCGAAGGCGCGCATCTGGTATTCATCTGCGCCGGCATGGGAGGAGGCACCGGAACGGGGGCTGCGCCAGTCATCGCGGAAGTCGCGAAGGAACAGGGCGCAATCGTCGTCGCCATGGTGACTTACCCGTTCAACCTTGAGCGCGCAAGGCGCGTGAAGGCAGACGAGGGAATCGCAAAGCTGCGAAAATTCGTGGACTCCGTCATTGTGCTTGACAACAACAGGCTGGTCAAGCTCGTGCCGAACCTGCCCATGAACGAAGCATTCGCGGTTGCGGACGAAATCCTCGCGAAAGCCGTCGGCGGTCTCGTATGGACCATCACCCAGCCCTCACTCATCAACATAGACTTTGCTGATGTGAAGGCAATCGTCCAGGGCGGAGGCGTAGGCTTCATCGCTGTGGGCGAAGGCAAGGGAACCGACAAGGTGCGCGGCGCATCCGAAGGGGTGCTCAAGAACAAGCTGCTCGACGTGGACTACGAAGGCGCAACTGGCGCTCTCATCCACATCTCGGGCGGTGCCGACCTGACGCTTGGAGACGCCATCAAAGCCGGTGAAATGATCACCGAGAAGATGGACCCCCAGGCAAACGTCAAGTGGGGCGCGAGGCTCATTCCGGGTTACGACGGCAAGATAGAAATCGTTGCCATCGTCACGGGAGTGAAGGGCGCCAATATCTTCGGTGCAGGAGCGGAGGAACCCTCAAGGAAGGAGGTTTCCTACTCGGACATCGAGATAATCGGCTAAGCACACAGTTTGTTTCAAAAACCAAAAGGGCGCGGGCAACCCAACCCGTCCGCGTTCCTTTCCGGCTTTTTTATTTTATATCCGATAGCGCAAGCAGGGGGAATGGGCAGCCGGCGCATTTTTGCCAACCGGCAAAAGGAAAATTGTTTTTTCACGGCGTGAAATTTTTGGGGGAAAAATCCGGAAACGGGAAATTTCCGGCAAAAAATTCCGGAAAAAATAAATTCCGCTGGATTTCACGACGTAGAAAAATATTCCTCCGAACGCGTGCGTTCGGGCTCTTAGAAACATATTTAAATCTCACCAGAGTATCTGCAGATGGCGATCATGATGTTAGGCAAGCGCTCCGGTTTTTGACGATTGTTTACCTCGAGCGCTAGCCAGTGCAGAATGAAAGTCATGAAAGAATGAGGCGACCAAAAACAGAGGCAGGTGGACAGAGGCGCAGACACGGCGATATTGCGCAACAATATCGCGCCCATTCGAGCGCAGCTCGAATCGGGAAGCAACGCGCTGTGGTTCAAAAAACAAAAGATGGGGGTTGGGAAAAATGTTCGAAGACATTGTAGGCAAAAAGCAGGAAACATCCGAGGACCTGATGAGCAACGACAAGGTGCGTATCGGCGTTGTTGGCGTAGGCGGGGGCGGCTGCAACACGGTAGACAGGATGATGAAGATGGGCATCAGAAGCGCCCAGACGATTGCGGTAAACACAGACCAGCTTCACTTGAAGGTTGTTAACGCTCACAAGAGAGTCCTCATCGGCTCTTCTGTCACGAGAGGATTGGGAGCAGGCGGCTTCCCGGAAGTCGCGGCCAAGTGCGCTGAGATGTCGAGGGAAAAGCTGAAGGAAGTCATCGGCGAAAAGGAGCTCGTTTTCGTAACTGCGGGAATGGGAGGCGGCACCGGAACAGGCGCTGCGCCCATAATCGCTGAAATCGCGAAGGAGCAGGGAGCCATTGTCGTCTCCATCGTCACCATCCCGTTCAAGCTGGAACGCGCGAGGATGACGAAGGCGAAGTGGGGCCTTGAGCGCCTTGCGGCGAAATCCGACACGGTCATCGTTATCGAGAACGACCGGCTCGTGTCATACGTTCCGAACCTGCCGATAAACGAGGCATTCAACCTCGCGGACGCAATCACGGGCAAGGCAATCACGGGCATCGCGGACACCATCATGTTCCCCTCGCTCATGAACATCGACTTTGCGGACGTGCGCTCGGTCATGGAGAACGGCGGATTCGCGCTCATTTCCATGGGAGAGGGCAGCGGCACCGACAGGATAGAGAGAGTGGTCAAGAACACCATGGACCACCCGCTCCTCGACGTCTCGTATGAAGGCGCGAAGGGGGCGCTGTTGCACATCGCGGGAGGCACGGGACTCACCCTCGGAGAGGGGATTGAAATCGGCGAGAAGATTTCGTCGAGCTTCGACCTCAACGCGGACGTGAAAATCGGCGCGAGGCTGGACCCGGCGCTCGGAAGCAACATATCCTGCACTGCGATTGTCACGGGAATAAAGAGCCCCTACGGCGAAATGAAGCACGAGGAGGCCCCGCGCAAGGCAGTCGAGATGGACGCACTTTCGTACCTGTAAAAAAAGTTTTTTCTTTTAAGAGATGGCGCCCGCAAGGGCGCCGTTTTCCTGTTTTGGATTTCCGTCGTGTTTTTAAATACTTCAATCTTATCAGAAGCCACATTGGGCGTGTAGCTCAGCGGTAGAGCGCGTCGTTCGCAACGACGAGGCCAGGGGTTCAAATCCCCTCTCGTCCATCCCATATGGGGCAGCAGCCAACACTATCTTCCCCCTGAGGGTTCCACCCCCGAATTGCAACATTAGGGATGTTCAGAAATACGCTTTTTTGCGCCATCACACGCCGAGGAATCTCAGCAGCTCATAGACCAGGAATGCCGGCCAGAAAAGCGCCTTTAACACGCCGATGATGCCTGCCCAGAGGCTGGTCGCCGTCGTGAGGTAATAGAAAAGCGCGCCCAGAAACCCGAGCCCGTAGATTGCGCTGCCCGAGCCGTGCCCGCATGACGCCTCTTTCATCTTCCAGGGCTTGCAGCATCCCTCGTCATCCTTGCACTCTTTTTCCATTTTCGCGCCTATTGCCTTGCCAATCTGGTCCCAAGTCGGTTCCTTCGAAGTTTTTTTCATCATAAACACCCCTATAAACTGGAATGGTTTGTGATGCTTAATATATAAGCATTTTGAAATATTGCAATAGCGGTTCCCATGAAAATCGCGGTCTTGTTCTCCGGCGGGAAGGATTCGGTCTTTGCCGCGGAAGTTTGCAGGCAGATGGGGTGGGAAGTCCATCTCCTTACGATAATCCCCGCCGAATACTCGACAATGTTCCACCACCCCAATTTGCAGTGGTGCGAAAAGCAGGCTGCGGCAATGGGATTGCCAATTATTGTGGTGAAAGCGCAAGGGAAAACCGAAACTGAAGAACTTCTCGCTATGAAACAGGCGCTCGCAGGCATGAAAGTCGACGGAGTCGCGGCAGGCGCAATCGAGTCGGAATACCAGAAGGAGAGAGTGGACAGGATTGCGCACGAGCTTGGAATACGTTCCTTCGCCCCGATTTGGAGAACCGGCGGGCAATTGCTGTCCGAGCAGTGCAGATACCTTGAAACCTACGTCGTCGCAGTCGCAGCCGAGGGATTGGGCGAGGGGATGCTCGGCCGGAAGTTCGACGGAAAGTTCGTGGATTATCTCAAAAAGCTCAAGCCCGCGGTAAGCCCGCACCTTGAAGGCGGGGAGGGCGAAACCTTCGTCGCCGGCGCGCCTTTCTTCTCAAAAGCGCTGAAAATAGGGGGATGGAAAAAGAAATTCGCCGGAAGCTCGGGCATCGGCGAAATCGAGTCGCTTTCCTAGCCCGCGAGCGCTTCGAGTTTGTCTATCATGTTGTTGAGGTCAGTGCCGTAAGCGGTCTTGATTTTCACGATGGAGGTGAACTTCGCCTCGACCGGCAGCGTCTTTTGTATGCGTATAGTCTTGTTGCCAAACGCGGTTGCGGACGAAATCGGGATGATTGCCTTGATTGGCACGTCTTCCTTGACGTGGAAGGAGACCGGCGCGCCGGTTGTGCTGACTCCGACCAGCTGGGTGTCCACGGGAATCGAGAAATCAATCGGGATGTCGAACTCGGGTGGGAAAAGCTCGCTTATCGGGTAGCTGCGGTTAAGCTCGATTGTCGTTGCCACCGGCGCGGAAAGCTGTATCTCCCTGTCCTGGAGCGTGCGCAAATCCTTCGCTATGCCCATGAGGACCGTTTTCTGCGCTGGGCTGAGCGGGCGCTCGGTGAAAAGGAAAAGGTATATGGACGCGAACGCGAGCAAAAGCGCGAGCACAGCAACGTAAATCGCGGGCGAGGACTCCTCACCCGAGCTTTGGGGCTGGCGTGGGGAGCCCGGAGGGGTGAATGTCGAAACCGACGGGGTTGCACCACCCGTGCGCGAGTAGCTGCTTGGAAGATTGGAAGCCATTGGCATCACCAAAATGAATTCCCGACGACATTTTTTAATGCATGCAGGTAGGCGCCTGTCGTGAATGTTATAAATGTTCTGCGCAAAGTAGATGCGAGGGATTCCAATGGCAAAAGTTACTTTCAAATCTGACGGAAAGACGGTGGATGTTCCGGACGGAACGCCGCTCGTGCAGGTCGCCGAGGACAACGGCGCTTCAATCGCATTCTCATGCAAGGCGGGCGTATGCGTCTCGTGCCTCACCAACGTGAACAAAGGGCTTGAGAACCTCACGCCGCAGACGGACAACGAAAAGGCAACCCTCGAGGGATTCGGGGCCAAGCCCAACCAGCGCCTCGCCTGCCAGGTGACCGTCGTGAAAGGCGAGGTCGAAGTCGAGAACCCCTGATTTTCCTTTTTCCCTTTTCATTTTTCAGCCTGAAAACCGGTTTCCCTGATTTTTATGATGAAAATAACGCTGGATAGGGGCTCGTACCGCGCAGGCGAGACCGTGAACGCGTCGGTTGAGCTGAAGCTTGACAAGCCGGTGAAGGCAAGGGCGCTTGTCGTCGAATTCGCGTGCTTCGAGCGCAAGAAGGTGAAAGTCACCCGCGAGCTTGACGAATACGACTATGCCCGCAGGCGCGAGCTTGGGCTGGTTTATACCTCCAATGTGACTACCGAGGTCGTCGAGGAGGGCGCGCGGCGGTTCCACCAGCAAAAGGAGTTCTCCGGCGGGGAATTTTCCGGCGGAGTATACGATGTGGGATTCACACTTCCGCCGGATGCACCGCCCACAAGCAAGGAGTTCGGGCACGACAACAAGACGTTCGTCTGGAAAATCTCTGCCAAGCTGGACATCCCCCTCGCCCTCGACGTGAATACGGAAACCGAAGTGTTCGTCGAGGGGCTGTGAGCCCCGTTCCGCTTTCTTTTTAATTATTCTTCCCGTTAGACTTGCCATGTTGACCATAAATCCAGGCAAGCCATCCTTTGCCCGCGGGCAGGACTTCGTAGCGACGGTGAAATTCGACGCCAAGGCGCCGGTTGCGTGCCGCAAGTTCACGGCAAATCTTGTTTGCGTGGAGAAGAGCAACCTCCAGAGCCTGAAGCTGAAGGACAAGGAGGAAGTGCACGTCGAGAAGCTCTATGACCTGGAACAGGCGCTTGCCGGGGACTGCAAGCTTGCGCCCGGCAATTATTATGTTTCAATAAAGATACCCGCGAACGCCCCGCCGAGCGACTATGAGTTCGGGAAGGACGGCAAGATACGCGTGTGGACGCTTTACGTGAAGCTGGACGTCCCCATGGCGCCCGACGAGCAGGCGCAGCAGGAGATAAAAGTGCAGGGCATAGAAGACGAGTGAGGCGGCTTCTCAATCGTTTTAAACTCTTCTTTCTTTATCTTGGTGCTAATCAGCCGACGTGGCAGAATCCGGTATCGCGCTAGACTTGAGATCTAGTGCCCTTCGGGGCTTAGGAGTTCAAATCTCCTCGTCGGCGTTCTCACTTCGTTCGAACGCCAGAAGAGGTTTTGCGCTGCGCGCAAAATCGCAACGCCTTCGGCGTTGCTCTCCTCGTCGGACTTTTTCAGCAGAAAAAGATGCCCATTTTTGCAGTAGCAAAAATCGGGCGGCGTTTCTTCTTTCAGTCAAAAAAACTATTTTTTCTTGAAATCCTTGTAATCGTCATACAGGCTTCCGGGCTTGTCCTTGTCGCCTGCTTTCCCTCCGATGTTTTGTTTTTCGTCGCTATTTTTCAGGCCGATTCCAAGCTTCGACGATATCGCCCTCAATTCATCGAGGATGCCTGTGAGAAGCTGGGATGTGTCCGCCCCCTGCGCGCGGGTTTCCGCGCCCATTGCGTTCTTTGACCGTTTCACCCGCTTCATTATCGAGTCTATCACTTCTTCCTTGTTGGCAATGCCTGGAAGGTCGGTTCCGGCTAGATTGCTTGAGCCGGATGTTTCAATCAGCAGGGTGGCTATCCCGAGGAATCTCTCGCCCAAGCTGCGCTCGCTTGTTATGTCCTGTATGTTGGAGAAGGGTATTGTGTCACTCACACGGGTAAAGACGCCCCTATGGACTATCAACTCGTTCTCGCTGAATTCGTAGGTGAAATTGTCGTAGACGATGCCTATCCAGCCATAAGCCAGGAGCCAGAACGCCAGCACCACTATCGGAAGCACGTAAAAATAGTTCGAGTGGGTTATCCAGATGAAGGAAACGTCCGGCATTGCAAAAAAGATGATGATGCTTAGCAGGAAAAGAAAGGAGATTGCCGCCCCGGTCGGCAGGAACCAAAGTATTTTCACGTTCTTGTGGAGGTGGATCTTTTCTGCGGTTCCCATAACTATCTATTGGTGTTGCCCCCTTATGTGTATATTACTTCCTATCCGAGTGTAATTCTTACTATTCTATCTTCGCGATGAAAGCCACGTAGTTCTTGCCCCATTTCTTGGCGCATTTGGGGCAGGTTGTGTACCACATGTACAATTTGCCTGTCTTGACGCCTTTTTCCTTCGTGTATTCGGCAAACTGCTTGCCCCATTCGCCCGTCTTCTCGAAAGGGCCTTCGTAAATCTTGCAGAGGAACTTGCCGGAGATTTCGGTGTTTTCGCACCCTGGCACTTCCTTGTCGGTTGCCATGTAGAAGTCCATGTTGAACATGGAGGTGTGGTCGGAGAGCCCGAGCGAGTCCGGGCATTTTGCGCCGGCAGCTTCCATCTTCTTGAAAAGCGAAACGACCGCGTTGCCGAAAGTGAGAGGCATGTAGAAGAGGCAGAAGACTTTTCCCTTGATGAACTTCTTGCTGTTCCAATCAAGGATTTTCCCGTCCCACGGCTCGGGGTTGAATTTCGGACAGCATTCCTTTTCGTCCATAATCGCACCTCATTTGATGGATTATGCTGCCCGGACAAGAAATATAAAACTGGAAGGGCGCTAACGCTTGCTTTTCTTGGAAGATTTGCTCTTGGCCATTGCCTTTGCCGCGGCAGCCTCGTCCATATAGCCGATTTCCCATTGGTGGGAGTCGGGATCCTCAAAACTCCGCCCGTACATCCAGCCGTAGTCCTCGGCCTTCCGAGGCTCGGTGGCTCCGGCGGCAAGCGCTTTACGCATCAGGCTGTCCACCTCGCCCCTGCTGGCTGCCGAAAGCGCCACGATCACTTCCGTGCTTTTTGCCGCGTCGGCAATCTTTTTCTTGGTGTATGCCTTGAAGAATTTCCCCACGAGCAGCATGGCGTAGATGTTCTTGCCGATTATCAGGCAAGCCGCCTTCTGGTTCGTGAAGCGCGGGTCGGAAGTGAAGCCGAGCTTGGTGAAAAACGCCATGCTTTTCTTCAGGTTCTTGACGGGCAGGTTGACGTAGATTTTCCGTTCGGGGGCGGGTTTTGCGCCGCCGGATTTGTTTTTTGCCATGGGAATTGCGGCTCAAGGCAGATTTAAAAAAACGGATTGGTTCTGCGCGAGTAAATGGCTCGCGCTGGGAAGAATAGAAAACTTAAAACAGAAAATTCAGAAAAAGAAGATTCCGCCCGATTTATTCGAGCGAAATCTTGACCTGCACGTTCTCTGGGACGCGCACGCGCATGATCGAGCGGAGCGTCCTTTCATCGCCCGCGACGTCAATCACGCGCTTGTGTATCCTCATTTCCCAGTGCTCATATGTGTCCGAGCCGTCCCCGCAGGGGGTGCGGCGCGTGCAAATGGAAAGGCGGCGGGTGGGAAGGGGAACCGGCCCCTTGATTTCCACGCCTGTCGTCTTCGCGATTTCGACTATCTGCTTGCATACCTCTTCGAGGTCTTCAGACGTCTTTCCAATCAATTTGATTCTTGCCTTTCCCATCAATACACCAATCCATGCTCCGATCCTTTCGACCGGACACAAAAAAATCAATTAAAATAAAAAAACTTAAGCGGTCTTCGGCACGACTGACAGGACAACGCCTGCCGCCACCGTCTGGCCCATGTCGCGGATTGCGAAGCGGCCCAGCGGGGGGAAGTCTGCGAACTTCTCGACCACGACGGGCTTGAGCGGCTTTATCCTGACGATTGCCACGTCGCCCGACTTGATGAAGTCCGGGTTCTTCTGCATCGTCTGCCCGGTCTTCGGGTCCTTCTTCTCAAGGATTTCCACTATCGTGCACGCGATTTGCGCAGTGTGAAGGTGGAAGACAGGGGTGTATCCCTTGCCGATTGCCGTCGGGTGCTCGAGAACCACGATCTGCGCCGTGAATTCAGCCGCCACCGTGGGCGGGCTGCTCACCGGGCCTACGACCTCTCCGCGCTTGACGTCCTTCTTGTCGACGTTCTTCACGTTGAAGCCCACGTTGTCGCCAGGCACTGCCTGCGTGAGTTCCTGGTGGTGCATCTCGATTTTCTTCACCTCTCCCTTTGCGCCGGAGGGCATGAAGACCACGGTCTCGTTGAGCTTGAGGATGCCTGTCTCGACACGGCCGACCGGCACTGTGCCGTGGCCCGTTATCGTGAAGACGTCCTGGATGGGCAGGCGGAGCGCCTTGTCCGTCGGCTTCACTGGTGCGGTGAGCTTGTCGAAGCATTCAAGCAGCGTCGGGCCGGAGTACCACGGCATTTCCGCGGTCGGCTTGTTCTTGATGTTTGTTCCCTGGAAGCCGGACATGGGGACGAACGGGATGTTCTCGACCTTGTAGCCGATGTTCTTGAGGAGGGTGGACATTGCCATCTTCGTCTCGTCGAACTTCACGTGGTCGTAGTTGACCGCGTCCATCTTGTTGATTGCGACTATCATCTGCGAGACGCCGAGCACTTTGGCGAGGAAGGCGTGCTCCTTTGTCTGCGCCTGCACTCCTTCCTTCGCAGAGCACACGAGAACCGCCGCATCAGCCTGCGATGCGCCAGTAATCATGTTCTTGACGAAGTCCCTGTGCCCGGGCGCGTCGATGATGGTAAAGTAGTACTTCTGCGTCTGGAACTCCTTGTGGGAGAGGTCGATTGTCACTCCGCGTTCGCGCTCCTCCTTGAGGGTGTCCATGGTAAAGGCGAACTCGTAGGTTGCCTTTCCGACCTTTTCCGCTTCCTCTTTGAGCTTCCTCAGCTGCTGCTCCGAAAGCGCGCCGGTTTCGTAAAGGATGCGCCCTACCGACGTCGATTTACCGTGGTCGACGTGACCGATGAAGATAAGGTTCAGATGCTCTTTTTCTGCCATAATATACACCTCGTTTTTGTTACCCAACGATATGCCTGACCTTGGGCAAACATTAGCCAGTCTGCATGTGCGTTTTGCAGCGGCAAAACGCATCAGACATCGACGTGTACGTCGATGCTGAAGTCGAAGCGTCTGTATTATAGGGAATTATTTTATAAAGGTTATGTCGGAGCCGCAGGGGGCGCTACTGTTTTTTCTTCCCGAAGTTTCCCCTTGGTTTTGTGACTTTTATTTCAGGGAAGGTCTCGGACAGCGTCGCGGTGTCGAGGTTGGTCTTGAAGCCCAAAAGGTCCAGCATTACCTTGAGGAGGTAGTTCTCGGCAATAGGAAGGTGCTTGGGGGTGGGGCATGCCGCCAGAAGCTCGGTTTTAAGCTCGGTTGGCTTGAGCGAAGAAAGGGCTTCGGAGAGCGACACGAACGACTTTCTCTTGCCCTTCACCAGCTTCTCGGCGATTGACTCGACTATCTGCTGGTTTATGCCCGTGAACTGGTAGGACTTGCGGGTAAGGGTGGCTTCGATTGACGCAAGCGCGGCTGAAACCTCCTGCGGGCTGGTCTTCTCGTCCACGGACAGTTTCTTGATTACCATCCAATCCTTGTAGCGCGCTGTGAAGACTACCTCTCCTTGTGTTTCAGCCATCATAGCACCCGTTCCGACGCTCTACTTCTTGACGCGGATGTCCTTGCGCTTGGGGCGCAGATAAATCGAGCCGCACTTGCGGCACTTCTTCGTGCCGCGCTTGTTGCGCGCCTTGCACTTCTTGCAAATGAATATGTTTGCGATGACAGCGTCAGCTTCTGCGAATTTGCCCATAAATATTACCTCTGTAGTCCGTCTTTGTTCTAATCAAAGTTTAAATGCTTATGCACAAAGAAGAAAACCTAGGCAAATTTGCCATTTCGCTGTTGCGAAATGTCGATCCAGTCGAGCGCGGCTCGACTGTCTGCGCAACTCCTGCGGGAGTGTGCGCATGCCCCTGTAGCTCATCGGTAGAGCGATTGCCTTGTAAGCGCTTTTGTGCTTCGCACAAAAACTCGACGCCTGATGGCGTCGATTGCCTTGTAAGCAATAGGTAGTGGGTTCAATTCCCATCGGGGGCTTCGCAATAGGTAGCGACCGACAGCGCAGCTGTCGGGACTTGGCGCGAAGCGCCAAGCTGAGTTCAATTCTCGTCGGGGGCTTTACGTACGCTCAAAGCCCCCTCCTTTTGACCTGCGGGTCAAAAACGCGACAACACCTCGTGTTGTCGCTCGTCGGGGGCTTAGGGTTCTTCTCTCCTTGCTGTTCCGAACCTCGAACGCGCCGCATCAACACTTAAAAAGTGTTTGTTGCCGAAAGTGTCGGAGAGGTGGAGAAATGAGCGTCTTTAAACCCGGTGCGGACACCAAGAAAACTGGAGCAGGCAAATCTTCTTCTGAAATCAAAGGCGGCGATATTGCCGGTTTCAACACCTCGGAAAAGGCATTCACGCGAAAGGTTCTAAGCATGGATTCGCGGACACGCATCATCGAGTCGCTTGGCAGCATGGTTGCAGTCAAAACGGTTTCAGGCCCCGGGGAAACACCGGATTACGAGGGGTTCGAAAAAGTCCTTCGGGAAGAGGCGGCAATGCGCAAATTGAGCTGCGAGCAGATAGGGAAGCACGTCGGTAATTGGCTTGTGAAGATGCAAAATGAGGACCCGGAAAAGCAGACCATGCTCATAGCCGTCCACGCGGATGTGGTGTCGGTTGGCGACAGGAAAGACTGGAAAACCGATCCGTTTGAATTCACGGTTGATGGGGACAGCGCATATGGGAGAGGAGCCGCCGATTGCAAAAGCGGCATAGTGGTCGGGCTGGAGGCGATGTACCGGCTGCAGAAGGAAAATCCCAAGGTGAAGGTGCGGATGCTTGTCGGCAGGGATGAGGAGACCGGAAGCGAGCTTGGTTTCAAGTACCTTGCTGAAAACAATCTCCTGAAAGCGGATGCCGCCCTTGTTTGGGACACAAGGCCGGTCATCACAGTTGCATCCTCGGGGGTCATCGGGGCGAAGATTGAATTCCATGGGGCAGTATCGGGTGCCCTTGGCATTTTTGATGCAATCCAGGAATACTCCACAAAGAGGAACATGGTTGAATCTGAATATTATGCAACCGAAGCGCCCCGCCCAAAATTGTGGGGAAGGGTGACTCCGACAATAATCAACTTCCAAGTTATCTCAGATGAGGAAGTGTTCGCCAAGGCCATTTGGGGAGGCGAAAAAACAAATTCCGTGCCAGCCTCGTGCTATGTTTCATTTGGAATCAGCACGAGTGCATTGGGGGCCGGCATCTGGAAAGAAATTAGAAGCAAATTAAACCAAAATCTGTCGCCGGGATTTGAGATTGTCAAAGACCCGGAGGGGATTCTGGGGACTGGCAAGCGCCGTAGCGTCCAGATTGAGATACAGGGGAAAGGAGGGCATGCCGGTTATCCCCACCAGACATTGAACCCGATTCCAGAGGCGATAAGGCTGGTTAGGGAATACATTAAGGGTGAATCTTCCAGCTTCTACCTGGGAGTGGACGCACGGGCGCTTCCTGAAGAGAACATTATGGCAATCAAAAACGAGCTTATCGATGCTTTCAAGAAAAATGCGACGCCTATGCTGGATGATGGAAAATGGTCGGTGCACTCCCCATGCATGCTTGGAAAAAACCAGGTGAACGACGCTCTTGTAGGGCAAGTACAGGCGGCATTCGGAGCGCAGGGGCTTGATACGAAAATATACGGCGGCTTGGGCGGGCTGGACTTGGACATGCTAATAAAAGCAGGCATACCCTCGCTTGCAGCAGGGCCGCAGAATAAAAGCATCCACGGGCCGAATGAATACGTTTCGCTTTCTCAAATTGAGAAGTTCATCAATTTGACAGTGGACTTGGCCGTGAACTGGGAGAGCCTCCCGGGCAAAACCAGCACAGAGGGTTGAAATCCCGGGCAATATAGGCGTTAAAGCCGCCCGTTATGGGCAGCGCACGGCGGGGACTTAGTCCTCTTTTTAAATTTTCAACCCGAACCGGAAAGCATGAGCCACACTTGCGACCGCTGCCGGACAAGCTATGATTCCGGGGCGTTTTACGGCGGGCACGACTATTGCAACACCTGCTACGTCAAGATACAGGAGGAGGAGAGGAAGAAGCGCGAGGATGACAGGCGGAAGACAGAGGAAGCACGCAAGGAGCGGGAGCGCCAGTTCGTAAAAGACAGGGAAAAGCACGACATGTACAAGCAGATGGAGGAGGAAAAGCGCCACCGCGAGCTTGAGGCCGACAAGCAGCACGAGCGGGAAGTCCAGCAGAAAATCCTCGAGCAGCAAAAGCACCTTCTTGAAGAGCGCTCGGTTGCCAAGCAGAAGCACCACTGGGACATCACGATAGCCCGCCCCGGCGAAGTGAAGGCGGTCGTCGCCCCACCGGACCCGATGCAGATAAAAACTCCGATGAAGACGAAGCCGGTGAAGTTCCAAAGCACGGATATGCCGGGCAGGAGATACAAGCTCGACATGACCGGCGTCAAGCCTGCGCCGAAAAAAAGGGAGCGCGCCAAGGCAATCAGCAGCGTCGGGCTATCCGTGAAAAAGGGGCTGCCGGTTTCCCTTTCAGTGGGGCAGAAGGAAGTCAAGACATTGTTCATGGCGAAAAACTCCTCGCCGACGAAACTGACGCTTGAATTCGCAATCACTATCGAGGACTCGAAAAAGAAGCAGATTGAGCCAAAGCTTGAGCCCAAGCAGTGCGCAATCGAGCCGGACGCCGAGATGGAGCTGACGGCACAATTCGACCTTAAGGATGACGCGCCGACAGGCCCGCTCACGATGACTGCACAGCTCCGCGAGAATGCGATTTACGTGGACAGGGAATCCGCGAAAAGCGAGGCGATTGCGCTCTCTGCCCAAGTAAAGACCGCGATGGAATTGGAATACATCCCGGGAAGCGCGGAGTTCGAAAAGCAGGACAATGGCACGCTCGCGCTCATCTTAGTTTTCCAGAACACCGGCGAGACGGGCGGCTTCCTTGTTACGCGCTCAAGCGTCGGCTACGGCGTGGAAAATCGGATGAAGAGGTCCAACCTCGCCGCGAAGACGAAAATCAAGGGCAAGCAAAAAAAAGTGCGGCTCGTGTTTTCGCCATCTGAGGAAACGGCAATCAAGTTCCTCACATTCGACTTTTCAGGCACGGACGCGAACGGCAAGGAATACAAGTTCCAGAACAGCCTCGACGTGAAAAGCGGGAAACTGAAGAAAGAAAAAAAAGGAAAAAAGGAAGCGGGAGAGGCGCCCGAAGGCGATGTCGGGAAGGAAACCGGCGGCTAGACCGCCGCCTCCTCGCCCGGCACGCGCCTGAACATCTGGACATCGCCGACATGCGGCGCGCCCGAGAGGTAGCGGACAAGCCGCTCGAAACCGAACCCGCCCCCTGCGGACGGGGTAAGGTCGTTTTTCGCAAGCTCAAGGTACGCCGCGTAGCGGGACTTGTCAAGCCCGTTCTTCTCGATTTTTTTCGTGATTGTGGCGTACTCGTGCTCGCGCTCCGCCCCGGAGAGCGCCTCGCCGAAACCTTCGGGGTAAATCAGGTCGTAGTTCAGGAAATGCCCCGGCTCGGCAGGGTCCTCCTTGTCGTAGAATTCCCTCGTGTGGCAGACCGCCCAAAACGGCTGCTTGGTGGAAAGGGAAGCCGTATCCTCCCAGTCCGCGCCGTATTTGTCCGCAAGCTCATGCGTGGTGTACACCGGGAACGGGCCCCGCACGGAAGGGAGCTTCCTTCCGAGGAACTCGAGGTCTTCACTGCAAGTGGCTTTCACGTGCGCCACCGCGCCGACGAGGAAATCCTCCATCAGCGCGAACACTTCCTCCTTCTTCGCCTTCCTCATCTCGAAATCCACCTGCGAGAATTCGTAGAGGTGCTTCCCCGACGCACGCCTGCTGGGGTGCTCGAGCCTCACGTTGGGCGAAATGACAAACAGCTTGTCGACGCCTGCGTGCATGAGGAGCTGCTTGTGCAATATCATCGACTGCGTGAGGCAAAGCGTCCTGCCGAGGTACTCGATTTCGCCGCGCTTTATCACCGTGCTGTTCGGGTCCGGCCCCAGCGGGTCGGTTATGGGCGAGAGGATGACGGGCATCAGCTGCATGAAGCCGCGATTGTGGAAGAAGTGCGTGGTGTAGAGCAGCACCCTGGAGGTGAGCTTCGCATATGCCTTCTTCCTTTCGTCAAGCTTCTTCATTTTTCCACTCCCCGCGCGCCGGCGGCGCGCAGCGGCAATGCTGCGGGCATGGCTGCATATATAAATTATCCCAAATATATTGAATTTTATACAAAAAATGTGCTTGAAACCGCCATTTAATTGGAAAATTTCCAATCACAAGGGCACTCCCGCGAGGTGGCAACGATGGACAAAACCGATTCAGAGATATTATCCGCGCTTGAGCAGGACGCGAAAGCCGGCTTGCGAAAGGTTGCGAAGAAGGCGGGGCTCCCCATGAGCACGGCGCACCACCGCATATTGAAAATGGAAAAAGAGGGCGTGATACGCCGCTATTCCGCGATTCCGGATTACCGCAAGATAGGGCTGCCCGTGTGCGCATACGTGCTCGTGAACGTGGATTACTCCGGCATACGCTCGCAGGAGGCAGTGGCAAAGGAAATAAGGAAGCTCCCCAACGTGCTTGAAGCCGCCATCATAAGCGGGGAGATAGACATCATAGCCAAGGTCAGGGCGGCGGACATTGATTCGCTTGGCGACGCGGTGATTTCGAAAATCAGGAACATCAAAGGCGTCGCAAAGACGGTCACGTCAGTAGTCATGAAGGAGATTGGCTGATTAACCCCGCTTGCGCCGGCTGTGCAGCTTGCGCGCGTGCCCGATCAAGTCCCATATGAACACCAGCGCAAGCAGGAACGCGAGTTCGTCGCCCAGCGTGAAAATCGCGGGCAGCTGGAGGTACATCACTATTTCAGGCAGGACAAGCGAAAGAAGCATGAATACGACTGCGATTGCGACGTCTCGCAGGATGACGTTCTCAAGCTTGGCGTCCTTCTTGTGCCTCGCGATTGTTTTCGAGAGCTTGTCAAGGAGCGGCTTGAGGTCGCCCAGGATGCCGGCAAACAGCCAGAGTATCGGGAGGACCGAGAGCAGGAATATCGACGCGGAAAGCTGCCCGGCAGTGACCTTCGGAACGTCCATGAAGCGGACAGCGAAGCGCAGCACGAATGAAACAACCGAGATTGCGGCAATCAGCACGAGCTTCCTGCTGGCGCAGTCCCAGCACGTGTGGGAAACCTTCCAGAAGCTGCCGCTCGGGGAGAAATCCCGCAGGAGGGATTTGAAGTAATCGGAAAGCGGCTGCGCCGCCCTGCGCGCGCCCGCAGGCACGAGCCGCTGCTCAAGCGCGATGAGCCTCTCCTGCCTGTCGAGGAGGAACGACGATATTATTGCCGTGACAACGACGCCAAGCGAGCAGGCCGCGATGAGAAGCGAGGAATGCTGCCCGGCGTAGGAGGAAGCGATGAGGAGCGAGAACTCCCCCATCACCACCATTGCCGAAGCCCCAAACATCGCGTCCCTGGGCTGGGCGCCGGTGAAATACAGGAGCGTGAAGACCGAAAGGAAGCATCCCGCCGCGAATATCAGCGTGAATGCCGCGGCGAAGGGCAGGTTCGCGAGTATGACCGCCGGCTCGATTTGCATGCCGAGCGACAGGAAGAACAATGATGCGAAGGTAAGCAGCAGCGGCTTGAGCGTCTTTTCAATCGAGCGCGCGTTGGGCAGCGTGGAGATTATAGAACCCGCGAGGAAGGCACCGATTGCTGTGGAGAGGTTGAAGTATCCGGCGACCATGCTCATGGCAAGGCATAGTGAGAAGGACACGAAAATCATCACTTCCGCGTTGAGAGTGGAGGTGAGGCGGAATATCGCCTTTGCCGCCGGGCGGCGCACCACGAAATAGAAAAGCCCGAGAAGCCCAAGCGAAATGAGTATGGAGTAGAATTTGTCCTCCGACGTGCCCGCGCCGCCCGAGAGGCTGGAGAAGAACGTGAGAGCAGCGACAGCCACGATGTCCTCGACGATGAGCATGGAGAACAGAAGCGGCATGAGGGAATTTTTCGCCATGCCCTTCTGCGAGACGACCTTGAACATTATCGCCGTGCTCGTGACGGATATCATCGCCCCCGCCGCAAGCGCGGAGGTGAGGTCGAGCCCGAAATAAAGCGCGGCTTCGTAGCCGAGGAAGAAAAGCGCGCCCATCTTGAACGCGGTTATGAGAACTGCCCTGACACCCGAGCGTAGTATGCGGGTGATTGAGAATTCGATGCCCACCGTGAACAGAAGCAGTATGGCGCCAAGCTCGGAAAACGTGCCGATAAGGTCCCTGTTGTCCACCAGCCCCAGCATGTTGGGGCCGGCAAGCATGCCGAATACCAGCAGCCCGACCACGTAGGGCTGGCGCAGCTTGAGCGAGATTATGGTGCCTAAAAGCGCAAAGACTATGAAAAAGGAAAATTGCAGGAGATATGTGGTTTGTTCCATCGCGCACACCGGATGCCGCACTTATTTGCCGAGCCTGAGGAAGGAGGATAGCGAGGCAAGCTTTATGAGCCTGGGGGAGGGCATTGCGGCAAGCGCCTTCCTGCTTGCCAGGGAGAATGCTGCCCACTTCGAGAGCTGCGCGCGCAATGCCTTGCGCCTGGCAAGCTTCTTTTCATGCGCGATTATGTAGCGAGCGATTTCCGCGGGCAGCATTGCCGCGATTTTCTTCGGGATTTCGCGTTCCCCTTCCGGGAATTTGTCGATTGCGGAGATTGCGCCCTTGAGCTGCTTTTCGGCTTTTTCGAATTCCGCCATTTCCTCGTCGCGGCGCGCAAGCGCGAGGGCTGCGGACTCGACGGCAATCTCGCGGGCTTTTTCCTCCCCTGTGCCGGCACGGTGCGCGGCTTTCACGTGCTCGGGCGAAATCAGCTTGGCAAGCTCCTCGCGCTTCTGCTCCGCCATGCGCTGCTCCTGCATGAATTCCGCTTCCTGGTGCGCGCCTGCGCAGTAGATGAGCGCGGGGGAAAGAGTTTCCGCGCATATCGAGGATACGACCGCCTCCTGCGCGGGGGTGGAGAGGGACTGGCGCATGTTCTCCTGCTGGCGCTCGTGCTCCTTCTCCGCCTCGCCTGCGCGGGACTTCTCGGTGATTGCCTCGGACTTGCCGGACTGCGCCTGAGTGTCCTTCAAATCCTCGTTGTAATATCCCCAGACGAACTTGGAAACTTCGCTCGATTTCTCGTTCTGCCCGGCCTGCACGGACATGGACTCGATCACCGCCTTGCTCTTCTCCACCATGTTGTCGGCGTTTTTCACTTCCTCGAGCTTCATCGCGTTCTTGAGGTATTTTGTTGCGTTCTCGTAGCCCCACGCGAACGATGCCGCGTGTATTGCGTTTTGCGCGCCGGGCGTGAGAGTCGACACGAACTCGTCGGCTTCCTTGTCGCGGGCGACCTTGTGCGGGGAGAGCATCTCCGATGCCATGTTATCCACAAAAACCGACAGCGCCTCCGCGCTTTCCGCGTCCATGAAGCCCTTCCTGCGGATCCGCACGCCGAAATGGGTCGGGGAGTTTTCGGAATCGCTTTCGTTGTATTTGACCTGGAAGATGAGCATCATTGCACCGAAAAAGGTATTGCAGTAGAAAATAAATAGCAGGAGGGTTGCGAAAAAAAGTGCGGAGAACTTCGGCTGCTGCCGAAGAACCGCATTTTTCTGCGAAAAAAAATGCGGAGAGGAGGATTTTTGGGCGGCTTCTGTCCGAGTTTGCCCGAAAAAAAGCCGGAACCCCCGCAGCCACTAGGGCACTGGGTCCTAAGCCCAGCGCATTTGACCGGACTCTGCCATCTCCGCGGGATTGATGATGACGACAACGGTTAAAAAGAGTGCATCCGAAGAAAGTGCGGTGACGACATGAAGGCGCCTCTCGCTATTGCTATCTCAATTCTCGTTTTTGCATTGGTATTCTCAGCCGGCTGCATACAGCCCAAGCCGCCAGCGGTGAACGCCACCGAGCAGCCGCCCATAGTCACCCCCCAGAACAACACGAGCACGCCGTCCGAGCAGCTCTGCTCCGGCGGCAACGTCGTCCAGAAAGACGAGTGCTTCACCTCGCTTGCCAAGGCGACGCGCGATTCTGAATACTGCCAGAACATATACTCGATAGAAAAGATGGATTCGTGCTATGCGCTCTTCGCGAACAATAGCCTCGACATCTGCAAGAAAATCACGAACGCTGAAACGAAGTGGGGCTGCCTCTACGCGAACGCCGTCCGGGAAAAGTCGGATGCCCCATGCAAGCTCATCGAGAATGATGCCGCGCGCGCCAGCTGCCTTCAGGCGGTCGTGCCGGCATGCATGCTCATCATGGACGAGAACGCCCGCGCGCTTTGCCTCGCGCTTGAGAAGAGAGATTCCAGCCTGTGCACGAACGACTGGTGCTTCGCATCATACGCAAGGAACAGGTCGGACCTTGGGGCATGCGGCGGGATAAACGCGGAGTTTTACAGGTATGCCTGCGCGGCGATAATCAAGGATGACGTGGAAATCTGCAAGCAGGCTGCGCAATCCCCCGTGCAGGACGCCTGCATCGAGAACGTGTCGATTGCGCTTGAGCGCCCAAGCGGCTGCGACCTCGCAACACCGGGCAGTAGCTACGCGAACAGATGCTACCTGCACTTCGCGCTCAAATACTCCGACCCCACGTACTGCAGGAAGCCGTACCAGGAGGAGCAGCGCGACCAGTGCTATTCGGACTACGCGAATCTGACCGCGAACATAAGCACCTGCCCGAAAATCATCAACACGCTCAACAAGATAGTCTGCTACAGGATAGCGGCGATAGGCAACAGGATGCCCTCGCTTTGCAACGACATAGGCACCAACACGAACATGCGCGACTGCTACGCGGGAAGCATATTGTACGTGGATGCCGGCCCCGTCCCCTCGGACTGCGGAAACGTCGCTGACAGCGACTGGAAGAACAAGTGCTACCTGAGGGCGGCTATAAAGACGAACAATGCGACGTACTGCACCTTTGTCGGCGAAGGGCCTGACAGGCAGGACTGTGACGAGCTGTTCGGGAAGAAGTAGCTTCCGCGGGCAAAAAAGAAATGGATTAGCGCAGGCTGGAAGCTAGCGAAAATAAATAAAACTAAAAATAAAAACGGGAAAAAAGAAGTTCGGGCTTACTCTTCCTTCTCTTCCGTGCCCTCTGCCTTGTGCTCCTTCTTCTTCGAGGCTTTCTTGTGCTTTGCCTCTGCTTCCGCAGGGGTTTCAGCCGGAGCGGCTTCCTCGGCAGGGGCTTCCTGCGCGGGCGCAGGGGCTTCCTGCACTGCCGCAGCCACGGATTCGGGCTCAGGCACTACTGCCGGCGCGGCCGGGGAAAGCGGGGGGATGGAGCCATCCTCGGGCTTCTCGGCTTCGAATGCCGCAAGCGGGATGGAGAACTCGTCGTAGGACGCAATCTTGCCCCTGCCCATCATGTATTCGCGGGCGAGAAGGTAGAAGATGAGCGCGAGCGAGCGCCTGCCCTTGTTGTTGCACGGGACAACCCAGTCTATGAACATCGTCACGTTGTCCGTGTCGCAAAGCCCGACTGTGGCGATTCCCATCTTGCCGGCTTCGATTACGGCCTGCCTTTCGCCCTTCGGGTCGCAGATAAGGATGAGCTTGGGCTCCACGAAGTCCGCGCGGTTGACGTTTGTCAGGATGCCGGGGATGAAGCGCCCCTGATAGACCTTGACGCCCGTGAGGCCGGAGAACGCGACTGCCGCGTTGCCGGAATAGGAGCGCGAGGCGACCACGAGTATTTCCTCGGGCGCGTACTGGGAGAGGAGCTTTGCCGCGAGGCGTATCCTCTCGTCGATTTTTCTGAGGTCAAGAACGAAAAGGCCGTCGTTGCGCATCCTGTAGATGAACGGGTCCATGTCCATTACCTTGAGCTTGGTCCCGATGTGGATGCCTGCTTCAAGGTACGTTTCCTGCTTTATCAAGAGGCTGTCTGCCATATTTACACCTTTTTCTCCGGTTGCTGCACGCGCTTCCCTTTTGGGTTCCGCAACTCTCAGCAATTCCGGATGAATAATGAAATGGGGCCATCGAGATTTGAATTTCCGCGTAGCAGGGCGATTGCCCGACTCCATCTCGAATCTCCAGCACCCCAAGCTGGAAGGCTAGCCAGGTTACCCCATGGCCCCATAAACGTCAGCGATTGGGTTCAAACCTTCCTGTACTTCACTATCTTGTCCATCACTTCCACGTGCCCGAGGAACATCCTGCGGCAGCAGTAGCGCTCGATTCCCATGGATTCGAGCACCTTGGCGGGGTTCTTGCCCTCCTTTACCTGCTTTGCGTACGTGTCGTAGAGGTTCCCGATAACGGAACCACACGTGAAGCACCTTATTGGAAAGAACATTCATACACCCCGTTTGATTGGCGTTTGCCCTGTCATGCCTATCTGTAGGATTTCTGGAACCTTGCGCGAGCCTTCGGTCCCTTGTACTTCTTCGGCTCAATGCGCCTGGAATCCTCAATCAGAAGCGTCCTGTCATATTCGAGCATCTTGCCCTTGAGCAATTCGTCGCCGGAAAATCCGCAAAGCGCGCGGGCGATTGCCACGCGGCACGCCTGCGCCTGCCCCATCTGCCCGCCGCCGGCTACGGAGACGGAAATGTTCGCAGTTGATGCGACCTCGGGGGCGAAGTGCAGCGGCTCTGCGACAAGCTCGCGCACGTACTTGTTGTCGATTGCGTCGAGCCGCACGCTGTTTATGCGCACGATTCCCTTGCCCTTGCTTATGCTTGCGCGGGCGATTGACTCCTTGCGCTTGCCGCGGAACACGCTCTGGAGCGTCTCCTTCTTCGGCTTCTTGACTTTCTTTTTGTTGGCTGCTGTCACCATGAAAACCACTTCTCCTTAGGAGCTTTTTGACTTGCCGCCGAGCGACACGCAAAGCTCTGAAATCGTGAATGTGCCATGCTTCTTCTCCGAAGACGCCTCGGGGACCTTCGTGGTCTTGGCGCCCTCAGGCGCGCCCACGAGAACGTGGAGCCTGTGGTACGCGTCGCGCCCCCTCTTGCTCTTGTGGGGAAGCATCCCGCGTATCATCCTGCGGACAAGCAGGTGCGGCGCTCGCGGCCAGTGGGGGGACTCCTCCGGGTTGCGCTTGTTCTGCTGGCTGCGGCGCGAAAGGTATTTCTCCTTCGCGGCGTCAAGCGAGCCGACCATCAGCGCCTTGTCGGCGTTGACTATCTCGACTTGCTGCCCAGCGAGGAGGAGCTTCGCGACGCGCGCTCCGAGCCGTCCGATGACGGCGTCTTGTGCATCAATTGTAACCATTTCATCCACCCTTGCTCACTTGATAATCGTAGCTCCCGTTCCCGTGGGGCTCTTCTTCGCGGCCTCGATGATTGTCATCGTCTTGCCGCCCGCGGACTCGATTGCCTTCCTCGCGGACTGCGAGAATGACACCGCCGCCACCGTGGATTTCCCGCACGAACTGGCGCCCGCGCCGAGCACCTTGTCAGGCACTACGACGAGCTGCCCGTCTTTCGCGTATGCGGCAATCCTGCTGACGTTCACGCCCGATTTTTTGCGGGAGCTGGCGGAAAGCAGGTACAGCACGCGCTTCCAGAACGGGGTCTTGCGCGCCTCTGCAGGCAAGCCCGCGGATATCTTAAGGTTCTTTTCCGAAAATGTCGCTTTTCTCATAATCAACACCGTTATCGTTGTTTCGCACAACTTTGTTAGCAGGAGTGTGGGGGAAGGGATTTGAACCCTCGAAGCCCTAAGGCACTAGCCCCTCAAGCTAGCGCATTTGACCTAGCTCTGCCACCCCCACACGATTCGCATGATTTTTGCATTCCACTCTCCATATTCATTCGTGAATTCATTCCGCCTTCTTGATGTCTGCAAGCTTGCCTTCGATCTCCTCGCACTTCTCGAGAATCTTGTCGGCGGACTTGAGCAATATGTCGCGCGGCTCCATCTGCATGAACGATTCCACCTTGAAGCGGAATTCGTTGGGCGAGAGGATTTCGTAGGCGATAAGCCCTGGCTGGAACTTCGCGTGGTCGCGGCCTATGCCGCGGCGCGCCTTTGCCTCCAGCCGTATGTTCTGCCCTTCGAGGAGCTTCAAGAGGGGCAAATCATCGAGCGCCGCCTTGATTTTCGCGTCCGTGCTCTTCAGCTCGCGGGAGAGGACCGTTGAAGGGCCTTCCGCGTCGAGCGTGAAAGTTATCTCGTCCGTGGCGCGGGAGGAGTCCATCTTTATCGGGACCTGCCCGAGCCTGTGCGCCACGTATTCGTCGAACATCGCCGAGCCGTTCTCGTAGAACGTGACGCGGTCGATTGCGAATATGGGCACCTGCCCCATGCCGTAGCGGCGAAGCAGATTGGCGAACGGCGTTGCCGCTCCGCGGAGCAGGAATTCCATCCTGTTGTCGTGCTCGGATACCATGGTAAGATTCATGCATACCACCCGGGGTTTCCCCCTTGCGATTCCTTATACTCTGCGCCCTCTGCGGCCGCCCGGCCTCTTGGTCGTGTCGGTCGGCGTCGGGGTGACGTCCTCGATTTTGCCGATGCGAAGCCCCATTCTTGCGAGGGACCTGACAACCGCCTGCGCTCCGGCTCCCGGAGTCTTGGCGCCATTGCCGCCCGGCGCGCGGATGCGGATGTGAAGACCGGTTATTCCGCGGTTCTTCACCTCGTTTGCCACCTTTGCCGCAGCCTGCATCGCCGCGTAGGGCTTGCCCTCTTCGCGGTCAGCCTTCACAATCATTCCACCGGACGCTTTTGCAATCGTTTCTGCGCCGGAGATGTCGGTGACCGTGATTATCGTGTCGTTCTTGGAAGAGTAAACGTGCGCGACCGCCCACTTGTATTCGCGGCGGATTGGCGCTGCCGTCGGGGTTGCCGCTGCGACAGGGGTTGCAGGCGTTGCGCCTGTTGCCTGGGCCGTGCCTGCCGGAACTTCGGCTGGCTTCGCCGCTTCAACTTTCGGCTTTGCTTCTTCGGGTGTCTTCGCCGTTTCAACTTTCTTTTCAGCAACCGCCTTCTCGGCGACTGCTTCTTCGGCTTTCTTTTCGTCTTTAGTCATGAAAATCACCAATTACTGCGCGGCTTCCGCCTTCGGAGCTGCCGGCTCTGCCGCCTCCGTGGGCGCAGCCTGTGCCTTGCTCTTGGGGCTCGGCTCGTGAACTGCAATGTCAATGGGCTTGTAGTACGCGACATACTGGTCTTCATCGACGTTGACCATGTAGGACGGCACTGTCACCCTCTTGCCCTTCACTGCGATGAAGCCGTGCGTGACAAGCTGGCGCGCCTGCGTCATGGTGCGTGCGAGGCCTTTCTTGACAACGCGCGTCTGGAGGCGCCTGTCGAGGAAGTTTTCGACTGAAATCGAAAGCACGTCGTCGAGCTTGGCGTCAGCCGGAAGTATTCCGAGTTTTGCGAGGCGGGTAAGAAGGGGCTGCCCCTTCGCGATTCCCTCTGCGCCGAGCGTTACGTTGCGGATTGCGTTGCGGCGCGCCTTCTTCAGCTGCAAAAGCGTGGTCCAGATTTCCCTCGTGTTCTTGAGGCCGTAGGTGGAAGTCAGGCGCTTGTCGCGCTTGATGCGGTCCGCGTCCCAGACCTTCCTCGGCGTTTCGTACTTGTTTCGGATCCTTTTTGGGTCACCCATGATATCAACTCGCTAAAAATTACTTTTTCGCCTCGGGCTTCGCAGCCGGTGCCGCCTTGGGGGCTGCCGCAGCCGGAGCCTTTGCCGCCGGTGATGCGCCCTTCGCGCCTGCCGCAGGTGCGGCCGCCTTCGCGCCCGCCGCCTGTGCCGCTGCGCCTGTCGTTGCAGCCGCAGCCTCGCCTGCCTTCGCAAGCACTGCCTTCCTCAGCACGCCGACGGTCATTCCCGTCCTTCCCGTGCTCCTTGTGCGCTGTCCGCGGACCTTCTGCCCGTATGTGTGGCGGTAGCCGCGCCAGGTGTTCGACTCCTTTTCGTGGTCGATGTCCTGCTTGACTGCATAAGCGAGATCTGTTGAAATGAGGTGCGAGTCCTTGCCCGTGATTACGTCCTTGCGGCGGTTCAGCATGCGAACCGGCACGCCGAAGCTCTCTGGGTGGAGCATGACCTGCTCGAGCTTGAGGATTTCCTCCTCGGTCAATTCTCCGAGCATGGTCTTGTCGTTCATGTGCAGCTGCTCTGTCGCGATTCCGGACACGACGGTGCCGAGGGTGAGCCCGATTCCGCGGACCGATGTGATTGCGCGGCGGATGGAGAGGTTGCCGCGAAGGTCGCGCCCTGCGAGGCGGACGACCCCCCTGACTTCCTTGCCCGAAGCCGAGACAATCGGCTTCATGGACTGCTGAGACGGGCGGCGCGCCGGGGCCTTCTGCTCCTGCGGCTTTTCTCCGCCCTGCTTCTTAGCATCATGCTTTGCATCGTGTTTTTCTGCCATCATTAGTCACCTTTCAAACGTCAGTTATCTTTCCGAACATCAGCTTTCATTCCATTTTCCATTCATAATGGGGAAGCGCCGGGAGAGGGATTTTTGGGCGGCATTTCAGGATTTCTCCTTCGAGCCAGAACCCGCACGGCCTTGCGACCACACGCTTTCGAGTGAAACAAAATTTCCAGGCGTGCGCACTACCAGATTATGCGATCCCGGCAGCTTGTTGCCCCGCCTCGCAGGACAATTGCCAAACGCGCAAGCGTTTGGCATTCCCCTATTACCATTCACGGGAATACGTTCCGCGCTTCATGATTATTGTCTGCGGCAGCGCGAATGCGCCGTTGCGCTCGTGCACCATTTTCTCAGAAGAAAGAGCCGCCCGGCCTACGCCGATGAGCTCCCCCTTCAGGGTGGTGAGGGCAACGAACTCTCCGGCAGAAATGCCCCCGTCACACGAGGAGACTCCTGGCGCGTAAAGCGGGGAGCCTGCGCAGACCGCCTCGACGGCGGAATCCTGCAGCACCATTTTCCGAAGGGAGAGCGCCTCAGACGCCGGCACCAGAATATTCCTGATGGCCGACTCGTCGCGCTTTTCTCGTGCAAGCCATATCGCATCGGAAATTTCCTGAAGCGAATGAGCCTGGGCTTCGGTGATATGCCCTACCGAGATTCTTCTCAGCTCGAGCATTTCAGCGCCGCCGCAGAACCTGCCGAATTCGGAGACGATTACGCGAACGTAAGTTCCGGCTTCGCAGTGCACTTCGAAAAGCACCTTCTTCGGCATTATTTCGAGAGCATTAATATAATAAACCTTCCGTTTTCGCGGCTTTTTGGCAACCGCGCTCATCTTCGGCGGTGTTTGGGTGATTGTGCCAGTAAATCGTTTAAAAAGGGAAATTATTTCGGATTCCGGCAGTTCGCGCGCGGTTTTCATGACGCAGACGTATTTCTTGTCCTTCGTCGTGACATAGGGGAGCAATCGCGTTGCCTTGCCCAATCCCACGGGGAGGACGCCGGAAACATTCGGGTCAAGCGTGCCTGAGTGCCCGGACTTCTCGACGCCGAGAATCTTGCGGGCATACGCCGCAACCTCGTGGGAGGAAGGTCCCCTGGGCTTGTCGACTACGACAAAGGAACACTGGAGAAGTTCGTCGAGGGTTTGATGAAGCATTCGAACACGTCGCTTGGATAAAACAGCGTCAGAAGCTGCATCCTTAGCTGGCAGTGAAATGCTTTTAAAGGCATCTAACATATCTTTACATAAGAAATAACATGTTGAGTGCCATGCACAATCCTCTGAGGCGCCACGCGCCAGACAAAACCGCGCAAAATGCGCAGGTGCAAACCAACCCCTACAAGAGAGGCTGGCTTTTCGGCACGAAGAACATGCCCTCCGAAAAAGAAATTATGGAAGAAATCCCCGGCATACGGAGAAGGGAGAAGAGGCTTGACTGGGATTCGTGGGGCGTTTTTACCTGCACTCCGTTGAAGAATTACACGTTTCATGAGAATCAGACTGCCCCTGCCGGAATGAGATTCGACTTCGAGAAGCGCCTTCTCGGGGAGATTGAAACGGCGGAAAATGAGGGGAGGACCTACAGGGTGCTGGAAATTGGGGGTTTCAGCTTTCTCCAGTGGGTAGAAATTTCGGAAAAGAAAGGGCTGGAATTGAGCGGCATAACCCTGACACAGGACAAGGTGGCGCCGGAGATGCGCAACGTTGTGAAGATAATCACCGCGGCGGAAATCAGCGTGCACTTCCAACCGGATTATTTTGACATGGTGGTTTCGCACTATGGAATCCCGTCCCAGCAGATGGATGCCGTCGAAAACATACTGTATGTGCTCAAGCCAGGAGGGGAGGCGATACTTTCCGGACAGGAAGGGTTCTATCATCTTGACAAAAATGCGCATGCGGCGGTCTATGAAATAATGAATTATGACAACGGTGACCGCGCGGATTACGGCGCATGGTTTGCGCACATCAAAAAGAGGCTCGACGCGCCAATTGCAGAGATGATGAAAATGGCGGAAGACGCAAGCAAACCGGCAAATGGGCTGCTTGGCTGGCTTGCATCATTCAAAAACAAGGAATAAAGAAAAACAAGAAAAAAATAAATTAAAACAAAAAACCTAAGCGACTGAAACGACGGTTTCGGTCGGCTCGAGGTGGAGGACTGCGCACTTGCGCTCGGGCTTGCGCTTCCTCGCGGGCGAGCGGATCATCACGAAGTTCTCGTCGATGATTTTCGTCACCACTACCTTTTCGCCGGAGTCGCGGCCCTTGGTCTTTATGCAAATCCTTCCAACCTGAATAGCTGCTGCCATATTTACACACCTTTTAATCGTTAAAACGCCATTTCGCGCTTCACTTTCTCTTCTTCGAAACCTTTTTATTCCCGACCTTTTTGCCCTTGCTTTTTTTCGGGGCGCTTGGCTGCGCGGATTTTTTCGGAACAGACATGTGCTCCTGCAGCCGCCCCTGCGCAGTCGCCTTTTGCAGCGCCGCCTCGGCGATAATCGCCGCGGACTGCGAGGGCGCGAACTTCTCGCTGTTGATTATCAGCTCGAAGCCCGAATGGTCGTAAATGTCAATCTTGTAAATGTCGAGGTAGCGCATGCGGTTGGATTCGTCCCTGTCCTCGATGTGCTTCTCCGCCGCCTCAGGTGACATGCCGTCGCGCCTTGCCACGCGCGCCGCGCGCGCGGCGCGGGGGGCGTAGAGCCATACCCGCAAATCGGCGTCCTTTATCATCCACGGGCCGAGCCACGTCATAACGACGCAGTTGCCCTTTTTCGCATCGGCCATAAGCCGCGCGTCGAAGTCCTTGTCAATCGTATGGTCGCCTTCGGCTTTCTTGTGGAAATCCATAAGGTCCATTTTCTGCTTCGCGGCGATTGTCTTGAAGGTCGGGTCGATTATGCGCAGGCCGAGCTTTTGCGAAAGCACAGTGCCCACGGAGTTCTTCCCGCTTCCGGACAAGCCAGATATGCAGATTATCGTGATGGCCACCCCTAGTTTTTGGAAACCACAAGCCTCTTCACGTAAGGCAGGAGAAGGATGTCGACGTCCTCGATTTTAAGCGAGCCTTCCTTGACGCGCGATGAAACGACGAGCAGGCGGCTGGTGCAGCCAGTGCAAAGCGAGCCGCCGAACTTGCGGTTCGGGGTGCGCTGCGACTTGGGGGTGCCCTGCCTGGAAGAAACGGACTGGAGAAGCGCGCCGCAAATCCCGCAGGCGTGCTTTATTCCCTTAAGCCTCCGGACGTAGTGGATGGTCGAACCACCCTTGGGGGTGCGCTTGTGCACCTTGCGCACGGACGTTGAACGGTTTTTTGGAAGCGGCATAATTACACCTCATTTTTTTGTTCAGGCCTTTTTCTTGAAGGCAGAATCGTAAATCGCTTTTAACAGGCTGTAGCAGATGCTCAGCACGAACGCCGAGAAAATCAGCACGCCGGTCGAGCCGATTATGCGGCGTATGTTTAATAAAGGTAGCGTGAAGGGCAAATCGACGTAAAAGAACGTGCCGGAGTTGGACGACGCCTCGAAAATCGCGCCCTGCGGCGCTTTCGGAATGGCGTTTGCAAATACGGAAACCGTCCCGCCGCGGGCTGTTGCCGCCCCCTCCGCGCTCACGTTCAGCCGGTAAGAGGTTTTCCCAAGCACGATGTCAAGAAGCCCGCCCTGCGAGATGTTCTGTATCCACACGTCGGATGGCGCGCCGCCTTCCACATATATTTCCGTGCCGGAGCGCGCGAGCTGCTCGCCCGACTGCGTCTTGAGGTAAACGTCCATCACCTGCGCGCCCGTTCTTGCGTCCTGCGGGATTGCGTAGCAGTTGGAATGGATGCCGTCGTTGGCGGCAAGGTCGCAGTGCGCGGCAAGCCCGTCATCGTAAAGCGCGAATTTCACGTCGTCCTCTCCGCCGGGCTCTATTGCCGAGAACATCATGGCAAAGCCGAAGAAAACAATGAGTATGACAACAGCGAATTGCATCTGCACGACCATGAGCTTGCTCGTGAGCGCCATGTTTTCTGCCATCAGCCGGTCCACTTCCTTTTCGTTGCGCTTCTTCGCAGCCTCTGACATCTTGGTCTGTATCTGGCGCATTTCCACCTGAAGCTCGCGAAGGCGGTTCTTGCCGCCGATGTTGGCCTGCAGGAATGTGCTTATCGCCACGTAGAGAACGGCGCAGAGCACGACGACTATCCAATAGTTCTGCAAATCGAATAACAATTTATCACCGCTTTTTTACGAAAGAATGGAAAGGAGCTTTTCCTGCGCAGCTTGCAATCCGCCGTCCTTGTTCATTATTATCACGGCGGGCGCGCCCGTGAGGCATGAATATGCCGCGAGGAAAGAGCGGTTCATGGAGTCGTGCTCCGCAAGGGACTCCGGCGGCTCATCGTCGCGCACGCGGGTGGTGTCCTTCCTGCGCCTTGCGAGTATTTCCTCGATTGGCGCGGAGATGAGCACGAGGTATTCGACTGTCAATCCGGAAAGAAGCGAATAGGGCAGCCCCGGAAGGTAGCCTTTTTTCGTCGAAATCGAGCAGTGCGTGTCAAGTATGATTTTGCCGTTCATTTCCGCAAGCGCTTTCCCCACCGCGGCCTGCACGCGCTTCTGCTGCGCAGGGTCAAGCTTGCGAAGGTGGTCGCGGTGCGAGATTATCTTTTCCTTCGAGGCGATTTCGAACATCAGGTCTCCGTAGTTCACCGTCTTGTATCCCGAATTTGCAGCGGCTGAGAGAACTGTCGATTTGCCCGCGCCGGGCAGCCCCATGACGATAATCATTCGCACACGCCTCCGTTTATTTGCCCATAAGCCCGCCAAGCGAGGAGTATGAGTCAAACAGGTGCTGGTTCTCCAGGTCCTGGTAGAACTTGAAGATGATGCCGACGCTCAGCAGGATTCCCGTTCCGGTTCCAAGAGCGCCCGTCATGTCCGCAAGCGCAGCGAGAAGCCCGACGAATGCGCTGCCGATGATGACGATGTAGGGGATGTAGTCGTTGAGCTTTTTCTCGACAACGCGCGGGTCGCGGCGGAAGCCCGGAATCTGCAATCCCGCCTTGTCCAATTGCTCGGCGACTTCCTTCGCGCCCATGCCGGTCGTCTCCACCCAGAACTGCCCGAATACGATACAGAGCAGCATGTTGAATATGACGTAGACCAGCACGTGCACCCAGCCGGGTATCCCGAATATCGGCGACTTGCTGTTCATCAGGTTGTCGAAATACGCGCCGTAGCTTCCCTGAAGCGGACGGTAAATCGGCGAAATCAAATAGAAGAATCCGTCGCGCACCTGCCTGCCCGAGTCCACGAAAGCGACCGCCTGCACGACGTCAAAACCGCCGCCGCACTTGGTGAGCGCGGGCGAAGTTTCGTCGTAGGTGCCGCCTATGCAGAGGTGCTGCCCCTGCATGCTGATTGCGAAGAACTGCACGTTGAGCAATAACGCGGATGCGAGGATGACGGGGATGTTCGAAACATAGAGGAGCTTTATCGGGAAGCGGCTGCCGAATCCGCGGGCGCGGTCGAATGCGAGCGGGATTTCGACTTTCAGCCCCTCGGCGTATGCGACCACGAGGAACACGAGCACGGTGAAGAGCAGTGGGAGGAGCGCGAGTATCGCGTTTGACAGCGCGTCTGCTGAGCCTGACGACAGCGACTCGAAAACGCCGCCCTGCTGCGTGAACAGCGCGAACGTGCCTCCGACAATCGACATCGAAACTCCGGCTGCGATGAAAAGCGAGATTCCGCTGCCTATGCCGTATTTGGAGACCACTTCGTCGAGGTAGAGGAGCACGAGTGAGCCCATTGCGATTTGGAGGATGACAAGCGCCATCGTGTAAGGCGCGCTTAGTACCGCCGCGTCGCCGGACTGCACGTAGCCCTCGCCAAGCGCGGAGAAGAGCGGGACGAGCTCCACGCGCGCGAATATGACGAAGACCGCGGCCTCGAAGAAACAGAGGAGGATTGCGAGGAGCTTCTGCGCGCCCTGGAAAGTTTTCTTCTGCTCCGGGTCGGACATGTCGATTTGCAGTATTTTTGCGCCTGCGAAGAGCTGCAGGAAAATGCTTGCGAGCACGATTGGCCCGATGCCGACGGTGATGAGCGAGCCCACGCGGCTGGCTGTCACGACCTGCAAAAAGTCCGAGCCTCCGACGGAGGGCTTCACTCCGGCGGCCATGATGTGATACATGGTGAAGAAGAACACGAGCGCGATGCCGGTCCACATCAATTTCTCGGCGAGGTTCGTCGGCCTAGATGGCGGGGAAACCTCGGGAAGGAGGTGCAGTATCGGCTTGACAAAATCGAGAGAGCTGCCCATAAAAATCACATGTGATTTTTTGCATTGGGGCGGGATGCCTCGGCATCAAGCCCCAATCCAATATATATCAACAAAATTATCTGGATAAGTTGGTCTGATTGAAGGGTTCAGGTTTATAAAAGGGTGCGGTTTTGCGCACGCTCATTTTTTCCCTTTTGCCAGCCGTTCGTTGCGGAAATAAAGAGCCATGTCAATTGCCACCATCACGCCGTTGAGCACGTAAAGGTAAATCACGGCGTCGTAGGCAAAGAAAAATTTGTGCAGCGCGCCTGCGACGTATCCGACGAAAATCACGGCGAGGAAGATGATGCTTTTCCCCTTGTTCGAGCATGACGTGTAGGATTTCCAAATCGAGAAAGGCCACGCGGCGCCGAAGCAAAGCAGCATCAGTATTTCAAATGGGCTCATGCGGAATGGAACTCGGCTAAGTTTTATATTCGGCGAGGGGGATGGCGCGCGCCGTAAAAATCACGTCGAGCCGGAATAATCGGAGCTGTGCAGCGGCTTTTTTTCAGAAAAAACGCGCGAGCGGATTTTCATTTCAAGCGAGGGGATTGAAAGCCGGACGCGCTCAAGCACCGCCTCGCCAACGTCTTTTGGAAGAAGCTCGTCCTTGAGCAGGAGGATTTTTTTGTGAAGCGCTTTTTCGCCGGCGGATAATGACAGCTGGTCGAGTTTTCTTTTGAGGAGGAACCGCTCGACGTGGTTGAGCAATTTTTCCGCGCCGGCAATGCTTTTTTCGCTGAGCAAAAGGGATGCCACCGCGTTGATGTCTGCCGCGCCCTCGCCGAGAAGCTTTGCGAATTCGCGGAGAGCAAAAATCCTCGTGCGAAGATTCTCGGCGCGCACGGAGAATGCCGGCCCGGGCTTGCGTTCGGGCTGGAGGACGGGTTTTTTCATAAAAACGCCCAGTGGCTTGCCGGAAAATTGTGGCTGGAAAAACGTATAATGGGAGCGTGCCGGAAAAAGAGTGCAGATAAAATTAAAGGGATGAAAACTGGAAACAGATAAAAATGAAAAAAGAACTTACTGCTTTTTCGCGGCAGCCTTCTTGGAGGCGGTTGCAGTCGCCTTCATCTCCTTCTTCGCCGACACTGCCGTCGTGAAGGTGGAGGTTGAGCCGCCCGCAGCCTTTATTTTCTCAGCCGCGCCGCCCGAAAAGGATATTGCCTTGACAACAACCGGCTTGGCAATCGAGCCTGCGCCCAATACCTTGCCTTCGAACTCGAAGTATGCCTTGCCCTCGCGCTTTTCCAATTTGTCAAGAGTCGCGAGCTGGTCGATGACATGCAGGTTGATTGTCTTGATTTTGCCCTTCTTCAGGCTGGCGAAGCCGTGGACTCCGAAGAAGTCAGGCTCGTATGCCGTTATGTAGGTGAAGCGGTGCTTGTGCATTCCTGCGCGGCCCCAGCCTCCCTTGCCTCCCTTGCCTCGGCGGTTCTTCGTGTTGCCCTTGCCGTGGTTGCGGGAGCCGTTGAATTTCCTGTTCCGTTTCTTCTGCCTTGTCACCATGAAAACCAATCCTCAATTTATGCCATCTTGGCTATGAGCCCCGAAATGTCGGCGTTCTTGCCAAGCGGGCCGTACGGGGTGCCGGACTTCCTGCTTCCGTCGAATCCGCCCTTGGGCGGGGAAAGTGCGAAGAGGTTTTTGACGCCGAAGTCCTCGAGCGACTTTTCGGACGCGAGGAATTCGGACGCGAGCTTCTCGATTTCGGCGGGCTTTTTCGTTGCGGACAGTTTCTTGCCGTCCACTCCCTTGCCGCGCTTGGAGAGGAGAAGCGCCATTGCCTTCTCGTCAATCTCGCCGTATGCGACCACGTCCTTTGCGATTTGGAGCATGCCCTTGGAACTCGGGGTGAGCGTGATTATCGCGCACGAATAGAGCTTGTTGAGGCGCATGCACTCAAGCGTCTTCTCTATGGTGGGCGAAATCGAAAACAGCCCCTTCAAACGGATGATTGCTATCTTGCTCATGAGGACACCTGTTCAGACTTTTTGGATTCCTTTGTTTCCCTGTCTTCCCAGTTCCCGCTCACGCGCATGGAGCTGAGGTGCGAGAGGGCATCCATGACTGCCATCGCGCTGTTGTAGATGTTGCGGGTCCTGCCGCGGGAGAAGCTCCAGACGTCCTTCACTCCTGCCGCGCCGAGAACCTTCTTCACCACGTCGTTCGCCACAATCCCCACGCCGAGCGGCGCGGGCTTGAGCGTGACTTCCACGCTCCCCACCTTGCCTATTACCTTGATGGGGATGGTGTGCTTCTGGTTGCCAGTGGCTGCTATCGGAACGGAAATCATGCTGCGCTTCGCGCTTTTCACCGCGGACTCGATTGCGGGCTTGACCTCTTCGCTCTTGCCCCAGCCGATGCCCACGTGGCCGTTCTTGTCGCCGACCAGCACCACCGCGCGGAACTGCGCCTTGCGCCCGTTCTTCGTCATGCGCTGCGTGCTTGAAACCGAAAGCGTCTCCTCGGTCAGGTTCGGGTAGAGGTGGTCCACTATTTCGTACTCAAGGACCTGCTTGCCCATGACGAATATCTCGTCAATGGAGGTTATCTGCCCGGATTTCACCATCCTTCCGATATCGGTCTTGGGAATCCACTCGGGCTTCTCCTCTTCGTTGCGGTCGCGCCGCCTGTCGTTTCTGTAGAATCTTGCCATTTATCCACCTAAAGCTTGCTTATCTTGCCCTTCGTTGCGTTGAACGCCTCGACCATCTTCTCAGGCTCGAACTTCTCCTTTATGTACGAGGAGAAGAGCTTGGAGTATTTCGCCGGGTCTGATGCCTTGAGGGACTTTGCGTACGCGGCAATCGTCGCGCCGGTCATCCTCTCCTCGGTAATCATCTCGTCCGTGTAATTCGTTGTGAGCCCGGCGTCGATTGCGCCCTTGAGCGCGGCGAAGAGTATCGAGCCCTTGCTCGGAGTCTGCATGCCGATGTCGAGGTTGAACGCCTTGGCGCCCTTCTTCGCAGCCAACCGCGCGGAAAGCATTCCACAGAGGTAGGCGGTCGGGGCGTTGCAGCGGGGGGACCATCCGTACTGGGATAGCCCGCTCGAGCGCACGGATGAAAGCATCTTGTCGCCTTCAAGCGAGTATTCGATGAACTGAACGAGCACTCCTGTCGAGGATTTCCTCACAACCATGCGTGGCGCGTCGCCCTTGACAAGCGCGAGGCGCTTGGCGTAGTTGGTCAGGTTCTTCCTGCGGCGCCTGAATGCCACTTTGTATACCGGCCCTGTTGCGTGTCCCACATAATCACATCGTTTCAATCGTAATCGTTTACTGCTTCTTTACTTCTGTCTTTGCTTCATTTTTGGCACTTGCCTTTGCCCCTTTCTGGGCGTCTTTCCGGGAGTCGATGCGAACCCGCTCGACTTTCTCGGACGACAAAAGCTTGTTGTCCCTGAGGTATGTCTCAAGAACCTTCACGCCCTTGAAAGCGTTGCCCTTTACCATGAGATAAATCTTGCGGGATGACTCTTCAGGCACACGGCCTGATTCCACAAGCCTGCGGAGGAGCTTCCTCTGCGAGCGGATTTTCGCCATCCACGCGAGCTTGTCGCCCGTGCGGGTGCTGAAGGTTCCCTTGCGGCTGCCCGTGCCAGAGCGGCGGCCCTTGCGCTTCTGAGCCTGCTTCTTCTTCGCGCGAACGCGGGAAACGCCGCGCTTTGCAATCGCGGTTATGTCGCCTTCGCGTATGAGCGCGCGCACGTCCTCGCGGGTGAGCGCCTCCTCTATCTTTCCGAGCGACTCCGGGTTGAAGCGTATCTTGGATTCGCCGATTCCCATTATCTCGGACGCAATCCTTCGGACGTTTTTCATTGCCATGAAATTTCACCAAATTTCAGACATCGAGCGCAGCTCGATGCTGATAAATATCACTTAATTGACTGCCTTCTTCGCGGGCTCCGCAGCCTTGGGTGCCTCGGCCTTGGGCGTTTCGGCTTTTGGAGTTTCGGCCCTTGTCTTGGGCTCTTCTGCCTTCTTTGCATCGGCCCTTGTCTTCGCAACCTTCGGCTTCTTGACCGGGTAGTTCTTGCTCTTGTTGACCACGTGAATCTTCGCGGCCTCGCAGAGCTTGATGATTGCCTCGCGCTTCACGCGGCCCACTCCGCCCGCGATGCGGACAACGACGTCCTTCAGGCCTTTCAGCTCTGCCGGAGTCTGCACGATTATCTCGTCAAGCCCCTTGGGGTGCTTGCCCTTCAGGACAAGGGGCTGCCCGTATCCGATGGATGGCGAGCATCCCATGTACTTTATCTTCGCGCGCTTCTTGTTGTCGATTCCGCGCGGGCGGCGCCATGCGAGCTTTATCCTGCTCCTGCTGCTTCTTCCGTAGTTGGGGCGCAGGAATTTCGGGTGAGTGCGTTTCGTTGCCATAAAAATCACAATATTCATTCTTCAACGACGTAGTATCCGTCCTGGAACACGCGAGAGTCGCGGTTGCGGATTTTCGTCGCCATCTTCAGGTTGGAATATGTCTGCCCGACTTCATCCTTGCTGATGCCGGAGATTGTCATGTCCTGCCCCTTTGCCTCGACTTTCGTCTGCCCGATGATTTTCACGCGGCGGGGCTGCTTCTCCCCGAGGAAGTTCTTGACGAGCATTTCCTTGCCCTTCATCTCGATTGCAATCGGGAAGTGGGCGAAGATGGACTTGAGCTTCATCGAGTATCCCTTGGTGACGCCGTTCGCCATGTTGCGCACGTGCGTCTCCACGGTCGTGGTTATCTTGTTCGAGCCGCTTGCGACAAACTCGTCGCCCTTCATCGCGAATGTGAGGCCCGGGTAGGTGAAAGACCTGGTGAGCGTGCCCTTGGCGCCGCTGACCGTGACTGTCTTTCCCGCAACCGATACCTTTGCTCCTTCAGGAATTTTCATTTCAACCAACCTTTAGTAAACGAACGCCAGCAATCTTCCGCCGAGTCCCTTGCCCTTGGCTTCCGTGTGAGTCATGAGCCCCTGCGGGGTTGACACCACGAACATGCCGAATCCGCTGCCCGGGAGGTACTTGGATTCCCAGTCGTTCCAGTCGCTGCGCTTGACCGCGAAGCGGGGCTTGACAGCTCCGCACTTGTTTATCTTGCCAAGCAGCTTTATCTTGAAGTAACCGCTCTTGCCATCGTCGACGAACTCGAAGTCGCCGATGTAGCCGGTGCGCTGGAGAATCTTCAGGGTCTCCCTGACCAGCTTGCTCGGTTTTACCTCGCATACCTGCTTGCTGAACGTCTCGTGCGTTCTTATCGAGTTCAGCGCGTCTGCGAGCGGATCGTTTGCCATATCATCCCTCAGTAATATCAATACTTGCGGAAGCCGACTTCCTCGGCGACCTCTCTGAAGCAACGGCGGCATATCCGCAGGTTGTATGAGCGGATCAGCGCGCGGGCGGATCTGCAGAACCTGCATTTCCTCATGCCCTTGCCCTGATACTTGTGCTCAGGCGGAACGCCGTGCGACTTCTTCTTCTTTTCATCAGCCATGAATATTCCTCCTGAAATCATTGGACGGTAATCGCGAACGTTGATTTCGCGAACTCCATGCCGTCATCCTTTGTGAGGCGGTGCGTCTTGCCTATCTTGGACTTGCCGCGCCTGCGCCTCACCACGCGGTAGCCGCGGCGGCGAAGAGTTATGCAGACATCGAAGCCCATCATCCCGATTTGCGGGTCGTACTTCGCCCCGGGGAACTCGATGTATTCGGGGACCCCGAAGGAGAAATTGCCCTCCTTGTCGAACGATTTTACGGGAAGCGTGAATGCCTTGACCTTGAGCGCTTTTTTGACGAACTCGATTGCGGACGGCCCGCGGAGCGTCGCCTTGGTGCCGATGATGTCCCCCTTCTTTATCTTGAAGACGGGGTTGCGCACCTTCGCGTGCGTAGGCACGGCCTTGGCTCCCGAGAGCCGCTCAAGAAGCGTCTTGGCGTTCTCAAGCTCCTGCCCGGCCCTTCCAATGCCGATGTTGAGCGTCACTTTGTCGACGATAACATCCTTCATCTTGTTTTCCATTGCTCTTCACCATTGTGCAAATATGTTTTCCAATCCAATCTATGCGTAGTTCCCGTCAATCAGGAACAGGTATCTTGCTATCGTGATGAACTGCCCGGACGGGCCGGTCATGAGGACCTCGGACTCGTGCGAGCCAGGCCTCTCGATTACCTTGTCCAATTTCGCCCGCTCTCCGCGGTGCTTGCCCTCGACCACGAGGCAGTCCGCGCCCGGCGCGAACTTGATGTGCGAGACCAGCTTGAACTCCGGCAGGGAGAACACGCATGTGTCGCCCGTGGAGATGTGCTTGTCGCCGAGGTAATTCCTTCCGTCGTGGAACGTGATTTGCGTCTTTGCACCCTTTATGGTCTGCTTGCCCGTGACCTTAAGGTACTTGCGACTCGCCGCCTCCCCGCTTATCGCCTTGGGGACGAGGTTGGGGCCGGAAAGCTCCATGCGATAGGACTTCTTCTCGACGGGCTCGGACACTATGTCCATGATTCCGATTGGGTACTTGGGCTCGGAAATCTTCTTTCCGTCCACGAGCACCGCGCCCATGTTCAGGAGTTTCTTGACCTCGTGCAGGTTCTGCGCGCGCCCGAGCACGTCGCGGATGAGAACTCCCGCGGAGATGCTCTCGAGCTTCTTGTGCGGGCCTGGCGAGGGAGCGAGCAGCCACTTGACCGCTTTTCGCTTGACTACGCCGAGCCTCTTGTTTGCGCGCATGCGCACGAAGTGGTGTGAACCGCCTTTTTTGGACATAATATCAACCTTGCAATAATTACTGCTTCTTCTTGCCTGACCTCTGTATCATTTCCAGCCTGTCCTTGGAGAACTCCCCCTCCAAAAGCAGGAGGTTGGACGGGTCCACGGGCATGAGCTTCTCGATTCCCTTCGCATTCTTCTGAGTGTAGCCCTCGACATATACCTTCAGGTCGTTGAGCTCCACTTCAAGTATCTTGCCTGTAAGCCCCTTGCGCTCGCCGCGCATTACCTTCACCCTGTCGCCCTTGTGGGCCGGGACGCTTCTGCGAGCGGTGCCGAGCTTCGCTTTCAGTTCCTTTGAAACGTGCACTGCCACCATCTTCTTCCTCTGGTGCATGGGCGCGTTGTAGCGGAACTTCCTCTGCTTTCGCGGCTGTATTGAATTCTCCATAATCATCACTTTACACTACTGCTGCGGCGATTGCCGCGACTTTGGGGAAGCGCGTCGCCACTTCGCGGGCGATGACTCCCTTGATTTCCGTGCCGACGGGCAGCCCCTGGTCGTCGATTATGACGCAGGCGTTGTCCTCGAAGGAAATCCTCATGCCGTTGGGGCGCCTGAAGTGCTGCGCCTGGCGCACCACCACCGCCTTGAGGACCTTCTTCTTCATGGCAGCGGAGCCCTTCTTGACTGCGACCGTAATTATGTCGCCGATGCCGACCTTGGGGTACATGGCGCGCTTCGCCTTTGCACCCTTCACGCCGATTATCATGACCATCTTGGCGCCCGAGTTGTCGTTGCAAATGAGCACCGAACCGGTCTGCAGGCCCTTTGTGATGTGTCCGCCCAATCCTTTCATAGTATCAACTTTTCATCCAACGATGGAAATTATTCTTCCTTTTTCGCCTCTTCCTTCACGGGAAGCTCGGCGCGCTTGACCTCGGCTTTCTTCAGGCGGTCGGCTTCCTCGCCGAGAGCCCTGCCTCCTTTCGCTTCGATGACCACGATGCCGCGGGCGCGCTCGGTCACTTTCGTGACGGTCCACGCCTTTGTCTTTGAAATCTTCCTGCATTCCGCTATCTCGACCATGTCGCCGAGCTTCGCTCCGACCGCGTCGGGGTTGTGCACCGGCACGCGGCTCTTGCTTCTTGCGGAGCGCGCGTACTTGGGGAAGCGCTCGAGTGTCTCCCACTCGACGATGACCGTCCTCTTGGAGCGGTCGCTGACGACCTTGCCCGTGCGGACGTGCCCGCGCGGGACAATCGGGCCTTTCCTGCTTGGATTTTCAACCATAAATATTACCTCGGACATTGCAAACATCATTTCAGTTTCTTCGGACGGTCATATGGCCTGAACACAATCTTGTCCCCAACGAGGTCCGCGGTTTTCCCTCCGGCGAGCCGGAAACGGAAAACGCATCCCTTTTTGGGCACGGTTTTCTCTGTCCCATCCCCCGTGCGAAGCACGAGCGTGTTCTTGGTTTCGTCAACCACGATTCCCTCAAGCCCCTCATGCGGAAGCGAAAGCGCGCGTTGCACTTTTGCCCGCAGGCCGATGAATTCGTGGATGCGGAGATTCTGCGGCGTTATCATAATCGCCACACCTACTGCAGGTTTTCCATGACGGTAATGCTGCCCTCGGGATAGCCGAAGTTCACCAGGGCTTTCCTGATGTTCTTGCGCTGGTCCCCTTGCAGGACAATCACGCCGTCCTTTACGGTTCCGCCGCACGCGAGCTTCTTCTTCAGTTCCTTGCCGGTCTCATCGAGCTTTGCCTTGTCGATGCCCTCGACGACTGTCACCAGTTTCCGGAACCTTTTCTTCGTCGCGTATGCGCGGATTCTCTGCGTCTCCTCCTTTTCGAGGATGTCGCAGGAGCAAATCTCCTTTATCAAACCGCATTTCGGACAGATATCAGCCAATTTCGTCCACCTTCCACGACCGCTTCCGCAGCCGTATATTTTTCATATATTAACGTTACTTCTTTGCCTCGGCTTTTTTCGCCGGCTCTTCTTTCTTGCCTGCGAAAGCCTTGACTTTCCGAACAATGCCGAGTTTCCTCTCGTGCAGGATGGTCAGGATGCGCGCCACGGACTTCCTAAGCTCGCTGACCTTCCCGGTGTTGGACGCCCTGCCTCCTGCCGCAAGCAGCCCGCGCTCGGAGTTGAGCTCCTTCTGGAAGTCAAAAAGCTTGGTCTGCAGTTCCGCATCGGACATTTCCCGCAGCTTGCTCTTCTTGATTATTGCCATATGAATCAACACTTACCTTCTCCTCTGCATCGGGCGCCTCTTCTTCATGGGCATGGGCGTCACCTTGGGCGCCACTTCCATGGGCGTTGATGCCGTGACGTCGGCTGCTCCGGAGATGACCCTCGGAAGCTCTATCTTCGCGCCGGACACCTTGTCGGGGAAGACGGTTCCCGGGAGGACAATCCTCACGAGCACGCCGATTGCGCCCGACTTGGGGTACGCAGTCACGTGCGACACGGCAACCTGCCTTGCCGGCTCGCCTGCCTTTGGAATATAACCTGCCATGACGCGCAGCTTCTTGCTCCTGCCGCCTTTCGCGGCAATCTTGCCGGATGCGACGATTTCCGCGCCGAGTGCGCCTGCGCGCATGGCGTCACGGAGAGCCACGTGGAGGATTGCGCGGATTTTCTTCCCCATTTCAATGTACTTGCAAATCCTCTTCGCAACGAGGCGCGGCTCGATGTTCTGGTTCGTGGATTCCACGACCGAAATCTGCGGGTTTTCTATCTTGAATTCCTTGTGGATTGCGTCGGTGAGGTCCTGTATGCTCTTGCCGCGCTTGCCGATTACCCTTCCCGGGTTGGTCACTTCGACCGCGATGCGCGTCACCATCGGGGTGCGCTGGATGCCTACGCGGGAAAACCCTGCGCGGTCAAGCTCGTGCTCGAGGAACTTGGACACGCGGTAGCGCGTGATTGCGTCCTCGATGAACTTTTCCTCGACTTTCTGTTTGTCTCCCATAAATATCACATGTCAGTTATTGGGTTGCCGCGGTCGTTGCCGCTTTCGCTTCCGTTTTCTTCGCGGGCTGCTCGGCTGCTTTCACGCCGGTGCTCTTTGCCTGCGACTGCTTTGCAGCGGACTTCTTCTCCGCCTTCTCGCCCTTCTTTTCAGCCTCCTTGGGCTGCCACTCCTGCAATACCACCTCGACAAAGGCGGTCTCGAAGTTGTGGACAATGCGCCTGCCCTTGGGGGACATGCGCGGGAAAGTGTGCTCCTTGTTCGCGATTATGTGGACGATTTTCGTGCTGCCCACGCCGAGCTTGTTCGCGTTCGCGAACGCGGACTTCACCACGCCGAGTACGATTTTCACGGACTTGACAGGCCAGCCGCCCTGCTGCCCGCCGAGCTGGCGGACGTGGCCGCGGCCCTTGCCGTGGCGGCGCATGGGGATTGCCTGCTCCATGACGGACGCGCGCTCGAGGAACTCGATTGCTTCGTCGGTCGGCTTGTAGCGGACCGCCCTGCAGACCTCTCCGAGGTCCTTGAACGAGGCGTTGATTCCCGTGAGCCTTGCGCGCGCAGTGCGCTTGGTTGATTCCTTCTGGAATGCGTAGGTTTCGGTCATGAATATCACTTACTTGAGCGGGATGAACTTCGAGCCGCGCGTTGCTCCAACACCGGGGCCGGAGTGCAATACTCTCCCCGTCGTGTGCGAGAAGTCGCCGAGCCGGTATCCCAGCTTGTCGACGCTTACGTGCACGTTCTTGTATTCCTTTCCATTGTACACGGCAAATGTAAGCCCGAGCCACTCGGGGAGGATTACCGCCTCGCGGGTGTGCGTGCGGATCGGCTTTGCGGGGTCGGCCTTCTTGACCTCTGCCGCCTTCTTCATGAGCTTCTTGACGTCCGTTCCCTTGTTCACCAAGGCGCGCTTGACTGCCCTGCGTGCGCGGGAGGTGAGAATCGGGAGAGTCTGCTCAAGGGTGTAGCTTTCGAGCTCCGCCCTTTCCATTCCCCTGTATTTGTCAACTTTTGGCATAATGATACCTCATGAAACTTACTTCTTGCCCTGCTTGAGCTCGAGCTTCGCCTCTTCAACGTGGGACTTCTTCCTTCCCGTGCTCCTTGCGGCGATGTGCCCGACCTTCCTGCCCGGAGGCGCGTTGCGGCTAGTCATGCTGCCGCGGCCCTTGTGGTGCTGCTTGCCTCCGAACGGATGTGTGTAAGCGGACATGTGAACGCCGCGGTTGACCGGCCACTTGCGGTTCTGCGCGTGCTTCTTGTAGAAGCTGTTGCCTGCCTTCATGAGCGGCTTCTCAAGCCTGCCTCCTCCGCAGACAACGCCGATTTGCGCCCGGCATCCGCCGAGGAGAACAAGCGTGTGCTTGGAGGGCATCTTGACATAAACGACATTCTTTTCGCGCGAGACGATGCTTGCATACGTGCCGGGCGCGCGGACAAGCTTGCCGCCGTCGCCGGGTGCCATCTCGAGGTTGAATATCGTGGTTCCTTCCGGAATCTTTGAAAGCGGGAGAATGTTGCCGATGCCGAGCTTCGACGCCGCGCCGGTCCTGACTTCCTGCCCTATCTGCATGCCTTCAGGGGCAAGGAGGTAGTTCTCGCTGCCGTCCTCGAAGCGCACGTCCATGAGAAGCGCGCCTCTTGCCGGGTCGTCGAGGAATCCGAGCACCTGCCCGCGAAGCGAGCCGGACTTCTCGTTCTCGTCGAGCCTGCGGTAGGCAAGCTCAGCCTTGTAGCGGTGGGACGGCGCCTTGTACGCCTGCGAACCCTTTCCGCGCCTCTGCTGTTTCAGTAATTTGCCCATTTATTGCACCTTATACAATCTTGAGTTTCGCCGCGACGTCGTCGGCCTTGAAGCCCTTTTGCAGCTTCACGTATGCTTTTTTCGCGCCCTGCGGCGTGATAAGGGTGTGGACGGATGCGACTTTCACCTGGAAAAGGTCCTCGACCTCTTTTTTGATGAGCGGCTTGGTTGCCTTCGCCTCGCAGATGAACGTAAGCGTGTTCTGAAGCTCAATGAGCCCCACCGCCTTTTCGTTCGTCACCGGATAAAGAATGGATGCCATAATTATCACTTACAATTTTGCAATCTCTGCAAGCGCCGCTTCAGTGTATATTGCGAGCCTGCCTGCTTTTGCGCCCGGCGCGAGCTTCTCCACGGTCAATTTGGAAACCTCGACGACGTCAACGCCCGCGATGTTGCGCGCAGCCTTGATTATCGGGGAGTCCTTGGAGACCGCGATTATCGCGGACTTGGGGTAGACCTTGCCGCCCTTGCGCGCGCGCACGCCGCTTCTCGGCTTTCCGTATTCCGCGCGTGCCAAGTCGTCGCTTATCAGGACGGAGAGCGCCTTGTAAACGTCCTTTGTCTTGGAAATGGATTCGAACGAGTTCTCGAAAACAATCGGGAGAGCAGTTGTCACGTTGTGCCCGCGGGCTGCGACTGCGACCTTGTCCGCCGTTGCCGCGATTGCGGAAACGAGCGCGACTCTGTATTCCTTCTTGTTAATCTTTTCGACTATGACTTGGTTGACGTGCGGCGGGTGAGCCCTGCGCCCCTTGACTGCAGAGGGAATCCTCTTCACTTTGCCGAGGCGCCCTTTCGGAAGAATTTCGCGGGGGCGGATTGCCGTTCCCTTGTTCTTGCCCGAGCCGAAGTCCTCCTTCCTGCCCTTGTAGCGGGCCGAGGTCTCCATTCCAGCGCGGGGGTCGTTGCCCTTCCTCTGGTAGTGCGTTGTCTGGTCGGCGATTGCCGCGCGGGCTATGAGGTCCTTGCGGACTTCGCCGGAGAATTGCGCCGGCAGCTGCACGTCGCGCACCGCCTTGCCTTCAACAGAGTATACTTGTGCTTTCATGAAAATCACTTATTGCTTGGATTCAAGGGAGATGTAGCGAAGTTCGGGCGCCTTTACCGGCGTTGCGAGCTTGCGAAGCGCCCTGCGCATGCGGATAAGCCGCTTGCACGGGCCTGCCACGCTTCCCTTTATCAGTATGAATTCATTCTTGAGGACGCCGTAGTGCTGGAAGCCGCCCTTGGGGTTGATTTCCTCGGGGGTGCCGACCTTCATTATCCTCTTGTTGGGCTCGGTCCTCTTGTGGTAGCCCATCTGCCCCGCCATCGGGACCGTGTAGTGAACGTAACCAGGGTGCCATGCGCCCAGCGTTCCGGTGTGCCTGCGCTTGTTGGTCGCCTTCCTGCGCTGCTGCGCTGTTCCGAATCTCTTGACCGGCCCCTGCCAGCCCTTGCCGGTAGTGATTGCAACAATGTCAACGAACTCGCCGGGCTTGAAAAGCTCGGATGCCTTCACTTCCTTGCCAACAAGCGAATTTGCGAATTCGAATTTCTCCGCCGCGTCCTTGCCGCCGACGGCGATTTCCATCCGCTCCGGCGTTTTCTTGCCGAATCCGGTCATGCCCGGGCGCGCGTAAGCGAGAACAAAAACATCGGAAACATCAGAAGCAGTGAATTTCTTTGTTGATTTCTTTGAAACGCCAAGGGGCTTGGTGATTTTCTCATCGGAGGTAATCAGGTCGCCGACGACCTTGCCGTCCTTGTATCCGCGCACGCCGAAAATCATGAGGGGCGGGCACTCGATGACGGTCGCAGAGGCGAACACCTCGTTGCCCTTTGACGGGGACTCGGTGTCATCCACCCAAGTCACGTGGGTCATGCCTGCCTTGTAGCCTGCAAACCCGAGAAGCTTCTTTTCGGTTGAAGACGGCCAGTACGATACTGCCGGCATCTGCGAAATCGCACGCTTGCGCGGGCGGAATGCGCGCGAACCTTTCTTGTGTCCAGATCTTTTTCCCATGAAGTTTCACCGAAATTTTCAGGCATGGAGAATTCCATGCTGATGAAATACCCTGATTGATTGCTGTGAAATACCCAACCAGCAATGATTCGCCATGCTTCTTTCCCTCTCGAGGAGGGGTGACGGCGAGTGTCATCTTACAGCATTCTGTAAGAAGCGTGGCTTGATATTGAAACAAGAGTTTAAAAAGGTTCCTTCAGGCGGCAAACGCCGGAGAAATGGCTTTTCAGATAACTTGCTACGGGAATAAAAAACCATATGAACAGAAAAAGACACAAATTACAGGGGGGAGAATGATGGTTGACGCTAAGGAAAACAGGGTCTGGCAGTCCGAACGCGAAAAAAACGGGGAAAACCACGCTTGGAAAGAGATTCTCGAGAGGAATATCCGCAAGATTGACTGCGAGTTGGATACTGGCGACCCGGCAACCATGCTCGTAATACAGCTCCGGGGTTCCGGCCTCAGCCTGATGGATGTATTCGACTCCGATGTACCCCTGAAATGGTACGCGAGGCAGATGTCGATTAATTCCACTGGATATGCAAGGAGAACCGAACGCTTCCTGCAGGCGCTTGAAGCCACGCGGATGCAGTACGAGATTGCCGTTGAATTGGGAAAAAACCTGAATGAAAGATCATTCTCGGGCGACGAACAGCATTGGATGGGAGTCGCGCGCGAGTTCGTCCAGTTCGTGGAGATGGGCAGCGGGCAACCTGCCGAGGTTTTCTTCAACCCCATGTCAAGCGTGTTTTCAATCGACAAGATGGAGAATTACTTGCGCGTTTTCCGTTTCCAAAACGACATCAAAGGAATCACCTCGTATGAATTCAAGACAGCGGTTGAAAAAACCGATTCGAGGAAAATAAAGGGAAAGGCGCAGCAAACATGTGTGGAAATTGAAGGGCAGGCAAAAACACCTGCGCGGGTTGATGTGCAGAGTGCGGATGCCGCGCCCGTAGCGAAAAACTTGGAGTTCGTGAAAAAAATGGAAGCCGCCGGGCTTGGGGCGGAAGCCCGAAAAATCCTCGCTTACCTCGAGAAAAAAAACACTACGCTTGAGAAAATAAGCGAAATTGAGCTTTGGAGGCAGTCCGTGTCCCTCTTCGAAAAGCCGCGGACCTCGTATGACAGCCAGACAGGCATAGGGATTGCGAACAAAATCATCGAAGCTGCCGGCAAGCACGCCGCGGCGGTGAGTGCGAAGGAAATGAAGCTGACTGACTGGGAAGCGGCATTCGCATGCTACATGCACGACAACTACCGCAAACGCGGCACTGCGCTCGAGGCAATCGCACACATCAAGAAAAACGGCATTTCCGAGGAGAAAATCATCTCGCTTGGTGAAAATGAGATAATCGGGCTCGTGGCATCGATGCCGTGCGGCTACGGGTCGTCGCGGATGTATGTTGACATCGACTCCGTAAGAAAGCAGCTTCTGCGGGGAATCGAATACGCCAGCAAGGAGGAGCGAAGCCGGCTGAAGATGGAGCCCGTTGAATACCCGTGCCTTGAGCACAAGACAACCATCAGGTTCGAGGACATCGGCTCCGAGAGGCATTACCGAAGCAGGGCAGGAACCGATAACGCCGCAGGCACTGAAACGGCAAGCCAGCAATCATCCGGCGCGGGAAACGCGTATTTCGGCGGTTTGCCCAGCGGAACCACGGACGTACTGGCGCTTGTGCGGCAGAGGGACGCGGCGATAGAGAAAAGGAAAGCGTGGGAGAAGAGCCACCCTGGCGCGAACAGGAATAACGGGAAGCACCGCCGCCACTGAACGCATTGCGGCATTCCCGCCATACTGTTTTTTATTTTCCTTCAGGCACTAGCGTAGCATGGTGAAGAAACTCCTTGCCGTCTGCGTCTTCCTTGTTTTCCTGCTCAACTTCTGCAGCGCATACGTGCTCAACGAAAGCCGCGAGGAGATGCTTTCGTATTACCAGACCTACCTCGAGCCCAAGATTCCCAGGACGGCAAAGGCGCTCCTTGGCGACGAGAGGATAAACGTGCAAATCGGGGGCAAGACGCTGGGGATTGCGACGAAGCGCGGCGAGCTGTCCGACTTCGAGGTGCACGCAATCGGGAATCCGACCATCGAGGTGGCGGTAAGCGACGCGGCGGCGGAGGCAATCAAGGGGAAAAAAGTGGGAATAATGCCGTGCCTTGACGACGGAAGCATAAAAGTAAGGACGAGCAACTTCTTCACTGCGGTGAAAGTCGAGATGATGAAGAGGATTTACGCCGTTTCAGGCGCGGACGACGCGATTACGGGCAAGGCGGCGCCATCCCGCAGCATTGAATCATACAATTCCATTTACATACAGCGGGCGAAGATAACGAACTAGGTGCTCCATGGCGTCGGACGCATACAGCGCGCTTGACAAGGCGTGGCGCGGAACATGCAGGGTGCTCTTCGGGCAGGAGGCGGGCGGGCTTTCGGATTGCGCCGGATGGCTTTCGGAATACGCCGAGGAAATCCGCTCGGAAAAATCCTCGATCAGCGGCAAGGCAGTGACATTCACGCAGAACGAATATTCCGGCAGCGCGCGCTTCATGGCGTTCGACGAAATCGGATACGGGAAAAAATTCGCGCCCATCCCCCTCGACGACATGAAGGACATCGACAGCCTCGTGACGGCTGCGAAGGAGAGGCTGCAATACGCCGGAAACGTGGTGCTGGGGCACTCAAGCGGCGTTCAGAACTCGAGCAATGTGACGGACAGCCATTATGTGCTTGATTCAACGGCGGTCGCAAGCTCCAAATACGTCGCGTACTCGAAATACATCAAGGAAAGCGAATACTGCTTCGGGGTTTTCGGCGCGGAAAAGGACGCCTATCTGGTAAAATCCATGGGAAGCTCGCTCAAGCGGTGCTTCGAATGCCACATGGTCAATTACCTGTCCGACTGCTACTACTGCGCGAAAACGCAGAACTGCCGCGAGTGCTTCTTCTGCTTCGGCATGGAAAACGGCAGCTATGCAATCGGCAACACGCCGGTTGGCAAGGAGAAATACCTCGCGCTGAAAGCCAAGCTTCTGCCGGAAATCGCGGAAAAGATACGCAAGGACGGCAGGATATTCTCGCTTTTGAAGCTCATCGAGGAAGCCGGCGCGCACAAGCCGGATTCGAGGCTGAAGTTCGCAAAGGAGAAGGAAGCGGCATTCGATATTGCCCCAGTGCAAAAAGGGTTTGACTCCGCCTGCCGGCTTGTCTTCGGGAAGGAAATGGGGGAGATCGGAAAGTACGAAAAATTCCTCTTCAAGCACGTGCCGAAAAACGTGGTCGTGCCATCCCCGCTGAGCGGCTCGGCGTCGGTGGTGTGCGGCTACAGGAGGCATGTGCTCAACAAATTCGAAATAGCCAGGAGGCTTCCGACGGAGGACGAGATAAGAAGCGTCGGGAAGCTTGCCGGAATGGTGAAAACGGACGTGGGCGGGATGGAGCTATCCGCGCTCGCGGAGCAGTTCCACCCGATTGCATACACCAACCTCGACAAGGTGGCGGGCAAGTGCACGAATTTCAGGAACTGCGCCGTGATAATCGAGTCGCAGGACTGCCTCGAAGGCTCGGCTTTCGACTATTCGAAAAAATGCGGCTACAACTTCTGGGCGTCGAACGCCGAGTCCGTGTTCGGCTCCTGCGCCGCGTGGTTCTCCACATTCGTGCTCAAGAATTTCTATTCCAAGAACATGACGCGCTCGCTCGAATGCGACGGCTGCGAATCCTGCACTGACTTGTATTACTCGCACAACTGCGAGAACGTGCGCGACTCGATGTTCTGCTTCAACGCGAAAAACCTCACAAACGCAGTGGGCAACGCGCCGCTTCCTGCGGAGCAATACAGGAAAATGAAAGGCGCGATTGTGGCGCAGCTCGCCGACGAACTGGAAAAGAAGAAGGATTTGAAGTGGGACATTTTCAATATCGGCGCTATCTCTAAGTGATTGAAAAACAAAGAAGGAAAACAGAAAAAGGAAAAATAAAAAGAGAAAAAACTTCCCTTAGCTTTAAGCATCCAGGAAGTCATTGGGCGTGGGCGGGTCGGGCTTGTCTCCCTTGCGCTCGCGTATCTGCTTGACGACCTTGAGAAGCATGTCGCGCGGCATGGGCTCGTAGCCTGCGTATTCCTGGTAGGGAATGCCTCGCCCCTGCGTTGCCGAGCGGAGGTCGTTTCCGAACCCGAACATTTCGGCGACGGGGAGCTTCACGATGATGTTCGTGGTCTCGCCCTCCTGAATCATGTCAAGAAGCTGCCCTCTCCTTCCCTGAATCAGGGTGATGACGTTGCCCATGTAGTCCTGCGGGCAAAGCACGGTCACCTTCTGCTTGGGCTCCTGAAGGGTAACGCCTGCGTAAAGCATTGCCGCGTAAATCGGGCGCTTTGTGGCAGGGATAATCTGCGCGGGGCCCCTGTGCACCGGGTCCTCGTGGATTACCGCGTCGGTTATGGTGACTTTCACGCCGACAACCTTCTCCTTGGCGAGCGGACCCATGTCCATCGCCTCTTCGAAACCCTGAATCATCAGTTCGGATATTTCGTTGAGGTACTGGATGCCGCGCGTGCCGTTGATGAAGATGTTCTTGCCGTGTATGTCGTACACTGATTTCGCCTCATCGCGGTCCATGCCGCACTCCACAAGCGTCTCCACGAGCGACTTGCCCTTGGGCTGCCCGTCGGGAATCTTGCCGTCAATCATCGCGTCGAAGACGGTCTTCTCGATTGGCTGCACCGTGAAGGTGAGCTTGGTGTGCTTGTTCGGGGACTTGCCCTGTATGTCCTCGGACTTGCCGGAAATCATCTCGCGGTAAACGACAATTGGCGGCGAGGTGACTATCGGGATTCCCTTCTCCTTGGTTATCTTGTACTCGATGATTTCGAGGTGCAATTCGCCCATGCCGGAGATGAGGTGCTCGCCTGTTTCGTGGTTGATTTCGACTTTCAGCGTGGGGTCTTCCTTGCTGATTTGCCTAAGCGCCATAATCAGCTTGGAGAGGTCCTTGGAGTCCTTCGCCTCGATGGATTTTGTCACGACCGGCTCTGCAGCGTGCTTGATTTGTTCGAACGGGGTAATTTGCCCCTCGGAAAGCGTTTCGCCGACGTAGACGTCGCGCAGGCCGACCAATCCTACGATGTTGCCAGCAAGCACGTTGTCCACCATTACGCGGTCAGGGCCCATGTAAATGGCGCACTGCTGCACTTTCTCGGTGGTGAGCCTCGATGCTAGGAACAGCATGTCGCTTTTCTTGACGGTTCCGGAAAACAGCCGGACGACCGCCACTTCTCCCGCGTGCTCGTCGTTCACGACTCCGAAGCAGATTCCGATGAACTTGCCCTTGGGGTCGCACGCAAGCATCGCCTTGCCTTCGGGGGATGCGGGGTCGCCTTTCCAGATGATCGGGATACGGTACTGCTGCGCGTACTTGGGGTTGGGGAGCTGGTCCACCACCATTTCCAGAAGCACTTCGTCAAGCGGGGATTTTTCGACAAGAATCTTGTGCTCCCCCGCCTTGCAGTGGTTGTAGATGTCCGTGAACTTGATGTTGTATTTTTTCATGCTCTTTACCGATACCGCCCACTTGTGGAACGCGCTTCCGAACGCCACGTTGCCCTTGGCAACGCCGATGCGCCATTCCTCCTTCTTGTCCTCGGGCGCGTACTGGTCGATGATTTTATTCAGGCCGTTGATGATTTTGATGAGCCGCGCCTGCATGGCGTCGGAGTCGAGCTGCAGCTCGTTTATCAGCCGGTCTATCTTGTTGATGAATACGGATGGCTTGGCTTTCTCCTTGAGGGCCTGGCGCAGCACTGTTTCGGTCTGCGGCATGATGCCCTCGACCGAGTCAACGACTAAGACGACTCCGTCGACCGCGCGCATGGCGCGGGTGACGTGCCCTCCGAAGTCCACGTGCCCGGGGGTGTCGATGAGGTTGATGAGGTAGTCCTGGCTGTTGTAATGGAACGCAAGGGAGATGTTCGCCGCCTTGATGGTGATTCCTCTCGCCTGCTCCTGCTCGTCGAAGTCCATCATGCGCTGCTCGCCCGCAAGCTCCTTTGAGATGAGCCCCGCCCTCGCCACGAGCGAGTCGGTCATGGTGGTTTTGCCGTGGTCAACGTGCGCGACAATCGCGATGTTGCGGATGTTATCCACGTTGTTCATCATTTTTGCTACTTCTTCTACGACAAATTCTTTGCGGACCATAAGACTACCTCTGATTAATCGATTACCAACTTGAACGAGACGTCAAGCAGCGTGGCATTTATATAACATAAAGCTTTTATAAGATTTGCAATTGCGGGCAACGGGGGCATCCCCCACATCCAAAGGCGATAATTTGGGCGTTTCAAACCGGCACTATTCTTCAAGGGCGCAGGGTTCCAGCGAATTCCTGCTCGTTTTGGGGATGGTCCTTATCATTTCTGTCAGCGCAGTCGCCATAGTCGGGGCGTGGCCGGGCATCCTTACAGCCACGCAGGAGCAGCGCTCGGACGACTACTGGGCGGCTGCCATGCCGTTCTCAGTCACGTTCCACTCAATGAAACCTGACACCATGGCGCTTGCGGTGATAAACCGCGACCCCACCACGCTCACGATAACCGAAATCTGGCTGGACGGTGTGAAAGTGGACTTCTTCAACCACTCGGTCCCGTACACTTCGACTGCCAATGCACGCTGCTCCGGAGGGGTGTGCAGCATCGCCATGGCGCCGGGCGTGATGCAAATCATTTCCACGGGCAACATCACCACCTCGCCATCCAATCCGTGCGGATACGGAAGCGGCTTCCAGTACGGAGCAAAATACTCGATGGACCTCGTGATAACCTACCACGGGCTGAACAGCAACAATACTTACAACCAGACAAGCCCGGTCAAGCTTGAGGGCACGTGCAGCGGATGGGGCGGCTGCGAAATTGCCAATTGCTGCGGCATACTCAACGCGCAGTGCTGCGCAGGCGGCAGCTGCAATGAATCCGGGCTCGCATGCGACGGCTCGCTTTGCGTGCCGTGCGGAGGGGCAGAGCAGCCGTGCTGCTCGGGCACGGACTGCTCGGCAAACCTCGTCTGCACCGGCTCGTCGCCCCCCAGATGCGTCTGCGGCTCTGCGGCAGGGCAGCCCTGCTGCGACGGGACAACGTGCACCGGCGCTTCGGGCCTCGTATGCAATTCCACGACGCACCTGTGCCAATCGTGCGGCGACGGGGGGGAAACGTGCTGCTCCGGGGACTCCTGCACGGGAGCGATGACAATATGCAACACCAGCACGTCGTTCTGCACCACGTGCGGAAGCGCGGCGGGGCAGTTCTGCTGCGCTGGCAACGACTGCAGCGGTGGGGCGAACCTCACCTGCAACACCACCTCCACTCTTTGCGAAAGCTGCGGAGGAGTGGGGGAGCTTTGTTGCGGAGGGACAACGTGCGACAGCGGCAACCGATGCAGCTCGGGCGTCTGCGAGCTGATATGCGGAGGCAGCGGGGAGGCGTGCTGCCCGCCGAACAACACGTGCGGCTCATCCTCGCTCGGATGCGATTACAACACCATGACCTGCCAGACATGCGGCTCGCAGGGGCAGCCCTGCTGCGCCGGAACCTCGCCGTATCAGTTCGAATGCCCGGCAAGCATATACTATGGCTGTGATATTTCCACGCACACGTGCGTGACCGGATGCGGAATCGCAACTGCGCCATGCTGCGGGACCGCGCACACCTGCACGCAAGGGGCGGGGCCGATGATATGCAACCCTGCCGAAGACCTGTGCTACAGGTGCGGGCAGTACGGCGGGGACCCGTGCTGCACCGACACGCCGTGGAACTATTGCGAAGTCACCAACAACCTCGGATGCAACCACAACACGGACGTGTGCGTTTCCTGCGGCGCGCAAAACGGCCCATGCTGCGGCTCGAGCCACTACTGCCCGTATTTCTACAATGTCTGCAATTCGTCAAGCGACACGTGCGACACGCACGTTTGAGGAGGAGGGATTTCTGGGGACAAAAAAACATTTAGCGCAAGCAAGCTTTCGCTGGAGAAGTAAAAATAAACGGAAAAACAAAAACTGGAAACAAGTGCCCGTTTATCTGGAAGAACGAGCCATCCGTTCGAACTTCGTTCGACCAGCTGCCCAGATCATCTCGATGATCTGGCCATTCTCTCGGTTTCGTCGCGCTTCTTGATTGCGTAGGACGAGTTGACGTCACCTTTTGCCGCGAACTCTATTTCGTCGGCGAGCGCCTGCGCGAGCGTTTTCTTCTTGTCGAAGCCGCCCATGATTGCCGCAAGCGCGATGTTGCGCAGCGCCATGTCAAGCCGCCTTGAAGCCGAAACGTCGACCGCGACCTGGTAGGAGACGCCTCCCATCTGCACGCGGGTGAAGTCTTCGCGCGGGGCGGAGTTCTGCAGCCCGTCCACGAGAAGCTGCACCGGGTTCTTCTTGGTGCGCTCGGCGATTATCGCGAATGCCTCCTCGACGATGGCGAGGGTCTTTGTCTTCTTGCCCTGCAATCTTCCGTCGGTGCGGATGACCTTGCCCGAAGTCTTCTCTCCGGTGCCACCCCTCATGAGCTTGTTGGCGAGGCGCTCGACCAGGTTTATCTTGCGCTTGCCGAACTGCGCCTTCGCGTTCCTGCCGTGCGAGTGCGGAACCGCGACCGGAGTCAGGCTCACGTACTGCATGAAGCTCGGGTCAGTTACCTTCACTTCGGTAAGTTCGTATTTTCCAAAAAGTTTCAAGTCCATAACAAAACCATCCTTCCAATGAGCCTATCTCTTGGGCTTTTCCTTGCGCTTCTGAACGAGCATCTGGAGGTCCACTCCGTTGACCTTGATTACCTTGTAGCGGACGCCGGGGATGGAGCCCATCTGCCCGCGCTGCGAGCCGCCCAGCCCGTCGATAGTCACTTCGTCGTGCTCGTCAATGTAGTTGATTGCGCCGCTGCGGGGCGCGAACGCAGTAATCATCTTGCCGTTCTTCACGAGCTGGATTTTCACGCATTTTATGAGCCCGGAGTGCGGCTGCTTCTGCTCGAGGGACTTCTTTTCGATGACAATCCCTTTCGCCATCGGCGAGCCCTCTATCGGGTCGTACTTCTCCTTGAGCTTGAGCGCTTTTCTTTTCCATGTCTTCTTGAGCCAGCGCTGGCTGCGGCGGTCCTGGTACATCGAGCGTCCTGAAAGTTCTCCTCTGCCCATAATCATATCCTCCTATAAACATCAGTTCGAAACCAGCCGCAAGTCGCAGTTGAAACGGCGCATCAGAATCGCGCGGCACGTCTTTATCCTGTTGCCGTCGCGCCCGATTGCCGTTCCGCGGTCGCTGTCATCCACAGAGACGAACGCTGTCTTCGAATCGATTTTCTCATGAACATTAATATTCCTTACAGGTATCTGCCCGAAGAGGTTGCGGACGAACTGCTCTATGTCATCCGCGTCTTCGAATACCAGTATCTGCCTCGCGAACCTCTGGCGCACGCGGGTTATGTTCGCCCCGTGCTTGCCGATTGCCTTCCCCAGTTCGCCCTTGATGACGATGAACGCCACCGCGTCAGGAGTGAGCACGCAGTCCTTCACCGCCGCGCCGGTCATCTCCTCGAATTCCGCGATGCACTTGAGTTCGTCGTTTGAAAGTTCAACCATCTATTCACTCTTTGTTCGCATCGCACAAAACGGAATTATTTTGAAAGCTCGAGAATGCCCGAGTTGCCCGCGTCAATGACGGTCATCATCGAGACAGGGTAGGGCTTTCCGGCAACGGTTCCCAAGTCCAGCGAGGTTCCCTCGTATGTTATGACCGGGATTCCGGAGAGCTTGCAGAAGCGCGTTGCATCCTGCGAAAGCGTCGCGGGACAGTTCTTCGCGAGAACCACGAGCTTTGCCTTGCCTGAAAGGGACCTCTTTATCCCCGTGTTTGCGCCGAATTCGACCTTGCCGGAGTCCACGCACTGGCGTATTGCGCGCGCGAGTGCCGAGCCGGAAGTTTCTGCAGATGATTTTTTTCTTGCCATAAATACCAACCTTTCCATCCATCGAAGGAGTTTTCATATAAAACAAAAGGAATAAAAAGCCGAGATTCAGCCGAGCTTCATCTTCAGCTTGACCAGCCCGGTTCCGACAGGCACCGTCTGCCCGACTATGATGTTTTCCGTGACGCCGATGAGCTTGTCATCCTCGCCGCGGACAGCCGCGTTTATCAGGTGCTTGACGGTCTCCTCGAACGCCGCGCGGGCGAGCACTCCCGCCTTTTCGCCGGACAATCCGTGCCTGCCAATCGAGTTGATGTCGCCGCCCATTGTCATCGCGTCTGCGAGAAGCATGCAGTGGCGCTTGTCAACGTTGAGGTTCTGCATGTCCAGAACCTGCATGAGCTCGAGCATGAGCGAGTTTCTTGCCGCCTCGACGCCGAGCACGCGGTTGATTTCCTGCACGTCGTTGGTGTGTGCGCGCTTGCCGTCCACCTTGGGGTGCTTCATCACCTTTTCGAGGTTGGAGCCGGAAGTGCGGATGAAGTATTTGCCTTCCTTGCCCTTCACAACGATTGTCCTTGCGATGCGCTCGATTCCCTTGAGGTGGAGCAATCGCAGCTTGTTGGTCATCCTGCGGATGTTGCGAAGAGAAGTAGCGGCGGGCTTGATTGTGATTACGTTTGCCTCGGATTCGGCGTGAGAGCCGACTGCTGCCTTCACTTTCTTTACTGCCTCGGCAAGCGTTACGCCTTCCGCGTCAAGCTCGGTCTGCACGAACGTGACGAGGATGATTTTCTTCTCGAAGTCCTCCTCCACGTACGCGACCTTGTCAAGCGTGGTGCATTCTATTTCCTTGGCGACTTCCTTTGCCTTGTCGTAGCTGCCTGCGCAGTCGTCCTTGAGGAATATGTCCATGATGGGCTTCTTGGGCTCCTTGCGCGCGTCCACGAGCTCAATCAGGCGCGGCAAACCAGTCGGCACCTGCTCCGCCACTCCGGCATAGTGGAAGGTACGCATGGTCATCTGCGTGCCCGGCTCGCCGATTGACTGCGCGGCGACAATGCCGACCGCCTCGCCGACGTCGATTTGCTTCTTTTTTGATATAGACATGAAAACCACACCCTAATTGAACGTTCCGTCTTTCTCCGTGAATATGCCTTCGCCGAGGAGAGCCGCCTGCTTGAGGCTGAATGGCTTGGGCTTCGCGCTAAGGGCTTTCGGGCGCTTGCTGCCTTTCAGGGCGTCCTTGAGGCTGAAGATGTTCGCGGGCATCTCCGCGTTGCCAACCAGCAGGTTGCCAAGCAAGGGGCGTATTTTCACGAAGTCGTAAACCTTCTTCGCGACGTAGCCCGCGGCTGCGACGCCGCCGAGAATTGCGATTTTTTTCACGGTTTTGTTCATGAAGCCACCTTGCCTAAGCGTCGTGCTCCTCTCTCTTGATTTCTTCCGGCGCCTCGGTCTTCACGTTCGCCTTTATCGGGTCCTGCCCGTCGCCGCCGTACATGAACTGCACGATGACTCCGCGGGAATCGCGGACCGAGTAGTCGGACATGACGACCATGTCCTGAAGCGCGTTGATGAGACGGCGCTGCATGTAACCTGAACGAGCCGTGCGGATGGCCGTGTTGACCAATGATTCGCGCCCTCCCATCGAGTGGTGGAAGAATTCCGTGGGCGACAATCCGGTCTTGAACGAGCCGAACACGAAGCCCCTCGCCGCAGCGCCCAAGTCCTTCTTCTTGAAGTGCGGAAGCGTCCTGCCGCGGTAACCGCGCGTGAGGCGTTTCGAACGGACGGCCTGCTGCCCGACCATCGAAGCCATCTGGATGGCGTTGAGGAGCGAGCCTCTTGCGCCGATTTTCGCCATGATGATGGCGGTGTTCTCAAAGCCGAGCGACTGCTCGGTGAGCGTGCCTGCCGTGTCACGGGAGCGCGAGGTTATCTGCATGATTTTCTCCTCGAGGGATTCCTTGAGGGAAAGCCCGGGAGAGCGCTCGAGCGTCTTGTTCTTGTACTGCACGATTGCGCCCTCGACTTCGCGGCGCATGCTGTCCTGCATCTCCGTGAGCTTCTTCTGCGACTCGGGCGTGAGCGTGTAGTTTGCAAGCGAGACTGACAGCCCCTGCTTGGAAATCACGTCAATAAGCATGTGCGTGGAGACGTCGATGAACTTGCGCGCCTCCTCTGCGCCCTTGCTGTGGAATATCTGCTCGAGGATTTCGTTCTCGTATGATTTGCTCTCAAGCGCGCCTGAAACCATGATGCCGTTCTTGATGACGATGAGCGAGTCAGGGTCGTCAGCCGGGTCCTTGGTCTTGCAAAGCTTGCTCCTCACCTTGATGTTGAGCTCCTTGGGGAGCAGCATGGACAGGATGAGCTTGCCCGTGTAGCGTTCTCCGCGGTCGGGCTTGGGAAGCCTCGTTATCCCGCCCATTGCGAGAAGGTGGCACGCTTCGGAGCGCGAGAAGTCCGTGGTCTGCCTCGTGAAGAAGTATGCGCCTGAGACATAGTCCTCCTGCGGCTTGATGATTGCATGGCCGTGGCGGGGCGAGATTATCTGCTGGTGCACTTTCATCAGCATTTCAGCCTCGACTCGCGCCTCCTCGTTCTGGATGACGTGGAGGTTCATTTCGTCCCCGTCGAAGTCGGCGTTGTACGGGGGGCAGACGACCGGGTTGAGCCTGAAGGTCTTGCCCGGAAGCACGCGGACCGAGTGGCACATGATTGACATCCTGTGAAGCGAGGGCTGCCTGTTGAAAAGCACCGCGTCCCCGTTCATGAGCTGGCGCTCAACAACGTATCCCTGCCCGAATGTCGCGAGTATTTCGTCACGCGCGGTCGGAGATACGCGGATTCTCTTGCCGTCCGGGCGCACGATGTACTCGGCGCGCGGGTATTCGTCCGAGGTGACGTATTTCTTGCACTCCTCGATGTTCCATGAGGTAACGCGAATCGGAACGGTCATTTCCTCCGCAACGGACTGCGGCACGCCGACTTCCGAAATCGAAATGTTCGGGTCGGGCGAAATGACCGTGCGGGCTGAGAAGTTGACACGCTTTCCTGACAGGTTGTACCTGAAGCGTCCCTCTTTGCCCTTCAGCCTCTGGCTGAGAGTCTTGAGAGCCCTGCCTGAGCGGTGCCTCGCGGGCGGGATGTTGGACGTTTCATTGTTGAAATACGTCGTGACGTGGTACTGCACCAGCTCCCAAAGGTCCTCGATGATGAGCTGGGGCGCGCCGGCGTTGATGTTCGCCTCGAGGCGCTGGTTTATCCTCATGATGTCCACGAGCTTGTGGGTGAGGTCGTCTTCCGAGCGGTCTCCTGTTTCAAGCGTGATTGACGGGCGCACGGACACTGCCGGCACGATAAGCGCGGTGATTACCATCCATTCCGGGCGCGCGTATGTCGGGTCGAAGCCGAGGACCTTGAGGTCCTTGTCAGAAACAGCGGCGAGCCAGTCGCGCACTTCGGTCGGAAGCATCGCAAGCTCGACCTTAGTGACTTTTTCGCGGGAGTCGTCGGCTTTCTTCTTGCCGTCCTTCTTGCGCTTGACTGTGAACACCCACATGAAAGTGGTGGGGCGCACGAGCTTGATTTCGAATTCGACGGTGTAGTCGCCGTCCTCCACGGTCTTGCCGTCGAAGGAAACTCCTTTCTGGCGGGCGACGTCCGAGGGTTTTGCCTTGCAGTGCGGGCACGCGCCGCGCTTCTTGGTCTTGTTCTTCATTTCCGTCTCGACGTCGGCTTCTATCATGTCCGACAGCTCCGCAAGCTCGTCATCGTGCATGAGCAGCCTCTTGCACGAGGGACAGGTGGAGGTGAGAACGTAGAGAATCTTTTTGCCGAACTCGGGGTGGACAACAGGTCGGACAAGCTCGATGTGCCCGATGTGGCCGGGGCAGGAGCGGATTGTGCCGCCGCATACCTTGCACTTGAGGCCCGGGTCGATGACACCCATGCGAAGGTCCATAAGGCCGCCGTCAATCGGGTATGAGTCGTCGTTGTAGGTGTCGGGCACCGTGATTTTCGCCGCGGACATCTTGCGAATCATCTCGGGCGAGAACAGCGAGAATTTTATCCTGTCAACCATCCTTGTTACAACCATAATAGTCACCATCTGGCGTTCCCGCCTAAGCCTTGTCCCTCAAAAGCAGCCTCGGGAAAATTCCCAGAGACTCTATTTCGTCGAGCAGCAGCTTGAACGCGTAGCTCATCTCCGCCTGCGAAAGTATTCCGTTCTCGCAAAGCGGGCAGTTGTCGCGGTTCTTCACGAAGTCGTGGTGCCCGATTGAGCCGCACGTCTCGCAGACAAGCATCGTCGTCTTGTCCGACTCGTCAAGCAGCCTCTCCTTGATAAGCATCGATGCGCCGTAGCCGATAAGGCAGTCGCGTTCCATTTCTCCGAAACGAAGACCTCCTTCCCTTGAGCGCCCTTCGGTCGGCTGGTGGGTGAGCAGCTGCACAGGGCCGCGCGAGCGGACGTGCATCTTGTTTGAAACAAGGTGGTGCAGCTTCTGGTAGTAGATTACGCCGATGTAAATCTTCGTCTTGATTGCCTGCCCGGTCATGCCGTCGTAGAGCGTTTCCTCGCCGTATTCGGAAAGCCCGTTCTCCTTCATTATCTTCTTGATGTCCTCCTCCTTGTCGCCTGTGAACGCGGTCGCGTCCACGAGCTTGCCGGAGTAGCACGCAGCCTTGCAGCCCAGCATCTCAAGCAGGTGCCCGATTGTCATACGGGAGGGGATGGCGTGCGGGTTGATGATAAGGTCGGGGCACACTCCGTCCTTGTTGAACGGCATGTCCTCCTGCGGGCGGATAAGCCCGATGACTCCCTTCTGCCCGTGGCGGGAGGCGAACTTGTCGCCGACTTCCGGGACCTTGATAGAGCGCACGCGCGCCTTCACAAGCTTTGTTCCCGAGAGCGAGTCCGTGAGCATGACAGAGTCGACAACGCCGTCCTCTCCTGACTTGAGAACAAGCGAGGATTCGCGCTTCTTTTCCTCAATGACTCCAAAGACGGTAATCTCTTCGAGGAAACGGGGGGGCGAGGTCTTTCCGACCAGCACGTCCTTTGCCGTCACTTCGCACTCGGGCGAAATCACGCCGTCCTCTCCAAGGAAGCGGTATGCTGTTTCTTCGCGGTAGCCGCTCGTGGTGGGCGCGGGGATTTCGAACGTGTCCTTCTGCCCGCCGGGGTAGCGGCGTTCCTCGGCTTCGTGCGACTTGTAGAAGACAGAGCGCCCGAGGCCGCGGTTAATCGCGTTCTTGTTCATGACAACGGCGTCGCCGATGTTGTAGCCGTACGAGGAAGTTATCGCGACGATGAAGTTCTGCCCTGCCGCGCGCTCGGCGAAGCCGAGAAGCCCGTAGGGCTGAGTCTGCGCAAGGGGCTGCTGCGGGTAGAACATGATGTGCGCGCGGGAGTCGTTGCGCATGTTGAAGTTGACTGCGTACGTTCCGAGCGACTGCTTTGCCATGGCGCATGCCATGGTGATACGCGGGGATGAGTTGTATTCCGGGTAAGGAAGAACCGATACCGTGACTCCGAAGATGGAGACCGGGTCGATTTCAAGGTGCGTGTGGTCCGGCGTTATTTCGGACTCCTTGAGCGCGACATAGGCGGATTCCTCCTCTTCTGCATCGAGATATTCGATGACGCCGAGCTTCACCAATCCCTTCCAGGTGATTTCGTTTCTTTTGAGCTGGTCAAGAAGGACCGGCGTGAGGCGGGACTGCCCGTTCTCGACGACGACGTAAGGGTGGCGCGCGCGGCCCGAGTCGCTGTTGATGAACAGGTCGTCGGTCTTGCGGTTGTACTGGAAGTTCACTTCCGAGGAGAGCGAGCCCTGCCTGCGGCGGCTGCGCAATTCGGAGAGAAGGGTGGTGCCGCTTTCGTGGAATCCCACCAGCCTGCCGTTAAGGTAAATGGAGGTCTTCGGGACAACGCCGCTTGCGGCTGCTGCCCTTCGCTTGGACTTGCTGGATTTTTTGCGCTTCACAAATATCACCAAATGAACGCGATTGCGCTTATCTCTTGACTCCGAGCTTTGTTACCGATTCCTCGATGTTCTTCTCGTCCTCGCCGATTGAGACCTCGCACAAAAGCGAGAGGTTCTTCACCAGCGCGCACGACGGCCCTTCAGGGGACTCGTTCGGGCAGAGCTTGCCCCAGTGCGTGCCATGCAAGTCACGCGCCTTGAAGTGCGGGTGCTTGCGGGAGAGTGGCGAGATTATCCTCCTCAAATGGGAAACTGAGGAGAGGAAGCTTGTCCTGTCAAGAAGCTGCGATACTCCGGTCTGTCCGGCAATCCAGTTGCCTGTTGCCATGGAGTAGCGGATTCTGTCGGAGAGCGCGTCAGGGCGCACGAGCGTCTGCACCGCGAGGTGCCTGCCGCGGGCGTCTGCCCTGCCTGCCTGGTAAGACACGTCTTTTACGAGGAACTGGAACGCGTAGCGGAACAGGTCCTCCATCAGGTCTCCAGTGAGCTTGATGCGCTTGTTCGCGTAGTGGTCCTTGTCGTCCTGCGGGATTTCATTGTGCGCGACCTTGATTGCGTGCTCCGCCATCTTGCAAAGGTAGCGCGCTTTCCGCATGCGGTCCTCCGCAGTCGTCCCGATGTGCGGAAGAAGGTAAGTGTCAAGGAGGATTTCTGCGCGCTTCTCGCGGTAGTCTTCAGCCTGCGAGGGCGCGGCTTTCCTTCCGAGGAAGTCGATTGCGGACTTGCGGTCCGTTGTCGTGTCCGCCTCCATGTTGAGAAGCATGTCGTTCTTCACGTTGCGGTCGTCTGCGAAGACTGCGAGTATTTCGTTGTTCTTCTCAAGCCCGAGCGCGCGGAGAGTCGAAGTGAGCGGGAGGTCTTTTGGAGAAGCGGGGAACACGACTCTCATGAGCCCCTCGTTCGTGCGCTCGACCACCGAGCGTGCGCGGAAGCCGAAGCGCGTGGAGAATACTTTCGCGGTGATGAGCGTGTTGTCCTTTTCGCGCGTGCACATGATGCGGTTGGGCGCAAGGTCTTCAATCGAAGTGAGAACGCGCTCGCTTCCGTTGATGATGAAATATCCGCCCGGGTCGGCAGGGTCCTCGCCCGCTTCAATCAGCTCGTCAGGGCTCATGTTGTCGAGGTAGCAGAGCTTGGATTTTACCATGACGGGCAGTTCGCCGATGAAAACTTCCGAGAAAGTCGTTTTTTCAACGCCGTTGAAAACAGGGATTATCTCGAGGAAAATGGGTGCTGCATAAGTGAGGTTGCGGAGGCGCGCTTCCGAGGGCGTGATGGTGCGCTGCGCGCCGTCAGCCTCGATGATTTTCGGCTTCTCGAGGCGGATTTGCCCGAAGCGAAGCTCGAATCCCTCGACTGAGGGCTGGATTGTGCCGACGCGGTTGACCACCTGCTGGAGGCCGAACTCGATGAACTTGTTGTACGAATCAAGGTGCTGTTTTACCAGGCTGTTGTCCTTGAAATATGCTGTGAGCAGTTCTCCGCGCATGGAAATTCCCTCCCTTCAGTCTCTGCGTAACCGCGCGCACATGGCGGCGCGGCGCAAGATATGGTGAATATTAACTGTGATGGCTTGCGCTGGAATTCAAACGACCAGGCGGTAGCACTTGGAGTCGTCCAGCCTCGTCACTTCGACGATCTGTCCGGGCTTCGCGCCCAATCCGGCAAGCGCCGGATCCTTCGAGAATATCTTCGGAATCTGGTGTTTCGACACCCTGAAAGTGGAAAGCACTGCCTCCGCGTCCTTCGTGGAGAGGAGCTTGTGCTGCGGGATTAATTCGTGGGTTGGGGCTTCTTTATCGGGCAAAGTAACACCTAACTTAGCGATACGTACGTGTAGGGCTTGTTATGAAACAAAAGTTTATAAAGGATTCCTAATCAAGAAGGGCTCAGGAGAAACGGAATTTAAACGGCACAAAGAAACATAGTGATATTTGATGAGCACCGACAGTAAACCAGAACTAGACGCCTATCCCGGGCTTGTCTCAGACACCTTTTCCAAGATTTTTACCGCAATGCGGCAATTTCTGGCTAGCAAGAACATCGTAATAACTCCCGAGTTTACCTTTTTCTTCGCACTAGCCGCGTACATCTTTTTAGATAACGACATAACTAATATAGCATCCAAACTAAATACGCCTACAATCGTAATACTGACTCTTGTGGGTCTAAACCTGCTGTGGCCCAACCTCCCACAAATAAAACGCACGATTTTCAGCACTGATGAAGAAAAATTGAATAAAATACTAAAAATATGCAATGAACAGGAAGCGTTAAGCAAGTTGGGTAATTTTTTAGCAAGTAGTGGAACGGAACTAAAAATAACCAAAAAAATATTTTCAAGAAGATTTGCAGATAACTATGAAGCATATGATTTATTTTTCAAGAATGTTAGCATGGATGAAAGCGAGGTTAACTACCTAATACAGAGAAGAGTCATAAACAAGCCATTTTTCAACGAATTGTTGATGGAGAATTTTTTGGCTAAAACCCCTTGGACGATTTCTTATTCGACCTATCAAAAATTAAAGCAGATCATACGAGAAAGAAACTTCTCTAGCCGCATAAGAAAATTATTCAACTACAGATATTGCAGATATAGTGATGGTTCATTAAAACAAACTGTTTTGATTCATGAACGAGAAAAAGCATATCTGATAGTCAGAAAATTACTTATGATAATGTTGGCAGCATCGGTCGCGGCGATATACATTTTTGGCGCAGTTGCGATAATTAGCGCACAGACTCCTCAAAATGCAGCCATGACTACCCAAATAGCCAATGTGGTAGAAGCTTCAGCTGCACTTTTTGCAATAGGAATCGCTCTGCTGATCATTATTCATATTGTAAATTGGTTCATGAAACAGTTGTTCCTCCAATTCTTAGTTAAAGATACAATTTAGACTAAAGAATGAAACTAAAGGACTACACCAAACGCATTCCGCCCGGTTTAAAAACACTATTGTAGATATTCGACAACAGGTCAAGCCGGTTTTGCAGGCAGGCGGAAAGGCACAGGAAAATTCGCATTAGAATATACTGGGACTGGCAACTGGGACCATCAGCAACCGGCGATTTGCCGGAAAGCGCGGGAGGCAGGGGAAAATTCGCCCTAATATATACTGTATATGGAAGGTGTTTTGGAATGCAGGCGCACAACAGGAGAATACTGAACGAGAAATTCACGGGAAAGGTCGCATCACGGCTCGGCCTTTCCATGGAGCAGGAAGGCAGGCTCAACAGGAAGTTTTACGCTTACCACGATTTGGTGCACCCGCGCCTGAAGAAGGAGCCGACCGCGATTGACGGATGGAAATTCATCGCAAGCGGGATGGAAAACCATGCGCCTGCGCAGCCGCACGCCGAAAACGCCCAGTTCGAGCATCTTGAGAAGGCGAAGCTGGAATTGGCTGACGAGCTTCTCGCCATCTTAAAGGAAGCCCCGGCGAGAATCAAGGATACGAAGCTCGGGATAATCAGCGCGACTTCCGGCTTTTCCCTCGCCATAATCGGGCTTGAGGACCTTCTTGGCAAGCAGGCAGTCCGCCTGAAGCTCGACACCGCGGCAATTGCGCCGGCGGCTGAGAAAGCCGAGGGGCTCAAGAAATTCTTCAAGGGGAAGACTGCGAAACTCACGCTCGGCTCGCTTGCGGCAGGCGTGGCGGCGTTCGGAACAGGGACCGTAATCGCGATATTGCAATCCATTCCCGAGCCGGTGCCCGCAATCATGGCGGCGGGATACATTGCACTTGGCGCAATCCTCTCGGTACTGGTCGCAGTAAGGTCAAAGCATATCTACCACTCGTCAATGTTTTTGGCTTACAACCGGCAGGCAAAGGAGGCGCAAGAGGCGCAGAAGCAGGAAGGGAACACGGGAAGCAAGAATTAGGATTTGACCTGCGGCATCCTGCGCATTGCGCGCGGGCTTGCCCGATAAGGAGAACAAACAGCAGGAGCTGGTATATATGGCAGAACAGAAAACCGCGCAGCTGCGCGAGAAAGTCGTGTCCAAGATAATCACGGTGTCGCGGAGGTTCCACTACGAGCCGCTCACGTCAGACCTTGACGAGAGGATGCCGCTTCCGAAAAACATCTCGCTCATGGCGCTGTCCTACCTTCTCGACGGCAACCACCTCATCAAGGGCGACCCGGGATTCGGGAAAAGCACGGGCGCGAAGATAATCTCCTCGGTATTCGGCGGCGTGCCGTACGACTTGTACCACAGCCTCGAGCTTCAGGGGCATTCCGGGCAGGTGAAGGAGCACGCGGTCGGAAGGCTGGATTTCTCCACCGAATCCGCGGGCGAGAACATGATTTGGATGGGCACGATTGCGCTGCCCGTCCTCCACGTGGACGAGGGCAACCGCCTTCCCCCGGAAACGCAGGGCGGCATATTGCAGGGGCTTGAGACCAAGCGCTGGAACTATTCCGGCAACCACACGTATTACGCCGGGCCCAAGCCCGCGTTCATCACGGTCAATTACCACGACGAGGGGACGGAACGCTTCCTACCCCCGCTTCTGGACAGGATGGACATAGTCACCGAAAACCAGTACACCGGCAGGAACAACTTCATCACCAACATGACCTACGAGCTTGCGAAAAGCGAGCGGCGCAGGCTGCTTCGCGACGATGCGATAACCAACGAGGCGATGAAGAAGCTCAACAAGAAGGGCATCGAGGAATTCGTGAAATACTGCAAGGAAAACCGCCTGAAAATGGTCGGGAAGATAACGGATGAGGAAAAGGCGGAAATATTCGCGCAGATAGACGCGGTGAGCGTTTCCAAAAAGGGCGCGGGCGGCTCGCTCGTGTCGGGCAACGACGCGCTATTGTTCCTCTCGGCATTCGACGCGGAAATCAACTGGTCGGAAAAATACGGTTCCAAGCGCTCGGCAGACACGATAAGCGACCACAGCCACGACAGGAAATACATCGGGGTGGATGTGAAGGGCGGGTTCTCCCCGCGCTCGCTTGTCGCAGCCCTGCGCTATGCAAAGGGAGTGGCGTGGCTTTCGGGAAGGGACGAGCTTGACATCAGGGACGTCGTTGCCGTGCTTCCGCACGCAATCGCGCACAAGACCGCGTTCTCGGAGAAATTTGTGAAGGACGCCGAGGGCAGAAACGAGATGCTGGAGCTTGCGCTCGCGAGGAAGCTCGTGGGCAAGGCGCTTGAAAATTACAGGAAAGCCGCAGACGGAATCAAGGGGCTGCTTGCCAAGATACAGGAGGCGCCGCAGGAAATAATGAAGTTCGACATCGGCAAGTACGACCACCCGCTCCAAAAGTCGCTCATCTCCACTGTGAAGGACGAATTCTCCAAGCACGAATCGTACGGCGATACCGGGCTTGAGGAAACGGTCTGAGCCCTGCGCGGGCATTTGCAAACGGGTGCGCTGATGAAATTCCTCTGGAAAAAGCAGGATGGCGTCGAACGCGGAAACGCGGGCAGCGGCGGCGCGGGCTTTTTCAAAAGGCAGATGCAGGAAAAGCCGCAGATCGAGGTGGAAAAATTCCTCTGGCAGTGGGAACTCTGCCGCGCGCTTTTCCACTCGCCGGTGCTTTCCGCGCCAAAAATGGGCGCCCCTCCCCTCGGATTTTCAGGCGCGCACCACGACATCGCCACTGGCGAGACTTGGGTGGATGCTGAAGCGGCGCGCGGGCTTTCGGACGCCACCGGCTGCCAGTTCGAATCCGTCCTCTCAGGGCTCATGATACGGCAGATTTCAAGCTACATGGATTTCCCGAAAAGCCTCTCAAACGCACTCATCCTCGAAAAGATGATTCTTGACTTCTGCAAGGGGGACGAGGCGAGGAACCCGGAATTTTTGCGTTTTGTTTCAATGGCATTCTCCGCGCTTGCCGCCGACGCATGCTCGGTCCTTGACCCGGAAAAGGCAAGGCACGCACTTGAGCTTCGCAGGGCAATGGCAGCGGCGAACCCCGGCGACTTGCGCCTCCAGCTGGAATACGCCTATTTGCAGTCGCAGGCAAGGCAGGACGTGAAGCCGCCCGCAGGGCTGGAGCGCGAATTTGAGAAGCTGCACACCGTTGACTTTTCCGCCGCGGGGGAAAACCACGAGGAGATGCGCCGCGCGCTGATGATATGGATGGAAATCGCGCGAAGCGTTTCGGCGCAGGAATTTTCCATGCCCGGGCGGCGGGGATTCGGGAAGGGGGCCGGCTCGAGGAAAGGATGGGGCGCTGGCAGGATGGAAGTTGTTGACTCGGACCACTCACAGTCCATTTCGCAGGCAAGCGGGCACAATCTTTCGCAGGCGCTTGCGCAGGCGGCGTCGCGCCTCTCGCGGCAGGAATTCGAAAAGGTGAGGAAAATCGCCGGCGAGATGAAAGGCGAGGGCGGCGGCGGGCATGGCGCGCAGGGAATCGGGCTGGATGAGTCGTTCAGCGGGCTTGACGTGGATGCGTCCACGGTCGAATATTATCTCACGCTCGTCAGGAATTATCCGCTGGTAATCGGCAGGGTGCCGATTGAAACCAACGGCATGCGAGATGTCTACAAGGGGACCGAGAGGTTCACGGCTGGCTCGCCCCCGCACAGGGCAATGCCGTTCACCTCGGGCGGGAAAATACTGCCCGGAATCACGAGGATGACCGGAATCGGAAAGAGGCACAGAAGGACCCTTGACTACGAGGTGCCAAACGCGCTGATATTGATAGACTCAAGCGACACCATGCCCGACCCGGCAACCCAAAAGTCCGCGCCGGTGGCTGCGGGGATTTCCACTGCTATTTCCTACCTCAACATGGGCGGGGAAGTGGGCGTCCTCAATTTCGGGCCGAAAAGCTGCTATCTCCCCTTCGGGCGGGATGAAGGGCGGATATTCCTGTCCATCGTGGCAAAGCAGCACGGCGGCACGCGGATAGACGTCGGCATCGTGAAGCAGATGCTTGAGGCGCAGGGCAGCGGGCATCTTATCGAAGGCGGGCTGGACATTTCGTGCGTGCTTTCTGACCCGGCATTCGAAAAAATTGCGGCCGAGGCGGCGAAGAAGGAAGTGTCAGTTTCGACCGACGCGATAAGCCGCATTTCCGGCGCAAAGCCGGTTGACCTGTTCATATTCTCGGACATGAAGATATCCAACCTCTCCGAGCTTTTGGGGCTGGTCGAGGAGAGGGAGGGCGTGAACCGCGCCACGATAATAACAAATTCGGGCATCAGCGCGGAGGAACTCGGCGTTTCTGAGAAAATACGCGTCTATTCCAACGTGAATGACGTGGAGCAAAGCGTGCAGATTGCGGTTGGCGAAGCCCGCAGGGCAATGGGGAACAACGGCGAGTAAGATGGTATCCATGGAGCAGAAAAAAATCGATGGGGAAAAACAGCAGGCTGGCGGAAGCCCTGCGAAGCGCGCCTTCTCCCTTGCCGGGCTTTTCTCAAAACAGCAGCCAATCGCCGAGAAACTCGCCCCGCTTGTGAAGGTGAACGAGCGCGTGCGCGAGATGGATGATGCGCTTGACGCAGCGCTTGCGGCAAAATCATACTATACCGCTGAGCGCAAGGAGGCGCTTGCGAAGATAGCCGGCATGGGGCACACTGCGGAGGACATTGCGGAATTCGCGCTTTCGCTTGGCAAATACCAGGGCAGGAAAAATTTCGCAAACAGGGCGGGGCTTTTCCTCTCCGAGCTTTGCAATTCTTGCGCCGACAGGGCAATCACGCTGCACCTCTCGCACCTTGACACGCCGATAAACTACCTCGGCTTCCGCAACCGCAAGGAGCTCACAGTAATCGGCAACGCAGGCAGCCACTTCGGGCAGGAAAACGAGGATGGCTCGCTTTCCCTTGAGGGGAACGCGGGCAGCTTCGCGTTCTTGCGCATGCGGGGCGGCAGCGCGAAAATCACCGGAAGCGCGCTTGACTATGCGTGCGAGGAGATGGAAAACGGGAAGGCGTCCATAGGCGGCAACGCGCGCCACCATGCAGGCAGGATGATGAGGGGCGGGCAGGCGCTTTTCAACAGGGACGTCGGCGACGCCGCGTTCGAGGAGATGAGCGGCGGGAATGCGATAGTCCATGGGCTGGCCGGCGAAAATCCCGGGCGCGGAAGGGTTGGCGGGCACCTGACGATATACAGGAATGCGTGGAACAACGGCAGGGCGCAGCACGGGCAATAGCGGTTTTTATTCGTTTTATATCAGACAAGGGCACATCGGGAATGGTTGCATGGATTTCAGGCTCTGGAAAAAACCCGAAGGGAACAAAAAGTCGCCGCTATTGGAAATAATCTGCCCGCGGGCGCACAACCTGAAGTTCCCGGAAATGGAAGTGGCAATCAAAAAAGCGGTCGGGCACGCGAAGCGAAAGATGGACTCGGACGGGGCGCCCGCAGCCGCGATACTGTTTTCCGAAGGGGAGAATTTCCGCTTCACGATAACGCAGGAGGAGGGGGCAATCTACGCGGAGAGGGTGCAAAAGCTGCTCCCCAACGGCTATTTCATCTCAGTCGCATTCAACCTTCTTGAAAGCAGCGAGCCGGACGGCGGCTACAACGGCTGCAACAACGGCTACCTCGTTTCGCGGGAGCAGGTGCTGCACTCGCCGAAAAGGAACCTGACAACGTTCGAAAAGGATGTCGTCGGGAACATCCTCCTGCCGGAATTCCAAAAAAATTGGGAGGCGCGAACGCGGGAACTCGAGGAGAAGGGCGAGCTGTTCGGCAGCATTGATTTCGGGTTCGACCAGAGGATGGAGCACAGGATTTGCGCGGATGTGTGCCAGTCGCCGATATATTTCGAGCCGCAGACAATCACGCTTGTTTCGGCAGGCGGCAACCAGGTCTCGTATTACAACAGGCTGGCGGGAAACCGGATGGCGGTTGTCACCAACGACTCGACAAAGCCCGAGCCCGTGGTCTATAAGCGGGAGGGCACGGTTTGGGGCATAAAGGCGCTGGAGGGGTTCCACATGCTGTCCGTGTTCGAAAATCCGGCTAATCCGCAACTTTGAATTCCGCTTTCTTGCTGTTTGAGAAGTAGCATGCCACGTCTTTCATCCCGTAGGGCGCGGCTGCGATGAAGTTTATTCCTCCTTTTTTCGAAAAAAGCCGCAAATCCTGCCGCGAGGGGAGTATGTTGCCGTTCGGGTGCGAGTGGAAGCTCCCGACAACGCCGTCAAGCAGGGGCATCATCCAGTCGTCGAACATGGACGCGCCCCTTGACACGGAAATGCCGGGCGGGATGATCGTGCCATCTATTACTATATTAGTAGTGTTATCCGCGCCATCCTCGCGCTCACCAGTAAGAAGGCAGATGAACTCGTTTGGGTAAGCCGCCTTCGCGCCGGCGAGCGCGGAGAGCAGGGCTTGCCTCTTGATGATGATTTCCATAAACATGAACCACGTGAATGTTTTGGAAAGCCGGTGCGACAGCACCAGATTGCCATGATGGGATTTCCGCGCCAACAATTAAGAAGAGCATGACGCAGAAGAAGCTTCGCAGATGATGACGGATGTGATCTCCGAGGCGAAATCGCCGTTGACGAAAGACGGACGGTCTGATGCACAAATGCGAAGCATTTGGGCAGTATTTGTCCGAAGGACAAATCTGATGCAAAAAATGGAATTTTTTGCAGACTTTGTCTCGCAAGGCAAAGCTGATGCACGAAAGCTGAAACTGATGCGAAAAACACGGGACAGACGGCGAGGCACATGGCAGACGGGCAAACCTATTTCATAATCCTGCTGATTCTGCCCATGTTGCTGAATTTCGCATTCCCCGCCCCGGCAATCGTTTATGCCCCGTACACGTATTTCGGGATAATTCCCATCGGCTTTGGAATAGCCATCGCCCTTTGGAGCCGCTCGTTGTTTGTGAAGAGCAGGACAACGCTGTCGCCGCATGAAACGCCCACCTCGCTTTTGACCTCCGGCCCCTTTCGCATAAGCCGCAATCCGATATATCTTGGAATGGCGGCCATGCTGTTGGGCAGCGCCGTATTGCTTGGGACGCCGGTTGCTTTCGCATCCCCTGCCTTATTTGTCATCATAATTGAAACCCTGCTCATACCCGGCGAGGAGAGGAAGATGGAAAAAATATTCGGGGACAGGTACAGGAAGTACAAGGGCAGCGTACGGCAGTGGATATGAACCGGAACCCGGATGCGCCCGCGACCAACGGATACGTAAAGCGTATTTTATTGTTTTGCAGAGGCAAGAATCGCATGGAAGAAAAAATATCCGCAGGCATAGCGGAGGTAATGGACGTCGTGATGCCCGGGCAGACCAACCACTACGGCACGCTTTTCGGCGGCGTGCTCATGGCGATGATGGACAAGTCAGCGAACATCGCGGCAATCAGGTATTGCAAGAGCGACTGCGTCACGGTAAGCGTGGACCACATTGTTTTCGAAAACCCGGTCAAGCTCGGGGAGATAATAATCGCGAACGCGAAAGTCATCTATGTCGGCAATACTTCCATGCTCGTGCGGGTGAAGGCGGACGCCGAGGACAAGAGCGGCAGGAGGCGCCCCATCATCGGCTGCGCGGACTTCCTGTTTGTCGCGGTTGACCCGGCGGGAAATCCCGTCGAGGTTCCGAAACCGATTTTGCAGACAGACGAGGAGAAACTGCTTTTCAAGAGAGGGAAGGAGATAAAGGAGACTCTGAGACGGCTTTGCTAGAAGGGGCCGGGCAGAAAAACGCGCTTTTGCCATTTTTCGCGCTGCATGGCGCCATATATAAGGCAAGATCGGCGGCGGAGCCCTGCCCGACAAATAACCTATATTAAGTAATATGCTATAAGAAAGATAGCAGATAGTGAGAATAAATGCTAAAAACGGAAGTGACCATAAATGCCAAAAGCTGCCAATTACACTAATGAGGAAATTTTGATTGCCCTGATTTGGTCGATGCCGGAGCGGCTGACCAAGGGGCAAATTGGCCGCCTGCTGGGAATCAAGTCCGCCGGGCAGAAGCACTGGCGCGAGCGGCTGGAGAAGCTGGGCGCGAACAATCTTCTTTCGATTGAAAAGCTGGACACGGGCGAAATGTTCTTCGGGTCCCCTATCCTCAAATATTACCTCACCCCCGCGAACCTCGAGGCGATTTGGAGCCGGTATTTCGTCAGTTACGAGCGCAACGGGCTCGTCAACGATCCCTACCTGACCCCGTTTTCCGCCGGAATCTGGAACGTGACTTCCACGTCCGAGTTCTCGAAGCTCGTGGGTTCGAAGTTCAACTACCACTTCCTCTGCGCCAAGAACAAGGAGAATCCTGTCGAGCCCTCGGAGAGCGTCAAGTCGTTGAGCAAGGAAAAAATCTGGAAAAACATGGACGCGGTGCTTTCGATAGCCTGGAAAATCGAGGCGTACCGGAGAAAGCCGATGCTCATAGGCACGCTGACGCCCGAGCATAAAAAGATATACGCGCTCGTAACCTCGATTTACGCCGAGCAAATCAAGGCGCACCCTGCGGACTACAAGAAATTCACGGAACTCTTCGAGAAGAATTTCAAGTATTACCTTTGATTTTTCCCAAAGATTGCCCGTTCCCCCTGAACCTGTTCCATTATTTTCAGCCCTCCAGCGCGGACTCAAGCGGCTACTACGGGATTGCGCTTTTGCAAGGCAGCTATCTTGTCAACGTGACTGATGCCTCGGGCGATTCGTTCGGGCTGCCCAGCCTTGATTACACCCAGTCGATATCAATCGAGAAAGGGCACGTAATCGAGATGGACTTCAGCATAGACACCGGAATAAGGTAGGGCGCGATGCGCGCGCAACCGCCCTAAACGCTTTAAAGCCTTTTTCGGCAAGGCTCCATTGCAGGAAGGCAGGAATTCCGCCGTGCGCGGCAGATTCCAGCAGGCGCAACTTTGCGCTTCAAGGCGTTCCGGGACCGGCAAAAGCCGGCTCAAAGGCACAACGGGGTGCTGGAATGTCCGGGGCAAAAAACGATTTCGGGGAATGCGGCCTGCCAGTTGAAAAACTTCTTTACGCGCCTGGCAGCAAGGCGGACTTGAGCAAATGCGCCAGCCCTGGCTCACGCCATTCGGAGAGGATTGCATGAGGAACCGCAACGTCGAGGAAACGTATTCCGGGCTTAGGCAGGACCGGGCGCAGGAGCGCCTTGCGGATGATGGCTACAACGAGATTGCCGGCGAGAAGAAGCGCTCCATATTCAGGATAGCGGCGGAGACATTCAAGGAGCCCATGTTCCTCCTGCTTGTTGCCTGCGGCGCGCTCTACCTGCTGCTCGGTGACATGGAAGGCGCGCTCATGCTCCTCGCGTTCGTGTTCGTGGTCATAGGGATAACTATTTACCAGGAAAGGAAGGTGGAGCGCGCGCTTGAGGCGCTGCGCGACCTCTCCTCGCCGCGCGCGAGAGTAATCCGCGACGGAAAGCAGGTCGTAATCCCGGGCAGGGAGGTCGTGAGGGACGACATACTCATATTGTCCGAAGGGGACCGCGTGCCCGCGGACGTGGTCATACTTTCGTGCAGCAACTTCACGGTCGATGAATCCCTGCTTACGGGCGAATCCGCCGCGGTGAGGAAATCCGTCTGGGACGGGAAGGAAAAGCAAAGCGGGCCCGGCGGAGAAGACTTGCCATTCGCATATTCAAGCACGCTCGTTTCGCAGGGTCATGCCGTGGCAAGGGTGATTGCCATCGGCGCGGCGACGGAAGTCGGGAAAATCGGCAAGGCGCTTACCCGGATAGAAGCCGAGCGGACCGAGCTTCAGAAGGAAACCGACGGGCTGGTCCGGCTGTTTGGCATGGCGGGCATGTTTGTCTGCGTCGCGGTAATAGTGATTTACGGGCTCACGCGCGGGAGCTGGATAGATGGGCTGCTCGCCGGGCTCGCGCTTGCCATGGCGATACTGCCCGAGGAATTCCCGGTCGTGCTCACGATTTTCCTCGCGCTTGGCGCGTGGAGGATGTCGAAATACAACGTGCTTACAAGGAGGATGAACGCCATACAGGACCTCGGCGCGGCGACCGTGCTTTGCACGGACAAGACCGGCACGCTCACGCAGAACAGGATGACTTTGAAGAAGCTATGGTCGGATGGAAAGAGCGTTTCGTTTTCAGACGGCAAGCCCCTTCCGGAATGGGCGCACGAAACGCTCGAATACGCCGTGCTTGCGAGCCAGAAGCAGCCGTTCGACCCCATGGAGCGCTCGATAAAGGAGACCGGCGTGAGGGCGCTTGGCGGGACCGAGCACATCCACGCGGACTGGGAGCTCGTGCGGGAATACACGCTTTCAAGGCAGCTCCTCGCGCTGTCGCACGTGTGGCGCGCGCCCAATGGAAAGGAGTATTTGATTGCGGCAAAAGGCGCGCCCGAGGCGATATTCGACCTCTGCCACCTGAAAAAGCCCGAGCAGGAGAAACTTTTGAAAGAGGTTTCGCGACTCTCGGACGAGGGCTTGAGGGTGCTTGGCGTCGCCCACGCGCACTTCTCGGTGAAAAAGCTTCCTGAGAACCAGCACGATTTCGAATTCGAGTTCGCGGGGCTTCTTGCCCTTGAGGACCCCGTGCGCCCGGAAGTCGCATCATCCGTGAAGGAATGCTACGAGGCGGGGATGCGGGTAATCATGATTACTGGCGACTATCCGGGAACGGCGCGGATTGTGGCGAAGAACGCGGGCTTCCAAAATTGCGACAACATAATAACCGGCGCGGAGCTCGACGCAATGAGCGATGCGGGCCTGTGCGATAGAATCAGGACGGCAAGCATATTCGCGCGCGTGGTGCCCGAGCAGAAGCTCCGCATTGTCGAGGCGCTGAAAAGCAACGGGGATGTCGCGGTGATGACGGGCGATGGCGTGAACGACGCGCCCGCACTCAAGGCGGCGGCAGTGGGAATCGCGATGGGGGGCAGGGGCACGGACGTCGCCCGCGAGTCCTCCGCGCTTGTGCTGACCGATGACAACTTCACTTCCATCGTGTCGGCTGTCCGCATGGGCAGGCGCATATATGACAACATAAAAAAAGCGATGGGCTATGTGATTTCGGTGCACGTGCCGATTGCGGGAATGTCCCTTGTGCCGGTCGCCTTCGGCTGGCCGATTGTGCTCTTCCCGGTGCATATCGCGTTTTTGGAACTCATCATAGACCCTGTATGCTCGGTGGTGTTCGAAGCCGAAGCCGAGGAAAAGGACATAATGAAGCGCAAGCCGCGCGGGAAAGGCGAGAAGCTTTTCGACAACGGCTCGCTTGCCATGAATTTCCTGAGGGGCATGTCGGTCTTCATAATGACCGCGGCGATTTATGCCACCGCCATCCAGTCGGGCGCGGGAGAGGATGTCTCGCGCGCCATGGCGTTTTCCACCCTTGTTTTCGGAAACCTCGCGCTGATATTGTCAAGCAGGTCATCCAAGAGGACGATTGCCGAGACTCTGGGCGACAAAAACAGCGCGCTTTACGTTGTTTTCGTGCTGGCGCTGTTTTTCCTCGCGCTTGCGCTTTACGTGCCTTTCCTTGAGGGGCTGTTCAAGCTTTCGGCGCCAAGCGCAATGCAGCTGGCGTGGTGCGCCGCAGCCGCTGCATTCGCGATAGTCCCGTTCGAAGCCGCGAAGATGGCGCAGCGAAGGGCGGCACGGCAATGATTTTATATGGAGCCCGAGAATCGTGGGACAACGGTGTTTGATTGGAGAAACAGCATATGTACGTGGTTCTGCTGGTGATTTCCTACCTTCTCCTGTTCGAGGGGATGTTTTCCGAGCGGCGCATTTCACAGGCGTGCTCGCTTATCCTGCTGATAATCAACATTTCCGCGCTTGCGGTGAACATGCAGCGCAGGCGCCCGAAGGTCGCGATTCCCAAAGTCGCGGGGCACTCCTTCAGCTTCTGGCGCATGAACTCGCTCGCGCTTTCGTTCCTTGCCATGCTTGCGCAAATCGGCGCCCTGTTCGCGGTGGACATATACGTGACGCCGCTTCCGAACTTCGAATATTCCGTGTTTTCGGTGATGCTGATTGGCATGCTGAGCTTCAGGATACTGATGGGCGACGACAAGTGAACTGATTAAAAACATGTTTGTCCACAGTTTATCAGGGAGGAACATGCCAAAAAAAGAGCGTCCGGCAGGCAGCGGCATACGCAGGCTGAAAGAGGAGCAGCGCAAGCTCTGGAGAATCAACCTCGCCCTCGCGCTTTGCGTGTTTTTGATGCTCGCAGTCTGGTGGATTGGGATGGAGTTCGGAGCTTTCCCGCCTGCAGACGCACGGACCGAACTGCTCATGGAGCAGGCGGACCTCACCGCAATACTCGTTTTCGGCATAGACCTTTTCCGCGGCTTTTCGAAAGCCAGAGACAAGAAGATGTTCCTGAGGAGGAACTGGCTGGAGATAATAGTGCTCCTGCCCGTCGGCACGGCTTTCAGGGCTTTCCGCGCGTTTGAGGAGCTTAGGATTTTCGGGATGGCGGAGAAGAGCCTCGGTGCGGTGGAGCTGCCTGTCCTGGTTCCGGGCATAGTCACGCACGCAAAGGGCATAGGGAAGGTCGCACTCAAGCTCCACGGCTGGTTGAGCAATGGGAAAGTCATGGCAGAGGTTTCCGAAACGGTTTCCGGCATCCTCAAGGGATTCCCAATATAGCCGCGGCACGGGAGCATCGGTTGCCGCTACCGCCATAATTAAAAATGCTCCAAACTGAAAAGCGGCAGGTCATTTGATGATTATCGATTCAGTGAAGGAATTCATGGGCGTGCCTTTCAACAGGATGCTGGTGCTTGTCCTTGCCTGCCTCGGGCTGCTATTGCTTTTCAACGCACCCATCGGGAACAACGAAATCGAGCGGCTGGAGAAGCTGCAGGACGGCAGGAACGCCACGCTCGCAATCGACTTTTTCTATTCCCCGACCTGCCCGCATTGCAGGGCGCAGGAGGCATTCAACGAAAAGCTGGTGCAGGAGTATTCGAAAATCCGCATAAATGCGCACAATACCGAACTTCCGGGAGAACTTGCCCTCATGCAGAAGATGGCTGCTGACGCAGGCGTGCCATCCGAGCTTTCAAACGGCGTGCCCATGACGTTCATAGGGAACGAGAGCATAATCGGCTTTGACAGCGAGGAGAAGAACGGCGCGAAGATACGGATGGCAATCGAACGCAACATCGGGAATGCTACTTCGGGTGCAGGGCAAGATGCCGGCTCGGAGCTTGAGCTGCCGGTGTTCGGGAAGATAAAGCCCGCGGCTGTTTCGCTTCCAGTGCTCGCGGTGATGCTCGGGCTTGTGGACGGGTTCAATCCCTGCGCCATGTGGGTGCTGGTTTATCTTATAGGAATAGTCCTTTCCATGGAGGACAAAAAGCGGCTCTGGATAGTGGTCGGCTCGTTCGTGCTGTCGTCGGGCATATTGTATTTCCTTTTCATGACTGCGTGGCTCAACGCGTTCCTTTTCATCGGTTACTACCGCCCGGTGACGATAGTGATAGGGCTTGTGGCGCTGGGGGGCGCGATACTGTCGCTTCGCGATTTTGCGAAAAACCCCGCAGCCGCGCTTGAGTGCAAGGTGACGGGCGCTGAGGACAAGAAAAAGACCATGTCCGAGGTGCAGAGGCTTGTTTCAGCCCCGATAACCATTGCCACGCTTGCCGGGATTGTGGCGCTCGCCTTTGCCGTGAATTCCGTGGAGTTCGTCTGCTCCGCCGCGCTTCCCGCAGTATTCACGCAGGTGCTTGCGCTTTCCAACCTCGGCTTCTTCGAATACTATGCGTACATACTGCTCTATGTGCTCTTCTTCATGCTCGATGATTTGGTGATATTCGGGCTTGCCGCAATGGCTGTGTCAACGGAGTTCGGCGAGAAGTACGCCGGCTACTGCAAGCTCATAGGCGCGCTGATAATGCTGGCGCTTGGAGTGATGCTTCTTTTCTTCCCCAATGCGCTTCGATGATGAAGCGGGCTTTGGAAGTTAATTCCTGCCGAAAGTGTCGAGGACCTTGAAGCCGCCCACGAAGAACAGCACCGCGGCTATCGGGTACACCGACCAAGAAATCCTGCCTGTGGAGTAGAAGTCCAATGCCAATAGGAAAAGGCACACGATTCCAAGCGCCCCGAGGTCGTACCACCATTTCTTTTCGCCCTTCACGTGCTTGTGAGCAGCCATCCATACCACCGGAAAGGAGAACGCTTCCGCTGTTTTTATTTGTATTGCTGCCAGCCGCGCTTTTCAGGCTCAGTCCCACTTTGCGTAGTGCCTGTCGCAGCCGTCCGGCGTCGGGATTGCGGATGGCGAGATGAAGAGCTTGAGGTAGCCGACGAATGGGATTTGCAGGATTACTCTGCCTTTCGAGCGGGAGACTTCCACAGGGCGGTTGCCCTGCCCTGAAACCTCGTCATACACCTGCACGTCGAAAATCGGGTTGTTGTCCCCCCTTGTGAGGAAATAAGTCTTGCCGTCCTCTTCGGACGCGAGGAGGATGAATGCGCGGTGGATGATGTCGCCCACGCGGGAATAGTATTCGCCTTTTTCGGGCTGGTAGACGACCACGCTGTTTGAGAGGTTTTCATAATAGCGGACGTTGTTCACCTGGAGCCATGAAACGCAGGGCCCGTATTGCATGGTGCCTGACTTCGGATAGACTATGGTGCACCTGCCGTAGCCGAAGGTGAGCTCGCCGTGCCGCTCGGTGAAATTTTCCGGGGATGAGACGAATCTGGAACACATCGAATCGCCCCTGCGGATGGCGCAGTAGGAATATATGGAGCCGCTCGCCTCCACCGCGAAATTGCCGCCCTCGTAAATCTTAGCCGTGCCTATGCCGCGGATTGAGGAAATGTTCGCCTGCGGCGCGGCTATCTGCCCGCCCTGCAGGACTATCATGTCGCCGCGCTGTATGTGCGGAAGCATCGAGCAGGAGACGATTGCGTTCAATGGGACCGACGTCTGGAGGATGAAGCCCGAGCCGAACCAGACCACGAGTGCGAGAAGAAGCGCGATTGCGGTTTCCTTGATCTCTGATTTCACGCCGTGCTCGCTCGCCCCCTGCATGAATTCGAGCGCGACAAGCGAGACTATGCAGACGCCGATTAGCAGCCCGAAAATCCACACGCCGGACAATAAGTAGAAGATGAAAAATGCCGCGATGAGCCCGTAGAGGAAGCGGGAGTCCTGAAGCAGTGCGGGCACGCCTTTCATCGGCGCGCCCTTGCCGGTTGGTTTGCTTTCCGCCAAATAAACGCCCCGTCGCGCGATTCACCGCGCCCTTGCCGCTGGCTTCTTCGCGCCCGCGGCTTGCAGCCAATTACTTCTTCGGCTTCTTCGCGTCCTTTATCGCGTCGCGGAATTCGGTCGCCATCTTCTTGAGGCGCTTGACCGCGCTCTTGAGCGCATTGAGGGGCGTGCCGGAAGAGGTGCGGATCATGAGCACCGGGCTTGCGACAATCGGGTGGTCGAGGCGGTATGCCGCGAACTCGACGTTCTCGTCCTCGAGCAGAAGCTCCTTGAGCATGTTCGCCATGCCGTATTCCTCGCCCTTGAGCGTGACTTCCAGATAATCCTTTTCGTTTTTGACTACTTCGATTTCCATGTTATCCCCCGTGCAATCCTTACCTGTCCACGCTTGCCTTCCTGTAATCGTTCGCGGTCTTGCGGTTGTCCTTTGCCCCGCAGTCCTCGCATTGGAGCAGCCCCGACTCGATTTTCATCGGGTGGCGGCACTTTGCGCAGAACGCCTTTATCGCGCCCAATTCGTCCGAGTCCGTCGTGAGGCGGAACTCGCCGTTCTGCAGAGCCGCGATTTTCGCGCGGATGATGTCGCCTATCCTGTATTCGTCGCGCACGTTTTTCACGTAGCCGCGGCGTATCATCGAGGCGTGAAGCACCGAGTAGTCGGGGTTCTCCCCGAAGCGGTGCTCGGCGTGCTCGCCGGATTTTATGCTGATTAATGCGATTGGCTCCACTATGTTCTCGACCGTGCCTATGACCACGGTGCCGACCTCAAGCGCGTGCAGCGGGCGCGACTGCGCGACCGACAGCTTGTGCGAGTCCTCATCGGCATTGCCCGCAAGGGTGGAGTAAATGCGCTCCTTGTCCGAGAACGTGCCCCGGTCGGAGAGATATTCCTCTTCTGTGCCGAGGAAATCCCCCGGAACCACGAATTTCTTGTCTAGCTTGTCCATTATAACCCCTATTCCGCCTTTTTTCCTTAAAACGAGCGAGGAAAATTAGATTCCATAAATATTTAAATAGGTTTTCCCCAACCCACCATATGGCAATCAAAAAGGGCAAACTGGTGCTTTGCATCGACAGGGACAACGACCTGTACGAGAAGGCGAAGGTTTCAGGGCCCATTATCGGCAGGGAAGCCAACCTCGCGGCAGCCACCAAGCTCGCCCTTGCGGACCCGACGGAGCCGGACGCCAACACCATATTCCGCGCCATCGGGATATACGACTCGCTTGGGAACGAAGGCCCGGTGCAGGTGGTCACGCTCACTGGCTCGCAGTCGCTGGGCTACTCGGCGGACAAGGAAATATCCTCGCAGCTTGAAAAGGTGCTCTCCGACTTCCCCGCAGATTCGTGCATATTCGTCTCCGACGGGGCGTCGGACGAGCAGATAATGCCCGTGGTGCGCTCGCGGCTCAAAATCGACGCAGTGGAAATCGTGGTCATGAAGCAGGCAAAGGAGCTTGAGAAGACATATTTCGTCATACTTGAGAAGCTCAAGGAGCCGCACTATGCGAGGCTGATTTTCGGCGCGCCCGCGCTTATCCTTATACTTTTCGCAGCCAGCCGCTACCTTGGCTGGGGGCTTGAGTTCGTCGCGGCGATACTCGCGGTTTACCTCGGGACAAAGGCGTTCGGAATAGAGGAATTGTTCCTGCGCTCGGCATCCGCGTTCCGCTTTTCCGCGGACAAGATTTCAAGCATCGTCTACCTGTTCTTCCTCATCATGCTCCTTATTTCTGGCTGGGCGGCATACCAGCGCTACATGGAAGCAGTGGGCATAGGGCTTGACGGGGTGAAGACCACGGCAACGCTTGTCAAGACGCTTGCCAACCTGCTCTCGATTTCGTTCATGGTGCTTCTCGCAGGCAAGATGATTGACATCATGAACGACAAGGAACAGCGCAAAATCGAGCTTCCGAGATATGGATTGTGGGCGATAACCACGGTCATTATCTGGTTCGTGCTTTCCGTGGCGTCCGACTGGGTGCTCAACACCACCCCGCCGTACGTGTCGTTCTCCGACTTCCTGCTTGCGGTATTGTCAAGCATGGTGATGGGATTCGCCGGCATCTGGGCGATGAAACAGATAAAAGTCTCGATAATCGCCCGCCTCAAGCTCGAGAACAAGGAACTCTTCGCGGAGAACGGCGCTTACCTTGGCAAGATAATGGGGCTGGACCCGCAGGAGTCCACAGTAATCTACCGCTCGCCCTTGGGGCAGAAGCTCACGATTTCGCTTGAGGACGTGACTTCGGTCGGCGAGAGAGTGATGGTAAAGGCTTAGGGGGCGAAGAAAGGATTAAAAGCCGGGATGAACGAAGTGATTGCATGGGAAAAAAACTGAAAGAGTTTGATGTTGTTTTCGAGTCTGGCGAAGATGGTTACGTGGCGGCATTCGTCCCGGCGCTGCCCGGGTGCCACACGCAGGGCAGGACTATTGCCGAAGCGGTGCGGAACGTGAAGGAGGCAATCAGCCTGTACCTTGAGGTCGCATCGGAGAGCAGGGCACGCTCCAAGTCAAAATTCATGGGCATCCGGAGGATAGGCGTCCCTCTTCCTGCGTGAGCGCATGAAACTGAAGCCGGTTTCTCCCAAGAAAGTCGTCTCAGTCCTGATTGAACTTGGCTATTCGCCGGTTCGACAAAAAGGCTCGCACCTGATTCTGCGGAATGACAAGGGGAAGCTATCGGTGGTGCCGATGCACCAAAAGGACATCGGCGTCAGCCTGCTGCGCGAAATCATCCGCGAACTCGGAATAACGCGGGAAGAGTTCCTTGCGCTTTGCAGGAAGAAATAGGCAAGCACGCAATGGTGAAGGATCGGTGCGCCCGGCATAGTTTTCGGGCAGATAATGAGGGCGGAGAAGAACGTGTGAGCCCCGGAATTCAGTCTCTCTTTCCTTTCATCATCGCGCCCATCTTTGCGATCAGCTTGCGCTTCTTCTCCGAGTCGACAAGCGCGACTTTCAGGACATCCGTGAAGGTGCTGGCGGGGATGATTTCAATCTTGTTCTTGAACTTGCCGGAAAGGTAAATGTCCTCGACATTGCTCTTGGGCACGATTATGTGCTTGATGCCGGATTCTATCGCGGCTTCGGTCTTGCCAGTCACCCCGCCAACAGGCAGCACTTCCCCGCGCACGGACAGCGAACCGGTCATTGCGATATCCTGCCTGACAGGTATGCCCTCCATTGCGGAGATTATCGCCACTGCGATTGAAATGGACGCGGAATCGCCCTCCACGCCTTCGTATGTCTGGAGGAACTGCACGTGCATGTCGTATTGAGAGACATCCTTGCCCATGTGCTTTTTCATGATTGCAGAGACATTCTCAACCGCCTCTTTTGCGATTGTGCCGAGTTTTCCTGTTGCTATGAGCTTGCCTTCGGATTTCGAGGATGCGGGCGTCACTTCCGCTACAATCGGCATTACCAGCCCGGAGGATGCATCACCCAGAACAGCAAGCCCGTTGACCTTGCCGACCTGTGCCCCTTCGGTCATGAATACCTGATAATCTTTCCTGCCCTCGACAAAGCGACTGCTCATCTGCTGCTCGATTGTCTGGGCAACGCCGCGCGCGCGGACTACATGCTCCGCATCCACGACTTTTGCCTTCTCTTCGTTCGCTATGTCGCCTGCTGCGCGCACAAGCCCGCCGAGTTCGCGCAGGTTGAGGGACAAGCGCTTCTTCCTTCCGGCTTTCCTCTTGGCTTCCTCGATTATTTCCTGCACTGCGTCATAAGTGAAATGGGGGATTTTTTTGTCCTTTGCGATTTCCTGCGCCACGAACTGCACGTAGCGGTCGCGGTTCTCAGGCGTGTCGGGCATGGAATCCTGGACGTAAAGCTCGTAGCCGTTGCCGCGGATTCTCGAGCGCAGCGCGGGGTGCATGGCGCGGATGTCGAAGAGGTTGCCTGCTGCGACCAGAACGAATTCACATGGAACCGGCTCGGTTTTCACTATTGCGCCGGATGAGTTTTCGCTCTGCCCTGTTATCGGGTATTTCTTTTCCTGCATTGCCGTGAGAAGCTCCTGCTGGGAGCGCGGCTTGAGCGAGGCTATTTCATCAATGTAAAGAACTCCCTTGTTGGCGCGGTGTATTGCGCCTGCTTCCACTCGCAAGTGCGCAGGAGTGCCAAGCCCGCCTGATTGCAGCGGGTCGTGCTTCACATCGCCTAAAAGCGCGCCTGCCTTTGAGCCGGTCGCGTCAACGAACGGGGCGGCTTTCTTGCCGGTGTTGTCCACCACGAGCTTGGGCTCATTGTAGTCGGTTCCCATGCCCATGCGCTTGCCGAATGTATTCGTGAAGCGGAATAGAAGGTAGAGTATGCCCACGCCCAAAAGCGCGGCGAGCACGAACCACTTGTTCTCGTTGTTCAATGAGCCGGTTGCGTAAAGGAAAATGATTGCCGCGATTATTATGAAGAGAAAAACCATGCCGTTGGGCGCGCCCTTGTAAGCAGATGCCTCGCGCTGCCGCGCCGCCTGCTGCATCATCCTGCCCTGTCCCATGTCCTCGTCTTCCGGAGCTGGCTTCTGCTTCCTGCCCGTCGCTTTCTCCGCCTGCGCGGATAGCTGCGCAAACATCTGGCGCATCTGGCGGAAAGCCGCGTACATCTGGGAAAGCTGCGGGTCCTTGCGTATTTCTTCCTCTGAAGGATAAGTGGTGACAGTGCGGACAATCGGGCGGTTCTCGTCGTTGGGGTTGGGATATACCAGCACGTCCTCAAGCTCGGCTGCGGGCATGAGTTCAGCCATCGCCTGCGCAAGCATGGATTTGCCGGTGCCGGGCGTGCCAATCATCAGCACGTTGCGCCTCTGCGCAGCCGCCTTTTTCACAATCTTGACCGACTCGTCCTGCCCGATTACCTGGTCTATGAGCTTCTGTGGAACCTTGATTTCTTCCGTTGTTTTGAAAGCGCGCATGATGACACCTGAAAATAAGTTGAGTGTTGTGGATGGCTCGGTTCGGGTTTAAAAGGGTTTGTTCCCGGAGCTGCCCGCTCACTTATTCGCAACGATATCCGCGACTTGGTAGGTAAGCGAATTTATCGAAGCGTTGATATTCGTTGAAAGCCTCGCCTTTGCCGCGTCGCACTCGGTTATTATGGAGCAGCGGTTGAAGTCCAGCCAGCTTCCGTAGACCGGCGTGTCCTTAAGCGAGATGATGAGCGCCTCGAGGCGCTTGATTTTCGGGGTTGTCGGAACCTTGCCGGGCCCGTACGCGTCGTCGAAGTAGGTCTGCACGAGCTTGTATTGGGCTATGAGGTCGGTTTTCACGCGGGCTGCGGCGAGCACTTCCGAGCCGTCCTTCAGCGTGGCTATCTGCTCCTGCTGGTCGGAAATCAGGGTTTCAGTCGCCTTCCTCGCGTCGTTGCAGTCGTCCAGCTGCGTCTTGCAGCTGTTCACGCGCGACGTCATGGAATCAAGCGCCGCGGTGGATTCCGCTTTTTGCAGGGCGCATGTTGCCGCCAAATCGTCGTATTTCGACTGCGGCACGGTGGCTGCGCAGCCGGCAAGAAGAATGATGCAGGCGATAATGGCGAATGCCGACGTCTTTTGCATGAGAAGGAAATGCGCCCAGCTTTTATATTATATATAGATGGAGAAGCGCGAGTGTGTTAAGTTGGTGCTAACAGTGTTAACAACGTATTAACATTTATAAACTCTTGTTAATAAGGAATTGACAGTGAGTGATATGGAAAAGGAAAAGACCTCGATGGTTGCAAGAAAGCCGCCCGCGCAGGACGCGGACACCGAGCTTGTCGAGCTTTGCAGGATGATGAGGCTCATGTCCGAGCGGGACGTGGATGCCACGCTTGCGCAGGTGCTCAAGACCATGATGGTTTCAGCCCGCGACCGCCCCGTAGGTGGGAGCGAGCTTGCCAAGGCGTCGGGAATCAACAGGATAACTATCATACACCACCTCAAGCGGCTTGAAATCGCGGGCTTCGTGCGCCGCGACGAGGGCAAGTACGTGATGCGCGTGCATTCCGCCGAGGGAATGCTTGTGGAATTCCGCAAGGAGATGGAAGAGGCGTTCGCCGAGATGGACGAGCTTGCCCGCGAAATAGACCAGCAGTTCGAGCAGGCGGGCAGGGGCGCGGTGGACATAAACAGGCGCAGGCGCCTGCCTTAGGGGTTGCAATCTTATGAACAAGAACGAAACGCGCACGGAAAACGCTGCAAAACAGGCGGCAAACGACACCGAGCACTCGCAGTCGAACCTCGTGCCCGGGCAGGAGGATGCGGAAAAGGAGCTTTCGGAAACGACTGACCGACTGCTTCGCCTGACGGCGGAATTCGACAATTACAAGAAGCGGACGGCAAAGGAGAAGGAGCAGCTCGCGATTCATGCCGAAGGGAAGCTCATGCTCCAGTTCCTCCCGATTTACGAGGAAATTGCGCTTGCGGAAAAGGAAGCGGCAAAGGTGAAGGAAGAGGCGGTGCGCGAGGGAGTGCTGATGGTGCTCTCCAAACTGCGCGCGGCGTTCGAGAAGGAAGGCTTGCAGGAAATGAAGCTCGACGGCGAGAAATTCGACCCGTACCGCCACGAAGTCGCGCTTCGCGAGGAGTCGGACGCGCCGGAAGGCGAGATTGTGAGGGTAATACAGAAAGGGTATTTGTTCAAGGGCGCCGTGCTGCGGCACGCGATTGTTTCCGTTTCAAGCGGAAAAAAGGCAAGCGGGATGAAAAAAGCGGATGATGCTGACGAAAAAACCGAACCGGAGAAAGAGTGAGGTGGGAACATGCAAGGATTTGCAATAGTCAAGCTCGAAGCCGACAACGTCGCGGTTGAGGAAAACGTTGTCCAGCAGTTCAACGAGTACATGCAGAGAACCGAAAAGACGCAGTCGTTCGTCCATGACGGGGAAGGGTATTTCCGCATGGCTTACAGCGAGAAAGTCGGCATGACGTCCGCCCCGATTGAGACGTTCGGGAATTTCCTGCTCTCAAGCGGGTATTCGGTGAACGGGATATCGAGCGCGAACACGATTGACGGGGAAAACGGAACCATGGTTTCGTTTGAAAAAGGCGGAAAGGAGGCGCACGTGACGCTTTCCACCGTGAGAATATATTGAGAAGGCGATGACCATGGCTATCGATGAAGAAAAAATTCTCAAGAATACCGATGCATACACGGCAGTTATGTTCGGAGGCTTGTTCGGCGCGTTTGTAGGAATAATTTTTTCTCTGTTCATTCTTCCATTTACACTTAGGGGCACTGATGGAAGAATAATGTATTTTGCAACTGAAACTCCTATGACTTTGCCTTTGCAATTCGACCAATGGCAGGTGTTTGTACTTGGAATGTTTCTAGTGTTTTTAGTGTTGTTTGCAGTAATGGCTACGATATTTCAAACACTCCTAAGATGGAAAAGCAATGCGCTTAAGGACGTAAAATTGCCTGCAGAATACATCAAAAAGAACATTTACTGGATAGTTGGCATAGGTCTTTTGGTTTCCTTTGGAATAGTAGGTTGGGACTCCACAAAAATTATCGCCCTATCTACTGTCGCATACACTCTGATGACGATGTTGTTAGTTCTAGAGAATAAAGCGATGAGAGAAGCGCAGACAGAACCTAGAATGTCAGTATATCTAAAACCAAGAGAAGAATCGATAAATCTGATGGATTTGAATGTTGAAAATATCGGTATGGGGCCTGCCTTTGACATCAATTTTAAGATAGAACCAGATTTTGCCTGCATGGGAACCGGTAATCTTTCAACGATACTAAACAAGATAGCGTATCTCACACCGAAAAATACTAGGAGCGTATTCCTCACTAGCATGCTGGACAACTTTGAAGAAAAAAAGAAGACAAAACTTCTCGTTAAAGTTAGTTATAAAGATAAAAACGGAAAGCAATACACAGAAGAATTTACCTTAGATTTCTCTGAATTCGTAGGACTAACCCAGATAGGGAAACCGCCTCTTCATGAAATAGCAGATAATACTGAGAAAATTAGTAAGGCAATTGAGGGCATACTCTCGAGTTCTGATAGTTTCAGAAAGCCAGAGATTATCGTAACAACAAGAAAAGAGATTGCAGATGAGCGCCAAAAATTAACAAAGGAAATGAAAAAGAAATTTGAAGCACAGAAGAAAGAGAAACAAAATAATGTTTGAAAAAGGTGATTGGAATGTCAAAAATAATCGGAATTGATTTGGGAACTTCGAATTCGGCAGCCGCGGTAATGGAAGGCGGCAGGCCGACGATTGTGCCATCCGCAGAGGGCGCGACGCAGTACGGGAAGGCGTTCCCGTCTTATGTGGCGTTCACAGAGGAGGGGCTGAAACTCGTGGGCGAGCCGGCAAGAAGGCAGGCTGTCGCAAACCCCGAGGGGACTTTCTCCGCCTTCAAGCGCAAGATGGGAAGCGACTTCAAGTACAGCGCGCACGGCAAGGAATACCGCCCGCAGGAACTCTCGGCATTCCTCCTTTCGAAGATAAAGGCTGACGCAGAGATGTACCTTGGCGACAAGGTGGACAAGGCAGTAATCACCGTGCCGGCTTATTTCAACGACAACCAGAGGCAGGCGACAAAAGACGCTGGCTCGATTGCGGGCTTGGAAGTAATCAGGATTATCAACGAGCCTACCGCCGCTGCGCTTGCGTACGGGCTTGACAAGGCGGACAAGGATCAGAAAATCGTTGTCTTCGACTTGGGCGGCGGAACGCTGGACGTCACAGTCATGGATTTCGGCAAGGGCGTATTCGAGGTGAAATCCACTTCCGGAGACACGCAATTGGGCGGAACAGACATGGACAATGCGATTGTTGACCATCTGGTCGGCATATTCCTGCATGACAGCGGGATAAACGTGCAGTCAGACAGGCAGGCGATGCAGAGATTGCGCGAGGCTGGCGAGAAGGCGAAGATAGAGCTTTCCACTGTGCTCGAATCTGACATCAATTTGCCTTTCCTGTCCGCAGACAAGACGGGACCGAAACATTTCGCGTACAAGCTCACAAGGGCGAAACTCGAGGAAATCGTGGAGCCGATTGTGAGCAGGTGCAAAAAGCCTGTGCAGCAGGCGATGTCCGACGCGAAGCTTTCGCAGACGCAGGTGGACAAGATTATCCTCGTAGGAGGGCCAACCCGCATGCCGATTGTGCAGAGGTTCGTGGAAAGCACGTTCGGGAAAAAGCCCGAGCGCGGCGTGGACCCCATGGAATGCGTGGCAATGGGCGCGGCTGTGCAGGCGGGAGTCATTTCGGGTGATGTGAAAGACATCCTGCTCTTGGACGTAACGCCTCTGGCAATGGGAATAGAAACAATGGGCGGCGTATTCACCAAGCTTATTGAGCGGAACACCACCATCCCGACGAGAAAATCCCAGATTTTCTCGACAGCCGCGGACTCCCAGTCCTCGGTCGAAGTGCATGTTTTGCAGGGCGAGCGCGCCATGGCAAGGGACAACATCGAGCTTGGAAAGTTCTCGCTCATGGGAATCCCGCCTGCCCCGCGCGGAGTGCCGCAAATCGAGGTCACGTTCGACATCGACGCCAACGGCATAATGCACGTGGGCGCAAAGGACATGGGAACCGGCAAGGAGCAGAAGATGCAGATTGTCTCCCCGCACAAGATGGACAAGAATGAAATCGAGAAGAAGATGAAGGAAGCCGAGCAGTTCGCGGAAGACGACAAGCGCCTGAAGGAAGAGGCTGAGACGAAAAACGAAGCCGAGACGCTCGTTTACTCCGCGGAGAAAACGCTTTCAGAGCTTGGGGACAAGATTTCCGCCGAACTGAAAACAAAGGTGCAGGAAGCCTCGAAGGAAGTGAAGGATGCGCTTGAGAAGAAGGACATTGCCGCGATAAAACCGGCTGTCGAGAAGCTCAAGAAGGCTCTTCAGGAAGCCGGCGGCTCGCTTTACGGAAAAGGCGAGCAGGGCGCAGGACCGGGAGGCCCCGGCGGAGCTGGCGGGCCTGACTTCGGGCAGGGCGGCAATGGCGCAGGCGGCGCGGGAAGCGGCGGTGCTGGCGGAGACAACGTCTACGACGCCGACTTCAAGAAGGTCTGAAGACCTTTTTGTGCATTTGAATGAGCAAGGCGAATTCAAATCGCACAAGAAAGTCTGAACTTCTTTTTTCTTTTCTTTATTTTTCTGTTTTTCTTTTCCCCTAAAGCTTGCTGTTTAATATATCTTGTTCTACAAAAATACATTAACGAACACACAGGCTGGATACTATGCGGCAAATGAAACTCACACCTGCGAAAACACTTATTCTGGCGGGAATCGTCGCTGCAAGCTCGTTCATATTCACAAGCAAGCTGATGGAAAACAGGCAAATCATGCAGCTCAAGCCGCTGAAAACCGTTGAAAAGATAGTGCCTCTGAAAAAGGCGAAAAAGGAGGATCTCTCGGCGCCCGTCAGGAGAATCATGCTTTATGTTGAAAAAGAGGGCACAGGCGCCAAGCAAGACACGGTTGCCAAGCAGACAACCGCGCCAGCCCCAATCAGGAAGCCGACATTGAGCCGGGCAAGGAATTATCTTGTTTCGAAAGGATTTGAAAAAGCCGGAATTGACTCTCTTCTTGCAGACCCGCGCATCGGCAAGGTGAGCCTGGAATACGCCAAGACGGATACTGTGAAGGGAAAGATGACATATGAAAGATACAAGAAATACTTCAAGCCAGACGAACTTATGAAAAGGGGCCCGGCATTCTACCTGTCCAACAAGGAATACCTCGATTCCATGGAAACCGAAAGCGGGGTGCCTAAGTCGCAGGTGCTGTCGCACCACTGGATAGAGAGCTTTTATGGGGACTCGACAGGAAGCCGCCTGGCAGTGAATGTCCTCCTGACGAGAATGGAGAGAAATCCCGGGCGGTCCGGTTTCGCGCTCAACGAACTTGCCGCCCTTTTGCGCCTTTGCAAAAAATACAACAAGGACCCGCTCGAGGTCTATGGCTCGGTCTGGGCGGCGATAACACCTGCGCAGGCGATACCGAGCATGCTTGAAAGATTCGACAAGCGGCACCCGTGCACAAGCTTCGACGAGCTTGTTTCCGCAAGGAATTCCATAGCTTTCATCTTTGATTATCTCATGCGCTCAGGCGCAACCGTGAAATCAGGGTACGCCGTCCCGCCTACCCACAAGGCGGCATATGGGAAAAACAGGCAGAAATACTCGAATTACTTGGCTGCGTTCGACTACAACCATTCCGAATGGTATGCGCGGCTTGCCATGGAATTCGCCCTGATGATGGAAATGGAGCTTGTGGCTGAGAGATTGGGCTGGCCGGCAAAAACAGGCGCCAGCATGTTCTAGCGGAGGACGACGAGGTTCGTCATTCCCCTTCTTTTGCGCTCAATCAGGCCGCTGTTTTCCATCTTGTCGAGGATGCGCGAGACTTTCACTTTTGAAAATCCGGTGAGCTTTATCACGTCCGACTGGAAAACCGAGCCCTGCCTTTCCTGAAGAAGCGAAACTATTCTCTTTTCATCAGTGTCGAGTTCGGAGAGGTTGACCTTGCGCTGCGGCGCGCGGGCTGGCTTGCCCTCCTCCGCTTTCTTCTCCTCCGGATTTTTTCCGATTTGGACGAAAATCCACGCCGCGAGGATGCCGATGACGAGTATGAGCGCGGCGATTATCACGTTCTGAGTTTCAAGAATCTTTTCGTGCGGGCAGCCGTTTCCCGCGTCAGTGCAGCTCCCTGCTGCAAGCTCGTTGAGCGTTTTGTTGTAGAAGAAAACAGCCACTGCGAAGAGCACCAGCAGGGCGATAACTACGCCCATCATCGTCTTGTTTTCGCCGAATTCCATGCTTTGCACCTTGAAACTAGTTTCAGGAGTATGTTAATAAAGCGTATCAGCCGCCGCGTAGGTAGCGCAAATGGCGATGGTGATGGAATGGCGAAAATGGCATTCAAGGTAAGCGGCATGCACTGCGCGAGCTGCGAGAAAATCCTCAAGATGGAAATCGGGGAGCTTGCGGGCGTGAAAAACGTGAAGGCAGATGCCGTGAAGGGAATCGTGGAAGTCGAGGGAAACAGGCTCGACGCCACGGCAATCAGGAAAGCGATAACGCAGAACGGTTACAAGGTATAGGCAGGGTGTTTTGATGGAAGGAAAATCATTCGAAGACGAACTTGAAGAATTCGTGGCAGGCGTGATAACCGGAAAAAAGGAGCTTGCCATCGAAAGGAAGATGCTTCTGATGTCGGTTGCAAGCTTTGCGCTCCTGCTGCTTGCCGGAGCCGGCGCATACGAAATTTACCTGAAAAACATCTCGGAAATCGGGAAGTTCGTTCCGTATCTCATATACACGGCGATTTCCGCGGTCGCGCTTACCGCGGCAATCGCGCACTACTACGCGCACAGGAGGCAGTTCGCCTGCATGGAGGGCATGATGGTCGGCATGACCATCGGCATGATGGGCGGCTTTTTGTTCGGCGCGATAATCGGGGCGACGAACGGGATGTTCGTGGGCAGCGTGTTTGGCATGGCAATCGGCATGGTGGCAGGCGCGTGGTGCGGCAAGTGCTGCGGCATAATGGGCTTGATGGAAGGGCTGATGGGCGGGCTTATGGCTGGGACAATGGGCGCCATGCTCACAGTCATGATGGCATTTGACAACCTCGCGCTGTTCATGCCGATTCTGATTGCGTCGTGCCTTGCAATCATGGGCTGCTTCGCATACATGGTGCATGAGACCGCGGGACAGAGGGAAAAGGAAAAGGCAATCGGCTTTGCCGCGTTTTTCGCCCTCGCGCTTCTGCTTTCAATCATCACGGCGGCGGCGATGCTCTTCGCGCCGCGCTCGTCGGCAGTGGTGCTTTAGGGGGGATTGAATGGACTACAAAAAATTGTTTTGGGGATTCACGGCGGTTGTTTTCATCGGCTTTTTCGCCTTTCTCGCCATGGGCATAGCCGCAAAGCCGGCGAATGCCGCGCCTGCAGGCGAAACCGGCGCAGGTGCCTATTACGCGCCTTTCGGGCAAGCGGCACAGGCGGCTGGCGCAACACCGGCAGGAGGGCAGCTCGCGGCAGTGAACAACGGCGCGCAGGAAGTGCAGCTCACAGTGCAGGGCGGGAATTACATGCCCAACCCGATAAGGGTGAAAGTCGGCGTGCCGGTCAGGATTACGGTTGACACCAACTCCGTGGTCGGATGCGCAAGCGGAATAGTCATGCCGGAATTCGGCGTGAGGAAAAACGTGCGCGCGGGCGACAACGTGATTGAATTCACACCTGAGAAGTCCGGCACTTTCCAGTTCTCATGCTCGATGGGAATGTACAGGGGGACAATCGTTGTTGAGGAGACAGACGGCACCGTAGCAGCTTACGCTGGCGCGGCTGCCCCTGCCGCAACAGGAGGCTGCGGCGGAAGCGGGGGCTGCGGATGCGGCGGCGGGGCAGGGGGCTGCGGAGGCGCGGCAGCAGGAGGGTGCGGGGTTGTTGCGGCGCCACAGCAGACGGCAACCGGCGGATGCGGATGCGGCGGAAGGGTTTGAGGGGGCAATTGTTCATGAAAAAAGAGGACTTTACCATCAACGGAATGCACTGCGCATCCTGCGCAACGCTCGTAAACCGCGGGCTGTCGAAGCTGCCGGGCGTGAAGGCCGCCAACGTGAATTACGCGGCGGCGCGCGCGCAGGTAGAGTATGATGAAGCGAGCGTGAGCCAGCAGCAGATACTCGAAAAGGTGAAGTCCCTTGGCTATTCCGCGCAAGCCGGATTTGATTCCGAACGGGAGAAAAACGAGAGGCTGAAGGAAATATCCGAGCTGAAAACAAAGCTTGCGATTGGAGCCGCGCTTTCAATCCCCGCAATCGCGCTTGGCATGTTCCTCATGGATTTCCCATACAGGCTGTGGCTGCTTTTCATGCTCGCAACGCCGGTGCAGTTTGTTGTCGGATGGAACTTTTTTCAGGGCGCATTTGCAGCAGCAAGGAACAGGAGCGCATCCATGGACACGCTGATTGCAGTAGGCACGGGCGCGGCGTATGTTTTCTCGCTTGCCGCGCTGTTCGGTTTCGTGCCTGAGCAGTATTTCGAAGTCTCGGCATCGCTGATTACGCTTGTGATTCTTGGAAAATATCTTGAGGCGGTTGCAAAGGGAAGGACAAGCGAGGCGATAAGGAAACTGATGGATTTGTCCCCCAAAATGGCGCACGTCATCCGCAAGGGAAAGGAGCTTGAGGTTCCGAGTGGCGAAGTTGTTATTGGAGATTTGGTTGTCGTAAAGCCGGGCGAGAGGATTCCGGTTGACGGAACTGTCGTGAGCGGGGACTCGTCGGTTGATGAGTCGCTCGTGACCGGCGAGTCAATCCCTGTCGAGAAAGCGAAGGGAAGCAAGGTAATCGCAGGCACGATAAACAAGCACGGAACGCTTACGTTCAAGGCGATGAAAGTCGGCTCGGAGACGACGCTTGCGAGGATTGTAAAGCTTGTCGAGGAGGCGCAGGGAAGCCGCGCCCCGATACAGAGATTCGCGGACACTATCAGCGCGTATTTCGTGCCGGTTGTGATTGTGATTGCGATTGGGACTTTTGCTTTCTGGTATTTTGTCGCGGCACAGCAGTTTTCGCTTGCGCTGATTTTCGCCGTGTCGGTTCTCGTGATTGCCTGCCCCTGCGCGCTCGGGCTTGCGACGCCAACGGCGATAATGGTGGGCACGGGAATCGGCGCGCAGAAGGGAATACTCATCAAGAACGCCGAGGCGCTCGAGGCAATGCACAAGGTGAACGCGGTTATTTTCGACAAGACCGGCACGATTACCGAGGGCAAGCCGAAAGTCATGGACATCGTGCCGGTTGCGAACATTTCCGAAAAGACGCTCCTGTTCCTCGCAGCCTCGCTTGAGAAGCCGTCCGAGCACCCGCTCGCGGAGGCGATTGTGAACGAGGCCAAGGCAAAGGGGATTGCGCTTTCCAAAGTGCAATCGTTCAGGAATGTGCCGGGCAAGGGAGTGGGCGGGAAAATTGGAAAGGTCGCGTATCAGGTGGGAAGCTTCAGGCTGTTTGGAGAGCTGACCGGCAAGGTGTTGGAAGAATCTGAGAAGCTCGAGGAGCAGGGCAAGACCGCCATGTTTGTCGGCAAGGGGAAGCAAATAATCGGGATTGTCGCGGTTGCCGACGAGGTAAAGGAAACCTCGCAGCAGGCAGTTGCCGCGCTTGCCGCGCAGGGAATCGAAAGCTGGATGATTACCGGCGACAACGAGCGGACCGCGAAGGCGATTGCGCAGAAGGCAGGGATAACCAACTTCTTCGCGCGCGTGCTGCCCGAGCAGAAGGCGGAATATGTGAAGAGGCTCCAGTCGGAAGGCAAGGTCGTAGCAATGGTGGGGGACGGCGTGAATGATGCTCCCGCGCTTGCCGCAGCGAACATCGGAATAGCAATGGGCTCTGGAACTGATGTCGCGATGGAATCGGGAAGCGTGGTGCTGATGCGTTCTGACCCCATGGACGTTTCCCGCTGCATAAAACTGGGCAGGGCGACCATGGGCAAGATAAAACAGAACATGTTCTGGGCGCTTGTCTACAACGTAATCGGAATCCCGATTGCCGCGGGCGTGTTCTACTCGTCCGGGCTGGTTCTCTCGCCGATTTTTGCAGGCGGGGCGATGGCGCTCTCAAGCGTGTCCGTAGTGACGAACGCGCTGACTTTGAAGTGGATAAAGCTTTAGGAAAGGTGTGAAAATGAAATTCATAAACGAAAACAAGACTGCAATCGCTTTTGCCGCGGCGCTGATGATTCTGGTGTCCGCCGCGTACTTTTACTTCGGCGCGCCTGGCGCGGCGGGCATGGGCGGCACGGGCAGCTCGGCGATTTACGACGGCATGCGCTACAAGGTCGCGTATGCGCCGGACGGGGCGATGAAGCTCTTCGCGCTTGCGAAAAACAACCAGCTTGCCCGGTTTATGGCAGAGGAGGGCAACAATCTGCCCGAGGAAAATTCGCTTGTCATCGGGGCTTCCGAGGCGAAGATGATGATTGGCGAGAAGCTTATTTCCGGTGCGGGAAGCCGCCTGAAGGGGTTTTTCGGGATAAACACGTCCGTTGAGGGAATCCTGAAAAAGACGGGGCAGCCGGTTGACATGCTGCATTTCCTCTCGGCAACGCAGTTTGCGAAAATAGGGGGCAGGGAAGGCGTGGTTTACTCGCGGCTGACTGACAAGAAGGAGCCGAAGATGTTCTTTGTTTACGATTTGGATGACAAGCCGCCGTTCCAGCTACAATTCACGGAAGGGGGAATCGGCGGCTTTGCTTCATACGCGGACGATGATGGCGGGAAAGTCTGCCCAATCATCATAGGGGCTGATGAGGCGGCGATGATGCGCTCGGAAAAGATGTTTTCGAAAGCCGGCGACAGGCTGGAAGGGTTCTTCGGGAACAACGTGGAAATCGCGGGCGTGCTTTCGAAAACGAACACGAGCGTGGACATGTTCCATTTCGTAAGCCCGGACTGCGAATATTGAATGCGCGGAAGAGGGGATGATGGCATGGTTGATGAAAGGCATGCGGTCGCGGCAATAGTTCTCGCGTCCGTGATTCTGGGGGTCGCGCTGTTTTACCTGGGCGGAAGCGCGGCGCCAAGCTGCGCGCCCTGAACTGATAGGAATTGGCAGGTGAAAAATATGGTGGATATGAAATACGCTTTCGCAGCAGTCGCGGTTTTTGTCGTGGCATTTGTCGGTGTGATGCTTTTTGCCGGAAAAGGGAGCGGGCAGAACATCGCCGACATGCCCATTGACGAGTCCATTCCAATAAATGCGGGCGAGCAGGTGCAGGCAGGGGCGCAGGTGCAGGAAGTGGCGGTCAGGGCGCTTGCAAGCGGGGGATACGACAACCCGACCGTGAATGTCAAGGCTGGCTTGCCCGTGAAGTTCGATTTTTCAGCCGACCCGCGCTCGGGCTGCGGAAGGCAGCTGATAATCGACAACGTGGGAGTCAACCTCGTATCAAGGAATGGGGAGACTGTGAGCGCGACTTTCACGCCGAAAACAGCAGGGCAGTACAATTTCCACTGCGGGATGAACATGTTCCGCGGCGTGCTGGTGGCAAGTTGATAGCAACTTAAACATTGCTGGAAGAAAAGACGGATATGGAAAATTGGAAGGAAGGGCTTGCGCTTGTATTCGCAAACCGCAAATACTCCGCGCTGTTCGTAGTGCTGTTCGCAGTGCTGACGCCGGTTTACGCCGTGCTGACTGACATCGTAATCCTCTCGCCGCTTGCGCTCAACCCGGGCATCAGGCCACTTGAAACCGCGCTTGTTTTCTGCGTCTCGGTTCTGGCATCGCTTGGATTTACCATAGCCGCTTTCCAGATTTTCGAGGCGCATTCGATTTCGAAAAAAAGCTTGGGCGGAAGCGTGCTTGGGGCTGGCGCGGGCGGGACCGTCCTTGCGACATTTGCATCCGCCTGCACGGTGTGCCAGCCGATTTGGCTTTTCTGGCTGGGGTTGGGGAGCGCCACGGCTTTCCTTGCGGATTACGGGATTTACATAATGCTTGCCAGCATGGCGATACTCCTGTATTCCATTGATTCCGGATTGGCGGCGATAACGCATGGCTGCGCGGTGAAGCCGAAGAGGAAGCGCTGAACTGTCAATACCGTATTAACAACATTTATAAATTTAAACTGCCCGAATCAAGCGATAAGCATTACCTCTGAGGCTCGGCTATGTCCACCAAAAAGGATTACTACGAGATACTGGGCGTTGCGCGCACGGCTACCAAGGACCAGATAAAGGACGCCTACCGCACGCTCGCGCTCAAGTTCCATCCCGACCGCAACAAGGACGCGGGCGCGGAGGACAGATTCAAGGAGATTTCTGAGGCATATGCCGTGCTGTCGGACAACGAGAAGAGGCAGACATATGACCAGTACGGGCACGCGGGATTCGACCAGCGCTATTCGCAGGAGGACATATTCAGGAACGCAAATTTCGAGGACATTTTCCGCGAGTTCGGCTTTGCTGGCGCGGGCGGCTCGCCTTTCGACGACATGTTCGCATCCGCGTTTTTCGGAGGGACGCCTCGAAGGCAGGTTGGCAGGGGGGCGGATTTGAGATACGACCTGCACATCTCGCTTGAGGAAGCCGCAAAGGGGCTTACGCATGAAATCGCGTACAAGCGCAACCGCGCGTGCGAACGCTGCAACGGAAGCGGCGCGGAGCCGGGAAGCAAGGTCGCCACATGCAAGGCGTGCGGGGGCAGGGGGCAGGTTCGCCAAAGCAGGTCGCTTGGCGCGTTCGGAAGCTTCACAAGCGTGGTCACCTGCCCGCAATGCGCTGGCAACGGCAGGCGGCCGGAGAAAGCGTGCAAGGATTGCAAAGGGAGCGGCTCGCAGATTTACGATGAAAAGCTCGAGGTGGAAATACCCGCGGGCGTGGACACCGGCTCGCGGCTGCGCGTGGCCGGAATGGGCGAGCGCGGCCCCGCGGCAAGCGGCGACCTTTACGTTTTTGTCATGGTGAAGGAGCACCAGCTCTTCAAGCGGGAAGGGGACGACATCCACCTTGAGACGCCAATCAGCTTTTCGCAGGCCGCGCTTGGCGCGGAAATAGAACTGCCCACTCTTTCGGGCAAGGCGAAGCTCAAGATTCCGGCAGGCACGCAGACCGGCGCAATCTTCCGCCTGAAAGGAGAGGGCATGCCCCGCGTCCAATACAGCAGCAAGGGGGATCTGTTCGTGCACATCGTCGTCAGGACGCCCACCAACCTGTCCGACAAGCAGAAGAAAATTCTGTCGGACTTGGGCGACACTCCGAAGAAAGGCTTCTTTGATGGGATGTTTAGATGAGCGAAGCGAATCTAAACAGACAAGCATCCGTAGATGCTTGGATGTTCCGCTGAGTCGCAACGAAGCGGAACAGACAGCACGAAGCGCTGGATGTTTAGGTGAGTCAGACGAACCTAAACAGATGACAATGCCGCAGCATTGGCGGATGTTCAGGTGAGCGAAGCGAATCTAAACAGACAGTGCCCGCAGGCACTGGATGTTCAGGTGAGCGTTTTGCAAAGCCGCAACTTTGCAAGTTAGTGTTAAAAAATGGGAAAGTATATATACTACTAGTTGCACATCAGCATCATGCCCCAAGCCTCCCTGCTTTACCGGAAAGGCTCCAGCCTACTGGTCAAGGACGGCTTTGACTGGGCCAACCCATTGAAATCGAAGATTAAAGGGCCGCTTATCCTGCATGGCACATCCAGCCTTCTCTTGGAAAACATAATGAAGCGTGGTTTGGACCGCAGGGTGCCCCTGCTTACTGCTGAAGAAAGAAAGGTTCTGGAGACTCCGCTTTCCAAAAGCCCAGTAATTCTGAACCAGAAGAGCATCTCGACCGGGAATGTCGAGCGGATAAGCCTGACATATTCGACTGGCATTGCAATATGCCATGCGAGAAAAGGGCCGGAAATATTCGAGCGCATAATGATGGCGTTTAAGTCCGGGCAAATGCCGGATTTGCCCGAATTCAGGAGCATATTTGAGAAACTTCAGGGATTTCTAGCTGGGCACAAGCCAGTTGTGCTGTTCATCGATTCCGTTAAGCTTGGCGCAAGCCGCCCGGAGGCTGACGCACCAGATACCCCCGTACTCCTCAGAAATCTTGGAAAGGATGGCTGGAGCAAATCGCAGATTCTGGAATTCATCGCGCGGGAGAAGAACCATTATTGCATAGAGCAGGATATCGCCGGAGTTCCGCCCGAAGCGATTGTGGCGGCAGAAAACGTGGAAAGATTTGCCATGAAATGACGGCAGCAGGCACTTTGGCAAAAGAGAACTCTTTTTTATCCTTGCATGCAAATCCAGCTCATGCCTGAAAACAAAACAGACGACGAAACAAAGAAATCCCTCCACTGGTCCGAGCAGCTTGCGCAGCAGATAATCGCCGAGAAGAACAAGCCATACGTGATTTCAGGCGGGCTTACCACTTCGGGGCCCACTCATTTGGGCACTGTTTGCGAATTCCTCTTCCCGCAGGCGATTGTGGACGCGCTGCGCTATTTGGGGGATGAGGCGAAATACTATTTTGTTGCGGACATTGCCGACTCGTTTGACGGAGTGCCATCTGCATTCGAGCAATACAAAGCCGTTCTTGAGCCGCACCTTGGGAAACCGCTTACTGACGTTCCGGACCCGACAGGGACAACCGCCTCGTTCGGCGATTACTTCCTTGCGGACGCGAAAGCGGCGATGGACAAGTTCGGCGTGAAGCCGGAAATAATCAGGGCAACTGACCTTTATGCAAAAGGGGCATTTGACAAATATGCGATTCTGTTTTTGAAAGAAGAAGCGCAGGTGCGCGAGATTGTCGCAAAGTCCTCGCTTCGCGAGAAATTGCCGGACTGGTGGAGCCCGATAATGCCGACCTGCGGAAAATGCGGCAGGAACGCCACCACGCACGTGCTCAGGCACAGCGCGATGAAGGGAACCGAGAGGCTGGAGAGCAACAGCGGCGATGACATTGAATACGAATACGCTTGCGACCGCGATGTGAAATACACCAAGGGCTGCGGGCATGTTGGCAGGAACAAGATATCCGACCACAAGTACAAGCTCACTTGGAGGTTGCACTGGCCGGCATGGCAGGACCACTTCAACACCACCGCGGAGGGAGGGGGCGTGGACCACTTCACGCGCGGCGGGAGCAGGGACACGCTTGAGGTTGTTTTCAGGGACATTTTCAACAAGTCCCCGTCAATCGGCTACAAGTTCGGGTTCATACTTTTCGAGGGAAAGAAATATTCCAAGTCAAAGGGGACGGGAATGGGCGTCTCCGAACTGATGGAGCTTCTCCCGCCCGAAGTGATGAAGTACATGCTTCTCAAGCCGGACTTGCAGGAGAACATAGATATCGTGCCGACGGGCGTGAATCTTCTTAGGACGATTGATGATTATGAAAAGGCGATAGTTCTTCTTGCGTCCGGCAAGATGGATGAGCTGACGCGCGCGGACCACAAGCGCGTGATGGCTGCGCGGCTCGCATCCGAGTCCGCGCAGATGGGGCGCGGCTGGAAGACGCCGTTCCTTGACCTTATACTGTACAGGAATTTGCAGTGGAGCTGGGAGAAAATCGCCGAGAAGACCGGCGATGCCGCGGCAGTGCAGAAGCTCTCGCCCTATCTTGAGGCATGGGAAAGGAGGAATTTCGTCCCCGAGGAATACGCGTTTGCCTACAAGCCGCAGAAAACGGCAGAAGGAAGCGCGGCTCGCGCGTTTTTCAGCAAGCTGAACGCATCCATGCCCGCGCTTGAAATCCACAACCTCGCTTTTGCGACTGCGAAGGAGATGAACGTCCCTCCTGCGCAGATGTTCACCGAATGCTACACTGCGCTTCTTTCAAAGCCGAAGGGACCGAAGCTTGGCAAGCTGATTGAGGCGATGGGCGTTGAAAAAGTGAAGTCAGATGTCCTCTAAAATTCGCGAAACAAACAAGAAATACTATTCATCCAAAGGCAAGAAGATTTACTCCGACTTCTCCACGTTCGCGCAGGGGAAAACGCTTGCGAAATGCAACGCGCTTGAGTTCGTGCGCGACTTTTCCGCAAGCAAATCCCCGCGGGTGGTGGTTTGCGAATACGGGATTGGCAGGGGAGACTTTGCCAAGAATTTTCTTGACGAAGTGAAGAAGCTTGACAGGAAGCTGTATGCGAGGACAAGGTATTACCTGTTCGACTTTTCGGAAAAGATGATTGATGATGCGCGCGAGAACCTCGCCTCGCACGGGGCGGTTTGCGTTTTCGGGAAGTTCGATGCGGCGGCAGAGCAGCCGTTTTTGCAATTCGATTATTGCAGGATAAACGAGCTTCTGACCGATTTGCCGACGCTGGTTTGCCAGCTCAACAACGGAACCCTTCGCGAACTGGGAGGGAAGCCGATTGGGGATGCGTCGCCTTTTGTCGTCGAATTCCTCAAGCGCGTGGAGGACGGCAGGGCAATGCCGTTCAATTTCATTGGCGCGGAATTCCTCGCGAAGCTTTGCGCTTGCGGAAAGAAGAGCTTCAGGATTGACGTTTTCGATTACGGGTTTTATTCCTCAGATGAAGTGTTCGAGCATCCGGTTGATGAATGGAACAGGCTCATGGTGAGGGATTACGGCGGGCAGCTCACGACGGATTTGAACGTTCCGTTCGTGCTCGCCCACCTTTCAGCCGCAGGCATAATCGCGAAAGCGGAGAAGCAGAAGGAATACTGCGAAAAAGTGCTTGGGAAAAAGCTTGCTCTTGCGGAACTGAAAAGCGGGCTGGACTACGTGCCTGTGAAAAAGGGCGACGCGATTTCGGAGGACGACGGGTTTTATCATTTGCGGCTGGGGAAGTAGCATGGAATTCACGCCCAAGCAAAAGGAGAAACTGGCAAAACTTACGCCGTTCCAGAGGGCAGTCCTTTTGGAGTGCGCGAAAATCCAGAAAGGCAAGACAAGGACATATGCGCAGATTGCAAAAGCCATAGGCAAGCCCAAGGCAGTGCGCGCAGTTGGCAATGCGCTTGGGAAGAATCCGCTTGCGCCGCTCATCCCCTGCCACAGGGTAGTAAAGTCAGATGGCAGCGTGGGCGGATACTCCGCAAAGGGCGGAAGCAGGAAAAAGACGCAGCTTCTGATGCGCGAGCGCACGAAGATTTAAAACCACACCTATAGATATTTTTACACATGCTTGCAGCGCCCAAAACAGTGCACCCCCCATTCCTGAAACTGGATAATCGCGAGAAGAAGGCACTGTTTGTATACGAGTTTGATAAGTATCACCAGTATAAGATAAATATTGAATGCTACTCTGGGGAGTTTTATCGCTTGAAATTTCCCGGCGTGACGGCATTCGCCCAGGCGCCGTCCATAAAAGAGAATATTGTTCGCATACTCCCGTTGATTGGGGAGATAAACCGGAACCTTCCACAAAATTCAAGGACAAACTTGCTCGTTTTTTACAGTGCGCCCGGAGTGTTCATGACAGAACTTTCGTATAACAAAGAGTTCCGTTGCATCTATGGGTTCGAAGAAGCATTGGAATTTTCGGACTATTCCCGCCCGGCCATTTTTCATGAGCAGGCCCACGCCGCCTATTGGCACCTCGTTGTGCCCTCCCAAGAGAATCTGGTATCCTTGAATCAGCTGTACCGGAGATTCCATGCCGCGTTATTTGTTCCGTATGATAAATGCGCCCTTGTGCAGATGCTTTCGGAAAACAGCTATGCGAACATTCGGGACTACAACGAGCTGTTCGGGCATCCATATACCAACTTAAATGAGAATTTTGCAAGCAATGAACTTTTTGCAAGCACTTCCACCATCCTGAGGTTTTTCCACTTGGAATTCTTTGGCCGGCTTGCCAGGAAAGACAAAGACGTTTCTGGCCTGCTTTATGAAATAGCGGCCGGAGTTGTGCAGGCGTGGGGCAGCGCCAAAATTTTTGCGGATGAAGTCTACTGGAAGCTCGGCCTTCCGGTTCCTGCTGGAAAGGAGTCGCTTCTTCTGAAAGAACGCAGGAACATTTAAATACACTTATATACACTTAATTGACTTGCGTGGGAGATAAATTATTAAACAGGAAAGGAATATCTCAGGCACTCTCTTACTACAGGTTCCGCGTTTCCGCGCTGTGCGGGCGGTGCCAAAAGGGTGTTTACTGCCCAATTTCGCTCGCGCGAAATGGGCGTGAACTTCGGGAGTTCACTGAGGTGTCATTATGGGATTAAGACCAGCAAGAACTTGCAGAACGCTTGAAAAGGCCGCGTGGGCGAGATACTCGAAGAAGAAGCCCCGCAAGAGCTTCGTCAAGGCGCTTCCCCACCTGTCGCTTCTCGTATACGAGATGGGCAACCAGAAGCAGCACTTCGACTTCGTGTTCAACTTCGTGGCAAAGCACGACGTGCAGCTGCGCGACAACACGCTCGAGGCGGCAAGGCAGGCGGCGAATAGGTACCTCGAAAAGGTCATCCCCAACTTGTATTTCTTCAAGGTGCGCGTGTTTCCCCACAACGTCATCAGGGAAAACCGCATGATTGCGGGCGCAGGCGCCGACCGTCTGCAGAAGGGAATGAGGCAGGCATACGGAAGGCCGATGGACCGCGCGGCGAGAGTGCACGCGGAACAGCCGGTGTTCACGGTTTACGTCGCGAAGGAGAATACCTCGCACATCGCTGAGGCGTTCAGAAGGGCGCGGCGCAAGATGTCCGGCAAATACACGATTGTTCAAAGCGAATACAAGATGAGAAAGTAGGGAGGGCAGCATTATGGACGCGGACGGCAGCATAAGGACGCAATTCGATGATTTGGTCGCGGGCATAAAGCGTGCCGGCGGAAATCCGATAAGCGCCGCGGAGCTTTCGTCCGCTACAGGGCTCTCCCCAGCCAGCGTAATGAAATGGCTGACTCTGCTTGAAAAGCAAAAGCGCGTCCACATCGTGAACCGCCTCTCGGGAGTATACGTCCACTGGGCAGGCGAACCGGAAAAAATCAAGCCTCTTGCCCACGGGACCGTGGATGCGGCGGCGGGAATCCGTTCGACTTCAGACATCGACATAGCGCGCGGGCACGAGGAGGAAGCGAAGCGGAAGCTCGCGTCCGAGTCAGAAGGCGAAAAAACAAGGCAGGCAGATGCCGCAGCCCCAAGCGAGGAGGAGCTCGCGATGCTCCGCCACAGGGAAGTCATAGTCTCAGCCGGCTCGGAGCTTGCGGATGTCGGCGAAAAAATCGAGAAAATCGGCACGCTCATTTCAGAACTCAAGAGAAGGAAGGCAAGCGCGCGCAGGGAAGCAGCGCAATCCAGGGCAGCGGAAGTTCGGGCAAAGCCAACCGCGCCCACGATGACAGTCATAACAAACGACACGCCGGACGCAGGGGCATCGTCCCTTGAAGAGCTGTCCCACGCGGAAAAAACCGCAAAGCCCAGCATGGACGTGTTCGGGACTCCTGATACCGAGGAGCTGATTGGCGAGATTGCAGAGGAAAAGGCTGAGCCGGAAGCGGCTAAAAAAATCGAGCCCAATGTAAAGCCCAAGGCGCGGGAAATAAAAATCGAGGAGCAGGTCGCGCAGGTTGAAGAGCAGGCGCAGCCAATCAACCCCGAGCTTGAGGAGCCTACGCAGCTTTCAATCCAGGAAAACGGGATTCAAATCATGCCGATTCTTCCGAAGAGGAAGGTCAGGATACGGAAAATCACGAGGATGGAACCTGTCCAGCCCACTTCAGTTTCACTCCAGTTTTCCGAGAAGATGGCAAGGCACGTCAGGAAAATAATGGGGCAGACGCAGGAAATCGAGAAGCTCAAGATGGAGAAGGAGAAGCTTCTCGCCGAGCACTACATGCCAATGCAGCGCAGGCTCGAGGTTGAAATCGAGACCATTTCCGACCGCGTGCTTCGCATGGAGAAGAACATTCTTGCAATACAGGAGCGCGCAAGCGAATTGCCCAACAGAGTGCAGAATGTCGAGAAGCTGCAAATTTCAACTATCAAGGCGCACGCGGAAATGAGGCGCGCGCACGACGAGGCAGGGGCGCTTGTGGAGGAAGCCACGCGCCAGCTTGCGGAAGAGCGCGAAAAGATGTCCATGATGGTGGAGCAGAGCAGACAGGAGCTTGCCGAGCACCGCGCGAAGTCCGAGGAGCTTTCACACACTATTGAGAAAATCAACAGGATGGAAGAGGAAGCTGCGAACCTCGTTATTTCGGCGAGGGGCGCGCTTGCAGAGCAGGCTGAGAGGCTTGCCATTGCCGAAGTCAACGCGCAGGAACTCACGGCGCTCAAGACAGAGATTGCCGAGGGAGTTGCAACAGCCAAGCGCGAAATGGGCGCGGCAAAGGGAGTGCTCACTGGCTTGGAAAAGCAGATGTCCCAGATGCGCCAGATTGAAATCTGGGCAAACTCGGTGAGGCAGGAATACGAGAAGAAGATGGTGGACATTGACGATTACATCAGGAACGGCAACAACGAGTTCGAGACATTGCGCGAGTCGGTCGAGGCGAATTTCGTGCGCAGGTATCTGCGCGAGCTTCGCCAGCTGACAGATTCTTACACCTTCGAGCTCAACCAGGTGAAAAACGCCGAGGGCAACATAGACCAGCGCATAAATGAGGAGAAGAAGAAGCTGGAAGACCTGCTTGAAGAGGGCAGGAAAATCGCCTACCTTTACGAAATGCAGTCCCGCGAAATCGAGGGCGGGGACAGGTTCGAGAAGCATGGCGAGGAATTCCGCACGCTGTCCGAGATATCGGCGTCCCGCACGCAGCTTGAGCAGATGATTGCGCAGGTCGTGGGCAACAGAAGCGGGCACGAGACGAAGGAAAACGAGGTCATTGATATTCCAAGGCCGAAGACAATCGCCTCCCGCAGGCACTTCGCAAAGGCGAAGGCAAAAAGCAAGCCCGCTGCAAAGGCAAAACCCAAGCAGAAGAAATCCGGCAAGGCAAAGAAAGCAGGGCGGAAGAAGTAGAGTGGTGCGGGCATGCTGATGAAAAAACAGCCTAGCAACGGGAATGGCTCCGCCGTGAAAAATGCGCTTGGCTCCAAGCCCCTGCTCAGGGAGCTTTCGCCCGAAACCCTGCTCAAAATCGACAGGTTCGCAATCGGGTTCGTGGAAACCGTGAAGAAAAAAGATTACGATGGGATGGATGAGAGAGTATCCGACCTGTTCGAGATACTCAAAGGCGTGGCTGCGCAGAACAAGGGCTTTGAATTCGATTTTGCCAAAACCGTCCATCACTTCTTTAGGGCGCCAAACCCAGGGATAATCGGGATTGACATTACCCGGAAAGGCAAGCAGTTTTCCTACGTGGTGATAACGTACTCCGAAGAGCGAACGTACTCGGAAGAGCGCAAATCTCTAAGCATCAGCGCTTATTGCGATGGCGGGATTGAACCGGCGCGCCCCCGCGCCTATTCCACTGCGAGCGAGATTTCCGAAAAGATGCAGGCGCTCGCCACGAACATCCTCAACCTGAAGAAAGGCGACAGCCCCCTCATGATGAATGTCGAATAGGCGCGCCCTTCGGAACGTTTTAAAACATTTCCATTCATATCCGACGCTACAGACGGCTTTTCCCGCCGTTTACCATTCGTAAAAGCGAATGGGAGGGAATTTGATGGTTGACAAACAGAAAGTAGTAAACGCCATAACGAAGGCGCTGGAAGACAAAGGCAAGCGCAAGTTTTCCCAGTCCGTGGAGTTCATCGTTAACTTCCGCGGCATCGACTTCGCCAAGGCAGAAAACCGCCTGAACCTCGACATCCTCCTTCCGAAAGGCAAGGGCAAGGAACAGAAGGTCATGGTCTTCGCAGACGGGCAAATCGCCCTCGACGCGAAGAACGCTGGCGCGAACGAAGTAATCGACAACGCCGGCATCCTCAAGATGGCGCAGGACCGCAAGAAGGTCAAGATGATTGCAAAGCAGCACGAGTTCATCGCCCAGCCCAACATGATGGTGAACGTCGGAAAGTCGCTTGGTCAGGTGCTCGGCGCGAAGGGAAAGCTCCCCCGCCCGATTACAGGCCAGACGAAGGACGCCGTGGACGCGGCAAAGCGCCGTGTGCGCCTCGCATCCAAGGGCAAGTACCTGCCTGTCGCGCAGTGCGTGATTGGCTCCGAATCGATGAACGCGGACGAGCTTGCGGAGAACTTCGCAGCCGTCTACGAGAAGGTTGCCGCGAAAGTGCTTGAGCCGAACATCAAGTCGGTGTATGTCAAGCTCTCGATGGGCAAGCCTGTCAAGGTCGCATAAGGGTGTTTATGATGACAAGGAAGAAAATCAAGGCAACCGTGAAGCGCAAGGAAAGCCCGATGCTCCACGCGAAGAAGGAGAAGGTCGAGGAAATTCACAAGCACGCGGGCAAGTTCCCGGTAATCGCGCTTCTGAACATCCGCAACCTCCCTGACCGCATCTTGCAGTCTTCGAAGAAGAAGCTGCGCGGCAGCGCTGAATTCTCGGTCGCGAAAAACAGCGTCATTGCGCGCGCGCTTGAGAAGTCCGGCAAGGGCGATCTCGCCAAGGCAATGGACTTCCCGACCTCGCTCGTGTTCACTACGCACACGCCCTATGAGCTTTTCAAGTTCTTCAAGGACAACAAGGTGAAAGTCGCCGCAAAGCCAGGGATGATAGCCCCGTTCGACATCATCGTCCCTGAAGGCGAAACCGACCTTATGCCCGGGCCTGCGCTCTCCGAATTGAAGAACGCCGGCATCAACGCCCAGATAAAGGGCGGCAAGATTATCGTGGCAAAGGACTCGACCGTTGTGAAGAAGGGCGCCAAAATAAGCGACAATGTTTGCAAGGCGCTCCAGAAGCTCAACATTCTCCCGTTCGACGCGATGGTGAACATGGTGGCTGCCTACGACGGCAAATTCACCTACACCGCAAGCGCACTGGACATCGATGAAACGCAGCTGCACGCGGACCTCGTGGAATGCCTGTCGCAGTCTTTCAACGTGTCATTCAATGCATCTTTCCCGACATCGCAGAACATCGAAGCCCTCCTGTCACAGGCGGTATCGCAGGGCAGGAACATGGCGGTAAACGGCTGCATCTACTCGGAGGCTTCAACCGAGTTGCTTCTGGTGCAGGCTGTCCTTCTGGGGAGCACGCTCTCCGGCAAGGTCGGGAATCTCGAATCAGGCTCAAGCGCAACGCCGGCCGCTTCTACCGGCGCAGCGCCAACTGAACAGAAACAGTAGGAGGTAATGCTATGAAAATTGACTCGTATCTGCACGCGGCTCTCGTCCTCAAGGGCGCAGAGAAGGAAATCACGAAGGAGAGCCTTGTGGCTGTCCTCAAGGCAGCCGGCGCCCCCGTCGAGGAGGCAAAGGCACAGGTCCTTGCGGAGGCTGTCAAGGGCGTCGACTTCGCCGAGCTTTTGAAGGCGGCAGTGGCACCGGTTGCAGCAGCGCCGGCGGCAGCAGCCCCGTCTGAGCACAAGAAGGAAGAGAAGAAGGAAGACCCTGCGAAGACCGAAGCGGCAGCCGCTGAGGGACTCGCGTCGCTCTTTGGCTAAATAGGCCTGAAAACTTTTTTCTCTCGGAAGACTGCGGCAGCAGTCTTACGCGCCTAAGGCAACTGCAACAGCAGTTGTCTGCGAGGTAGAGCCCGAAGGGCTCTACAACGTAGAGCCGCAGGCTCTAAGCGCGTTTTAATTTCTTTTTTTATTGTTTTTTTATTCTTTAGAATCCGTGAGCGGAAGCCTTTCTTCCTGCGTTGGCATGATACCGTAGAATGAGCCGGTCCTGCGAGGGGTTTTCGCCCCGATTTCGACGTCCCCTCCGGTGCTCCAGCGAAGCCCGACCGCCTCTTCGGGGTTTAGGTTGCCGATTTCAATGCCCCTGCTGCCAAGCTGCTCAAAAAGATTGGAAAGCGTGGCTTGCAATCCGAGGTTCTTGGTTTCCCTTGTCAGTTTGTCAAGCTGCTCAAAGCAATCGTCCACTATCTTTTGAGTTTCGCCGTCGCCCGTTTCTTTCGCCTTTTCGCGAATCTGCGCGAGCTTGGTGAGGGTAAACTGCATGCAGGCGGCCATTTCCCCGCCGCTCACGCCGTTTTCAGACACGTACGTGTGCAATTCGTACGCCGGAAGGGCGATTCCCTTGCCGTCTTCCTGAAACTCGATGGGAACCGGAGTGATTCTTGTGAGCAGGTCGGAACCCAGGTGCCCGTTCGGATAATGCGTGATGTCGAGGCGGCCGTAGACCTCGGAATTGAAATAAAGCGGAGGGGGCGTCTTGAAATCCCTTGTTTTGGACTGCTCGATGATTTTCGAGTAGTTTTCAGGGCTTGTTGCGTCCGCCTTCTTCCATTTCGCCTCGAAGTAAAAATACGAGCCAGCTGCCACGACAGGGGTGAACGCGAAGACGGCAGCCACCGCAACACCTGCAAACGGAAGGATGCCCTGCCCCTCGCAGCCGGCGAGCATGGAAAGCGAGGCAATGCCCGTGCCTGCGAGGAATTTTTTGAAAAAGCGGGATTTTGAAGCGCAGGGCTGGGACGCGGGAATTCCGCTATCGACCTGTCTGGGGATTTTTTTGTTATGCATGGGCATTCCCGCCTAACTTAACGCCAGAGTATCTTCGCAGGCGTGCCGTTCCTTTGCGCCACTGCATCAGTTATTGTCCTGTAATAGGGCTTGGGCGAGTCGTTGCCGAATGAATTGGTGAACCTGCGCCCGCCTGTTGCCTCGCCCCACGTCTTGAAGCGGACGTTCGGGATTTCAGGCGCGTCCCTGCCGGGCTTGTTTTCGCTCCGCCAGTTGGAATTGGTTTTTGCCATTCCGGGGACATCGTGCCATGACTTGTATGTGTCGGCAGAGTGCTTTTTCGCGTCCGGCTTTTCAACCCATGAGAGGGTTTTGGCTTTCTCCTGCGGTTTGGGCGAAGCTTCGATGAATATCGGCTCGGAGTTTTCCGCCGCTTCTGCTTCAAGGCGGGCGAGTTTCTCGACTGCGGCATTGTGCTCGGCAATGCGCGCCGCCTTGGCGTGGTTGCGCAGTATGTCGCCCACGCAGCCGGTGAATGAAACCGCGAGCATCCCGACCAGAAAGAGAATGGAATTTTCCGAAATCTCGCCGTTTTTCGTGAAGGGGGAGCAGCCAGTCTGGAGGAGTGAAGAACCCATTGCAAGGGGAAGAAGGGCGCTTGTTTTCGCTTTTGCCAGCAGGGAAGTCGTCATGATATACTATTAATAGCGACATATTTATATATATGCCCGACGTCGGGATGCCGGGATTCGCGGCGCCATGCACCGGCACCACCGGCACGTTGCCCCTTGTCCCGCTTTATATATGAAAAATAGCGCAAGCAGTGAGCCGGGGAAGCGCCCTGGCGGAAAAAAAGGTGGCGACCATGAAAATCAACATAGACGAACTGACCTACGAGGAAATCAAGGAAGTGGTGGACAGGCTGCGCGAGATGAAGATTGAAACCATCATACGGAAATCCGGCCCCAGCGTCATTCTCCAGACCGAGCAGGGGCCTGTGCAGATTGCCGAAGATGAGGCGACCGAAATATACGGCGTGCCCGCCATGATGTTCTGACTTGTATGCCCTTTTAGTGTAAGTTTAATAATAGTTTAGTGCTATAAAAATGCACAGATTGGCTTGCATGGGGGCGAAAAGATGGATGTGAACCTGCATCTTGAAGGAGAAACTGCAAATTACATAGAGGCGCTCGTGAAAAGGGGGCTTGCCGCCAACAAGACGGAGGCAATACGGCTCAGCATAGTGCGCTCCATGGAAAGGGAGCCGGAGGGCGAGGCAGGGAGATTCAGCCAGGCAATAATCGAGAAGGCGTGGAACGGGCCGAAAGACAAGGAAGCCGGAAATTTCTACAGGCAGAGGTATTTGCGTGGCAAAAAGGCGTGAAGTCGTCCTCGCGGAAATCTTCTTTTCCGATGCCCCGGACAGCAAAACCCGCCCTTGCATCGTCCTTTCGGACGGAGCGTATTGCGATGGCAAGTATTCCGTTGTCGCCATGATAACGAGCGAATGCGACGAGCATTGCCTGCCGATAAGCGAAAATGACGCCGGTTGCCGATTTTATGGGGGAAGCGGAGTGCGGTTCAACTGCATGGCAAGGATAGGGGCTGCGCAGCTCGAGCGGCGCATAGGGAAGGTTGCGCCGGAATTCTATTCGCGGCTCGTCGGCAGGATAAACGGAATCATCGGAAAATGAACAGAGGGAAAAGCAAGCAATAAAAGCCCAGAGCAGGAAGTTTTTGCATGGCAGAGGAAAACAGGATTGAAGAGGATGCTCCTGAAGAGGAGCGAGAGGAGAAAGAAGATGGAAAGCGGACAATCGCCGCGAGCCGCAGCGAGGGGCGAGCTGTGCCCGAAGGGCACACAATAGCATCAAGGGGCATTCCCTCCAAGGATTCGCTTTACCTCCCTCCGCACAATTCCCCGGAGCTTCGCGCATTCCAGGACGGGAATGAGGGGATAACGCGGAACATCTGGAACCTTGAGGAGATAGCGAACTTTGTTTTCCCCAAGAAATACCAGGCGAAATACAACGAGATAGCCGTGGCGTTCCTCAAGCTCGCGCTTGACAGGGGCACGCTGTCCGGCGACGACATAGGGCATTTCGTTTCGCAGAACGGGATATCCAAGGCGACATTCTACAACAGGGTGCTGCCTCGCCTCAAGAGAATCGGGATGCTGAAGGTGGAGAGGCAGACCATAATCGCGCTTGAGAGCAAGAGGAAATTCCGCCCCATGACAATCACGCTTTCGAAAACCTTCGGGAACTACCTGATGAAGATAGGCGACTCGTGGCTCGCGCTTGTGGATGACGCGCGCAGCAAGAAGAAATAGACGGGCGCTCTAGCACAGCTATCCATTTTAAACCATTCTGCATAGATTGAATCTCATGCTCGTCGCAGACAAAACCGGGGGGAAACAGGGCGCCATATTCACAACGCAGGTCCTCGGGGAAAATAAACTCTCTCTAATCAAGACTGCCGACGATACACGAAGGAAACGCTTTATGTCCGATGGCAGTTCCAGATTGACATCAGGGACAGTGCCATACTGGGCCAATTGCACGTCACCCCATGGGCGAGCCAAAAGAACCATAGAGCCCCTTGTGGACAAAATTTACGGCGGGGAAATACTCGAGATAGGATGTTCCACGGGATTGTCGACCAGAGAAATCGCCACTCTTTTTCCGGATTCGAAGATAACCGCAATAGACAACCGGGAGGATGCAATCGAAGTCGCTATGCGCCAAAACCTATCGCTTGTGAAAAACAGGGGGGTTGAATTTGTGCTTGCAGACGGATACTTCCTTGCGGAGTGGTTTGGGAACAGGCTCTTTGGCACGATAATGGCGATGAACAACATCCTCTTCAACTTAGATTCGTTTCCGGAAAATGACCTTGCCTGCGTCATGCATAATCTTGTGAGGGGACTGAAAACCGGCGGCTCGTTGCTTTTTTCGAAGGAAGAGTTCAGCGTGCTATTTCGAAAGGAGGAACGCCGCCTGATGCTCCTTAGCACCACTGCCAAGCTTTCCTCAGATTATAAGAGCATAAACAGGCTGATGGAAGTCGCAAACAAACCGGCTATTCGTCCTTGATGTCGTAGAACACTTCGGCTTCGGGATAGACCTTGATTCCCACGCCTTCCACGAACTCGAAGGGGCAGAGCCTGTCCGAGAATTTCGCACCCCTCATTTTCAGCACTTCAAGCGCGCGGTAGCGGCTTCCCTGCAATCGCGGGTGGTGCATTACAATCACGCCGTCCGAGAGGTATTCCATTCCTGCGGTGGCGCGGTCGGCGTTGGTGGGCGTGCCTTCAGCCGAAAGAAGCGCGGTGCATTCCCATTTCCGCAGAATGTCGAACAGGAGAATCTCAGCCTCGCGCGCCTTGTATTGCGAGTCGAAAAGGACGGTGTAGGAAGTGAGCGAGTCTATTGCGAGGCGCTTTGCCCCAAGCGAGGTTATGGTGTCAAGTATGAGCCCGCCGCCCTCGTCAACGAGCTTTTTTATCTCGTGCGGGCGGTAGCTTATCTGGGTGAAAAGCCCCTGCTTTTCAAGCGCGTTGAAGTCGAATCCGAAGCTTGCCATGTGCCTGACTACCGAATCGTGGGACTCTTCGAATGACAGAAGCACGCCCGGCTCGCCGTTTTCAACCGCGCCGTTGTTCAGGAACTGCGCGAGGAAAGTGGTCTTGCCGCAGCCCGCCCCGCCCATGACAAGGGTGGTGCTCGCGACCTCGAAGCCGCCCCCGAGAAGGGAGTCCAGCCCGGGGATTCCCGATGGGACGCGCCTGTCCTGGGGCGCCCTTGATTGCACCGGAAATGGCGCCCTGCTGTTGAATGAACTGCCCGGCTGCGCCCTTTTTATGGGCCGCACGGTCGGCTTCAGTCTTGGCTCCTCCTCATCCGGCATGTTTTCCCTCGTAGAGAGTAACCCAAGAACTTTTATAAACATGCGAGCCGCTATTTCTCGTCGAAAAGAACGATTCTGCGTGATTGCCATGCCATCCGACCTGCTAATGCCCACCGGGATAAAAACCCTTGACAAGATGCTGGGCGGAGGGCTGCCTGTCGCCGGAAACGTCCTTCTGCTTGGCGACCCGCTGTGCGGGAAAAAGCCCCTGATGATGCAGTTCATCTACGAGGGGCTGCAGATGAACATCCCCGGCATATTCGTGCTCACCGATTTCGGCTATCTCGAGTGGAAGGAGATGATGGACAGCTCCAAGTGGGACGTGTCGGAATACGAGAAAAACGGGCTTTTGCAGATAATCGACTGCTATTCCAAGACGTTCGACGCGTCGCTGCAGGACGAGGGGATTGTTGCCTACACAAGCGGCGGGGCGGACCTGTCGGAAATCTCCATGCAGCTCACGGGATTGCAGGGGCAGATAATGCAGATTGCCGACAACCACCGGCTCAGCTTCCATTCGCTCTCCTCGCTTCTTGAGACCAACCCGCCGGAGTCTGTTTACCGCTTCCTGCAATTCATCACCGGCAAGTTCCGCCGCGCAGGCGCGACCGCCATGTACGCCCTTGAAAAGGGCATGCACGACGAGAAGCAGGAGAAGATGGTGGAGCACCTCATGGACTGCGTGATAGAATTCCACGAGGATGAGGTGCGCGTGCGCGGGCTTCCGGGAGTGCCGACCGCATGGCACAAGTACGAGATGGGCGAGAAGGGGCTGTATATCGCGCCGTAATGGCGGGCGGTTGTTTTCATGGCGGATTATCTTGGCATCGTCGGGCTTGTTCTCATACTTGCGGGATGGACGATAGAGCTTATCAACGCAATCAGGGCGGGAAAATCGCAGGTGCCGCTTTCGTTTGCCGTGCTTTACGCAGCTGGAAGCGGGCTTCTTGCGTGGCACAGCCTTGAAATAGGAGACATGGTCTTTCTTGTGCTCAACGCGGCAGCGACGCTTGTTGCTGTTGTGAACATCGTTTTCTGCCTCTTTGCAAAGGGGAAGAAAAAGAGGTGAGGGCGGGCGTTTCGCCCCCTGCCCTCGACGCAGGTTCCCTTACAAACCTATATAAGCATTTCTTTTCTTATAGCAAGCACTTCTGTTCTTCTATCTCATAAAACTGTTATTTGAAGTAGGAGACAATTTTTTCAAAAACAGGAAGACCTGACAGTTTAGGCGACAGGAATTTCAGGGATAATCGCGGCGGAATCAGATTCCGGCGCGGCAACGAGGGATTTCTATGGCGACTCCAGAACGCAATGATGCCAAGGACAAGACGCTTTCCACCGGAACGACTACCGTGGGGCTTGTCTGCAGCGACGGCATAGTGATGGCGTCCGACCGCAGGGCGACCATGGGATTCTTCATCGCCAACAAGGACATCCAGAAGGTTTACCAGATTGACGACAACATTTCCATGACGATTGCGGGGGGCGTGGGCGACGCTCAGGCGCTTATCCGCATGATGCAAGCTGAAACTTCGCTTTACAAGTTCAAGCACGGCAGGATGATTTCCGTGAAGGCGGCGGCATCACTTTTGTCGAACCTGCTCCACAACTACCGCTTCTACCCCTTCTACGTCCAGCTGATAATCGGAGGGTATGACGGCGAAAAGGCGGAAATATACAGCCTCGACGCCATGGGCGGGCTGACCAGCGAGAAATACGTCTCCACCGGCTCGGGCTCACCGATTGCGTACGGGCTTCTTGAGGAGCTTTACAAGGACGGCGGCTCGGTCAAGGACAACCTCCGCGCGGCTGGCAAGGCGATTGCCGCGGCCATGAAGCGCGACGCGGCGACCGGCGAGCACGTGGATTTGATATCGATTACGAAAACAGGATTCAAGAGATACGAGAGGGCAGAAGTGGAAAAGATGCTCCAGTAGCTTTAGTCTTTCTTAACCAGGCGAAGCAAGGCATACTGCATACATCATAGAGGCGACTATTTGGAATTGAAAGAAATCGAGAAGAAACTGCACGAGCTTGTGCCCAGCGAATGCCTCATGACAAAGGTGGAGGCAGAGGGGCTTGACATTGTCATTTACCTCAAGGACATCAACGCTTTCTACGCGAACGACCAGCTAATCAAGAAGATTGCAGGCACCATCCGCAAGAGAATCCTTGTGAAGACCGACCCCTCGGCGCTCATGGCGCAGGACGAGGCAGTGAAGATAATCAAGGAGGTCGTACCCATAGAGGCCGGAGTCTCGTCCGTGAGCTTCAACCCCGAATTCTGCGAAGTCAACATCGAGTCGCTCAAGCCCGGGCTTGTAATCGGCAAGGGCGGGATGACACTCAAGACAATCATACAAAGGACGAAGTGGGCTCCGAACATACTCAGAACGCCCACCATGCCATCCTCCACCATAAAGGGAGTGCGGGCGACCATGCTCAAGGAAGCGGCGAGCAGGAAGAAGTTCTTAAACGCGCTTGGCAAGAAAATCTGCGCCCCGCAAACGGAAAAAAGCGACTGGGTAAAAGTGACCGCGCTTGGCGGCTTTTACGAGGTCGGCAGGAGCTGCGCGCTTGTGCAGACTCCTCACAGCAACGTGCTTGTGGACTGCGGCATAAACCCCGAAACTTTCGAGCCGTCCAAAGCTTATCCTTACCTTAACGCCATGAATTTGGAGCTTGACAAGATAGACGCGGTCATCCTCACGCACGCGCACATGGACCACTGCGGCTTCATACCATACCTTTACGCTTACGGATACGACGGGCCGGTGTACTGCACCACGCCCACGCGCGACCTTGCGATGCTTTTGCAGATGGACTACATCGCGATTGCGAACAAGAACTCCAAGTACCCGCCGCCTTACGGCATCAAGGACATACAAAAGGAGCTTTCGCACATGGTCACTGTCGATTACGGCGAAGTGATTGACATCACGCCGGAAATCAAGCTCACGTTCTACAACGCGGGGCACATCCTCGGTTCCGCCATGGTGCATTTGCACATAGGCGACGGATTGCACAACCTCGTGTTCTCGGGAGACATCAAGTACGGATTCACGCGCCTCTTCGACCAGGCGAACACGAACTTCCCGAGGGTGGAAACGCTCTTCCTAGACTCCACGTATGGAGGCAGGAACGACATCCAGCCCAACAGGTTCGATTCCGACAAGCGCCTGATGGACATGGCTGTGCAGGTGCTGCAGCGCGGAGGCAAGGTCCTCATCCCGACGTTCTCGGTCGGCCGCTCGCAGGAAATCATGCTTGTAATGGAGGAATACGCCTCGCGCAACAAGGACTTCAACTGGCCGGTCTACATAGACGGCATGATTCTTGAGGCGTCGGCAATACACACCGCCTACCCCGAATACCTGAGGCACAACCTCCAGAGGCGCATACTTTCAAACGACTCGCCCTTCGAGTCGCCAATCTTTGAGCCGGTGAAGAAGGACCGCAAGGAAATCGCGGAAGGCGGGCCTGCAGTGATAATCGCGCCCTCGGGCATGTTGTCCGGCGGGCCTTCGGTGGAATACCTCAGGCTTCTTGCCGAGGACCCGAAAAGCGCGCTTTTCTTCGTGGGATACCAATCCTCGCTCTCGCTTGGCAGGAAACTGCAGAGGGGGATGAGGGAAATCGCCACCGTGGATGATGAGGGCAGGGCGACATCGCTCAAGGTCAACATGCAGATTGAGACCGTGGAGGGCTATTCCGGGCACTCGGACAGGCACCAGCTCCTCTCCATGCTCAAGAACATGCGCCCCAAGCCCGAGCGGGTTTTCACGCTCCATGGCGACGAAAAGAAATGCGAGGATCTCTCGCACACCATCGCCAAGCTCATGCGCATCGAATCTCGCGCGCCGATGGACTTGGACACCATTAGGCTCAAGTAAAGAAGGGGCAATCGTGGCGGAAGAAGCAGATACTCCTTAATCCGAAGGCTGTGAATTTGTTATTGCTTCGGAGGCAGCTTGGGCGGCACTATGGGCTTGGGAGCTGCTTTCGGAGGAGTTTGCGGCTGCGCAGGGGCTTGCTGCATTGGAGGCTGCGCCGGCTGCACGGGTTTCTCCTGCGCGGGCGGCTGCGCCTGCGTTTGCTGTTGCGACTGCTGCAAAGCAACGGGCTTTTCCTGCACCGGGGGCTGTTGCATCTGCGAAGGGGAACGGAAATCCGGCTGCTTGGCTGGCTGGGATTGCTTGGGCTGCCAGAGGGGCTGCGATGAAGACTCCTTTTGCTGTGGCTGGAAAGAAGGCTGGTCGTCGCCGGGCTTTTCCCTGCGCGCGGGCAGTATCCTCGATATCAGGCTCTTTTTCGGCTCCTGAAGCGAAATGTCGATTGCCTGCTGGTCCTGCTGGGGCTGATTTTCGCTTCCTGGCAGGACAGGCGCAGGGCGCCTTGTCTGCTGCGTGGAGCGGTAAAGCATGCGCAGGTAGTTGAGTATGAAGCTGAAGGAGCCTCCCAAGTTGTTTTTCGCGAAAAACACCACGCCGGCGAGGATGGCTATCCCGATTGCGACAAGCGCCCAGAGGAAAAAGTCCTCGGTCTGCTTCTTCGTGTCAGGCGGGAGCGTCGTGGAAGTCTGCCCGCTTGGCACCGGCACCGCATACTCGAGCCCGACCGACGCCTCGGCAACATCGTACTTGTTGGATGCCTTGACCGAGATGATGGTATTGGACTGTATGCACGGGCGCACGAAGAGCATTCCCTGCTCGTCCGTGCTTGCCGTCATGTTCGTGGTAGTTTTGCCGTCGCTGCTCGTGAACACGACCTGCAGGGGCAGTTGCTTTCGCGGGTCGGAGATTTTTGCCGTGACGCGGTAGCAGTTCTCCCCTTCCCGGACCGGCGCAAGTGGCTCGATTGTGAGGAGGTGGGGGAGCTTTATCGTGTCCGGCATGGAGCCCTCCGGCACATAGGCGATGTTGAGCTGGTGCTCGTCCACGACCATGGTCATATTGATTGAGATTCCGACGAACGCGTCGAAGCTCGCAGCGCCGTTGCCATCCGTGGTCGCAGTCTGCTGCCGCCCGCGGTAATAGTAAGTGATTGGCTGGTTGGCGAACGGCTCCCCGTCGGGCGAGAAGAATGTCAGCGGGGAAATGATGCGCGTCGCCTGCTGGGGGCCCTGGTTGTTTTCAGGAGACCAGCTGTCCGAGATAATGACATTTATCGAGCGGCGCCCGTCCTTGTCCGCGCTCGCGCTGTCGCTGTAAAAAAGCTTGCGGTTCTCGCCGGAAATCACGTATCCGGAAAATCTCAGCCCCGTGGGCACGCGCAGTATCGCAACGCCGTTCAGGAAAGGCTCGATTACCGGCGAGCCGTATATGGAAACCTGCGAGCCCGGAGGGAGGTTTTCGGGCGGGACCGCCTTCACGGTGACGTTTTCGAGCTTGAAGGGGATGGTGAGGCGCAGGTTCTTCTGCCCGGCGTTGTCCACCTCGAATTGCGAGTTGCTTCCCGCCCAGTAGTATGTCGAGATGCTCACGGAATAGGATTTTTTCTCCTGCGACTGCGGGACTGAATTGGAAAGCAGCACGGAGAACGAGCCTTCCTCGTTTGTCTGCCCCTGCTCGCGCCCGTCGGCAGTTGAGTCGGGCAGCGCCTTTTGATAAAGTATTGTGACCGACGCGTATTTGACGGGCATGCCATTCATGTCCACGACCGTTATGTTGAGCGCCTGGCTCCAGAGGGCTGACACCGGCTGCGCTGCCAGAAGCAGGAAGAGCGCGAAGATTGCGAATGAACTTGCTCTCCTCATCAATCCTCACCCGTAGTTTCGAAGACCGGCGGGAAATCCTTTACCAGCTTCAGCCTTGCCCCGCAGTCAGGGCAAATCATTATTTCCCCGACCTGAAGCCCGGGCTCAAGCGCGATGTGGAACGTGCATGCCGGGCACTCAGATATTGCCATGTTATCGCACGTCCTTCGGCGGCTATGGTTTTAAAGGTTGCACAGGCGGTGGCGGCGGGAAATCAGGGCTTTACCCTTACCCTGTCCCTCGGGAAGAGCACCGCCTCGCGGATGTTGTGCAAGCCGCAGATTTTCATTGTGAAGCGGTCAAGCCCGATGGACCAGCCGGCATGCGGCGGGGCGCCGACGCGGAACGCGTTTATGTAGAACTCGAAGTCCGCGGGGTTCAGCCCCCTAGCCTTGAGCTGCTCAATCAGCACTTCGGGCCTGTGGACACGCTGCGCGCCCGAGGAAATTTCCAATCCCTCGTAATTCAGGTCGTAAGCGTGGCAGATTTTCGGGTTGGATTCGTCGGGCTGCGAGTAGAACGCGCGCACAGCGGTCGGCCACTCGGTGATGAAATAGGTGGAGTAGCCGAGCACTTCGGTGAGCTTCGCCTCTGTTTCGCGCGAGAAGTCCTCGCCCCAAACGAATGTGACGCCGGCGGCGTTGAGCTTGTCCACAAGCTCGGTGTAGGTGTGGCGCGGGATTGATGCCGGAACGGCAAGCTCGCGGTTGAGGGTTTTGAGTTCAGCCGCGCAATTTTCCTTCACGCGGGAGAGCACGTGGAGAACGACTGCTTCAAGCGCGTCGATGGCATCCTTGGGCGTGGCAAAGCCAAGCTCCAAGTCCATCTGCGTCGCCTCGTTCAAATGCGTGAGCGTGTTGTGCTTCTCGGCGCGGAAAACTGGCACGGTCATGAACACCTTGTCCATGCCGCCGATTACCGCGAGCTGCTTGTAAAGCTGCGGGGACTGCACAAGATATGCCTCCTTCTCGAAGTATTGCACCTTGAACAGGTCTGCGCCGCCCTCTGTCGCGGCTTCCACGATTGTGGGAGGGTGGAGCTCCACTGCGCCAAGCATGCGGCATTTTTCGCGGAATGCCTGCGCTATTTCAGAGCGGATGCGGAATATGGCGGCAGTGTTCGCCGTGCGCATGTCGACATAGCGGTAGTCGAGCCGCACTTCGAGGTCCGCCGGCACCTTGCCAGTCACTTCGAATGGCACCTTGGTTGTGATTGGATTCAGAACGGTGAAACTCGTGGGAAGGAGTTCGCAGCCCGCTTCAGCCATCTTGCTTGCGACCACTTTGCCAGTAACCGTTACCACTGTTTCTTTCGGCTGGGACATTGCCGCAAGAACAGCATCGGGCTCGCGCCCGTTCTTCGCCGTAACCTGTATGATGCCGCTCCTGTCGCGCACCTGCACGAACTTGAGCTTGCCCAAGTCGCGCACCTCGTGCACCCAGCCTGCAATCGTTATTTCCTTTTCAAGAAGGCTTTTCGCCTCGGATATGTAATGTGTCCTGTACATCATAACACCTCATTCGAATACAAGCTGCACCTCGTGCCCGATGAGCGAGCGCAGCGCCTTTTCAAGAGTGGGGATGTCAATCGGGAGGTGCGCGATTTCGCTTTTCGCGATGCGCACCTTCGTGATTTCCCTGCCCTCGTGGAATACCTGGTTGATGCCCAGCAGGCGCGTGGGCATGATGACGTCGGCGACCGATTTTTTCACGTCCCCGCCGACTTCGGCTATGCGCACCTTGCGCCCGAGCGCGGATGAGAGTTCGGAGACGATTTTGCCGTCCTTGCCGATGAGCAACCCGGCTTCGCCGCGGGTGAGCACAAGGACCGCACGCCCCAAGTCGAGCGACTTGAAGAACGACGCATTGGAAATGTTGTACCGCTCGTTTATCCTGTACAGTATGCGCGCGATTTCCCAGTCCAGTTCGGATATCTTTCCCTCGAAGATGCTTCTGCGGGTGGCGTCGGACAGCTCTCCGCGCCTCAGGTCTTCATCGGGGATGGGGGTCTTCATCCTATCACCTATCACGGCAGAAGCAGTCGGGGAGAGTGCCTTGCTTACTTGATTAGCTTGATTTCGATTACCGAGACTTTCGTCTTGCTTCCGTCTTCGGAGTCAAGTTCCTCGGTGCGGATTACGATTCCGTCGAGCTTGGCTTCCGGCAGGAAGCGGTTGCGGACAATCTCGGCGACGTCCACGGCGCGGGAAATCGACTTGCCCCTCGCCTTGATGTAAACTTCGGAAAGCCCGCTGTTGAACTGCGTCACAACTGCCAGCACGTAGCCCATGACGCTTTTCTTCCCTATGTAAATGACGTTCGGATCCTTGCGCTCGCGCGGCGCGATTTCGGAGTCATTCGTAATGGTTCCAGTCTGTGGAATAGTTGTGGTCTCGTCCATGCAGGCACCTCCTGTAATGGCTATCTCCTCCCCCTTCTGTATTCTGCCACTAACTTGTCTAAGTCCATTTTTCGCTCGCCCAAATTATATAAACCCACGTCATGGGAGGTGGCTTTCTGGGAGGGGGGCGGCAAGGGGGCGGAAACGTGCTGTTTTTTGGGGATTGTGGCGGATTTTGCGGGGTTTTGCTTCTGGGGATTGGATTGCTTGGCGGGGACGTGCGGGTTTTGGGTTTTATGCTGCGGGTTTTGGGGCTTGTCCACCCTGTTTTTCCCGTGCAAGCCGATTTTTTCAAGCGCGAGATTCAGCTTGAAGCGAAGCTTGCGAAGCTCGGAGTCGTGAAACACGGACTGGCGCACGCCGTTTTCAAGCAGGCGCACCCTGTTTTCAAGCTGCTGTTTTTCGTTTTCGAGCCGCGTTGCGAGCATGCGAAGATGCGCGTTCTCGCGGGCAAGCGCTGAAACGCGGGCGCGGAGCTCTTCAGAGGAAAGGGAGCGCTGCAGAGTGTCCTGCTTTTGAGATGGAGAGGATGACTCGGCTGGCGCGGATTTACCAAGCTCCAAAAACGCGTCTTTCACCTTGTAGCCCTTGAGTATGAGGTGCTTCACGCGGTCCCTGTCCTCCCGCGGGACGTCATCAATGGCGTCTATCTGGCGCAGTTTGTTGGCGTGCGCGCGGAAAGCGAAAACCGCGGCAGTGTATGCGTCGCGCTCGTGGTTGTTTTCCACGCCTGAGCCGCGGGCAATCTGCCGCTTGTCATCCTCGCAGATGTTGTGCGGGGGCGAGTGCAGGCGGCAGGAGAAGTATGACGCGATTTTCTGCGCGAACTCGGGGGCAGGGGAAACGTCGCATGCGATAAGCGAGGGCGTGCCGCTTTTCTCTATGAAGGAAACCGCCTCGGAAATCCCGCCGCCTGAAAAGGAGCCTGTGGTGATTTTTTCGCCTGAAAGGGAGAGGATTGCGACGCCTATCGTGGCGCCCGGGTCCAATCCGACGACTATGTGCCTGTGCAATCATTCACCACGATTGCTCAGAGGGAACATGTTTTTGAGCGTATTGTTCCAAGCTCCGATTAATATACGTTTATATACTTATTGCAACATTAAAAAAGCAGGTGGTATTCATGCAGAACCTGAAGGGAAAGCTCGTACAAAGCTGGAATATTTGCATTGACGGAAAGGATGGAAACACTGTCAACGCCAAGGTCACAAAGACGATGCCCGTATTCGGAAAAATGGCAGTGGAGGTAAGGGGCATTGAGCTTCCGCTCGTAGTCTCCAAAAGAGATGTCAATGATTTCAGGAAGTCGGAACTGTACGATGGAAGCAGGGGGAAAGCGTCCGAAGACATGGCAAAAAAAATAGACTTCGCATACCAGCTTGCTTACGAAGACGGACTAAGTTCGTATGAGGGAGTCGAAGCGCTCAAGTTTGCCAGCACGCACTTCTTCAAAGGCAAAACTGACATGGCAACCTACTTGCAGGCAAAACTGATGGACGCAATGGTCTGAGGCTGCGCTCACTCGCCGGATTTTGAGTCGAGCTTCTGCTTGGTGAGCGCCTGGTGCAGGACGAGGTGCGTCTTTCTCTCGACGTTTTCCTTGACGACTATCCCCGCGTCAATCCAGCAGGAGTCGCCTATCATCTTGCCCGGCATCACGGAAGTCAGCACGCCCATCTTCACGTTGTCGCCGATTATCGCGCCCAGCTTGTTGCGGTTGGTGTCGATTATAACGTCGTTGACGACCGCCTTGATATTGCCCGCGTCGAAGCGGTAGTTCGCGATTTGCGTCGCCGCCCCGAAGTTGCAGTTCGAGCCGATTATGGAATCGCCGACGTATGTCAGGTGCTTGGCGTTCACGTGGTCGAATACTATGCTGTTTTTTATCGTGGTGGAGTCGCCTATGCCGCAGTTCTTGCCGATGGAGGTAGTGCCGCGGATGTAGGCGTGCGGGCCCACGTAGGAGCCTGCCCCGATGTAGACGTTGCCCTCGATTACCGAGTCGTGTATCTCCGCTCCCTTCTCCATAATCAGCTTGCCGCGCACAGTCACGTTCTCGAGTTTTTCGCGCTTTTCGGGAAGCTTTGAGAGCAGGAATTCGTTCGCGGAGAAAAGCTGCCATGGCATGCCCATGTCAAGCCAGTAGTCGTTTATTTCCACGGCTTTCGCCCCGATGAGAAGGTCGGTGATTTCGTATTCTCCGCGCGGGGACTTTTTCAGCGCTTTTATTTTCTTGAACACGGTTGGCTCGAAAACGTAAAGCGAGCAGTTTGCGAGGTTGGATTTCGGCTTTCCCGCCTTTTCCTCGAAGGATGAGATGTTCCCGCCCTTGAGAATGGCTGTGCCGTATTCGCGCGCGTCCTCCACGGGATGAAGCGCGGCAGTCACTTCGCCTTCCGCCTTTTCCCCGAGTTTTTTGAGCGCGGACGCCTCGGTTATGATGTCGCCGGCAACTCCGAAGAAAGTTTCGGTGGCGAATTGTTCCGCGTAGCCGAAAGCCGCCGCGGTTCCGTAGCTGTCGCCCTGCTCGATGAATGTGAGTTTCATGCCCGGAATGGGGTTTGCGGCGAAGTAGTCGGTGATTGCCTCTTTCTTGTACTTGACCACGATTGCCGCGTCGTTCACTCCCGCGGACTTGAGATTCTCAAGCACGTGCTGGAGTATGGGCTTGCCCGCAAGCTGTATCATGCATTTCGGGCGCGTGTAGGTGAGCGGGCGCAGGCGCTTGCCCTCCCCTGCAGCCAAAACCACTGCTTTGCGTATTTGGTTTGCCATGGAGGAATTTGAGGACGAGGAGTTTATTAAGTTTGTTTGCAAGACGTTGAACGGGGTGCTGCCATGGGCAAAGTTGACGTCATTTCATCCATTTTCGAATCGTTCGAGCTTATCAGGGAACATTACAAGGAAGTCGCAGTCCCGCTGCTTGTCCTCATACTGCTTTCCGGAATCGGGCACTTCGGCGGCTCGTCGTTTTCCAACAATTATGGCCAGAACGGAGCCGAGCCGTTTGAAGGTGCTGGGCTTGCCAACGCGATGATGGGCGACAACGGCGGCGTGCTCGCGCTGGGCGGATTCCTGCTTCTGTTAATCGCAGCAGTTATACTGATGTTCCTCGCAGTCATGGTAATCTCCGAGGCGACCACGTTCTACATATACGAGCATTTCTATGCGATACTCAACAAGAAGAAAATCAAGGCAAAATGGACCGAGCGGTTCGGCAGGCTGGCGGGCAAATCAATTGTCCTTATCCTGTTCAGGCTCGCGATTTTCGCTGCAGTGTTCATGCTGCCCCTCCTGCAGTTTTGGAACATTGTTTCAACGCTTGAGGCGATGTCGGTTGCCGGGATAATCGGCGCGCTTTTCTCAATCGCCTTCGCGCTTGTCGCTGGCATAGTCATGTTCGTGATTGTGAGTTTCGCGCTCACTCCGCTGTGGGTCTATTATGTGATGGACGGGAAAGGGCTTTTCGACTCGGCGGGAAAATCGGTGAACCTCGTTGTCGGCAACCCGGCATCGTTTATGCTGATGGCGTTCGTATTCGGCCTTCTCGGAATCGGGATGGCATGCACGATAATGATTTCAACGTGCTGCTGCCTCTCGTGGCTTGTCTCGCCAATATTGAGCGTGGGCTTCAGCATGCTCTACGGAGTGACGCTGATGAAGGTCAAGCTCGCGATTGAGAAGTGAGGGGCGCGCCTTTTCTTTTTTTATTTTTCGGACTTAGCCCGCGGCAGGCGCTACTTTGCCTTGTCGATTTCCTGCACGATGATGTTCTCCGCGCGCTGGGCGACTTCCGTGAGCCGCTTTTGCGTGCGGGCTTCGCAGGTAAGGCGGATTGCCGGCTCGGTGCCGGACGCGCGGATGAGCATCCAGCCGTCGTCAAAATCGTAGCGCAGCCCGTCCACCGTGGAGAGCTTGCCCTCAAGCTGCGGGCGGGCGCCGATTGCGTGCATTATCGCGTCTTTTTTGCCCGCGAGGCACTTGTATTTGCGCCTGTCCATGCTGTAGGTTTTGATCGAGGATGCAAGCGTGGAGAGCTTGCCGCCTGTTGCGAATATTTCAGCAATGACAAGCGCGGAGAGTATGCCCTCGGCGCATGGCGTTGCCGAGGGGAAGACGTATTCCCCGCACGGCTCGCCGCCGAATATGGCGCCCTGCTTTTTCACTTCCTCGGCAACGTGAAGGCTTCCGACCGGCGTTATAGACACCGTTCCGCCGAGAGACTCGACTGTTTCGCGGACGGTAAGGGATGCTTCGACCGTGCTAATCACCCTCTTGTTGCCGTCCTTTGCCTTTGCGATGAAGTGCTTGCAGAACATGGCAAGCTGGACATCAAGGGGCAGGGCATTGCCTTTTTCGTCAATCGCGATTGCGCGGTCGCCGTCCCCGTCGAACGCTATGCCGAAGTCGCACTTCTCCTTTTTCACCGCCTTTGCCGCCTCGGCAAGAGTGGAGGGGTTGGGCTCGAGGTTGCGCTTGAAGTCCCCCGGCTTGTCGCAGTAGTGGCGCACCACCACGCAGCCCGCGGCTTCGAGAAGCTCCGGGCCGACCCGGTATGCCGCGGCATTGCCCGCGTCCACTAGGACCTTGGGCGCCACGGACTTTACCAGGGCGGAATCGGCTTTTGACAGGAGGTAGCCGATGTATTCGTGGGAATAGTCCTTCTCGGAGAGCTGCCCCGCGGACTTCCACTCGGATATTCTCTCCCCGGCGGCAACCGCCTGCTCGATTTCCTTTTCCTGAGGCTTCGCGTATTCCATGCCGTGCGAGAAGAGCTTGATGCCGTTGTATTCCGGCGGGTTGTGCGAGGCGGTTATCATGGCGCCGTCGCACTTTTCCTTCATGCACGCGTATGCGAGAAGCGGGGTGGGCGCGACGCCTATGTCAATCACGCTGCAGCCCGCAGACATGGCGCCTGCTGCGAGCGATTTTGCGAGTATGGGCGAGGTGGAGCGCGTGTCGCGCGCGAGTATGAGCTTCTTGCCCCTCAAGCCAACGGCATTGCCCACCTTGCGGGCGAGTTCTGGCGTGACGTCGGAGCCGTACAGCCCCCGGATTCCTGATGTTCCAAACATGACATGATTCGCTTGAATAGGTTTTTAAATTCTTGATATGTGAAGTTCGACTATGAGCGTAGACAGGATATCGGTTTCAGGGCCCCAGTCATCGGCGGGCATACTCGGCATCAGCTCGAACACCAACCTCGGCGGGCTCAAGTTCAACCCAAGGGGAGTGGCGCTGTTCGCGGCGGCATTCATAATAGTGGTCAAGATAATCGACATAATCGTGGCGACGAAGACCATCTGATTGTGGAGAACAGCCAGGATTTTATTTCACGCTTAGCGCAGCAACCCGAACAGGCGGCGCATCTTGGCGGAAGCCGTTATTTGCTCAGCCTTGGGTGATTTGAAGGCAGCGTCGTTTTCAAAGCCCGGCAGCGGATTGACGACGTATATGTGGGTGCAGCAAACTGCAACATCGTTTCCTTTGGAGTCGCGATAGGAGACGTTCGGTTTTCCCTTGAACCATGATTCCACAAGATACAGCTTGGCTCCGGGGTATTTCAGCGCCCTCGCGTTCGCCTTTTCGAAGTTCATGATGCTGAAAGAGCCGATTATCTTTGCCGCGGGATTGTTGTTTTGCATGACGACGCCGGCTTTCACCGAGTATCCCGCATTTTCCTGCTGTTTCGTATGCTGCATGAATATCACCAGAGCTTACTCTGGCGAGAAATCATTATTAACCATTCTATAACTTTTAATACCACGATTCTTCCGCCGTCTTACTTTCCAAGAAGCTTTGCCGCCTTGTCCGCCACTTTCTTCACGTTTCTTTCCCCGCAGATGGCAAGCACGTCCAGCCGCGGCTTTTGCATCCTCGAAAGCGAGCGCACAAGCTCGGATGCGCGGGAAAGCGGAATTTCGCTTCCGTCCTCGCGAGACATCTTTATCTGCGTCTGCGAAGAGAGGCGCGGCACGTCAAGAAGCACGTCGCAGCCGCACGCATCTGAAAGCTCGGATTCCATCGCGCCTATTTTCCCCTTGAAGCCCGAAAGCGGGAATGAATATGCCTTTTTGTAGAGCCTGCGCTCTGCGAGCCCTTTTGCATATGCGCCGCCGGTCTTTGAGCCTTGGAGGATTTCGAGCATTTTCGCGTCGGACAAGCCGCTTGCCGCCTGCGCGTCAAGGGTTCCGTCCTCAAGCGCGAGGCGCATGGATTGCTGGAGCATGCGGGAGGCTATGCGCACTGTCTTGTGGAGATAGACCGTGGAGAACATTGTGAAGCGCGCGACTAACAGGCTTTCAGCCGCGGGAAGCCCGCGCTCGGCAAGGTAGAGCCTGCCGCCTGAGAGGAGAAGCGAGGCACAGAGCCATTCCGAGTCAATCGCTCCGTAAGCAACGCCGGTGTAATGCGAGTCACGCAGGAGGTAGTCCATCCTGTCCGCGCCTATGTCCGAGGATATTATCTCCCCCATGCGGGTGTGCGGGAGTTTCGCGATTTTCTTGGGGGAATATTGCTCCGAGAGGATGTCGCGGATTTCGCCGGACATTATCATCCCTTCGCCGACCTTCTCGTGGTTGCCTATGAATTTGGAAAGGACTGCCTCGCCTTCGTGCGAGAATGCTGTGTGCCCGACGTCGTGCAGAAGGGCGGCTGCGCGGACTTCCCCTGCCTCATCCTTTCCAAGCCCCATTTCCCTGCAAATCCTGTCTGCAAGAGCGAGGGTGCCGATTGAGTGCTCGAAGCGCGTGTGGTTCGCGCCCGGATAGACGAGATACGCCATGGCGAGCTGGCGTATGCCGCGAAGGCGCTGCATCTGCCGGGAGTCGAGCAGCTTCTCCTCCAAATCGGAGAGCTGCACTGTTCCGTGCAATGGGTCGCGTATTCGAAGCATAAAACCATCTGCAACTATGCCTTTGTGAATTTGCCCCTGTGCTTTTCCATTGCCTCGCCCTCTTCGCAGAGGTGGAGGAGGACTGCGCGGCAGCCGTCAGGGGGCATGCCCGCCTCTTCGGCTATTTCCTCGGTGGTCTTTTCGGACTTTGACAATGCGAGCAGCACCTTCTTTTCCCATTCCTCGTAGTACGCCCGCCTCACGAAATAGTATTTCATGTCGAATGCGCGCGTTCCCCTCACTTCGCCGGACTTTATCTTTTCTGAAAACGCGTTGCCGAACCCCCGCGCGTCGGTTTCGTTTTCAAGCACCATCCAGCCGAATGATTCGAGGTGCGCGACAGAGGAAACCGAAATCGGGGATGACGGCGCTGAGGGGGCGGGGGATTGCGATGATGGCTCCCGCACCGCGTTGAACGTCGCGTCCGGGACATTGTAGACTCCTTCGGGATATTTCTGGCTGTGCAGGATGTCGACTATCCTCTTTTTTACAAGCAAATCAAGCTCGTCCTTTTCGCCCCTTGAAAACGTCTTTGCCACTTCGGACAGGCTGCGCTTCTCGAAGCGGATGGAAAGAAGCTTTCTCACAAGCTCCTTTTCCTTTTCGGAAAACTGCGAGCCGGCTGCTGCGCCGCCCGCGCCTGCACCCTGCGATTGGGCGGGCTTCCCCGCTATCGCGCCTTTTATCGTGAGAAGGTAGATTCCGTCCTTCAGGGGGAAAATCTCAAGCGAGGAGGAGGCGGCAATGTCTGCGGGCAGCGCGCCTGCAAGCAGAAGCCCGTCCCTTGTTTTTGATGCCTTGATTTCAGCCAAATGCCCACCCGCGGATTATGATTTCACCAGTTTCTTCTGCTTCACCTTGCCGTCCGGCTTGTCCTCGGAAAACACCAGCGCCTGGAAGCTGCTTATCTTCGCCGAGGGGGACTTCCACATGTTGCGCGGCAGTCCCGCCTTTTCGCAGAGGTGCCCGAGGAATTCCGTTTCGTTCCAGTTCCACTCGATTGGCACCTGCGGAAGGAGAAGCCCGGATGCGTAGCCGTATTCGATAATGAGCCCGTCCCGCCCCACCTTTATCTTCTTGGGGTAATCTTCAGGGGATGCGGCTTTCACGGTTTCCGGAACGGTAAGCACGCTCACTTCCACCGTTGTCTTGTCAAGCTCGGATTTCGACATCGGGGGGAAGCGGGGGTCCTCGAACGCCGCGTGGAGCGCGTTTTCCGCGACCGAAAGCGAGAGTTCCTTTATGGGAAGAGGGTAGCCTATGCAGCCGCGCAATTCGTGCGAGGGGAACGATTCCAGCGTCACGAAAACGCCGCGTTTCTCGCCCAAAACGCCGTCTTTCCTCTCGGGCATGAGCCGCTTTCCCGCGGCAAAGTAGTGCTCGATTGAACGGCGGGCAAGGGACACGAGGTACGCGCCCTGCTCCAGAGTCACTTCGCCCATATTACCATCACACGAAGCTAACCTTCCACATTCAGATTTGGGGCAGGCAGGTTTAAAATTGGCTATTGCCGTCGGTGGGGAGAGGGGGGCGAAGAACGAATTTTAACTTAACCGCGCCAAAATGGTGCGTATGGATTTTATTGAGGAAATCGTGCGGGTGAAAAAACCGGCGTTGCGCCTGAACGACAACCTCAGGGAGCAGTATTCGGCAATAGCGTTCAAGTTCGGCTATTTCGAGGCGCAATACCCCTGCTGGCTCTACTTCATGAGGAAGGACGGGCAGACCGCGGCATTCGAGCTGCAGTTCGGCAATGTCTCCGAGTTCAAGACCTCGCTTGAGAGGCTCAACAAGTCCAACGCGCAGATATGCTTTTTCATCACCAGCTCGCGCGCGCACACCATGCGCCTTGAGGCCGTGCGCGGCTTGCTGCTCCGCAATTTCCAGATAAAGGAGCAGAAATTCGTGATAATGGACATCGAGAACGGAAGGTGCCTGCGCGTGAATTTCGAGTGGGACGAGTTCGAGCGGGGGATAGATGCGGATTCCCAGCAGGGCATGATAGAGAAGGAAAAGCCGCTATTCCGCGAGGTGCGCCGCAAGAAAATCTACGGCAGGCGCGGCGAGCACAAGGAACAGGACTGATGCCGCAGGGCGGAAGTGGCGGCGCGCGGAAGCCGCCCCTATGGCAAGGAACAGGGCGGGCTGCGCTTCGGCAACAGGGCTGGTGGGCTACTCTCCGGCTTTTGGCAGGCGGGATTTCGTCTTACATGGTTTCCCACCAAATACAAAGATTTATATACCATTACCGCCATAAAAACAGTGTTATCAGGGGGTTGAATATGAATAAATTCGCATTCGTGCTGGGCATTGTTTTCCTCTTCGCAGCGGCGGCAGCCGAAAACTACACGCAGTCATTCACCGTGGATGACTGGCTGAAGGTAACGCGCTTTGCCGAAACTTCGGAGAGCAGCGGCTGCACTTCGGTGACCGACTCCTGCTCTGACACTGGCGCGCTTCTTCCCAGCTACATGGGCGGCGTGTCGGGCGCATTCACCTCGGTAACGCTCACTTTCGAGAACATGGGCTCAAGCGACAGGCAGGAAGTCCAGCTGTCCGAAAGCCTCTCCTACATACCGGACGGGGCAAAGGTCGTATTCGACCCCCAGCCCGCATACACTGACGGAAGGACCGCCACTTGGACTGCGCAGACCATGAAAGCCGGCGCAAAGATGGCGATGCATTACACTTACACGGCAAAGAGCAGCGCGGATGATTTCGCGAGCGCCATAAACACGCAGGTCAAGGCGAAATCCACCGCGATTTCATTCACCGCGCCGAGGTCGGCAAAGGTCGGCGAGCGCGTCCCGATATTCGCGATGACTCCCGAGGGCGCGCCGCTTTCAGGAGCGAAAGTCACAATCACATATCCTGACGGGACAATCCAGCAGGTGAAGACCGACTCAAAGGGGAGCGCGTCGTTCGTTGCCGCGAAGGAAGGGTTCTACACCTATTCCATCGAGGGGTACTCGATGACGAAACTCTCCTCGACTGAAACCGCGCCAGCCGAAATTCCGGCAGCTGCGGCAGCAGCCGTGGCATCTGACGGGCTCTTCTCATCCATCTCAGGAATCCTGCCCGCGCTTGCGGCGATATTCGTGATTGCCGTGGTGGCGCTCATTGCATACAACTTCTTCACCTCGAGAAAAGAGGAGGAGGAATACGTTGCGGCACCGCCCCAGCAGCCGGCGGGCAGCAACCCATCAGCCCAGCGCCCGGTGCCCGAGCCTCCTCAGGCGCCCCACGCGTATTCGAATTCGGGCGCGCAGGGAGTGGCAACTTACAGCCAGCAATACACTTTCGGTTCGCAGAAGAAAGCTGATGCCCCCAAGCCAGCCCCGGTTGCTTCGCAGCCGCAATCAGCGGAAGGCAAAACATACGGCAGCCGCGAGCAGTCGCCCGCGATGAGGCCTGTGATTGTGCCACCGCACATGCTAAACAGGCAGGCGGAGAAGTATTCTGAGAGCACCTCGTCAGACGAGGACGTGGAGAACGAGCTTGCCTCGCTTGAAAGGAAGGCGCGCGAGGAGGGCGAAGGCGCCACGCACGAGCAGGAAATCGAGAACGCGATATCCGAGCTCGAAGCCATACGCCAGAAGCTGCGCGAGCGCAAGGAGCAGATGGACTCACTTGAGAGCCGCCTGTCCGGCTCGAAAAAAAAGGAATCCGAAGAGGAGGCAGAAGCCGATTCGGACGAGCCTGACGAGCCGACCGCCTCGAGGAAGGCGCCTGCAAGAAGGGCGGCTCCTGCGCCGAGGGTGCTTCCGCCCAAGGGCAAGAAGCTCAAATTCGCGACGCACGGCATAAGGCGCAAGTAGTTTTTTGTTTTTCCCTTTCTTTTTTCCGCCTTTCTTTTCTTTCCTGTTCTTTTCCTTGCTTTATTGGAGACCTTAGTTGCAGGAAAGAGAATTCCCAGTCAGCGGGGATGCCTGCCCGTCAGGAAGGCAGGGGCCGAAGCCCGTGCCGCATTTGTCGCAGGTCGCATACCCGAACGAACATGAGTTGTAGGCGCAGCCAATCCTTGTTCCGGGAGCGCATTTCTTGCTTGGAAGCACGCATCCGCCCCACCCGCCGTTGAAGCAGGTGCTTTTGCCGGCGCAGCCGTCGCGCTCGCAGGATTTTATCTCTCCGTCCAAGCATTCAGGCCGCACCACCTGCACGGGGACTGAAACAGTGCAGTTCCCGCCGGAAGCGGTTATCGAGTGGTTGCCGGCAGGGAGGGCGAATGAGAATTCCTGCCCGGACGTCCCTTCGCATATCTCGTTTCCGTCGGCTGAAATCGTGAAGTTCCCGCAGGTGGAATACGCCTTGAATTTCGCGTCCTGCCCTTCAAGCAGGAGCCGTGATTCGACAATCAGGCGGATTTCACCGGCTTCCTCCTGCAGGGGCTGGGAGGGCGAGAAATAGCGGAATGCTGCAAGCGACGCGAAAAGCACGATTCCCGCGCACGCGAGGACCGTTGCAACCACGTAAAGCCTCGACTTCGCGCTGCCGTCGTCTTCTGGAAGGCTGACATTTATCGGGGGTTTGCTGCGCATCGCATCACTGGTAAAGTATCTTCGGGGCTATTGCGCCGCGAAGAAGCGTGCCTATTGCCTCTGAGGATAGCGAGCCGAATATGCCACGCTTCCCGCCGGACGATGAAAGGGCGCACAGGCGCGGCTCGTCGGATTCGATTCCGCCCATTTTCGCAGCCTGTTTTATTGCGTCTTTCCTGTTGCCAAGCGAATCGACCAGCCCTATTTTCTCAGCCTGCCTGCCGGTCAGTATGCGCGCGTCAAGGATTGTCTTGAAGCCCGCCATGTCGAGGCGCGAGCCCCTGCCCTCTAAGACTGCGGACTTGAAGTCCTCGAAGCTTTCATCCACTATGCTTTGGAAAACCGCACGCTCCTCCTCGGTCATGGGGCGGGACGCCGTTCCCATGTCCTTCATGCTGCCCGACTTTACCGAAGTCTCGTTGTAGCCGAGTTTCGCGAACAATCCGGACATGTCGGAAAGCGTGGCGCGCGCGCCGATGTTGCCAGTGAGCGACAGCGGGTTTGCCACTATGTAGTCCGTCCCTGCCGCGACATAGTAGCCGCCGGATGCCGCCATTTCGTTTATGTAGGCGACTTTCGACTTGTTGACTGCGCGCAGCGCGTCATAAATCCTGCGGGAGGCGACAGCCGAGCCGCCGGGCGAGTCGATGATTACAAGGATGGACTTTATGTCCGGGCGGTTTGCCGCGGACTCTATTTCCTCAGCGATTGTGTCGCCGCCCTTTATTTCGTCTGAAAACAGGGTGGAGGGCGTATCGTCGCTCACTATCTCGCCTTTTATCTCGACCACGCCCACGCAGCCCGCCATGGGAAGCGCTGCGAATGCGTAGATTGCGACTATTGCAAGCGCGAAAACGAACAATCCGCCGATAAGAATCGGGAGGTAATTCTGCCCGTCTGTTTTTTTGAAAGCCATTCCATCCCCTCTCGCACAGGGGATAAAGTATGTTCAAACGTTAATAAACTTGCTCTCATGTAAATTAGCGTTGGTCCGCATGGACGTTTTGCAGATGATGGCGCAGGCAGTGATATTCATCCTTCCCTCTTATTTTGCGAACTCCATACCCGTTCTTCTGGGAGGGGGCGCCGCAATCGACGGGGGCAGGAAATTTTCCGACGGAAACAGGCTTTTCGGCGACGGAAAGACAATCCGCGGGTTTTTCGCGGGCATTTTTGCGGCATTGCTTGTCGGCTCGATTCAGGCGGTTTTCCTGCCGGGCACCGCGTGGGACATCTACGGCGGGAATCCGCACACTTACGTTTATGCGGGGCTCCTGCTCGGCACCGGCACCATGATTGGCGACCTGGCGGGAAGCTTCATCAAAAGGAGGCAGGGAGTCGCGCGAGGGAAGCAGTCGGTCATCCTCGACCAGCTCACTTTCCTTTTTGTCGCGCTCGCATTCGCATATCCGATTGCCTCGCGCATGATTACAATTGAGGCAGTTGTTTTCCTGTTCATACTCACTTATTTCGCGCACGTCGCAGCGAACGTGCTTGCGCACAAGTGGGGCTTGAAGAAAGTGCCGTGGTAAGTCAGCATATGTTTCGGTAAGTGATGCATCTTAGTTTGTCCAAGAAATCGACGAATTCGATTGCACGGGATACTTCCAGAAAAGCCACTGAGACTGCGACCAAACCATGGTACATCAGATGGTCTGATTGGCTGTGCATGATGTCGAGGCACATGGCGCCATCGCACATGACCCTCTCGAGTTCGTCGCCAAAGGTCTTCAAAAAAACCGCAAGCCGTTCCTTGTCCACTCCGGAAAAAAGCGCGATTGCCTCGTCTTTCCTGTCCTCGAATTTTTGCTTAACAAAATCGTTCATGCTTTTGCGCTCGTAAGGGGTTTCTTCCATCGCAATGATGGAAAGCAGGAAATCCCTGAATTTTTTGGAGAATGCCGGGTCGATTTCGGATATCGTTTCCGCCTTGAAGCAGAGGAGCACCATCTCGTGTTTGGTCACTTTGTTGAAATTCGATTGGTTTGCTTTTACTTCATTTGCGACTTGCGAGGACTGGCTTTTGGAAGACAGAAAAAATGCGTAATCCTTGAATGGCATCTTTCGGATAGTTTCCAACTGCGCAGGGTATTTGGCCTGCAGGAATCTGGAATACTTGCCTGAAACCGATAGTGTCAGGGCTGGCCTTTTAACTATGGCTTCTTTGGCAGTCCAGGCTTTGCGCTCCATGAATATCCAGCTATTCAGAAAAGAAGTGGTTATAAATGTATTTTCAAAACAAGACGGTTCCCTTCTCGCCGTCCACTTGAAGTTCCATCCCGTCTTTCAGCGCAAAAAGCGCGCCTTTTTCCAGCTTGTCCACCATGGGGATTTTCGAGATGATTGCGCCCACGGCAATTATCGGCTCTGCCTCTGCGTTGATTATTGCCGCAGGCGCGACTCCGTTTTTCTTGAGCTGGAGCATAACATAGGAGCCGACCGTGGAGCCCTTGCCGCGGGGGAAAATAAGCACCCTGCCTGCCACGCACTTGCCCTCAATTGCGTGCCCTGCCTCGACAACCATCCCCGTTTTCGGGTCAATGCCGCCGAGGAATGAAATAGCGTCTTTTGAGACAAGCGCAATGCCCTTGCCGATTCCTCGCGAAATTGACCTTCCTTTTATCGTTGCCAAGCTTTCACCTGAAAAATTTTCACCTGAATATTATGTCTTCGATGTCGCCGAATATTACCTTCTGCTTCTGGAGTGTCTGGAGGTATTTTGCCGCCTTGCCCGAATTGCACGCTGTTATGTGGAATCCCATGTCCTCAAGCGGGCAGACCACCATGCAGGTATCCGCGACCACGCGCCCGCCAGCCTGCGCTATGGTTTCGGTGAAGCCCGCCTTGTCGGCTTTTTCCTTTGTCTGCCTTGCTGTGCAAACCCATAATTCGCATGCCACCTTCTTCCCTTTCACAAGCGAGGCGACCTCGGAAATTTCATCAAGCGAGGCGTGCGGGCAGCCAATTGCCACGATTTGCGGGCGTTCAGGCAAGCCCATCTTCGCTTTCATCTCGGAGATTTCCTTTTTGCCAATCGTGATTTTTTCCGGCTTCTCCGCCACGGAAAATTCGGGAGTTACCCCCTTCATGTTGAAAAGCGCGTTTGAGCCCCAAGCAGCCATGGAAGCGCCAAGCGCCTTGAGCCGGTCATCGCTTGCCGCCTTGATTCCCGTGAATGCGACATTCTTTCCTTTTGATGCGCCGCCCACGTATGCCCCAAGCGCGCCGAAATCCGTGGAGGAGGAAAGCGGGCATTCCACATGCGCGGCAAAATCGCAAACCCTGTTTTCATCGAGGTGATAGCCGTATTCGGGGGTTGCCCCGCAAATCGCGGCTGCGAGTGCAGAGGGACCGCCTTCGCGGTTTGTCCGCGCCCCGAGAACTGAATTGCAGAATACTACTGCAGAGGATTCGGACCACGCCACGTGCTCGCCAACCTTCGGGCGGATGCCCACGAGGTAGGGTGTGCAGGTGCAGCTCTGCGCAATGCCCATTTTCGCGTAAGCCGCAAGCACTTCAAGCTGCTTTTCGGCAAATGCCGCAGGCACTTTCATCTCCTTCCACTGCTCGCGGTCCATGCCCGCAGGGTTGAGGAAAGATGGAACGCGCACTTTCGCCCCGTTTTTCGCCATGTCGTTCAAGTAGGAGAGGCCGGCTTCGCCTATTGTCTTGTAGGATACTCCCGCGATTTGGGCGGAAGTGATGGAAACCGTTCGCTTGGCGCCGTAAATCTTCCCGAGGGCGACTAATATTTCCATTGACTGGCGGGCTGCCTCGCCCGATTCCCCGTCGAACATTTTTTGCTCCTGCGCACTAAGCTCCATTGTTTCACTTCTTTTTCTTTCCCGGCGGGATGTTAAATATGGATGCGTCAAGCCCGCCCTTTTTCCCAAGCTCGCCATTGATGTAGTCGAGAAGGATTTTCTTGAGCCGCGTGTAATCTTCCCTACCCACCTGCTGGTTGCAGAATGCATAGGCGAGCGCCTTGGCGTTGAAGCAGAACATCGCGTCGTTCACGTTCTCGCAGTTGTGGCAGAAGAACGAGTCCCTTGACGAGTACGAGCAGTCCACTTCGAAGCAGCCCTTCAGGCTGGTGGAATCGAACACGTTGATGCAGAATTGCGACTGCAAAATCCTGAAATAGCCGCCGAAGATGTGCTCGGATTTTATCACAGCAGAGGAATACGCGGAATATTTCGAATCCGTGGTGTCCTGCAGCTTGTAGATGACGCTCCCGCCGTAGAGGTTGGGCGTGTCCACGCACCTGTCGTGCACCCCGTCCACGAATTCGTGGGAGAACAGCGCTACTTTTGAAACGCGCGAAAGCGCCTCGCGCAGGGTGAGCTCCTCGCCGGGCTTGATTGCGATTGGATGCTGCCTCGACGCTTCTATTCCCTCCTCGTGAGTCACCAGCCTGTCTGCGGGTATGTCCTTTATCGTGGGCAATGCGCCCACCTTGTAAGTCGGCGTGCCCTTCGCGCCCTTCACCTTTTTCACCGGAATGGCGCGAGTCAGTAGCCACTTGCCGAAGCGCCTGATGTCTTTATGCTCCTGCCCGAGCACTATGCGGCAGGTGGAGGAAAACGCCTCCTCGATTTTCGGCGGGGGCGGGCTGTCAAACGCGATTTTCTCCTCGGGAATGCCCTTTTTGTCCCTGCCGAAATAGGCGATGTCCGCAACCGAGAAAAGCCTCTTCTTGCTGCGAAGCTCGCCCGCCATTTCGGACAGGAGCTTTTTCTTGAGGCGCAAAAACTCGTCTTTCGGAAGCTCGAGATTGCCGATTACGTTGCGCTTGGAGTGGAGGTTGAAGGCGAAGATGCAATTCGAGCATCCCACGCAGTTGAAGGAGTAGTACATGTCCGAGAGGCTGGTGCCGAAATAAGTCTCGAAGCAGCGGCTCGCCCCCACTCCGTCGCACATCCTCATGCCGAACTGCGCCTTGGGAAAGCCGCACACGCCGAACACGTATTCCGCCTCGCGGAGCGTGGAAACGTACGCGCCGCATTTCACCTGATAGAGGCTGTGCCCGTGGAATATCGAGGACGAATCCACGCAGTTGTCCACGTCCGAAACCTCGGTGTTCCTGCCGAAGAGCTTGTTGCCGCAGAAAACCGCGCGCTCGGAAGCCGCGGAGAAAAGCGAATCGATGTCCTTTATTTCATTGATATCAAGCGGGGGGAATTTCACCAGCGGGATTTCCTCCTGCGAGATGAATTTCCCGTCCTGCGGATAGAAGCTGTTCGAGACCATGACCGGTTTTCCCGAGACAAACGAGCGCTTCATCTGATAGGGGAACATCATTTCCTCGAAGTAGGGCGCAAAATCGCGCAGGCTGCCTATTTCCTCGCCGAAAATGACTTTCGATGTTGATTTGAATGCCTGCTCGACGTCCATTAACGCACCTAGACGTAGTCCTCCGCGTTGACCTTCATCCATCCGGCTTTCGTGAAATTCTTCCCGTGCGCCACAAGCGGCTTTGTGGCGTCGATGCCCATCTTGGATGTCGCGTAAGTGTGCGGGTCCGCCGAGGGGTCGAGGGATGAGCCTTTTTGGTTGCTTAGGATGACGATGTCCTTGTCAGCTTGTGCACGGGTTGCGATTGCCCATTCAACAGAGGCAGGAGAATAGATGTCAATGTCATCGTCCACAATGACAACGTGCTTGAGGGACTTGTGCCCTGCGAATGCCGCGGCAATCGCCTTCTTTCCGTCGTCCTCGTTTTTCTTTTTTATGCCGACAACGGCGTGCAGCCACGAGCAGCCGCCGGGCGTGATGTTTACCCCTGTGCAGGTTGCGACCTTGTTCACTTCATTCCAGATGGTAGGCTCTCTTGGCATGCCCATGAGTATCTTGTGCTCAAGGCAGCCAGGCAAAAGCACGTGCCAGATTGGCTCCTTGCGGTGGTGCAACTTCTTGAATTCCACTATGCGCTGGCTGCGGACAACGTCGTAAGTTTCCGTGAGGTCAACGAAAGGGCCTTCATCGTGCATCTTGCTTGTGATTCGGGCTTCGAAAACGAATTCCGCATCCGCGGGCACCTCGATTCCGCTTTCGAGTTTTACCGTGCGAAGCGGCATGAGGGAATTTGCGATTTCCATTTCGTTCTTGCCAAGCTCGACCGAGGTCGCTGCGGCAAGGAGAAAATTGATTGGAGCACCCACGACTATTGCGACATCCAATTCTCCGCCGTTGCGGCTTATGAATTCCTCAAGATGCCTGTGGAGGATGCGCGCGACAACGCGGTTCTTGTCAAGCACCATCATCCTGTGGAACGAGCAGTTCTGCCCCAGTTCCTTGTCCTTTGCAATCACGACCGCGGATGAGAAGTAAGCGCCGCCGTCCTTGGGCGCATGCACCGGAATCGGGAGTTTCGTGAGGTCGACTTCCCCCGAAACTTCAAGAACCGGCGCGTCTTTCGCAGGAATAACACGCGGCTTGGATGGGTTGTTTATCGCATGGATGAGTTTTGGCATAAGCTCGCTTTGCTTTATTCCGAAGTAATCGCAGATAAGTTCCCTCGTCGAGAAAATATTGCCTGCAACGCGCGCGCCTGAAAGTTCCGAGATTTTTTCCGAGTAAACTGGCTTTCCGTCAAGCGCGGCAAGAACGCCGGCAAGCTCAAGCTTCAGTGAAGCGGGTTTTTTCAGCTCCACGAGTTTCTTTTCCTTTTTCAATTGCGCTATGAAATCCCTGAAGCTTTTTTCATTGTCCTTTGCCATCTTTCCACCTTTTGAACATCTTGTTTTCAACGCCTATCTGGTCAAGCGTTTTTCCCACGACGAAATCCACCATGTCCGAAACTGTTTTCGGCTTGTGGTAAAAGCCCGGGCACGCAGGCAGGATTACTCCGCCGGCAAGCGTGATTGTCTCCATGTTTTTCAGCGCTATGTAGGAGAGAGGGGTTTCGCGAACGACGAGGACAAGCTTTTTCCTCTCCTTGAGCGCGACTTCGGAGGCGCGAGTGATTAGCGTGTTGCCAACTCCGTTGGCTATTTCGCCAAGCGTTTTGAGAGAGCAGGGGCAGATTACCACTGCGTCGGCGGCGTTTGAGCCGGATGCAAAGGGGGAGGAGAAGTCCGATTCGGAATAGTCGCATTTCGGGAGGGTTTCGCCTTCGGCTTTTGCGACTTTTTCCGCCCCGGAACTTGCCACGACTGCGACATCATGCTTTCCCGCGCGGAGAACCTCTGCCAGCCGCAGACCATAGGCTATGCCCGAAGCTCCGGTTATCGCCAATAAAATGCGCATATTGTCCTTTCTCCTCCACCATTTTAAAGGGGTTTTGCCTATAGGGAGGATATGCAGATACTCAAGCTCGGCGGCAGCGCCATCACGAAGAAATCCGGCTATATGCAGGCAGATAAAGTAGGCATTTCGCGGCTTGCGAAGGCGGTGTCGCTGGTGTGGCACAAGGGCTGCACCGACATGGTGCTGGTCAACGGAGCCGGCTCATTCGGGCACGCCCCTGTCCTTCGCTTCGGCATAGGGGACGGAGTGAAAACCGAAAAGCAGAAGCTCGGCTTTTGCATCACGCACGCGGCTGTTGCGAGCCTGTCCTCGCTTGTTGTAGAGGAACTGTTGCGAAACGGCGTGCCTGCGATTGCAATCCCGCCTGCAGCGGTAATTCGGCAGAGGAACAAGCGCATCGTAAGATTCGACACGCGCCCTGTTTTTGAGTACCTGAAAGCGGGCTACCTGCCGGTGCTTTACGGAGATATGGTGCCTGACGAAAAACTTGGCGGCTCGGTCTGCTCGGGCGACCAGATTGTTTCATACTTGGGAAAGAAGGCGAAGCGCGTGGTTCTCGCCTCGAATGTCGAGGGGATTCTCGCGAACGGCAAGCTCGTGCCGAAAATAACGCACAGGAATTTCGCCGAGGTAAGGGAGCACCTCGGGCAGTCGGGCTCGCCTGATGTCACGGGCGGCATGGCGGGAAAAATAGCCGAGCTTCTGAAGGTAAAGGCGCCCTGCTTCATAGTGAGCGCGCACAAGCCGGAGAGGATTCAGGCTCTGCTTCTTGGCAAAAAGGCGGTTTGCACCGAGATTAGGTTCTAGATTTGCAATCGCACGTGGAATAGGAGCTCCGCTAAGGAAGTAAAAAAACGTCCAAGCTACCTTATGTAGCTCAAATCGTGCTTGCCGTGCTCGGATGGCATGGTCATGCCCTTTGCAGCCATTGCCTCCTTCTCCATCTTCTTGGCGAATACTTCGGATTCCTTTGCCCTCTGGTCGAGCTTCTTGGAATCCACCTTTACGTCGACAATCTTGCAGAGGACTTCAAGCACGGACTGCGCGGATTTCGCGTCCACGAACCCGCCGTGCGTCTCGCCCATGAGGCAAAGCCCGGGCATCTTGCGGAGCTTGCCAAGCCCCAGAAGGAGCCCTGCAGCGCCGATTATCGAGCCCTTGGACTCGCCGAATATCACGCCGTATTTCTTGTAGGTTTCCACCATGGGCTTGTCGCTGACAATCCCGAAAACGCGGGGAGTGGTGTGCACCTTGCCCGTGCCGTAGCCGCCGAGCGTGATTGTCATCTTCACGCCGACTTTCTGGCAGTAGTCAAGCATCTTGCCCGTCGCCTCGTACTGCGCTTCGGAGGTGACGGCCTGCACGTCGCCAACAAGGAAAAGAAGGTCGTTTTTCTTGCCCTTCACGTGGTAAAAGCGGTTCTTTATCATGCGCATTACGCCGTTTTTCTGCATGATTACCTGGTGCGGGAAGTGCGGGGAGTAAAGATGCGCCACCTGCTTTGCGCCAAGCTCGTGAATCATGTGGTCTGCCGCGATTTTGCCGACCAAGCCGATGCCGGGCAGGCCCTCGATTAAAATCGGGTTCTTCATTTTCACTTTTGCGATTTCAACGATGGTGGTTTTGTCCATAAATATCAACTTTCCCTTGCCTGCCGCCTGTATGCGGCGTATTTGTCATCTATGGAAAACCGTGCCGGGTGCGGATTTTTCGTCACTGCTCCGCAGTGCGTTGCCTTAAGCGTATAGGCGCCGCAGGCAGGGCATTTGCGCATGATTTTCATCTTTTCTCCCCTGTTTTCCTTAAGTAAAGTGGATTTGCGCAGTTATATAAAGCCATGTTTTCGTCAGGCGTAAAAAAGAAGCGGAAAATGGCACGCTTGCTTACTTGCTTGCTTCCATTCGCGTGAATTCCATTGCCGAGTGGGACTCCTTTGCGAATGCGGTTATGGACTCGACAATGGATTCCATTGCCTTGTCAGCCGCCTTGAAGTCGTCGGCGACAACGCGTATCTGGTATTTCGGGGCGCCAAGATAGAGGATTTGCACTTCGGCGCCTTTCGGCTTTGCGAAGGATGAAAGGGCTTTCTTCACCACTTCCACGCCGTTGGGGGCGAATGATGTGAACGTGAGCATGCCGTCAAGCTCGGACTTCGCCTTCTTCATGTTCTTGGAGGCGACTTCAAGCAACGCGGCTGCGAGCCCCTTCTCAATCTTCAGGCCCGCGACTGACTCCTCGCCCTTCTCGCCGATTGCCTCTATTGCGTCGATGATGTTGCCGTACTTGCCCGCGAGCGCGGTCCTCGCCGCCATGGACTCGTGGGTGGTGGATTTCGCGATTTTTACGGCGACTTCGAAGAGCTTCTCCGCGCGCTTCTCGCGGCGGTTGCCCTCAATTTTGAGCTTGCGCTCGGATTCGGTGACGCGCTTTAATGAGAGGTCGATTTGGTTCTTTTCCAAGTCGAGGTGGTAGACTTTCGCCACCAGCTTCTGCCCGTCGTGGAGGAATTCGTGGATGTTTTTTATCCAGCGGGGCGCGACTTCTGAGATGTGCACGAACGCCTCGCGGGCGGCGTACTCGTCAAGCGAGCAAAACGCGCCGTAGGGCATGATTTTCTTCACTGTCACAAGGACAAGTTCATCCTGTTCGGGCATATCCGCCATAATAAACGTCTTCCGCCGGCTTTGCCGGCTATTGCTCCGCTACCGGAGTTGCAGTATGTTTCGCTCTTCAGAGGATCTTGAGGACCTTGGTGCCGCCGCTCACGTTCACGCGGGAGCCGGTCGGGGACGCAAGCTCAAGCCCGCAGACAAGGCAGGAGACCTTGCGGCTCGCGTGGCCGAAGATGTTCTGCTCGTTTCCGCAGGCGCATTTCACTCTCAGGAATTTGCTCATAAAAATACCTCGTTATACCGAATCTTACGTGCTCAGTTCGAGCTTCTTCTTCGTGCGTGTCCCGATGACGCGCTCCTGCTTCTTCTTGCAGATGCTGCATTCAAGGATGATTTTCTGGCGCTTGCCCTGCTTTTTCACCGACTTTTCACCGGCGCGCTTTCCTCCGTGCCCGACGAGTTTCCTCTCGTGCTTGCGGTTTCCCATTGCGAGCGGGCGTGCCTTGCCCTTGGACGCGAGCTTCACCTTGTGGGGCGCGTGCTTGCGGCACTTGGGGCAGTATGCGTTCACTTCTTTTGGATATTTCATATTAACACTCCTAAAACGCCTGCAATCTAAAGGGCGTTATTCGAGGGATTCCGCGAGCTTCCCGCGCGTGAGCCACTCGGCTTCGCTTGTCGGGAGCTGCCCCTCCTCGCCGGGCTTGAAGGGGCCCAAAGTCTCGTTATTGGGGCCCTTATACGCCGGCACCTCTTTTAGAAACCTCACTTTTTTAAGGCTGCTGGCGGGCGCAACGACGGAGGCGCCTTTTTGGGCGTCAATCGCGGCTTTCGCCCCGCTCTCCTCGCGGCGCTGGTTTGGCGTCTTTTTCTTGCTCTCGTACTGCAGAAGAAGCGTCTCAAGCCCCGATCGGGCATCCTCGATTACCGCGCAGAAGCGGTCGTAAAGCTCGTGCTCGTCCTTTGTCATCAAATCCGTGCCCGTGTGCGCTCCGCCGTTCCTTATTGCCTTGAAAAGTATCTTCTGCTGACGGATTGTCGATATTTCGCGGATTATTGCCACCGCGTTCTCGAATTCGCGCATCTGCATTACCGAGCGGCTGGATTCCATTTCAGTGAAGCGTGTCGAGAGGAAAGCCGAAATATCTGTGTAGAAGTCAGGCGGGAGCGAAACGAGGCTGGGCTGGACCTTCTCTTCCCGCGCCAAATCGCGCAATCTCTTGTAAGTAAGTTCTTCTGACATGCGCCCTCCCGTATTTTTCCTATTGAATAAGTATAAAAATCGAACTGAGCCGGCGTGAGAGGCGCACAGGAAGAGGAGTTTTTACGTCAGTAAGTGTCCAAATACTTCCTGTTCGGATACGGATAGAGGATGCCCTCGAAGTTGCTGCTCTGGGACGGCTTGAACCTTTCCATTTCCATCTTCACAAGTTCGGTGCGGTCCCCGGCAAGGCATGAGACGTTTCTTATCTCATCCTTGAAGGGGCGACGGAAGGGAACCAGTTTCGGCGGCGCTGTGTTTTTCACTATTTTCACCATAAAAACCACAAAATAATCGGCAGGATAGTTTTTATTAAACCTGCAGTTCAGGCGAGGATTGCGGCTTTTTTGCAGAGAAGATAGACCGCGGATGCCATCGGAAGCTCAAGCGTGAGCCCTGCTGCAAGATGCTCGGGGACAAGGTGCGGCACTTCAGGGACTTCCTCGGTTGTCTTCACCCGAAGCGTGCCGCTCGTGAAAATCTGCGCGGACTTCATCGGGTCAAAGCCCTTCAATTCGGATGCTTCCATGCGCTTTGCAGCCAAGCCGCTGCCGCCGTGTATGGAGTCGGGCATGCGGATAAGCTTTGATGTGTCCGCAGTCACGTTGGCGTCAATCCTTCCTGCGAGCGTGAGCTTCATCTGGTCGAACTTTTCCTGCAGTTTTTTCTCGCGGTTGGTGATGCCTATGTTGTCCCAGTTGCCGTTTTCGATTGCGGACTTGAGTTTTGCCCGCTCCTCCGGCTTTTTGAGCTTGCGGGAAACGGAAAGCGCGAATTTGTCGTCGTTGAGCTTTTCGACATAGGCGCGGGCGAATTTGCCGCCATACCCCCCCTGCGAGGGATTGGGACCGAGGAATTTCTTCCCATCCGCCCAGAACAAACGGGTGAACTCCAACCCTGTGCCTGTGACATAGTCTGCCACTTCGCGCCGCGCGTCGCGGTCAAGCTCTTTTACGGCATCGGAGCGCACATGCACGTGGTAGCCGCGGCTCCCTGAGAAATTGATTGAAAGCTCGCTTTTTGAAAATCCGAAGTCGGAGAGAAGGAAGTCGTTTATGAGCTGGAGCGCCTCCTCTTTCACCTTGTCCATGCAGTGCTGGCAGGTGAATTTGCCGCAGCTGTGCCCTTCGGCGTCGAGGTCGAAAATCAGGTCTGCGCCGAGCCAATTTTTCCTCACCATGGGGCGGGCATCGGGAAATTCGTAGTAGCCGACCGAGTGCGAGACGTAAAGCGGGGCTTCGGAAACGAGCTTCGCGCGCAGCTGTTCCTCGTTTTTCACTCCGATGTGGCGGAATTCGATTTTCTTTTCCCAGCCGCCGAAGCCGAACTCGCGCTTTTCCGGGGAAACGACACTTATGCCGCCGTGCTTGTAGTGCTCGGAGAATATTTTCCTGAGGAATTTCTCTTCCGGAGATTGGAGTGTTTGGCTCATGGCTTTTCACTTCCCTTGTTCTCTTCTTCCATTCGCTTGAGGCGCCTGCCATGTATTTCCTGCCTGAAGTTCAGTGGCGTTCCGCAGTGGCACTCCGCTACGCACGCGCCGTAGCTGTCCATCGTCGAGCAGGAGGGCATGTTGTATTTCCTCGCGCGGATGTGCTCCACCTGATAGCGGGTTGTCTTTTCGTTGAAGTCAGGCGCGTGGCGGAAAAATTCCACGATTTTGTCTGTTGTAAGCCCGACGTTCACGAGGTAGATGGCAAGCGCCACCCTGCCGGTGTGCGGCACGTTGATGTTCAGCGCGAGCTCCTCAATCATCTTCGTAATGCACGGGGGATATCCTTCCTGCCCCACGCGGATAAGCGCTGTTTCGAGCTTGGGAAGGATTGATAGTATCCTTGCGCCAGCCGCCTTGACTTCGGGCTGGAATTCCGCCCTTATGGGAAGGGATGATTCGGTGCGCTTTTTCACAGCTTCCTCAAGAATGCGGAGCCGCTCCATTTTCTTCACGCGCACCTTGCCGCCAGATACTTCACGGTTGGAGAGCTTGTAGTCAATCGAGCGGGGGGTGTAGGCAAGATAGCCGGAAAGCGGGAGGGCATACCACTCGCCGGACTTTTCGAATTTCACGCCGAATTCGGATGCCACTTCGTCAATGAAGGCGGGGCGGGAGGCGTCGTCGGAATTGAGGTATTCCCTTGCGCGCTTCGCCTCTGCGACGGCATAGCGGTTGATGAGATAGCGGTTGTTCGCGGAAGAGATTATCATGCGGGAAGCCGCGTAGAGCGCGAGCTCCTCTTCCATGGTGTCGGGAAGCTCGGCAACTCGGCGTATTTTGCCGTCAAGCACCGCTTCTTTCACCCGCGCTTCCGCCTTGTCAAGGATGGAAGAAGTGAGTTCAAGCCCCTTTCCTGAAACGTATTCCTTTGCCTGGCGAGAGAAAGGGTAATGTGAGCAGAAAACCAAATCCGCCATGGCGACCGGATTATTCTTTGCTTTTGTGTTTAAAAAATCAAGGTAAGGATGATACCGCTGAAGAAGTAGGAAGCCCCCGACGAGCGACAACACGAAGTGTTGTCGCGATTTTGACCCGCAGGTCAAAACGGGGGCTCGAACCGCAGTGAGAGCCCCCGACGAGGATTGAACTCGTGACCTCGTGCTTACCATGCACGCGCTCTACCGCTGAGCTACAGGGGCATGGAAAATTTCCTCAGAAATTTTCCAGTATTCGAGCCGCAGCTCGAATCTGATTTACAAAATCCCGCAGGATTTTGTAAAATTGACGCTCATTTCTTTTTGAAGACGTCTTTTAAAACAATCGTTGAGTCCCTGCCCGGCCCCACGCCGACCGCGTAGATGGGCACGCCGACTTCCTTTGATACGAACTCGAGGTATGCCTTTGCCGCTGCCGGAAGCGAGGCGAAGCCTTCCTTCGCAGCTTTTGCCCAGCCTGCATCGCCGATGTCTTCCCAGCCGGAAAACTCCTTGTAAATTGCCTTGCATTTCTCGATTTCCTTGTAGGAGGCAGGCGGCATGAGAAGCTTTTTGCCGTTCATCTCGTAGTGCGTGCAGATTTTCACCGTCTTTTGCCCTGAAAGCGTGTCAAGGCGGGTGAATGCCAAGCCGGTAAGCCCGTTCACAAGCGCTGCGTAGCGGAGTGTTGTGAGGTCGAGCCACCCAATCCTGCGCGGGCGCCCTGTCGTTGTGCCGTATTCCCCGCCCTTTTCGCGGATGGAGTCGCCGACTGCGTCGAATAATTCAGTGGGAAGCGGTCCTGCGCCCACTCTGGAAGTGTAGCATTTCACCACGCCGACTACCTCGCTTACCGCAGTGGGGCCTATGCCTGAACCCGTGCAGGCTCCGCCCGCCGTGGTATTGGACGAAGTATTGAAGGGGTACATGCCATGGTCAATGTCAAGCATGGTCGCCTGCGCGCCCTCGAGAAGTATTTTCTTTTTCTTGGCAAGCGCGCCCGCCACTATTTCGGTGGTGTCCTTCACATAGGGCGAAAGCTTCTTCGCGTAATCGGAATATTCGTCGAAGATTTGCTGCTCGGTCTTGTCGAGTTTCATGCCGTAAACGTCCGTAATCAGCTTTGCTTTCAGCCCGTGCATCATGTGGAGCTTCTGCCTGAAGTATTCCGAGTCGAGAAGCTCGCCGATTCGGATGCCGAAGCGGGCGGCCTTATCGGAATAGCAAGGGCCGATTCCCCTCTTTGTTGTGCCTGCCGCAAGCCCGCCTTTCTTTGTTTCTTCAGCCCCGTCAAGTATGAAGTGATACGGAAGAACGACGTGCGCGCGGGGCGAGATTGCCAAATTCGGCTTGTAGCCCGCGGCTTTCACGCCCTCGATTTCCTCAAGTAGCTTTTTCGGGTCGATTACCGTGCCGTTCCCGATTATGTTGATTTTGTCGGAATAGAGGATGCCTGAGGGTATGTGGTGGAACTTGAACTTCTTCCCGCCCGAAACAATGGTGTGCCCGGCGTTCGCCCCGCCGCAGAAGCGTATGACCAGGTCGGACTGCTCGGCGTAAAAATCGACGATTTTCCCCTTGCCCTCGTCTCCCCACTGGGCTCCAACCACTACTGCTACCGGCATAATATCACAAGCGGAATTGGGACTGAATGTTTTTATTACGTTGGAAGGCGGGAGACTACCACTCGATTTTCCTTATCTTTTCCTTCCCTTCGGATGCGAGGAGCTGCTGCTCGCAAAGCTTCAGGCAGATGCCAAGAGCCGGGCGGAGGTTCTCCTTGCCGCCGGATGCCCCTGCCGCAAGCTCGTGCCCGCTTCCCCTGCCGCCAAGCACCTTGCCTATTTCAAACATTATCTTGTCGAGGTGCAGTTTGCCGGTCATGCAATCGCGCATGCGGGCTGAAATCCTGCCGTCCTCCCCCTCGCAGCCGACAAAAGCCGCGTCTGCGCCGAGATGGACCAGCACTTCCGCGAAGTGCGCCTCGTGCGATTTCGCCATCGCGGTCGCAATCACGTGCTCGCCTATTTTCTCGGCAGTCACCGACTTGCAGGAGCGGATTGCCTCTATGCGCTCGGAGAGCGATTCGGGCGAAACCGCGATTGGGAGTATCTGTGAATAGGACATTCCAGAGTGCGAAAGCATGCCTGATGCCGCCTCGAATGTGCGGGCTGTCGCGTACTTAAACGCAGAAGTATCGGAAATCAGCCCCAAAAGAAGCGCGATGCAGGAGAGCTTGTCAGTCGGCTTGAGGATGAAGTAAAGCATTTCGCACGTGGATGACGCAGCCGGGTCGCAAATCTCCTGCTTGCCGCGCAGCTCGCCGCCGAAGCGCGTGTGATGGTCGATTATCAGGTCAGGAGTTATTCCCGCGAGGTGCGCCATGAGATGCGGGGATGCCGAATCAAGCGCGACTATTATGTCCTTGTCGGTGAGCTTGATTTCGGAAAAAAGCGTGGTTTCCTCGCCAGCGTATGAAAGAAGCTTTCGGGCTGTTGCACTTGGGCGGTCTGGCGGGGCAATTATGGATTTTGAGCCAAGGGCGCGGCGCAGCGCGATTGCCGAGCCGATTGCGTCAAGGTCCCCTAAGGAGTGGAAGGTGATTATGGTGCGCTTGGAGCGGAAAGCTGAAAGTATGTCCGTGGCTGGCTGGCTTTTTGCCGCACTCTTTTTCGCAGCAGCGGCAGATTTTTTCCCGCCAGCCATGAAAGCACCTATCTTAGCCTGTTTTCCTTGATTGCCTTCTCAAGGATTGCGCGAAGCTCGTCGAAGCGCGGGCGGAGCTTGTCCTCCTGCTTGGTAAGGACGGTTATGCGCATTTCGAAAAGCTCCTTCTTGCCCTTCAGGTCGGCGTTGGCGTCGGCCTTGGTGGTCTCCATAAGCAGGGGGCCGACTGCGCGGTAAATGGTGCCTTTTTCAGCCTTGCCGAGTTCCTCCTCTGCCATCTTGAGTTCCTCGACTTGGAGAGAGAGTTGCTGCCTTTGGGCGGTCACGAACTGGAGCTGCCTTTGCGTCTCCTGGAATTCGGTAAGCTGCTTCTGGAGTTCATCAGGGTTGCGGAGCGGTTCTGCCATCAATATCACCTTTGCTTAATCTTTTTCTATGTCTTGCTCAACAGTTTTAATGATATGCATCAGCCGGAGATAGGAATTTATCGAGGCGCGAAGCGACACAGGGTCGTCCGCCTTTATCTCCACGCGCACGGTTTTTCCGGACAGGAAAACCTTCGAGCCGCCGCGGTGCGAGAAGTCCGCCTCCTGCAATAATGCGTCATAAGCCGCTTTTGAGGAGCGGGCGGAATCGAATGTGAGGGAAAGGGACGCGGCGCCCGTTACTTTCCGGGCTTTGGTTGCCTTTTCATTTTTCATATGAAACGCCAAGCGAGAGAATCTTCTTTTTGCCGACTGAAATCGAAAGCGCGCGTGCGCCAGCGGTTATCTTCGAGCCGGCTTCTTCATCCTGCGAATTGCGGGGAGACAGGAGGCGCGAGAGAACCTTTGCCTTTGCGCCGGAGATGGAAAGGCGGGAGGACTGCGCAGTTTTTTTGGGCATCCTGCCCGCGGGCTTTGCGCTTGTGATTGAAATTGCCGGGGACAGCCAGCCCCACTCACCATCGTCAGCTATTTCCATGAAACGGATATGGGAGGGCTTGCCTGATTCGCTGTGTATCGCGCACAGGCGCGTGAAATGGAGCTTTTGCGCCCGCGTGATAAGGGAGGAAAGCGTGCGCTTGCCTCGGAATTCAACGCGGGATTCCGGCACGGCAATGCCAAACGCGAGGGCTATTGCCCTCGAAACGCGGCTGGGGTTCTTGCCGGTTGTAATCAGCACCGGAATCACGTTCGCGGCGTTCAGTCTGTCGAGACTTCACGCGCTACGGGCTGGCGGACCTTGCAAAGCACCCTGTGCCCGCAGTACGGGCAGCGGGTGAACTTGGTGTCCAGCTTCTCGATTTTTTTCTTGCACTTCTGGTTTGCGCAAAGATACATAGTACGACCTCTATTGCTTCTGCCTGTGCTCCTCAATCGTGCGCGCGGCGACTTCGCCCGCCGGCGTGGAAAGCGAGTACGTGCCGCCGGCAATCACCGAGCCGCAGGACTTGCACTCCCAGCGGGAGTTCCCCTGCCGCTTGACCTTCTTCTTGCCGCATGTCGGGCAGGTGAAAAGGGACTGGCGGAGCCTGTCTACCTTGTCGGCGCGCTTCCTCAGTTCCGCGCCCGATCTTACGTTCTTGTTTGACATATTGCATCACCGTTGAAATGTTTTTCCTAATCGCTCTTCAGAAGCGCCCTGAGCTCCTTGCCCTTGTCAAGGGAAATCCCGTTCAGCTCGAGAATGTCCTTCTCGGTGAACGCGCCCCAGCCGCCTTTCTGCGCCGCGCAGAGGTGCGTTTCCGTGGTCGCAAGCGTGAGCCTGCAGTCCATCCCCTTCTCCTCGTCAAGCGTCGGGTCGAGGAAAATCCTGTCGCCAAGCTTTCCGAACGTGCAGGTCGTGACCATCTCCTTAACGGGCAGCTTTCCTGCGAATTCGCCGCGGATTATCTTGCCATCCTCGATTTTCGGCATCCTCGCCGCGAGAAGCGCCGCCATTGCGGCAAGCGATGACGCGTCGATAAGGTTGCCGTCGTGGTCAAGGATGAACATGTCGATGTAAAGCGCGAGCACCTTGTCCTCCGCAATGAAAAATGACTGGAGGTCGATGATGTTTGCGCTCCTGATTCCGCGGTCCACCACGCGCGCAAGCTCGATTGACTCGTCGGAGGGCGGGCCTGTTTCGAACAGGTGCGATGCCAGCGGAAGCAGGTCTGCCGAAGTCGACAGCACGCCCTCTGTTGGGCGGTCGGCGAAGGGCTTGGCGATGTCGAACTTGATGCCCGCCATCACCTGGCTCTTGCCGATTGACGCTATTGCCGAGCCGTCCGCGTTCTGCAGGATGCCGGGCTGCATGACAATCTTGCGGTAGTCGTACATCCCGCGGTTGTCAGCGCGCCTGCCGGCAGACAGGAATGCGAGGAGGCTGTCGCGTTTTATCTCGTTTATTGGTTCCATAAATACACCTTGAAAAATTCCTTAATCCTTCTTCTCGATCACGAGGAACCTCTCCTCGCGCGGCTCGTCGTAGACCTTGCGGATTGCCTCGACTTGTATTTCGCGGATTTTCGCGCTTGCGCCCTTGGCGAGCTCGAAGCCGCGTGCGAGTTCCTCGGGCGTGAGCATGCCGTCCATCTGGAACAGCAGCACATCGCCGGTGCGGGGCGAGAACGCAATCGGCATGTCGGATTCGCCGAAGTTGTCCTCCTCCTTGCCCGGGTCGACCGCCATCTGCCCGTCTATCTTGCAGACCGCCACCGCGTTCACGAGGTCCTTCATGGGGATTCCCGCGTCTGCGAGAGCCACTGCCGCAGCAGTTACCGCAGCGCAGCGCGTTCCGCCGTCGGACTGGAGAACCTCGAGGTAAATTTCAATCTGCGTCTTGGGGAAGTTCTCGGAAATTATGACATTCTCGAACGCTTCCTTGATGACTTTTGAGAGTTCCTTTGAGCGGCGGTTCGGCCCGCTGCGTCCGTGCTCCTCCGCGCCGGAGAAGGGCGCCATGTTGTAGCGGCACTTCACGATTGCGCGGTAGAGCGACTGGTCGTGCCTCGGAATGCACTCCGAGGGGCCGTAGACGCCCGCGAGAATCTTGTTCTTGCCCCACTCAATGTAAGCGGAGCCGTCGGCGTCGTTCAGCACGCGCGCGACTATCTTCAGAGGGCGCACGTCTTCCACGCTTCGCCCGTCCACGCGCTTCCCGTCCTTGAGAAGCACCGGCTTGTTTGCTGCATTTCCACCCATCATATCACCGTTTCAATTATGAATTTTTTACTGCCTGTTCGAGTTTCCCCTGTAGCCGCCGGAGTGCGGGCGCGAGCCGCCGCTCCTGTATCCGCCTTCGCGCGGGCCGCTGCTGCGGTATCCGCCCTCGCGCCTCTCGTGCTGCTCTTCCTGCGGAGGCATCTGCGGCTGCTGCGGAGCGCCTGCCCCTTGGTCGATTATGATTTGGGGCTGGGACTTGAGGAATGCCGCAACGCGGTCGGTAAGACCAGTCGTGTGCGCCTGCGCCTCAATCATCTTCACAGCCTTCTCGGCAAGCGGGGCGTTTCCCTTGCCCGCAATCCATACGTAGCCGTTCCTGCCCGCGAATATGTCGCAGCCGGTCGTTGCCTTTATCATGTCAATCATCGAGTTTTTCTTGCCGATGATTCTAGGTATTTTCACGGATGACACCTTCACCAGCTTGCCCGGCGGAAGCTTCATCGCGTCGTTGAGTTCCGTCGAGCGGACCTCGTCAATCATGGCGATTTTCGCGAAAAGCGCGTCGCCCATCACGTATCTCTCGCGGATTTCCCTCGAGGAGAGGAACGCGGGGTATGCGCAGTTCATTTGGACCGAGTAGCCGGAAAATTTGACTTCTGTCACGATTCCGACAACGTAGTCGTCGGGCAGCGGCTCATACGGGCCTTCGAGCGGCACGAGTTTCCCCTCGTGGTAAAGCCCGACCACCGTGGAGTAGGTTTTTCCGTTCGCCACGTACGCGTAACTTATCCTGTCGGGCTTGTCGGATATCATCTCGCCCGGCATCACGATTTTTCCTTCCATCATATCACCATTCTTTTCGAAATGCGAATGCCTTACTTCACGATTTTCGTCTCGGCCTGCCCTGCCGTTGCCTTGTTCAATCGCTCGTAGAATTCCCCCTGCGCTCCGGCAGGCATCTCAACGACGACCACGAGGCTCCCGTCCCGCGTCCATTCCTCTTTTTGTATGCCGTAGCCCTTGAGCATCCCGTAGATGCGCTGGGCGAACGACGGCGAAATCTTCGCGGCGATTTTCACGCGCTCGAACTTCATGGGGATTATCGGGCGCATCGCCTTGATGACGTCTTCTATTTGCTCGGCGACTTCCTTGAACGCGTCGATGTGCACGCGCGACTCCTCAAGCGCCTGTTCCAATCGCATCTGTGTGTGCGGGCCGCCCGTCCTCGGGTCGATGCACTCGCGCGCGAGGAAGGCGATTACCTGCTTCTTGCGCTCGGCCAGCATCTTGCGCTTCTGGTCGGTCGTCAGCTGCAAGTCCCCCTTCCTGAGAATCCGCTCGGCAATCACGTAAATGTCCGTGGTGCCGAACGCCTTTTGCAATGAAGAGGTCGTGTGCCGCTCGCCCTTGTGGAAGTTCTTGAAAACCTCCTCGACGGTCAGCACGTTGTTGAGCTCTTTTTTCTGCCCGGTCTTGTACAATTGCGCAAGGTCAGGGTCGACCATTATCTCGTACCGCTCGCCGTTGATGTCCATGTGGGCGGTGATTGAGTTTTCGATGGTCGTCATCGCATCATCTTTTTGCGCGGCGCGCTTACTTGAGGTATTTCTCGACCTCTTTCTGCGTGAGAACCTTGAACTCCTTGGTCTTCATTGTCGCGACAGCGATTTCAAGCGTGTCGGGCTTGATTTGCAGGTCGCCGGACTTCTTGAGAGCCTTGATTGCAAGCGCAATCGCCTCGTCCTGCGAGAGGTTCTGCTTGTATTCCTTCTCGAAGAACTCCTCGACTTCCTTCTTGCCAGAGCCCACCGCATCCGCGAGGTAGCCCGTGAGCGCGCCTGACGGCTCTGCTTCGTAAAGCCTCGGCTCGGAGTCAACTCCGCCGACCAGAAGGGATACGCCGAACGGGCGGATTCCCCCATACTGGGTGTAGACCTGCATGAGGTCGCAAAGCTCCTTGGAAATCAATTCGACGGACGCCGGCTCGGAGTACGCGAGGCGGTGCCTCTGCGATTCAAGGCGGGCGAGGTCAACAAGGCGGCGGGCGTCGGCGATAAGACCGGATGCCGTTGCCGCGATGTGCCTGTCGATTTCGAATATCTTCTTCATGGATTCGGGAACGAGAAGCTTGGAGGGCGCGTTCTTGTACGCCATGAGAAGCACTCCGTCCTCGAAGACCATGCCGATTGCCGTTGCTCCCCTCTTGACAGCTTCCTTGGCGTATTCCACCTGGAAGAGCCGCCCGTCGGGCGAGAAAACGGTGATTGCCCGGTCATATGCCTGTTGCGCTGGAGGATACATAGGTTCCACCTCTACAGAGATTTTCTGCCTCATTCTTAAGAGAAGACACAATTACTAAGTCGGTCTCCTTTTTGTTTTCTTGTTTACGTCCCTATTGTCCATGGGAGGGTTTAAAAGGTTTCTTGGGAGGCGACGGGTTGGGCGTTCGACGCCGGAGGGGCGCTTACTTCGGCTCCTGCCGCGTGATGCCCTTCACTTTGTCAAAATCCCGGTCATAGCTGCAGATTACGCCTATGCCGGCAAGTTTCATCGTGGCGGCGTGGAATGCGTCAGTAACCTGCAAGCCGTCTTTTATGTAATGTATGGAAGCGATGGCTGTTTTTTCATCTATTGGCAAGACTGAGAGGGCGTTGAGGGAGGAAACGTGCTTATGGGCGTCTTCGACTCCAGCTATGCCCCGCGCCTCCTGCAGAAAATAGAACACCTCGTTGATGACAAGGGCGCTCGTGGTAGCGTGCTGCTCCCCTCTGGCGACCCTGTCCAAAAGCGCCCGGGATTTCTTCCCTTTCTCAAGCGAATCGGTATAGGCGTAGATAAAGATATTCGCATCAATGAACATTCTTCATTACCTCTGCGACTTTCCGCTTTTCGAGCTTGGTCATGAGCTTGTCCACTTCATCGGTTGTGTAGATTGCGTGCTTCGCCCTGATTTTCTCAAGCTCCTTCACAGGATCGTACTTTTCAAGGACGATTTTCCCCCCTTCGACGTTGACATTGAGGTTTGTCCCAGGGGTTATTTTCAGCATGTCCCGTATGTATTTGGGAATGACAATCTGCCCTCGCTCGTAGACTTCGACCATGGGAATCACTAATTCATACTGGTCGGTATGAATTTTATAATGATATGCCCCGAAGCCCAAAAGCTCACCAGATGAAACTGCTTTTGCGGTGTTTAAAAGGAAAAGCAAAGCTGGATGCCGGTGAAATAAAGAGAAAGGCGGGATTCAGAGCTTTTCCTTCTTGCTTGGTCTTGTGAGCCGCTTTTCGGACATCAATAAGTCGAATTGCCGCTCTGTCAGCAGCTTTTCCTCCAGAACCACTTGTTTGATGCCCTTGCCTTCCTTTTGGGCGCGCTTGACAAGCTCGCTCATTTTCGCGTAGCCGAAATAGGGGGCGAGCGCGGTGAGCGAGATTAGGGTGGATTCGAGGTTTTTCCTGATTTTCTCGCGGTTTATCTTCAAGCCTGCGATGCAGTCCTTGCGAAGCATGGCACAGCCGTTCGCCATGAGGGTTTGCGACTCGGATAGGCAGTGGAGGATAAGCGGAGTTTGAACGTTGAGCTGGAGCTGCCCGCCGATTGTGGCGAGTTCAACCGAGCGGTCGTTGCCAAGCACGCGGTTTGCAATCATCTCGGCGCATTCCGGCACAGAGGGATTCACTTTTCCGGGCATGATGGACGAGCCGGGCTCGACTTCGGGAAGCTGGTATTCGCCAAGCGCGGTATTCGGACCGGATGACAAGAGCTTCAGGTCGTTTGAGAGCTTGTGCATGGTGAGCGCAAGGGCGCGGAGCGCGGCGGAATAGTTCGCAAAGTCGGATGCCTGCGCTGTGAGGCGGAAGAGGTTCTTGCCTTCAACAACGCGGATGCCTGTGTTTATGGCGATGCGCTTTGTTACGAGGCGCTTGTAGTTTGGATGGGTGTTTATTCCGGAGCCAAGCGCGGTTGCGCCTATGGGCAGTTCGCGGAGCTCATCTGCGGCAGCGTTGAGGCAGGAAATGTCCTTGCGAAGAGCGGATGAAAAAGCGGAAAGTTCGTCGCCGACTGTGAGGGGGACTGCGTCCATAAGGTGCGTCCTGCCTGCCTTTACGACCTTGGAGAATTCGCGCGCCTTCCTGTCTATTTCGCGGGCGAGCTTTTCCGCTTCTGCCACGACTTGCGGATGCTCGGAGAGAAGAGTGAGGCGGATTGCCGTGGGAATTGCGTCGTTGGAAGACTGGGACATGTTCACCGAGTTGTTCGGGTGCACGAGCTTGTAGCTGCCCTTTTTCCCGCCAAGCAATTCTTCCGCGCGGTTGGCAAGCACTTCGTTCATGTTCATGTTGAAGGGGGTGCCTGCGCCTGCTGTGAAGGAGTCAAGAGGGAACTGGGAGGAAAAGCGGGATTTTGAGGATGGGGCTGAAGAAAACTCTTCAGCGACCTCTTTTGCCGCCCTTGCGATTGCCGAGCCGGTGCGGGTTTTGAGGGAGCCGGTTGCCACGTTCGCCTCTGCCGCGCTTTTCTTCACAAGAGCAAGCTGTCGAATGAAGGTGCGCGAGGGGCGGTGGGAAGAGATGCGGAAGTTGTTGCCTGCGCGGACTGTGAAAATGCCGAAATACGCTTCGGACGGAACTGACACTTTGCCTATGAAATCCTCTTCAATGCGTGCCATCGAGATACCCCCCGATTTATTCTTGTTATAAGAATTAAAGAAGCTTTGCCGGGCGGCTTGCCCAAGCCCCTTCTGCCAGCCGGTGTTGCAGGCAAAGAAGCTTTGCCGGGCGGCTGCCTAAACCTGCTTGCCCTCGCCCGTGTTGTAGGAAATCATGCGGCGAATCATGTCGCACATCTCGTAGAACTCCGGGTCGCGCTCGTGGTCGTATCTCGGGCGCGGGATGTCAATCGGGATGTCGCCAATCACCCTGCCCGGGCGCTTGGAAAGCACGATGACGCGGTCAGCCATCATCACTGCTTCTTCTATCAGGTGGGTAATCATGAGGAAGGTGTTGGTGACTGTTTTCGCGTCGTTCCAGATTTCCAGAACATCGCGGCGCAATTGGTTCGCCGTCATGGCGTCAAGCGCGGAGAAGGGCTCGTCCATGAGCAAAACGCAGGGCTCAACGGCAAGGGCGCGGGCTATTCCCACGCGCTGCTTCATGCCGCCCGAAAGCTCGTAGGGGTAGGCGTCGGCAAAGTCGTCGAGGTCCATGAGCCGGATGTATTTGAGAACGGTGGGCTTGCGCTTTTCCTTCGGAACCCCGATGGACTGCAAGCCGAGTTCTATGTTCTCGTAAACAGTGCGCCAGGGAAGAAGCGCGAATGTCTGGAAAATCATCGCAGAGGTGCGGGGATTTGGCCCTGTGATGTCGCGCCCGCGGAAAAGCGCCTTGCCCGTTGTCGCAGTGTCAAGCCCGGCAACAATCCGGAGAAGAGTGGACTTGCCGCAGCCGGACGGCCCCAAGACGCACACGAACTCGTGCTCGTTTATGGAAAATGAGACGTCGTCGAGGATTTTCTTCCTCATCCTGCCCTCGGAATATTCCCTGCCCACGTGCTTGACTTCTATTTCGGGAACGAACATGCCTGCACCTTCACACGTTTTCGAACTTGAACCGCTCCGCGTAATTGAAAAGCGGCCGCCATATCAAGTAATTCATCAGAAGCACAATCGCGCTCATGGTCGCGACAATCAGCGTTATTTCCCACGGCTCCGGGACCGCGGCAAGCGTTGCCTGGTTGAGGTACGCCCCCAGCCCCTGCACCTGGTATACTTGCCCGCCGTAATTTATATATTCGCTGACAATCAGCGCGTTCCACGCCCCGCCCCATGCCTGTATGCTTCCAAGCAGAAGCCCGGGGATTATCGCGGGGAAGACCACGGTGGAATAGAACTGCCATCCGCGCAGGTCGAACGCGCGGGACGCCTCGAGGATGTTGCCGGGAATGGACTTCACAGCCCCGACTATGTTGAAGAACAGGTACCACTGCGTGCCTGTGAGGAGCAGCAGGATTGACGCAATTTCCACGCTCATGCCTGACCCGCCGAACATGGAAATCACCATTATCACTATGAAGGGGAAAAGCGCGAGCGCGGGAGTGGACTGCCCGATGTCAAACATGGGCATGAAAATCGCCTGGAGCTTCTTGCTTCGCGCGACCGCGATTCCCGCGACAAGCGTCCAGGCAAGGGCGATTATGTACGCCACGAAAATCCTGCTTGCGGAATAAAGCCCGAAGAGCGGGAGATTCTGCAGGTTGGGGCGCGTGTCAAGCACGTGGGCAAGGCTTTGCAAAGGGAGCACGGAGAGCGCTGCCGCCACGAAAAACGCGAGGCACGCCATGATGGTCGCGAAGAGGAACACGTAAAGCGCGATTGTGAGGAGCGTCGCCCTTGTATGCCGCTTCTTGGAGGGCACGTGCTCGAGGAAGCGGAATGTCTTGCCGTACCTCTGCTGCAGCGACACCATGAACAGGTCCAGCCTGTCGCCGTATTTCGCGTCGAGCTTGTCCACGAAATAGATGAGGTGGCGGATGGGCCCGAACTCGGAATACACCAGCGGCTGCGTGCCTTCGGACACCATGGTCTGGGTGTTGAAGTATTTGGCGAACTCGGACAGGGGCTTCCACACAAAGGAGTTGATGAAGAAAACCACGAAGACAAACACGCAGAGCCCGAGGAAAGCCGAGGGCAGGTTGCCGAGGGAGAACACCGCGCTGCCGAGGAACGAGCCTATGCCGGGGAGCACGTGCACGGACGTCCCGTAGGAGAGCATCTCCGCGGCGACGAGGAAATACCAGCCGCCGCCCCACGCGAGGATGGAGCCGGTGACAAACGAGGGGAAAATTGCGGGAAGGACAATGTGGCGCACGTAGCGCCAGCCGCGCACCCCGAATGCGTTGGAAGCCTCGCGCAGGTCGTTGGGGATGTTGCGCACCGCGCCAAGCACGGAGAATGTGACAGCCCACGCCATGCCGGTGAAGATGAGAAGGATGGAGGCAAGCTCGTAGCCAAGCTCGCCCGGAAGCGCGCCTGAGAACATCAGAATCACGGGGGGCAGGTAGCCAAGCACGGGAATCGATTGCAGGATGTCAAGCACGGGAAGGAGGAAAATGCGCGGGCGGCGGTAAAGCCCCGCGATTATGCCGAATGTCAGCCCGAATATCACGACAAGGACATAAGCCGCGAGCATGCGCAGCACCGAGCGGAAGACAAAATAGGGGAGAAGCAGCACCTGCGGGTTTGCAAACACGCTGTCCCACTGCCCAAAATAAGTGAACACGACCGCCGGCGCGGCAAGAAGGGTGAGAAGGACGGCGATTATCGTCTTGAGGTTTTTCAACTATCGCACCCGCTGCACTTGTGTTGGAAAAATGAAAAGGAAAAATGAAAAAGAAAAAAAAGGGATGAAGGCGCTTAGGACGCCTTCACTGTCTTGGTGACGAGGTTCGCGCTCACCGTGCGGAGGGGGTAGTTGTCGCCATCCTCCTCGTTGTGGTAGAACACCCAAATCTTGCCTGAGAAGTCAGCGCCCGGGTTCGTCTCAAAGGGCGTGATGCCATCGACCTTTGTGCAGATGGGCTGCGTGGCGGTGGTGTTGCCGAGGTCGTAGGTGGACTGCTTGAGCATCGTCATGTTGGCGAAGTAGCCGTGCCCGGATGACGGAGCCTCGGGCGCGTTCGGGGTCTTGTCCGCCGTGCAGACCACACCCACGAGCTTGATGTTGTTCGGGTTGCCATTCGTCAGGGGGAGGAACAGATTGCCCGCCGTGTCGATGAGAGGCGCTCCGCATGTGAAGCCCACGCGCTCGAAGGAGCATCCCTGCGGGGCGGAGAACAGGTTGAGCGAAACGAGTATCGCAATCACGATGACAATGACCAAGAGAGCCCAGCCATAGGTCATCAGGTATTCCATAGCCGCTTGGGCTTTCATTTTCTTCAGAATGTTTCCAGTCAACCAAACCACCTCTATCAATCATCATTCATCCTGTCGTGTTTCCAATCAAAGGAATATCATACGTAAATGTTCGAAAGCATCCCCTCAAGCAGGTAGGACGTCACGAAGAATATCACAAGCGAAACCGCGAGGAGCACAGGCACATAGGGGATGCCGTCGCGCTTGCTGCCCTTTGAAATCACGCCGATTATAAGCGCGGAGAATATCGCGGTTATCGCGCAGGAAAGGATGGTGAACAGGAAGAAGTCAGAGGATGAGACCGCGGGCTTGGTCGGCGTGATGAACGAGCTTTGCATGCCGGTGAAGGATGCCGAGCCGGAAGATGCGGGAAGCGACGCGAACACGCTTTCAAGCATGATGACGAGCTTGGAGGAAATTGCGAAGAGGAACGGGGTGCCAAGCGCGCCTGCGAACACGATGAATATCACGTACATGAGCAAAGCGGCTGAGATTTCCTTGCGAAGCATCATCATCTGCCGCGAGTCCTCCGCAGTGCGCTCGAGGATGTCCGCGAGCTGCCCTCCGGATGCCAAGCCCTGCTTGATGAGAGCGACCGCGCGGCGCATGGGCTTGGAATTGAAGCGCTCGGGCAGGTGGTCTATTGCCTGGTTGAACGGAACGCCGCCGAACGCCTTTTTCGCGATTTCGGACACTTCGGCTGAGAGGATGCCGAATTCGGGCTTTGCCGCGTACCACATAGCCTGGTCTATTGTCATGCCCGCGCGGACGTTGGATGCCGAAAGGGACAGGAAGTCGGGAAGCACTTCCTCGACGCTGCGCCTGCGCGAGTCCGCGCGGAGAAGCAATATGACGTAGACTATGAGCCCGATGCCGCCCACCGCCACAAGGACGGAGAACGCGAGCGCCACGAGCGTGAAGAGAAGCGGCGAGGATGCGGTTATGTCGAAGGAAATGAACGCCGACGCCTTGAACAGGAAATTGCGCAGCGAATCGAACGAGATTGACAGGAGGTAGAGCAGGAGGGTGGCGAGCAGGCAGAGAAGCACCATGAAGCCCGCGAACGCCTCGGCTACGAAATCCACGCCCGAGGACTCGAGAAGCCCGCCGAGCTTCCGCATCTGCACCCTTGAGAACAGGCGCCCGATCATTTCGTAGAACATTGCCATGGATACCACATTATACTATGTCGAACTTCGGCCTCGAGGACTCCACCATGGTCAGGAAGATGAACTGTATCAGCCCGACTGCAATCATTATGCCGAAAAGCGCACTGGAGCCGAACGTAACTGAGGAGCTTCCGAGGAACGACGCGAGGATGATGATGAATGCCACGCCAAGCGAAGGCATGATGATGCCGAAAATCATGAAGAACATTACAAGCGGGTTGAGCTTCTGCCCGTATGCCTTAAGCGCAATCACCTGCTCCTTTGAAATCTGGTCGAGCGACGCCTCAAGCGCGAGCGCCACGTCCGAGCCGGACGCAAGCGAGTTTGCCATCTGCAGTATCACGCGGGAGAAGTATTGAGAGGGGTTGGAGTCCGCGACCTCGTGGAGAGCCACCCCCATGGGGACGCCGAGCGTCACCTTTTCCACGACCTTGTTCATCTCGGCAGAGATTTCGCCGTAGTCGCGGGAGATGCCAAGCATCGCGTCGAAAAGCGGCACGCCCGCCTTGAGCTCAATTAACATGTGCCTGCCTGCGAAGACAAGCTCCTGCTCCATGCGCTTGGCGCGCATGGTGGATTTCACCTTGGGAAGATACATTGCATAGAAGAACGCCATGACGAAAACGACGGGCGTTGCAACGATGAGTATGATTGGCGCGTAATAGTTTTCCTTGATGAGAAGCCACCCGATAATCAGTATCATGGCGGTGATGAAGAACGCAGTGAACAGCGACGCCTGCACGAAGCCCGCGGGCGTGTAGTGCATGTCAGCCTGCGAAAGCTGCTTTTTGAGCGTGGGAAAGCGCGAGGCGAGCGAAACCATGAAGTTCCTGAAGCGGACCGGGTCTGCCGGGCCTTCGTTCTCCCTCACAGGGGATGCGACGAACGGCTGCGGCGCCTTGCTTTTGTGCTTGCCCACCGGGGAAGGCAGTTGTTTTTCCTGTTCGGCCATCCAATCACGTTTTCTCGACTGTTAATACCATCACAATCTTTTTATTATAGATATGCCCGCCATCCCGCGGGTTTATTTTTTCGCCTTCTTGTCAAGCTCGCGGTTCAGGCTCTCAAGCGCGGGGTTGGCAGGGGGCGCGGAAGCCTCTCCCTGTGTGCCGCCTGACTGCTGCCCTTCGCCATGCGAGCCGGACTGCTCGCGCACCTTTTCGATGAAATCCTCGCGGCTCATGCCGCCCATCTTGTATATTTCGTAAAGCCATATCATGTTTTCCTTCGCGTACTGCTCGAGCGTCTCCTCGGATTCCATGCGGATTTCCTCTTTCAGCCCCGCCTGCTCGATTTTGCGCTTGAACTGCTGCTTCGCGTCGGCGTAATCGTTCGGCGCTGGCTCTGGCGGCTCGTCCTCCTGCGAAGGCGAGGGGATGGACAATTCGTCGTCGTCCTTTTCGGGGAGCTTCGCCTCGCCGGAAATTTCGCGGCTGGACTGCTGGAACGGGCGGGACGGAAGAGAGGATTTCGGCTTTTCAGAAGCGGAATCTTCCGATTTGGGAGGTAGGGGCACGTCGTCGGCGTCGGGAGATGGCACACGCTCCTCTTCGTTTTCCTGCGCCTCTTTTTCATGCGCCTCTTCGGGCCCCTCATCAGGCACGGGGGCTTGCAGTTTTTTCCTTAGGGATTCTGCAGTCCTTGCCCTAAGCTTTTCCTGCTCGAAGTCCTCCGGCGTTTTTTCTTCGGGCTCGGGCTCAGGTTCGGGCTTGCGAATCGGGATTTTGGTCGGAAGCACGCGCATGGGTTTTTTCTCAAGGGGCAAATCCTCCTGCTTTTCATCCTGAGGGGCGGACGTGGGGCGGCTTTCCTGCGCCCTTGTCGGAAGCACCCTTTGGCGCGCCGGAGGCACATATGTCTGCTGGTAAGCGGACGGGATTGCCATTCCTCCGGGCAGTATCCTTGTTCCCGGCTTTGTTGAAGAAGAGGGAACCGCGGAAGTGTCCTTTGCATAGGCAGGCACCTGCGGCTGGCTCGTGGATGAGCCGGTTGCAGGAACCTGTTTTGGAAGCTGGCGCGGCGGGAGAATCCTTCCTGTGGGCTTGCCCTGCTGTTGCCGGTCTCCGCCGTCTTCTGCCTGCGGCTTGCTCTGCGGCTGCCTGCTTTCGTTGTCGTCAGCCTGCGGCTTGCTCTGCGGCTGCCTGCTTCCAGCCCGAGGCTGCGGGCGCGCCACGAACTGAAGCGGCTTTTTCAATTCCTGCACCGCTGGCTTCACGGGCAATTGCTTTTTTTGCGGCAGGGGCTTTTGAGTTTCTTCTTCGGAAGCGTTGGAGCCGAAACTTTCCATTGCCTTTTCCACGTCAGCGTCCATGTCCGGCTCAGGCTCTTTTGGCTCCTGCTTTGCAGGCGGTTTTGCGATTGCCTTGAAGGGCTTTCCCTTTTGCTGTGATACGGGTTTGGATTGGACTGTTGATTTCGGCTGCGCCACTGTTGGCTGCGCCACTGGTTTGGGTTGCGCCACAATCTTTGGCTGCACAACTGGTTTTGGAAGCGGCTTCTCAGGCGCCTTTTGCACCGGCGCGGCTCCCTTCTTCTTTGCTGCCGGCTGCTGCTTTCCGGCTTTTGCCTTTGGAACCGTCAATGGCTCGGCTTGCTTTGCCGCTTTTTTGGAGGGAAGCGATTTTGCCCCCTTCTTTGCAAGCTGCGCTTTTTTCGCGGATGGAGCGGAAACCTGTTTCCCTTGTTTGGATTTTGGTTCGGGTTCTTCTTCGGGCTGCTCCGGCTCTTCTTCGGGCTGCTCGGGCGCGAGTTCCTCCTCGGGCGGCTCTGCAACCTCTGCCTTGGCCTCTTCCTGCGGCTCTTCCTCTTCGGGTTCGGGCGCGGGGGCAGGAGCGGGAATTGATTTTTTGGCAGGGGGTTTTGGCTGCGGCTTTTCAGGCTCGGCTTCCTCCTCTTCGCGGGAATCGTCCGCACCAGACACGCCATCCACCGAGAAGTCGTCGTTCACTTCTGTTGATGAGCCCCTTGCCCTGCCCTTTGGAGTTTTGGCAACGGGCGTTTCCTCCTCCTGCACAGGCGCTGAAACGGCAGACTTGTACCTGTCGGGCGAAAGCTCGTCTATTATACGCTGTATTTTTTTCAGACGCGCATCGTCGGTCTGCTGCTGGGGCGAGAGTTGCTCGGTTGCCTTTTCCTCGGGCTTGCTGCTGGAAGTGTCGTCCGCGAATATTGGCTGGATGAGAAGCCCTCCCTTGTTCATGGCAGATGGGCGAGCATAGCCTTCCCTTGCAGGGGCTATCACCACGGCAGGCGGTTTCTCAGATGGCGCAGGCGCCTCTTCCTTCTGCTCCTGCTCCGCCGGTTCGATTTCCGGGCGCGAATACTCCGCAACAACGACTTTCTTTTTCGGGGTTGCCGCGGGCTGCTTGGGTTCCTCCCAGCTGTCCTCTTCCGCCTTGGGCGCCGCCTTTTCCTCCTCAACTTCGTGCTCTTCCTCGGAAACCGAGCGCTCGGATTCGAGGAAATCCTCGGA